>Ga0182736_1000844_pt1 | contig 37828 bp, 31 predicted proteins | sample eDN5th30CKraftBY_FD_128882 | JGI IMG/M metagenome (GOLD analysis project Ga0182736, IMG submission 128882) | Enriched backyard soil microbial communities from Emeryville, California, USA - eDNA 5th pass 30_C Kraft BY (version 2) (version 2) | ecosystem: Environmental > Terrestrial > Soil >... | reverse complement strand
AGCTTCAAGACTTAGCCCTATTTCTTCTATTTTTAAAATCAAAATTCCTTGATGTTAATGGTAAAACAATTAGTATCATCTGTTTCAATAACAAAATTTCTTAGTGTCTTTTCTTGCTCGAACTTTAAATTTATCTGCTTTATCGCTGTCTGCACAAGAACGTTTATATCATTATAAGAAGCTTTAAATGTCGGACTCCAACAACCTGTAGGATTATGTAAATCGTTAACATCAAATTTGAGAATACTTCCGCCAAATTGGGATGTTATAAAGTCATACCGATTTTCTTCCGCAGCACACACCAGATGTTTAGCGTGGTTTGATATAGAAAGATTTAAAAGCGTTGAATTTATATTTAACTGACTTAAAACGTAAAGTAAATCATTGTCAGCAGAGCAATCAATAATAATATCGTAATCTTCAAGATGTTTTTTTATTTCGCCTTGGAGGCGTGTATCTGACAGGTGCGATTTAATTAAAAAATCAAACGCCTCTGAATAATCGTATCCACCATCAACAGGCTCAAAGAAAGGAGAAATCAAGCATAATTCGTTTATCAAATCATTGCTCTTATTGGTAATCCCTGTAAAGAAAGAGTATTCCGACCTGCAAACATTTTCCGGTTCTTTCACATCATATTCTATAAAACCTAATTTCCGACAGCCACATCTTACCAATGTTTTAGCAACAATACTTCCTATGGCTCCGATTCCAATAATCAATATTTTACTCTCTGTTATCTGGTCACTTAGTTTTCCTCTGCCAAAAAAGCACTTATAAGAACAGTTCCGGGTCATCGCCCAATCGATTGTCTTATCTTTTTTAATCTTTGTAAACCATTGCTTATCTATTTTTTCGCCGTAAATAGGAAAATTACCAATTTCCAATATAATAGCTTGCCAATGAATTTCTGTTTCAGAAATATTGTATCCTACAAATAAAGGAAGCGTTTTCCCTTTCTCTTTTGCCAGTCTTTCTTCAACATTGTGTAGAAATTTTAAAAAATCTTGTGGTAATGTAGTTTCAAAGTCTTTCCAATCATTAAAAACCCAGCGTTGATTTTTACTTGGCGCATCTTTTAAGAAGATGAATAATGCGGTGCTTTGAGGCAGGTTTTTAAGTTGAAAATTCCAATCTACGTCTACTATTTTTTTCCTATCCTATTTAAGAAAGCTTGGAAAATACTGCTCTGAATATTCTCTTTATAAAAAACTCCATTGTTCATTATTGAATAATCAACAAAGCCAAATTGGTTTTTATGAAAAGTATAATCTACTTCATTGAAGAAGTAAGCAAAATGATTTTCCTTGAATGCTTTTTGTGGTACAATTAAATGTTCATAATGAGTATCTGAATCTTTGTTGATATAATATTTCTTTATCCAAGCTTTTACAGATTCAATATCATATATCAGTTTTTGGGACAAAATAGGAGTATGTGCTGTATGAATGCAGATGGCTCCATTTTGCATAATGTGTTTATGCTCTATCAAATTATCATTAGAAAACTTGATAGTCTCTGTTTCGTGGCTTTTAAACGGATATTGAGGATGGATAGTAACATTGAATTCTAATGGTTGCTCCAAACCTTCAACAAAAACAGTAACACATCCCTCAATGTCAATTTTGCTCTGCTCAAAAGGCTTTACAACTTTCACATTGGGGATGCTTTCTATTACCGTATTGATTTCGCTAACTCTATCACTCATTGCTCTTATCCAAAGTTTAGTTTTGGTGGTGGAACAGGCATACCGCCATTAGTACCATATTTATTTTTATTGGATTCTTCTTCTTTGAACTTTGGGTTTTCGGGGAAATACGTTTTTATGTTTTCGTCATTTTCCTCTATTCTGTCAAGCATATTTTTCATATCATCCGATAGCTGTTGCTTTTCATAAGAAGTCAACGTATCTGCTAAATCATTAGAACTATTGCCCGGGTCTTTGAGCGTGAAACTATCTTTGGTTACATTATCCCGGATATATTCTAAAACTGTTTTTAACTTGTCCCAAAGATTGCCTGATATTTCAGTATTGTCAAAAGCTTTGATAGTGATAAGTTCAAGGAAAAAGGATTTAGTCGGATAAGTTCCTTTGTTGTTTTTCCAAACTTTCAAAAGGCGGATTATTTTTCTTATAGAATCCTTTTCAGCGTTAGCCCTACCTTTGATATTGTTAATTTGCGATTTAACATTGGTTTTAATTCTTTCACTACCCGCATCTATATTGCCATACTTGTAATAAACATACAGATTTAGATTTTCATCATCCTTGTATTGGTCTTGGTTTAGTTCTCTACCCGGTACAACATCTATCTTAATTACATCGCCGTCACTGTCCACATAGAACTCCAATCCAATTGACACCTTTTGCTTTTTGACCTCGGCAACGTCTTTATATTTTTCGTAAAGAAAATCATAAACGTCCTCATACATTTCCTTTAGCGTACCATTGGACCCAAAAGCATTCCGCTTAAATGGTGAAACCAAATCAAAATCAAATTTGGTGTTTATAGCCGTATTCTTGGCATAAGACCCCGAATTGAACGGAGAATAGACATTACTTTCATACTTTTCTTCCAGTGCTTCCTTAACCTCATTTTTCTTTTGGATATGTTTATCCAGAAGCGCTTTTTCTTTGGTAATTTGATGTGTCTTAATTACCGATTCTAAATGTTTGCTTTCATCCATTTCTAATAGATTTAAATTACAGATGCACCTATTTACATCCAAATACGAAGTTACAAAATGTATTCCATATTGTAAATTTGTCAACTATATATGTCAATTGGCAGTTTTTACAATAAAAGTGACAATATGTCTTTATACAGGTTGTTTAAGTGACGGAATTTTTGTCATAGTTACATATTAAGTTACATAATTAACATTTGTATATTGTATTTGTCAACCAAAACAGTTACCTTTGCAGTATCAAAATCAAACAACAATGGAAATGAAAGCGGTATTTGCAGAACGTTTTAAGTCAGCCCGTTTAATGAATGGATTTTCATTGCAAGATTTGGCTGACGCATTAGGTAATAAATTATCTCGTCAGGCATTGCATCGTTACGAGAAAGGAGAGGTTATTCCTGATGCCGAAAAAATCAATATGCTAAGCAAAGCTTTAAAAGTAAGCTCTGATTACTTTTTCAGAACTACCAAAGTAGAGCTAAGCGATGTCGAATACAGAAAGCTTAGCAAAATGCCACAAAAGGATGCAGCCATTATAAATGAAAAAACCAAAGAATACCTTTCCCGTTATTTGGAGTTGGAAGAAATTTTGGGATTGCAAAATGCATTTGAACATCCATTAAAAGACTTCCCTGTAGTTACTGAATATAAACAAGTAAATAATGCAGCAAACATCCTAAGAGATAAATGGGAATTGGGCAAAGGCTCTATCTTTAATATTGTAGAACTTTTAGAAGATAAGAACATTAAGGTTGTGAAATTGGATGTAGCCGAGGATTTTGACGGACTACAAACTTTCGTTAATGGTAACATTCCGGTTGTTGCGTACAATGTAAGGAAAGCAAACAAGCCTGACAGAATACGATTTACTTTACTTCACGAACTCGCTCACTTATTATTAAAGTTTGGGAATATAACTGAAAGGGAAAAGGAAACTTTGTGCCATCAGTTTTCAGGAGCAATGTTGCTGCCGGAAGAAACTATCAAAGCAGAGTTAGGAGCACATCGTAATAAGCTTTCCACTTTGGAATTGGGAAATATCAAAAAGCAATACGGTATTTCAATGCAGGCTATCGTTATGAGAGCAAAAGCTTGCGGTATTATTAACGACCATTATACTAAACAATTCTTTTTCTTTATGAAACAAATGAATTGGAGAGTTGACGAACCGGTAGAATACCAGGGAGCAGAAGAAAGTAATCGTTTCGAACAACTTCTATTCCGAGCTTTGATTGAAGACCAGATTTCAATGTCAAAAGCAGCATCATTATCTAATCAGTCTTTGGCTGAATTTAAAAAGGAACATCAACCGATGTTTTAATATTAAAATCTATATGTCAAATACTTGTTTAAGAAATGAAAATCAAAATTGCTGTCACGGATGCTTGCATTTTTATAGACCTTTATGATTTAGGTCTTGTCACCTCATTTTTCAACCTTGAATTAGAAATACACACGACATCTGCTGTTTATTTTGAATTATATGATGAACAGCAACAAGTTTTAAAGGCCTATCAATCCGTTGATAGGCTTATTGTTCATAATTTACAAGAACAAGACTTTCTTCAAATCTATTCAGAATCTTACCCAAAATCTTTATCTGAAACAGATAAATCTGTTTTACACGTTGCCAATAAACTAAATGCTTGTGTATTAAGTAGTGATAAAACCGTTCGTAATTGTGCGAAGAATAAAGACATCGAATATCACGGAATGATTTGGATTTTTGATAGGCTTGTCGAGGGAAACATCCTTACAAAGAAAGATGCTGCCAACAAATTAAAGCAACTTGTTGCCACAAATTTCATTTTCCAAAATAATAAGCCTTTAGTTGATGAGATACAAAAGAGGCTGAAGTTATGGCAGCAGTAATAAACAAACTATATAACTTGTTTTAAATAACTGATAGATAATAGATTTGCTATACTTTTAAGCTATCGAAAAAAGTCAAAAGCGGTATTAAGTGTTCGACTGTAATCCCTGTCAGCCCGCCAAAGCAAATGAAGCCCCGCAATAGCGGGGTTTTTTAGTTTAGGGCGGTCTTCAAGCTTGCTTGAAAAGATTGCCCTAAACTAAAAAACCAAGGTGCGTAGCATCGGCTTCATTTGCTTTGCAGCCTCCCCTATATGGATGGCTGCGGCCGCGGAGTGCGTGGTCAGTGCGACGCAGCCAATCCCCGAGTGCCCATCCGAGACATTCCGCAGGTCTTAAAAAGCTGTGGTTGCCCAAGCTCAAGAAAATAGAAATTGGTATGCATAAGCTGGCTGCTGAACTGCAGGCTTTACGCTGCACGCATATATAAATGAGTCATTGTTAGGTGCATTTACCTTCGCGTTGTATACGATTCCCGCGGTTTAATGTGCATTTGTAATGATATTGATGCTGGTTTTATACGGATATAGCTTATCTTTTTCAATAAGTTTAAAAGGTCGACCATATTTTAATCATTGTCGAAACCAATGAAGGCGTAATACAGGTTACAGCAGTCCTTGCTGCGTGGCTATATTGATCAGCTCTACCGCATTTTTTACTTGGAATTTTTGCAACAGGTTTTTTCTGTGGCCATCAACGGTAAATTTGCTCAAAAACAGTAGCTTAGCCATGCTGGATGTTGTCATGCCAGAAGCGATTAGCTTTAGGATTTCCTTTTCCCGAACGGTAAGCCTAATCTGTTCATTAAACTGATCCGTTTTTGGTGGTTGCGAAATAATTTCCTTTACTGCCGAGCTAAAAGTAATTTCGCCACTTAGCGCTTCATTGACACAATCTAAAATTTCTTCCACTGTCGAACTTTTAAGCAGATAGCCTCTTGCTCCATTTTCAAGCATTTTCATAATAGTGCTCCATTCATCATGGTTACTAAATGCCAGCACCAGTGTTTGGGGAGAGGTTGTTTTTATTTCCTTACATAGGTCCATTCCGCTGATGTCGGGTAGGTAAACATCCAGCAATACCACCTGTACAAGATTGTGCTTTAAAAATTCAATAAAGTCATGTCCGTTTGTAAAACTTCCAACTATCTCAAGTTCTTCTTTTTTTCTCAAAAGGTTGCTGAGCCCCTCAATCACAATTGGGTGGTCATCAACTAAGGCCAGTGTTGTTCGATGTGTTAACATTCAGTTCTATGTTTATGGAGGTACCTTGCTGTTCTCGGGATAGGAGTTCTACATTTCCATGCAAATAAGCAACCCTGTTCTTAATATTGGTCAGGCCAATACCGTTCATCTGTGTTAACAAATCGGTGTCAAATCCTTTCCCGTCATCTTCTATAGTAATGAAAAATACGGCCCCGTGTTGAGCGCATTGTAGTAGCACGTTTTCTGCATTTGCATGTTTAACAATATTCGTTAATAACTCCTGGATGATTCGGTAAATGATGATCTGCTCTTCCACACGAATGGTATTTTGTATACCTAAACATTGAAAGTCTACATGAAGGCTTTTAGTTGTCAAAAGCTTACACAGGTCTTTCAGCGAGGCTTCCAAGCCCAGTTTTAGCAGCATTTCAGGCATCATGTTATGGGCAATCCGCCGAAGTTCCGTTACGGAACCGTTTACTTGGCTGATGATATTCTGCAGTTCAGTATTACCTGCATGTTGATTTTCGTGCGTATAATCCTCCAAGTTAAGTTTTACGGTGGTGAGCATACCCCCTAGGCCATCGTGCAGGTCGCGCGCAACCCTTCTGCGTTCTTCCTCTTGTGCTTTTATCATAGCCTGGGTAATTTCTATCTGCACTTTCTGCGCCGATGATCTTTTATAACTCCGGTAAAAAAACAAGATAAAAACAGCCACGGCAAGTAAAAACAAACTTGTCGAACCCAAAAGCCAGTTAATTAAGCGGCTGTTTTTGGCGTCAAGCGCAGCCTTTGTGTTTGCGGTATTTAGCTCTGCTATTTTTTTCTGGTTTTCGGCGTTGTGGAATTTTATTTCGAGTGCGTTGACCCTTGCTTTCAAATTACTGCTGGAAATACTATCGCTTAGGCGGCTGTATTGCTGTAGCCATTTATAAGCATCAGGAATATTCTTTAACTCCTTATAGGTTACCGATAGTCCATAATATACCTGCGCTTTGTTTGATGCGATGTTCATAAAAGGCTGTAGTTTAGAAAGGTCAAGTGCCACATCTCTTGCGTGTATGAAATCTTTTTTATTGTAGAATGCATAAAATTTTTGAAGAAGCAATCTTTGTCCAGGATATATCTGGCCTAGTTTTTTTGCCAGTGCTATGCCCTTATTTATAGTAGCAAGAGATTTGTCGAGCTGGTTGGCTACTGTAAGTCGCATACCTTCTCCAGCATAATAATCAAGCCATTCAACAGCATCTGGGTAGGGGGTTAATAAAATTCGCATGCTGTCTAACATGGCTGCGGCTTTTGCAGCATTACCCGGAATCGAATAAGCTTCGCCTGATAAAGAATAATTTTCTGATAATGTATGATAAGCCGATGCAAGGTACGGAACCGAGCCTTGGACTCCTTTAAGTGTTTCTATTGCTTTTAATAAATATACCTCGGCTTTTTTATACTCAGTAAGGTTTTTAAAATTTTTAGCAACATCAAGATAATTCTCTCCCAAGCATAAATTATCCCTAGCCTGTTGTGCCATTGGGATAGCTTTATTAAGCAAAATATCCAGATAAGTCTCGGGTGCATCTTTTTCCAGCCGTAGCGACTTAGCATAGTAGTTCCAGCACATGGATTGCATACGTAGCGCTTCTCTCGTGTGGAATTTTTTCAATGCTCCTTGAGCCGTCAAATACATTTTTGCAGCTGAGTCAGGTGCGTTTTTGACCAATAATTTTGCTGTGTAAAAATAACTCAACGCATGCAGGTAACTGTTTTTTCCTGAAAGCGTTTTTCCCAGTTCCAAAAAGTGTCTTGCTTTTACTGTGTCGGTATGGCCCCACTCGTCAGATAGCAAAAAGCTGGCCTTGGCCTTAATACTATCGGCAATATTAAGGCTAAGAATATTTTCTAAACTGTCTCTATAACCTTTGTCCAGATATTGCTGCGCATTAACATACAGAGGCAGGGCAATAGCCAAAAGGATTAAGTATAAGGTCAGCTTCATTATAACCCCAAGTTAATCATAATCTGCTTATTACAAAAATAAAGAGCTGAAAACCCCTACAGATAGGGGGGTAAAAGGGCTACTTATGGGTATTGTTACGGGGTAAAAACAGCTTTAAATTTGTGTAGTATAGATTTAAAATAATTATATATCCTATGAAATCATTAAAATTTTTTTTATTTATGGGCTTAATTTCGGCTCCAGGCCTGTTTGTTGGTTGCAGCAAGGATAAAGCCGACAGCCCCGACAGCGATGACAATAAAATAAAAACTGCAAAATTTACGGTTACAGTAAGTGGTGCCACAAGTGGCAGCATTATAAGTGTTGGTGCGAGCGGCAATAATACAGCGGGAGAACTGGGTATTTGGAAAGTCAATGGGGAGGACAGGGGTGATGAAGCCATAATTGCATTAAATGCTGATGATTTCACGGGAAGCACACAAACCTATGTTTTGGAAATTACTAAACCCGTGTTTAGAATAGGCATCAATCTAACCGGAGATCTTATAGACGATGCAGCACCGTATAAGATAAGCTATAAAGCCGAGATCAATAATAAAGTAGTCAAAGATGATCCGAACGTAACAGTGGATCAGACACATGATTACCTCCATACTTACATGTATGATCAATAGGCAAGTAGTTACGGTAAGTTCATCAAGACCAGCGGATACCGATCTTTAACAATAACATTTTAAATTAAAAACAACATGAAAAAAATTACAGCCCTTTTTCTATTATTGGTCATTGCTACAACCTATGTGTCTGCACTAACCAAAGATCCTATAGTCATAGAAGTGGTTACCAAACACAAAAATATAGAGGATGCTTTACAGGCTACCAAAACTATTTTATTGGCAGAGAAATTTATTACCCAGGAAGTACAAAAGAAAAATTTTACTGCAACCCGTACTACCGGCTCGAAAGCAGATTATTTTGTTGCCGACGTAACTGCTACCGAAACAAATGGCAGTGTGAAGATTACCGTTACGTTTGTGAAAGTGGGTACGGGCCTGTTAAATTTAAAGAAAGTAGCCGGCAGGGTTAAAGCAAAACTGGAAGAATAATTTCTTAAAAAAACAAAACTAAAAAATTATGGACTTCTTATAAAATAAGCGTGCTAACTAGACTGAAAACACCAGACAAGTATATATAAAACGGTGAGTAATTCAGTGAGTGCAGAATTGGAAACCTTGAAAAGATAAAATAAGGCGATTTTTAGACGTAGGTACAGATCTCAATCAGGGCTAACTTTTCTGGCCGCAATAAAAATGTCATATCGCAGCAACATAACTGTATCAAAAATTGTATTACAGTTCTTTTATGCCTACCTTTATAGTAATTAATTATTTTTTTTATTTATTCAATCACCATGCAAGAAGGCATAGTAAAATTTTTTAATGAAGCCAAAGGTTTCGGATTTATCACTCCAAACGACGGAGGTCGCGAGGTTTTTGTACATTCATCAGGTCTTAAACAGAATATTCGTGAGAATGATCATGTATCTTTTGACGTACAAGAAGGACAGAAAGGTCCTAATGCAGTAAATGTTAAGTTGATCTAATTGATTTTTGCATATATTGTGAAAGCCGCCCCGGAACAGGGCGGCTTTCTTGTTTCTCTTCAGTTGAAATGGTAAAGGAACACGACATCGCCAACATAAGCCGGTTTAACATTATCCTGGATAACTAAAGTTGCCTGGATTACTGCCTTAACAATGCCTCTAAGGTTCGTGATTGATTTTATCTTGGCTTGCAATTGAACTTCATTATCTACTAAAACAGCTTGGCCAAATTTAAAGTTTTCTATGCCATAATTAATTTCCATTTTCACATTTCTGATATCTGCAATTTGTTTCCAGAGATAAGGGATAAGAGAGAGTGTTAGATAGCCGTGGGCAATTGTAGATTTAAAAGGTCCTTCTTCTTTTGCTTTTTCTTTATCCACATGAATCCATTGGTGATCCAACGTTGCATCTGCAAATTTATTAATCTGTTCCTGGTCAATTTTATGCCAGTTGGAAACGCCTAATTCTTTTCCCTCATAGGACTTATACTCTTCGAAGCTGTTTATTATTACCATAAAAAGAGATGTTGATTGTGCAAAGTTTATATCGCTAATAATGTGTTTTAAATACCAATTGTTCACAAACGGTGTTTAAAAGTATAAAAAGGGTTAATAAGAAACAACTGTAACCTTATTGAGGATTGATAATGGTTGGTTTTCAGGTGATTAATTTCTATTTAACTATTTCTAAAATCGAGGAAATCGTTTTTTGGGAAAATTCAAAGATTGTACCTCCCCAACAGGGATGGCTGCCACAGCGTGTGGGGCTAGCGCGACGCAGCCAATCCTCCCTTTCAGGATGCGCTAATTTTAGTATTCAGCTTGCTGCACCCGGATTTTTCGGTCTCAATTATTTTTCCGACATTTGAAGGATAGATACCGGAATCAGTTGACCTATGCCCCCTTTTGCAGTGGATATCAATCAGTTTAATATTGGCAACCGGAAGGCGTTTGACGGGGTTTATCGGTATTATTCGCGGCCGTTGCAGCATCTCGCCCTTTCGTATGTGCATGACCGCGGCGCTGCCGAGGAGATCGTAAGCGATAGCATGCTCAAACTATGGAATAACCGCCAGCGTATTCGCACCGAGCAGCAAATCAAGGCCTTTCTGTACATCACTACACGCAATGCCTGCATTGACAGTATCCGCAGTAACCGTTTGCTGCCGATGGCCGGGTTGCCCGAAGCTGCAACTAAGCTAATGAAGCAAGATCCTGAGGCATATAACCGCATCCTCTATGTCGAACTGCTGCAGCAAATTGAGGATGCGGTGGATACGCTGCCGGCCAGTCAGCAAACCGTCTTCCGTAAAAGCTTCCTAGAAGGAAAGACCACCGATGAGATCGCTAGCGAAACCGGCATGACCGAATCATCCATCTTTGCACAAAAATCCAAGGCTATAGCCACCCTCCGCAAACTTTTGAAGGGCAATCTCCTGTTCCTGTTGTGGCTCGCTGGACAGGGATGATCATTAAATAGGGTTCTCGAAATAAGCGCTTACAATTCACAATTATTTTAATATGCCCAGGAAAGCGGTAGCTCTCAACGTGTCGTTGTAAAGTATTTGGTTTGTGCTATCGCATCAAAAATGATACGATTGAGTTTAGCAAATTCTGGGACAATCGCCGGAATTCAAATACACTAAAAATAAGCTGCCCGAAAAAAAATAAAATTTTTGGTAAGGTTTGCCTCCCCATATCCGTATCTATAGTGTTTGTTACCCATATAGGTTAAGATACGGAAAAATGGAACGGATCAGTCAATTACTTTATAAGCACTTACAGGACAACCTGAGCGAAGCCGAGCATACCGAGCTAATGGCTTGGGTAGCCGCAAATCCCGCTAACCTGGAGCTACTGAACCGTGTAGATGATGTAGCGATACTTCAGGCCGACATCCAAGACTGGTACGCAATCCCGAGACGATCAGTAGCCCACGACCCACGGCTAGACGCCGCTATCACACGACACGAAACGGCTACTAAACGCTCGCGCGTCAGCCTATCGCTCAGACGCATGCTTCCTTATGCGGCCGCCTTACTCCTTATGGTGTTAGCTGGTACGTGGCACGTATTTCAACAAGGGCAAAAGAGCAAGGAACAAGAACTCGCTACGGCGGATATTCTCCCCGGCGGTAACAGAGCTACCCTCACCTTATCCGATAACAGGAAGATTGATTTAAGTACAGAGCAATCCGGAATCATCGTCGGAAACGGAAACATTACCTACAGCAATGGAACGTCTCTCGCCGCTATATCGAACGAGGCTGGAAGTCGACAGGATATCTCACAATTGCAGCTTACTACTCCGAATGGAGGAACATATCAAGTAACCTTGCCGGACGGTTCCAAAGTCTGGCTCAATGCGGCCTCCTTAATTAAATACCCGAGCAGCTTTAGTGACAAAGAGCGGGTTGTCGAGATTAGCGGTGAAGCTTATTTTGATATCCGGGAAGATAGTAAACGTCCATTCAAGGTACTTAGCAAAGGCCAAGAAGTATTTGTTTTAGGTACCAAATTCAATATTTCTGCCTATCCCAATGAAAATGAAACAAGAACCACCTTAATAGATGGTAAAGTTCGTTTATCATTGGCGCAAGGATTAAGAGAAGCACTTCCCATGTCTGATGGCCCAATTGTACTTGCGCCTGGCGAGCAGGGAGTATTGCGTAACGGCCATATCACTAAATCCAAAGTGGATGCTTCTCAATATACTGCTTGGAAAGAAGGGTTTTTCTATTTCAATAGGTTATCCACCTTAGTCGCTATCAACCAATTGGCTCGATGGTATGACCTCGATGTGGTTTATGAAGGAAAAACACCCGGTGCCAATGTGTTTGCCTATATCGATCGCAATAAGCCATTAAACGCTGTTCTAAGAGCGTTTGAGAAAAGTGGACTGCAGTTTAAGGTTGTTCAGATAGGAGAACAGAAACAACTGATTGTTTTGGGAGAGCAATGATTACATTAACCAATTTACTGCATAATGAAACCAATAATTAAACACTAAAGAGGGAGGACAGATGAAGTCATAAAACTTACAAACTACAGATTTATTCAGTCAAAAACGGATGATGCTGAAGACATCACCCGCTGATTTGTCTGAATTTGATACCCGGCGTTTGTTGAAAGAGCTGCCGGAAACCGATTTTTAACTATCCAAACTTAACAAATATATGATTTTTACACGATGTGTAATAGACCATCATTGGTCTTTTAAATTCCGATTATTACTCATTATGAAGTTGACGATTTTCTTAACGCTTGCGTTCGTATGGAGTGCAGTAGCAGGAGGTAAGGCGCAAACAATTACGTTGAATGCTCGAAACACCACGCTTCGTGAGATCTTGCAAGAGATTCAAAAGCAAAAAGGATATTCCTTTTTGTTCCGTGGAGATCAAATTGCCGATATGCGTATTACCGCTCAATTAAAAGATGTTGATTTTACAGATGCTATGCACAGCCTGTTGGACGAACACGGGCTTGTCTGGTCATTGGACGATGGCATTATCACGATTACGAACAAGCCACGAACAAGCCTGCCTCAGCAGCGGATGGTTTCCGGAAGGGTAACGGATGAGACCGGAATGCCCCTGCCGGGAGTAACAGTTAGTATTAAGGGAACTACAGTTGGCGCCAAAACCAATGAAAAGGGAATGTTTGAAATTAGGACGCTAGATGACAATGCAGTCTTTGTTTTCAGCTTATTAGGCTACGGAAAACAAGAAATACCGGTTGGTTCCAAAAGTACAGTAGACGTTAGTTTGAGGCCTTCTATCAGTGATCTGGATGAAGTAGTCGTGGTAGGTTACGGTACCATGCAGAAAAAGGATTTGACGGGTTCTATAACACAAATCCGTCCGGACAAAATCGCCAACGAAAATCCTAAAACCGTGCAGGATATCTTGCGTGGTAATGCCGGTTTAAATATAGGCTATGATCCCTCGGCTAAAGGTGGAGGCCTAATAGAAGTACGTGGTAAACGTTCTGTTTACGACAGTAACAGCGGCCACAATAGCCCTTTACTTATCCTCGATGGCATGGTTTTCTATGGCGAACTCTCGGAAATTAATCCCGATGATATTGATCAGATTGACATTCTCAAGGATGCTTCCGCAGCGGCTATTTATGGTTCAAAGGCGGCCAGTGGGGTTATCATTATCAGTACCAAAAAAGGGAAACAGGGTAAGCCTGTGATCAATATGACCATGAATGGGGGGGCGACCCAAAGAAGTACCTATCGTGAACGATTCACTACAGACGCTTATTTGCAACATCGACAGGATTGGTATACCAAGAATACCTACGGCGTAAACCCCGAAACCGGTACCTATGAGGCTTATCAAACGGGCGTGTATACCAGTAAACCCGGCTATTTTATGCGACCTGACCAATTGCCGACTACCGTCTCTTTGGATGATTGGCGGGGCTATACCACGAATGATAGCGATGAATCGGACTTGAGCATCTGGGCTCAACGAATGGGGTTTACAGGTAACGCGCTTCAAAACTTCCTTGATGGAAAAACCGTTGATTGGGCAGACAAGACTTTCCGTACCGGCCTTAATCAAGACTATAACGCCAGTGTAAGTGGCGCCAGTGAGAAAGTCAATTACTACTTATCCATGGGCTATTTGAAAAATGAGGGAACTATAGTTAGTGACAACTATCAAGCCATACGCGGCAATATGAAGGTAAACGCGAATGTAACCAATTGGCTCGAACTTGGTGCCAACGTAAACTTCCAAGATCGCTCAGATGGTAATATGGATATCGATCAGGATCAAATGTTGCGCAACAGTCCCTATGCTGATTATGTTGACGAAATGGGAAACCCAGTGCAGTATCCTTTAAGCTCAGAATATAGCCAAAGGGGTTATAATTATGATTTTCAGAAGCAATACCTGGAACTGGATAAGGGCTATACCGTATTCAATAGTATTTTTAATGCTAAGGTCAAGTTGCCATACAACATTACCTACTCCTTCAATGCCTCTCCGCGGTATCAATTTTTCTACGACCGTTATTTTATGTCGGCTGAATTGCCTGGTTCCGATCCGAAAACACGTGGGGCAAATCGCGAGCAATCCAAAGGTTTAGATTGGTCGCTGAATAATACCATCAACTGGGACCAAACCTTCGCTGAAAAACATCATGTCATGCTTACTTTGGTGCAGGAAGCCGAAGAGCGCAAATTCTGGACAGACCGCATTGAAGCTCGCAATATTTTGCCATCTGATGCCTTGGGATTTCATAACACCAAGAATGGCAGTAAAGAAAACAGTACCTATTCAAGTAATGATACGCACGAAACTGCAGATGCTCTTCTGGCGCGTTTATTTTATTCGTACGATGATCGCTACATGTTAACGGCCTCTATTCGTAAAGATGGCTATTCCGCCTTTGGTACCTCCAATCCCTACGCTACTTTTCCATCGGCAGCTGTGGCTTGGACATTTACCAATGAAAAATTCTTTCCATGGAGCGATATCATGAGCCATGGTAAATTACGTGTGTCCTATGGTAAAAATGGTAACCGGCAGTTGAGCAGCCCTTATCTAGCACTGGCCAACCTTTATCCCGGAGCAGGTAACATGCACGGCTACCTTAACTCTTCTGGAGAATTGGAGCTATATCGCTATTTGCTGATCGACAGGATAGCAAACCCCAATTTGCAATGGGAAAAAACCGCCTCATGGAACTTTGGTTTAGACTTTGGTTTCCTCAACGATCGCATATCCGGAAGTCTGGAATATTACAGCATGCAAACGCATGATATGATTATGAACGAACGTCTACCAATTTTTACTGGTTTTGGAAATATTACGACCAATTTGGGGCAGGTGGACAATCATGGAATCGAGCTATCCTTAAATACGTTGAATATCCGAAACAGCTTTTTGGAATGGACAACTACTGTTGGCTTTTCCTACAATAAGAATAAAATCGTCCATCTTAATTACGAATACGAGAATGTATTAGATGCCACAGGTAATGTTATTGGTACCAAGGAAATGGATGATATACAAAACGGCTGGTTTATCGGACAGCCAATCGGTGCCATTTGGAATTATCGCGTCACGGGTATTTGGCAAGCCAATGAGGTCGAAGAAGCGGCAAAATATGGACAGGCTCCCGGCGATCCGAAAGTAGCCAATAACTATACAGCTGATGACGTAGTCAAGGAAGATGGAACGGTTACCCATACCTATAATGACAAAGATAAAGAATTTCTTGGGCAAGTGGATCCACCGATCCGTTGGTCGTTGCGCAACGAATTTATTCTATGGAAAGACCTCAGCGTTTCGTTTAATATTTATTCCTATATGGGACATAAGAGCCTATCCGGCAATTACCTCAATATTGATGATGATGGCGGACGTATGGCTTATGCGCTGGCTAATTTACCAGCAAAAGAATACTGGACACCTGAAAATCCGACCAATGAATACGGGCGTATTGAAGCTAAAGGGCCTGCTGGGGCTGGTAACCCAGGAAAATTATATGACCGGTCCTTTATTCGCCTCGATAATATTTCGGTAGGCTATACGCTACCCAATAAATTAAGCTCGAAATGGAATTTAAACCGCGTTAAGGTTTACGGAACCGTACGTAACGTAGCTTCTTGGGCGAATGATTGGGAATATGGAGATCCGGAGACAGGTAGTTGGGCCTCACGTGTGTATACCTTGGGATTAAATTTAACTTTTTAACTTATTTAAAAGTGACAGATATTATGAAGCAGATAAGCCAAAAACAAAATCATATCAATAAATACCTCGCACTGTTTATAGGCAGCACGATCTTGCTGAGCAGTTGTTCAAAAAGCTTTTTACAACCCGATCCACTGTCGTTTTATGAACCTAACGAGACCTTTACATCCGAAGCGGGCTTAATGTCTGCCATGGCCATATGCGATCGTCACCTGAAAGGCTACTGGGCCACCGACAATAATGAAATGCTTATTCTCGGAACGGAATATACCTTTTCCGAATTAATGGTGCCCAGTGCAACCGATAAGGGGGAGATACTGTGTGATGTGGCCAATATGCTCACACCCACCAGTGATGATAATTCTTCTAACTTGATTAATCTCGGTCGGACAAACAGCATCGCGTATTTATGGAATGAAACTTACAAAGGTATTAGCTATGCCAATACCATTATCAAATATGTAGATCAAGTAGAAAGTTTAGACGAAGCTACAAAAAATGCTTTTAAGGGTAGGGCATATTTTCATCGTGCCTTCCGTTATATGGCCTTGGTTTTTGAGTTTGGCGATGTACCATTAATAACGACCATTATAGATGTACCTAAACAAAATTACCGCAGTACCAAACGGGATGCCATTCTGCAAATGCTTACCCAAGATATGGAATTTGCCGTGCAGTGGGTGCCCGATCAAAAAGACATGAGTTTAACGGGCTTGATCAACAAGGGGGCTTGTCGCATGTTATTGGCTAAGTGCTATTTAGCCATAGGCGAGTATGCTAAGGCCAAAGAGCAAACCGATATACTGATCGACCAATCGGGCTATTCGCTGATGCAAGATAATTTTGGCACCTTCAATGACGGCGGAGAACCGCAAACCTGGCCCATTACGCGTAATGTCATCTGGGATCTACATCGTCCGGAGAACAAACTGATTGCGGCTAATCACGAAACCATCATGGGTATGCCTAATCGCGGTTCGAATGTAGAAGCATTTGTTAAAATGCTGACTATGCGTATCTTGTATCCGTTTCTGTTCGATGGCCGGGTAAAAACAAAGGATGGCAAGCAAGCACTATTAAATATCAGACGTAACGCTTCGGATTACAATCCTAATTACGATTATATGCGGGCATTCGGACGGGGCATTGCTACATTCCGACCTACTTATTTTCAAACGCACCAAATGTGGAAGGTAAATGGCGTTATGGACGAAGGTGATTTACGCCATAGTTCAGCAGTGGGTAATTGGGTACGCATGGAAGATTACCGGGTAAACAATAAGGCTTCTTCGGAATTTGGAAACCCCATTACGCTGTTCAATCCAGACAATGGGGCTTTACTGTGCAGCGATACCATTCGCCGCTGGTTTGATGTGCCACATTACAAATTCTTTTTAGATGATCCGGTAAATGAAGCCAATATTAGTGGTTCAGACGGCCTTCAAGGAGCCACCAATGGCGGTATTGCCGACTGGTATCTTTACCGTTTGGCTGAAGCTTACCTCCTGCGTGCAGAAGCTAAATATTACCTAAACCCGGGCGACGGTACGATTAAGGATGATTTGAATGCCATTAGGCAACGTGCAAAATGTAGTCAGCTCTATCAAGGTGCTGTTACTATTGGTGACATCATGAATGAACGTGCGCGTGAGCTGTATTGGGAGGAATGGCGTAACGTGGAATTAAAGAGGGTATCGCTTTGCCTCGCTCGCAGTGGTAAACCGGATGAATGGGGCAATGTGTATAATCTGGACAACTTTGATAAGCAAAGCGGAACCGATGTGTCAGGTGGGAGCTATTGGTATCAACGGATTGAACATTACAGCATGTACAATAAAGGTATTATCCATATAGATGCTACCGGTAACGCCAACCCGAATTATACCATGGACAAAAAGAATATGTATTGGCCAATCCCTAATGCCTCCATTAGTGCAAACAAAAATGGACAGCTGAGCCAAAACTACGGTTACGATGGCTACAACCCTGGTACACCTAAATGGGATAATTGGGAAGATGCTGTGGCAGACGAAGCTGTGGCTGAATAAAACTCCAAGCAAATAAGCATAAGCATTAACTGATTTAGGGAATTGATCGGTTAATGCTTATGCCATTTAATCAAATAGACGTTTAGCAAAAGGCTCTGCTATTCACTATAAATTATATTACCTACCTTCAAATCCGTTAAACTGCAATATATGATGAATAAAAAAGTATTTTTACTACTGCTGATTTTACCTTTTCAGATGGTATTTGCCCAGGATAAAAACCTAACTACATTCCCCAAAGGTTATACCCCTGAAGAAGTTGGTAAAAAGATTGCCTACCGCTTTATAAACGCCAAACATGCACTCCACGCAGGAAAATGGATAAGCTACCCCGAAACATTTTATTGGAATGGTGCACTGAACTTCGCTACTTTAACCAAAGACCAAGAGCTCCTTACACAATTGCAAAACAAGTTTGAGCCGTTATTTTCCACCGAAAAGGCATTACTGCCCATCAAAAATCACGTCGATTTAAATATGTTTGGCAGCCTTCCTTTAGCACTCTACCAAATAACTCATGAGAAACGTTATCTGGAACTGGGATTGCCTTATGCAGATACGCAGTGGGAGGTGCCCGAAAACGCAAAACCAGAACAAAAGGAATGGGCAGATAAAGGATACTCCTGGGAAACGCGCCTATGGATTGATGACATGTATATGATACCTATTGTGCAGACACAAGCTTATAGGGTGACCGGCGATACCAAATACATTGATCGTGTGGCGAAAGAAATGGTGCTTTATTTAGATGAATTACAACGCCCGAACGGTCTTTTCTATCATGCACCCGATGTCCCTTATTATTGGGGAAGAGGTAATGGATGGGTAGCCGCAGGAATGACGGAGTTGCTACGTTGTTTACCAACAGACCATAAAGATCGCCCGCGTATACTCAAAGGTTATCTTACCATGATGAAAAGCTTGAAAAAATACCAAACAGCCAACGGGATGTGGAACCAATTAATTGACGAGTCGGATTGTTGGGCCGAAACATCTGGAACGGCTATGTTTGCTTATGCCATGATCACAGGAGTTAAACACGGATGGTTAAATGCCAAACAATATGGTCCCGTTGCTCGGAAGGCCTGGATGGCCATGGTAAAATATGTCAACGAGGAAGGGGCTGTATCGGAAGTATGTGTCGGAACGAATAAAAAGAATGATAAACAATATTATTATGACCGTCCGCGTCATATAGGCGACTATCACGGGCAAGCTCCCTATCTTTGGTGCGCCTTTGCCCTTTTGGAAAAAATAACTGAGTAATTCGGGATAATTTTGAATGCTCTTAAACCCAATGCCCCAACAAGATCCTTTAATCTTGTTGGGGCATTTTAATAGGATGGACGGGCTAACTATCCATTAATACATCAAGTACGGTTTTCTTTCTCGTGCTATGAGCAACCCTGCATTGGGAGTGCTACGGAATATCCGTCTACGAATTGGATATACGGGGCTTGCGCCACATAAGATCTGTGAGAGTCTATAAACTTCCCATCCGGCAGCATCTCCAGGACACTTTTCATCATTTGGTGAACAATTACGTTTCACTGTTCCTTTAGGTAAATCGCACGTAGCTTTTGTAAGCTTTCAATACCGTCTTTTCGTAAGTTGTATTTGGTTATTTGGTGCAATACGGGGGGTACTAGTTCTTACATTTAGTATTATTATGATAATTTATGATATCATTTAGACTTCCTTTTTCCTGTATAGCTCATTTATAAATCAGGTCATTATATAGTTATATAGTACTTATTGAACTAATATTCGAAGAAGAAAAGGCTCTAAAGATTGTGTTAATAAAGTATCGTTTATTGCTAACATTACACTTAATATTACCTAATGCGACGCACTACATTTGCCAACAAAAAATTATGAAAATATTCTTCTTTTTTATAACCCTAATTTTAATCTAAATGGAATCTGGTCTTTACAGAGAAACAGGAAGGAGAACTTCATTAAGCATAGCTTATAAGCTGATCAAGTTAGCAACTCACTTAATTGAGTAATCATAAATCAAACAAATGTCAAACAATTTAAAATTTAAAAAAATGAAAAAAACAATCCTAGCATCTTGCCTTGTGGCAGTCGTAGCCGTAAACAATTCACTTGCACAGGAAAAACGCAACCCTGCCGCTTTAGGTCGGGAAGAGTACATCGAAGTTGAAAAGAATGTGCGCCTGCATGTAACCGATTTAGGAGAAGGAAAACCTATCGTGCTTATTCACGGATGGCCCCTTAGCGATGAAATGTACGAATACCAGTACCAATACCTGGTGGAGAAAGGATTCAGGGTAATTGGTATTACCTTGAGGGGGTTTGGAAAATCTGATAAACCTTACGGGAAATATACCTATGATGTATATGCAGATGATATCAAAGTAGTGTTAGACAAGCTTCAAATCAGCGATGCCACATTGGGCGGCTTTTCAATGGGAGGCGCCATCTCCGTCCGTTACGTAACCAGGCACAATGCCGCGCACGTTAACAAATTGGCCTTATTTGGGGCAGCTGTGCCTGTGTGGACACAAAGAGCCGACTTTGCAATAGGACTTACAAAAAATCAGGTAAATGAATTAATAGCGCTTAGCCGTACCAATAGGCCACAGCTTCTTGCGGATTTCGGGAAAATATTTGCTGCCACCGAAACAGCGGTATCTCCCGGATTGGGCAACTGGTTAGGGGCAATCAACATCGAGGCATCTCCTTATGCAACTACACAAAGCCTGATTGCACTCAGAGATACTGATCTACGTCCGGAATTGAACAAAATCAATATTCCTGTGGCTATCTTCCACGGCACTAAGGATAAAATATGTGATTTTAGTCTTGCTGAGGAAATGAATAAAAGTATTAAAAATTCCTTTATCGTGCGGCTTGAAAATAGTGGACATGGTTTATTTATAGAAGAGCTGGATAAATTCAATAAGGAACTGGAAAAATTTGCAAACCAATAATTTTCTATCACAGCTAAGAAAGGGGCTGTATCAAAAGAAGCAATTGTACTGCTTTTTGTCATTCCGAGGCACGAGGAATCTAGTTTAGAACCATTAAAGCTGCTTTTAGATCCTTTCTTTGTCAGGATGACACCTTTTGATACAACCTCTTTTTTTAATCATTCACGATGAAACCGACGTTTTACTTACTTCTGGCAATACTGTTCACAGCTTGCAGCACAGAACAAATACAATATATAAATGATGTAAACGGCACGAGACCAATAGGTCCTTATGCTCACGCGACAGCAAGTGGTCAAATCGTTTTCACATCCGGGCAATTAGGACTGGATCCGGAAAACAATGAACTGGAAAGCGGGATAGAGAACCAGACCAAAAGAGCGTTGGATAATTTAAAATCTGTTTTAATGCAATCCGGCTCCGATATGGACCATGTGCTGAAAACAACAATCTATCTCGCTGATATTACACACTTTGCCCAAGTGAACAAAATTTATGCGAACTATTTTGACTATGTTAAACCCGCCAGGACTACACTCCAAGTTGCGGCGCTGCCAAGAAATGCCTTGATAGAGATTGAATGCGTGGCGGTAAAATGGAATGGAGAGAAACAATCAAATAGTAGATTATCACCAAAAAAATTAACACTTGTGGGAAAAAGGTAATTTAACTAAGTTTGGATTGACCTAAAGTAGCATATTGTGGTTTTTGAATTTACGGTTACCCCTGAATTTAATTTTGTGGACAGTTTTGCAGAAAAACTGGACGTCCCGGTTTATAAAAACGCTTTGTCGCTTCCTACATCACTGGGTGACGGTTACATTAAGAAAATTGTGCTGGAATCTGATTTAAAATTAGTTATTCACCATTATACCCTCAGAGAAAAATTACACCTTAAGCGCATTGTGCCTAAAGAGAGCAATAAACTGATTTCTATTATCTTTAATAGCCAGGAAATTCCATCGAGCCAAAATGCTGATAAACAGCGCGCGATCCAGTTTTTGAAAGACAATGGCTCTGCTATTCAAATTGCATCGAGTAGTTTAGCTACGGAAAGTTTATTTTCTGCTAACAGTAAAGTGTATTTTGCCGTTATTGGCATAACACCTAAACTTCTTACTTCGCTTCTTCAGCTTGAACAAACCAACAGTTTAGTGACAACCATACTCAATAGCGAAACTGCTTTTTTTTATCACGAAACCATGACAGCCGAAGCGCAAAGGCTCCTTAGGCAGCTTACCGAAATTCATAATCAGCATGCTTTAGGTAATTTATATTATAGGATAAAAATCCACCAACTTCTGTACCTGCTATTTTCAAAACTTTTGAACAGAGAAGCTAATCATCAAAGTGCTATTAATAAAGCTGATCTTGATCGGCTTTATACTATCAGGACTTCCATCGTTCATGACTTAAGTTCCCCGCCGCAATTGCGGGAATTGGCAAAAAATGCCGGTATGAGCGAAACTAAGACTAAACAATTATTTAAACAGGTATTTGGCGATACGGTGTATAATTACTATCAAAAGGCGAGAATGGAAGAGGCCGCTTTCCTGTTAAAACAAGCGGGCTATTCTGTCTCTGAAACGGGTTATCAGCTCGGTTTCTCTAACCTTAGCCATTTTAGTCGCATTTTTGAGCGGCATTTTGGTATAACACCTAAAAAGTATAGTATCACCGTATAAGACTTTTTTTGTGCCTTTTATCGCTATTTTAGTCTGATATTTTTATTCAACTTTGTTGTATTGTTTATCAAATACAGCAAAAATGAAAAAGTTATTAATGCCCTATCAAAAAGATAGTTTTAACTTGAAAAACCATGTCATAATGGCTCCGATGACCCGCAGCAGGGCTATTGAAAACATTCCTAATGAATTAATGGCTCAGTACTATGGTCAACGTGCGAGTGCCGGCCTAATCATTACCGAAGGAACGGCACCTGCCGCTGAAGCCCTAGGTTATCCCCGCATCCCAGGCGTATTTAACCAGACACAAATTGACGGTTGGAAAAAAGTGACAAACGAAGTGCATAATGGAAATGGTAAGATTTTTATCCAGCTAATGCATACCGGACGGATTGGTCATGTAGATAACCTGCCCAAAGGTCTTGAGCTGGTTGGAGCCTCTGATCGCAAAGCTGCGGGGCAGATCTTTACAGATACTAAAGGAATGCAAGATCATGGACAGCCTGTTGCCTTAAGTCACGAGGGAATCCAGAAGGTTATCAATGCTTATGTGCAAGCATCGCTAAATGCTATGGAAGCAGGTTTTGATGGCGTAGAATTACATGGAGCTAATGGTTATCTGCTAGAGCAGTTTCTTAATCCAAATGTAAACAACCGTAACGACGAATATGGCGGAGATATAGCCAATCGCGGCAGGCTTGTCCTAGAAGTTGTAAACGAAGTTGCCTCTGTCATTGGTAAGGATAAGGTAGGTATCCGATTTTCCCCCTTCTCTACTTTGGGCGATCTGCAGCCCTATGCCGAAGATGATGTGAAGGAAACTTATGCTTACCTCGCCACCGAAATAAATAAAATCGGTATCGTCTATATACATATTGCATCCAATCCAGCTATACCGCAGGAGACCTTGGAGCTGATTCGAAAAAACTTTACAAAAACGCTTATTTTAAGCAGTGGATTCACACCTGAAACAGGTGAAACAGCATTGCAGAATGGTTTCGCTGATCTCATTGCTTTCGGCAGATCATTTCTTGCCAATCCTGATTTTGTAGAGCGGATAATAACTGGTGTTGCATTAAATCAACCGGATTTCACAACGCTTTATACGCCAGGGCCAAATGGATATATCGATTACCCACTGTTGGCCGATGAGTTGAAATAAATTTGCAATTTGTGTGATTTCGCATAATATTGCAAAATATTTAATAGTATGGGAACTCATGAAAAAACAGTTGGCGCAAGTAAGGCGATAAAAGCTATATTTTTAGTTTGTGGACTTGGTGTTTCGAGTTGGGCGCCAATGGTTCCCTTTGCTAAAGATAGACTTCAACTCAATGATGCAAATTTGGGAGTGCTATTGTTAATGCTAGGTGCGGGTGCGATAAGCATGATGCCCATAGGCGGCGTTTTGGCTAATCGTTATGGCAGCAGAGTGGTTATGCTTTGTGCCGTATTGGTGATAGCCTTGATGCTTCCGCTGCTTTTAATCATAAATGGTCCAATACTCATGGGCGCAGCACTGTTTGTTTTTGGTGCGGCAGTAGGTACCCTGGATGTTGCCATGAATGCCCATGGTGTGCAAGTACAAAACAGGTACGGTAAGCCCATTATGTCTTCGCTGCATGGACTTTTCAGCGTTGGTGGATTGTTAGGGTCTCTGGGTTTAGGTTTTCTTATGAAACTAGGCTTGGAGCCTATTGTAGCAGCAATTAGTATCGCAGTGTTATTGATCATTATCGTTTTTTGGAAGTATAGTGCGCTGTTCGATAGGCTTACAGAGAAAGCGGCTATCCAAGAGTTTTCTTTAACGCAAGAACCGGGCACTGCTAAATCTGCTTTTTGGTTAACCGGAAGCGTACTGTTTCTAGGTGCGATGTGCTTTGCGGTCTTCCTTTCGGAAGGTGCCATGCTGGATTGGAGTGCCGTCTTTCTTCGCGAAAATAGAGGAATAGAAGAGGAATTGGCTGGTATTGGTTATGCTGCTTTTTCAGTAGCAATGGCTACTATGCGCTTGCTCGGCGATAAATTAGTTGCTCGTCTGGATAGTAGAAAGGTGGTAGTTAGTGGTAGTTTGCTTGCGGCAGCGGGTTTGTTTTTAGCCGTATGTACACCATGGCTGATTACGGCATTACTGGGCTTTGTATTGCTAGGCTTGGGAGCTGCTAACATTGTTCCGGTTTTTATTAGCGCAGGCGGTAGGCTGAAGGATGTTTCTGCTGCGGTAGCTATTCCAGTCATCACCACCATAGGCTATATCGGTCAACTAGCGGGTCCGGCCATACTCGGATTTATTGCACATCACTATTCGCTACCGATAGCCTTAGGCTTTACGGGTATATTATTAATAGCAGTTGCCGTGGCTTTTTCGGTTAAGAAAAGCATTTAAAAAATGTCGAGGTGGCATGAACGATCATCAAATAAAGAACAAAGCATATGCAACAAGTTGAATGCATCATTTTCGATTGTGATAATGTATTGGTAGATACAGAAACGACCATGATTAGCGTAATGCTCCATCTGGCGAGACCCTATGGAGCAACGATGGAGCTTGAAGAGGCTGTCCGGCTTTTTAGCGGCAGGCAAATCTTGCAGACGATTACTATGTTGGAAGAACATTGCGGTACTGCTTTTCCGGATGACTTCGAACAGCAGTTTAGAGCGGAAGCCTATGCAGAATTCAGAAAAGGGGTAAAGGCTATTCCCGGTGTAAAGGAGCTATTACAAGGCCTAAAGTTGCCCTTTTGTGTAGCATCTAGCGGTCCGCGCGAAAAGATAGAGCTTAACCTTGGTATAGCCGGTTTACTTCATTTTTTTGATCCGGAAAGAATTTTTAGTTCTTATGAAATAAACAGCTGGAAACCAGATCCAGGGATATTTTTGCATGCGGCAAAAATTATGGGTTATGCACCCGCCCAATGTGTTGTAATTGAAGATAGCCTGGCAGGGGTAGAGGCTGCAGTAAAAGGAGGCTTTCGCGTTTATGGCCTAACAAATGGAAATAATAGGCAAGAACTTAACGATAAAGGTGCAGTTGTATTCGAAGAGATGCGACAATTGCCAGCACTTTTGAAATTAACTGCGTGAATTCCGTGTTTTAAATCCTGATAAATTAATGACAATTGAAACTTGTCAATGTGTAATATGTACACGATATTTGTATCATCATAATTTAGGTTTATAATTGGTTAGTTAAGGTCTTCAATCTCCCCGGTTGAAGACCTTTTTTTATACTGATTTTTGAGCGATTTAAAAAAGAATAAGGCATAGTGAGCAATCGCAAAATTCGATGACTTAAATCAATATTTAACCAGGTTGGATCTATTAACTTTGTTCGAAATTTTAACAGGCGAGCTATTCAATTTAGCTAGGATAAAACAGTATGCCGAAACGGCCCTTAGAAGACAATTATTATATGGATATAACAGAAACTATAGATACACTACCAGTAGTAGAAAATAAAACCCATTTATACAAACAACCAGAAAAGCTTTTAAGAATATATTTGAATATTTTCTCCATTGTATTTATTGAATTTTTGATTATGGGCATATCTCTAGGGGTGCTGCCTGCTTTTGTGCATGAAACGCTTGGCTTTAGCAATTTATGGGTAGGGGTAGTTATTGGTGTTCAATATGTTGCTACTTTGTGTGCCAGACAGTTTTCCGGAAACCTCGCTGATAAAGCGGGAGGTAAACGAGCTGTTCAATACGGACTGCTCTTAAGTTGTTTGTCGGGCTTACTGTTGCTGCTCGCTGGTTTATTGGCCACACACGGCGTTTGGTGCCTGGCCGGACTGCTCGTCGCCCGTATTGTATTAGGTATAGGCGAGAGCCTGTTGGTTATCGGTATTTTTGCCTGGGGTTTCAAATTAGTAGGCTCTGCCAATACTGGAAAGGTCATGGTATGGAACGGTATGGGGATGTATGGCGGAATGGCTTGTGGAGCACCCTTGGGTATGGCACTATTGGGCTATACGAACTTAGCGCTTGTTTTTACACTCACTATTATATTACCAATTGTAGCTTACCTCATCATGCGTTTACTTCCAGCCGTAGCTTTGCCCAAAAAAGCTGCGCAAATACCTTTTTACAAAGCGATCAATCTTATCTGGCGATCTGGCGCGGGTTTAGCCCTGGCCAGTATAGGTTTTGGCGGCATCGCCTCTTTTATATCTTTATATTTTATCCAACATAATTGGGAAGGTGGTTCATTGGCGCTAACTTCTTTTGGAGCCAGTTATATTATAGTGCGTTTGTTTCTTGCAGGTGCACCGGATCAATATGGCGGAGCTAAGGTTGCCTTTATTAGTTTGCTGGTGGAGTTGGCTGGACAATTGTTGGTGTGGGGTGGATTTTCTTCGTATCTTACCATCTTTGGAGCAGCACTCACCGGAGCGGGTTTGTCATTGGTATTTCCCTCCTTTGGACAAATAGCCATTAAGAAAGTTGCTCCGGAAAACAGGGGAATTGCTATGGCTGCCTATAATGCTTTTTTTGATATTGGATTGGCAATTACCGCACCCGTAGCCGGGCTGCTCGCGGGAGATGGCCAGTACCAACACGTATATTTATTTGGCTCTGTAGCAGTTTTTATAAGCGCGTTATTTGCGCTGAAAGAATTGAGAAGTCAGCCTAATTAGGACGATTTATGGAGCATGCAGCAGTATATCAACGTTTGCGAGAAAATATAGAAAAGACAATCTCTGTTAACCAGGAGCAGATGGAATTGATCTTACAACATTTTAAGCCGCAAAAAATCGAGAAGAATAGCATTACACTAAGGGCTGGCGAGTACAATCAATGGATGAATTTTGTTGATCAAGGCTGTTTGCGTATTTTTTTCATTAAAGATGACGGGCAGGAAGTAACCAGATATTTGGCATTTGAAGGGATGTTTGCGACGGGGCTGGCAAGCTTTATTACGCAAGAACCATCGTTTGAATATTTGCAAGCAATGGAAAATACGGTAGTGTTGCAGATAAATCGCAATGATTTTTATTATTTATTGCACATTATTCCCGCTTGGGAAAAATTCTTTCGGGATTATTTAGCTGACGCTTATATCAACAATATAACAATCTACCACCGTGAAACTACTAAAGATGCGGAAGAACGCTATCGGGAGCTTCTAAAAAAAGACCCTATTGTGGTTCAACGTTTACCCAATAGAATCGTGGCTTCTTATCTTAACATGTCGCCCGAAACCTTAAGTAGAATGAAGCGAAAAATCCTTGATTTACCAAAATAGTGTAATAAATTGTGTAGCTAAGGACGTAGCTTGCCTACTCAATTGCTGGCGCCTTGCTTATCTCTATCTCCTAACCAACAATTATAAAGATTCTTACCTAATTTTAAGTTTCTTTTACTATTGGTCGTCTTTTGATCGTCTTTTAGTCGTCTTTCTATCGTCTTTAACACGACCAAAAGACGATAGAAAGACGATAAAATTTCTTAATTAAGTGAAATTAAATAAAAACTACATTAAAATTTTATAAAATTTTTTAAAGAATTAAGTAACTTGCGAGAAGGAAGTAGGTACAGAATACTTTAATAGTAAAAACCAATTATAGATTATGGGCGTATTTAAAAAAGGAATCAATGGGCCTTTCAGTGGAAAAACAGGAAGTATAATCGGCAGTAAATGGAAAAGTATCCATTACATGAAAGGCTTGCCACGGGTCAGAGCACATCGAAAAGCCTCAGCAGAACAGCTGGTTCAACGGCAGAAGTTTAAGCTCTTGTTGGATTTCTTTACACCTATGCAACAGCTACTGAAGATCGGTTTCCAACAATTTCTGAACCGTAATACGGCCATAAATGCCGCTATGAAATTCAATTACGATCAAGCCTTGTACGAAGAAGAAGGAGAAATACGGCTAGACTATAGTAAAGTACAACTTAGTCACGGAGCACTTTTTACTGCAGGTGCCGAAAAGGCCGTATTGTTACCAGAAGGGCTAAAAATAACCTGGAACACCAAAACCTATGGTATTAGCGGGAATATGGATGATAGAGTTTTCGTAGCTTGTTACATTCAACTAGAAGATTGGGTTTCAGCAGATTCGGTTTTACGGGAAGATGGGGAAATCTTTATGGAGCTTAGTGAAAAGGAAATGCAATCCATCTTGCATGTGTGGATTTTTTTGAGCAACGCTCAAGGTGGTCAAGCATCTAAAACGGTATATATCCCCATAGAACGGGAGAATGAGCCAATTGATAACCTAAAGAACGGATAGCATGGAGTATTTTTACGATGCCAGTAAACCTAAAAAAAAGGAAAAATCTTACGGCCGGTTGGTGGTACAGCAGCGCATGCGTTTAGCGATGGCATTTCTTCACCCACTCCGGCCCATTATCAACGAAACCTGGTTGCTCCACGGTAATGGTAATAAAAGTAAAGCTTTTGGTTTGGCCTTGAAGAAATTGATGCAAGATGCTATCGAGGGACAATACCCAGCACAATATGTTGTCCCAAGCTTGGTCACCATCAGTTCCGGACTACTCCCCGGAGTGGATATTCAGGATGTAGTAGTAGCGGATCAACAGGTGGAGGTTTATTTTTCTAGTAAGGATAATCCCCTAAATCGTTCAAATGATGAGGTTGTACTAATCGCTTATAGTCCGGAATTGGAAATTGGTGGAAAAAATGAAGACCTCTGCTACCGCAAGAACAATTATTTGAAAATGGAATTACCAGTTCATTTCGTTAATAATCCTTTCCATCTTTATCTCTACGTGCGATCCGTAAACGGCAAGCAACATAGCAAGGGTGTTTATCTCGGTGGTTTCGATGGCTGTGCTAATAAGATGTTAATCTAAAATTTAACTAGCTAGAACAATGTAATGCCAAACTCTCCTTTGGTAATGGCCTTCTAGTGCCCCAACCTTAACCTTCTGGATTTTTCAAACAATAAATAAACCGATCAAACCATACCAGTGTGTATTTTGATTTATTTTAATTTTATTTTTCTGATTTTCAAATATTTATAAAAAAATATAAAAGAATATTTGGTGTTTGTTAAGAAATTACTGTATAATTGCCTGTCCGGTTTTATTACCAGACCATACCAGACCATATAAACTTGAATTATGAACCATGAATTAAAATTTCTCTTTGGAATTTTCTTGTTATTTTGTGTGCTATTTAATGGACCGAACGCTTATGCGCAGCAAAGTGTCTATGGAACCGTTAAGGATAGCACGGGTGCTGTTTTGCCCGGAGTCTCTGTAGGGATCAAAGGGAAACAGCATGTTGGCACAGTGACGGATATGAATGGCAAATACGTGCTGGAGGTTTCCGATGGCGCAGTGCTCGTGTTTTCGATGGTGGGTTTCGATGTTCGTGAAATCGAAGTCCGATCACAACCGACCATCAATGTGGTGTTATTGCCTTCAACCAACCAGCTAGACGATGTTGTCGTCGTCGCTTTTGGTACCCAAAAAAAGAAGGAGGTGGTAGGCTCAGTTACGACCATTAATCCGCAAGAACTTAAAGTGCCTTCAAGCAATCTGACTACGGCACTTGCGGGCCGATTAGCAGGTGTGGTGGCGTATCAACGCTCTGGCGAACCTGGTCAGGACAATGCGGATTTCTTTATACGAGGGGTAACGACCTTTGGCTATAAAAAAGACCCCTTAATTCTTGTAGATGGCGTAGAACTCACGACAACTGATTTAGCGCGTATGCAAGTGGATGATATAGCAAGCTTTTCAATCTTAAAGGATGCGTCGTCAACGGCTTTGTATGGTGCCCGTGGAGCAAATGGGGTCATTTTGATTACCACCAAGCAAGGCACAGAAGGGAGTGCCAAATTGTCGCTACGTATTGAAAATTCAATTTCAGCTCCAACGAGACAAGTTGAATTGGCGGATCCGATCACCTATATGAAGCTTAATAATGAGGCCGTCTTAACGCGAAACCCAACAGGTGAAACGCCCTACTTGCCGTCTAAAATTGATAATACCCAATCGGGCATTAATCCTTATGTGTACCCCGCTGTAGATTGGATGGGCCTCTTATTTAAAAAATACGCGCTGAATCAACGGGCCAATTTGAATATTAGCGGTGGGGGTAATATTGCACGTTATTATATGGCTGCAACCTATAATAAAGACAATGGCGTGCTCAATGTTGATGGTGCCAATAACTTTAATAATAACATCAAGTTAAAAACCTACGGTTTGCGTGCAAATATTGATGTTAATGTAACCAAATCTACGGCTGTTGGAGTTAAGTTGTACGGTAATTTCGATGATTATACTGGTCCAATTGATGGCGGTAGTGAATATTACAAACTGGCTATCAAAAGTGATCCGGTGAGCTTTCCTGCTTATTATCCTAAAAATGAACAATATGGTTATGTGCAACATGTGCTGTTTGGAAACACATCCAATCAGTTAGTCAATCCATATGCTGAAATGGTAAAAGGATACAAGGACTATAATAGAAGCCTTATGTTTGCACAATTTGATATTAAACAAGATCTGGCCTTTGTTACAGAAGGACTGAACGTTCAAGCTTTATTTAATATTGCCCGAACATCTTATTTTGACGTTAGCCGGGCATATACACCCTTTTGGTACCAAGTGGGGATGTATGATAAGATAAATAATACCTACACCTTGGAACCTATTAACGAGGACTCAGGAAAAGAATACTTAGACTATACTGAAGGGCCGAAGGAAGTGCGTGCTACGACGTATATTCAAGGTACTGCGAATTATAATAGGGTGTTCGGAGATAAACACGGTGTGAATGCTTTACTTGTTTTCTTACTGCAAAATCAGTTAAGCGGTAATGCGGGAAGTTTGCAAACGTCTTTGCCGCACCGTAATATTGGCTTGTCGGGTAGGTTCAACTATGCTTATGACGAACGCTATTTTGCTGAATTTGATTTTGGCTACAATGGGTCTGAGCGTTTCCATGAGTCAAAACGTTTTGGCTTTTTCCCTTCGGCTGGCTTTGGCTGGCAGGTTTCTAATGAATCTTTTTGGGAACCTCTCAAGAAAATAGTAACAAATTTTAAGCTCAGGGGCACCTATGGTGTTATTGGTAATGACGCTATCGGTGATGAGGAAGATCGGTTTTTCTATTTGTCGGATGTTAATATGGACGATAGCAACCGAGGGGCTGTTTTTGGGTTCGATAATTCCTATCATCGTAATGGGGTGACGGTTAATCGATATGATAATCCGATGATTACCTGGGAGAAATCGTATAAGACGAATATCGGATTTGATATGGGACTTCTAGACAAGATGAATGTTGTTTTTGACTTCTGGAAGGAGCGGAGGACACAAATATTAATGGCGCGATCCGATATTCCAATTACCCTTGGTTTGAACCGAAGTGCAGTGCCGAAAGCTAATGTAGGTGAAGCAGAAGGAAAGGGGATAGATGCATCTATAGATTACACCCAAGCGTTTAGCAATGGATTTTGGATTCAGGGAAGGGCGAATTTTACCTATGCGCTTAGTAAGTTTTTAGTGTATGAAGAACCTACCTATGATAATGCATCCTGGAAATCACATGTAGGATACCCTATAACGCAACAATGGGGATATGTTGCTGAACGACTTTTTATCGATGACCTCGATGTGGCCAATTCGCCATTACAAAATTTCGGGGAAGTGACTAGAGGCGGCGATATCAAATATCGGGACATTAATGGCGACGGCCAGATTACCACCTTAGATCAGGTGCCTATCGGATTTCCTACCTCTCCGAATATCGTTTACGGTTTCGGTTTTTCGGTAGGCTATAAAGGAATAGATTTGTCTTGCTTCTTTCAGGGATTAGCACAGGAATCGTTTTGGATTGATGTGGCAGGCACATCGCCTTTTGCCACGAGTGTGGAAGATGGAACAGGCCGAAAACTAAAAAATCAGCTATTACAAGCTTATGCCGACGATTTTTGGTCGGAGAGCAATCGAAATCCTTATGCCCTTTGGCCCCGATTAAGTACCAATGTTAACCCAAACAATAGCCAATCCAACACCTGGTTCATGAGAGACGGTACTTTTCTACGGCTCAAGTCGGCCGAGATTGGCTATACCTTTTCTGACAATTTAGTAAAGAAAATACATTTTGGGAAGTTGCGCATTTACGCAAGTGGGACCAATTTGCTGAGTTGGAGCAAATTTAAATTATGGGATGTAGAGATGGCAGGTAATGGCCTGGGATATCCTATACAACGGGTTTTTAACTTCGGACTTCAAGCTTCTTTCTAAACGTAACCAATAAATTATGAAAATTTCACTAGATAAAATTTTAATCGCATTAACCTTGTTATGCGGCTGTAGTTATTTGGACGTTGTGCCTGATAATGTGGCGACGATAGACTATGCTTTTAGATTAAGAAGTCAGGCAGAGAAGTATTTGTTCACGTGTTATTCTTATCTGCCTAATGATGCCAGCTGGGCTGCAAACCCAGGATTGTTGAGTGGGGATGAGATCTGGTTCTTTTACCCAACGGCTGAGGCGTATTACGGAAAACCGCCCAATAATTGGGAAGTTGCCCGAGGTAACCAATCCGTGGTAAGTCCTTATTTGGATTATTTTGGTGGATTAAATAGTGGGAAACCCTTATTTCAAGCTATACGTGACTGTAATACTTTCCTGGCAAGCATCGATCAGGTTCCCGATATTAATGATGAGGAAAGGACTAGGTGGACGAGCGAGGTGACGTTTTTGAAAGCCTATTATCACTGGTTTTTATTGCGCATGTATGGTCCGATTCCTATAATCGATCAAAATATGCCCATTTCGACAGGCGTTGAAGAAGTAGCGGTAAGCAGACAGCCAGTAGACTCTTGCTTTCAATACATTACATCCCTTATTGATGCTGCATTGCCCGGGCTTCCCGACCAGATTGAAGACCGTGTGTCTGAGCTTGGGCGAATAAACAAACCTATAGCCTTGGCCATAAAAGCAAGGATACTGGTTACAGCAGCTAGTCCGTTATTTAACGGCAACACAACCTATAGCAATTTTAAAAATAAACAAGATGTTGCCCTTTTCAATACTACAGCTGATCCTACGAAATGGCAAGCAGCAGTAGACGCCTGTAAAGCCGCTATCGACTTTTGTGAAACGCAGGGTCATAAATTGTATACGTTTAGTCCCGCAGTTAATACCTACAAACTCGGGCCGGAAATGCAGATACAAATGGATTTGCGAAATGCCATCTGCGATAAATGGAATGCCGAGATCATTTGGGGGGCTAGCAATAGCATGGTGAATGCTCTTCAGCAATATGCGCAGCCTTATCTAGATCCATCGGTAAGTATTACCAACGGAAATACAAGACCCTATGGAGAATATGCACCACCCTTAAAGATTGCCGAGCAGTTTTATACGGAACATGGTGTTCCTATTGATGAAGATAAAACGTGGGATTATCATGGTCGCTATGATCTACGCGTAGCAGGAGAGGGGGATAAGCTCTTTATACAATCAGGTTATACTACTGCAGCCTTGCACTTTGATCGCGAACCGAGATTTTATGCTGATTTGGGCTTTGATGGTGGTGTTTGGTACGGGCAGGGGAAATATGATGAAAACAATACCTGGCATGTGGAAGGAAAGTCGGGTCAATTTTCGGGTGTTAGAGGAGGTGGGGAATATTCCGTTACCGGATATTATGTGAAAAAATTGGTGAATTTTCAGAATGTACTACAAACGAACGGCACGTATACGGTACAAACGTATCCTTGGCCCATCATCCGGCTAGCTGATCTGTATTTGTATTATGCGGAAGCATTGAATGAAGCCGGTAATCAGGATGAAGCTTTAGCTTGGATAAACCGGGTTCGGGCGAGAGCTGGTATTCCAACTGTAGAGGAAGCTTGGCAGCAGTACGCGAAGCAGCCTAATCGTTACCAGTCGCAAGACGGACTTCGAGCAATCATTCATCAGGAGCGTTTGATTGAAATGGCTTTTGAAGGTAGTCGATATTGGGATTTGTTGCGATGGAAAGAGGCCGCAAAAGAAATGAGTGGGGCCATTACCGGATGGGATGTCAAGCAAACAGAAGCCAATTATTACTATCGACCCGTGATTCTGTTTAATAAAACCTTTAGGTCGAAAGACTATTTATGGCCAATTCGGGAGCAAGATTTAATTGTCAATGATCAACTGGTGCAAAATCCGGGTTGGTAATAGTAAAGCTGTCGTTCAATTACATGTTCATTTAATGAAAATTATGAAAAATATAAGCGCTTACGGTTTTCGCATAGGGTACGCCTACCTGCTTGTTATGTCTATAATGGCATGCAAAGAATCCGATCTACGAAAGTCGATCGATGAAGCGGGACCCAAACCCGATAAAGTACAAGTAGCGGAGGTGGAGAACCTGCATGGAGGTGCGAAAATTTCATTTTCGTTGCCAGATAATTCCAATTTATTATACGTTCAGGCCGACTATGAGATTAGGCCTGGTGTGAGGCAACAATCCGTTTCATCATCCTATGGAGATTTTGTGATTTTACAAGGTTTTAGTGATGTGGTTGATTATACGGTGAGTTTGACCGTAGTTGGCAGAGGCGGGGAGAAGTCTGACCCGGTAGACGTTGTGGTACATCCACTGACGCCACCCGTAAAAGATGTATACAGTTCTTTATCATATGTAGAGGATTTCGGCGGCATTACAGTCAACTTTGGTAATCAGACCCAAGCAGACTTGTCGGTTTCTGTTTTGACAAAAGACAGTGTAGGTTATTGGGTGGACTACGACAGGTATTATACCAGTCGGCCTGAAGGAATGTTTCCTGTTCGGGGGTTGCCAGCCCGTCCCACAACTTTCGGCGTTTATGTGACTGATAGATGGGGGAACAGTTCGGATACATTGGTGCAAAAGCTAACCCCCTTATATGAAGAGGAGTTTAGTAAAAGTAAATTTAAGGGGTTGAATCTACCGGGAGATGCAAAAAATTCTTGGGCAATTGAGGGTATTTGGGATAACATAACTGCGGTGGGTCAAGGAGGTTTTTCTAATCAAGATGCTCCCTTCCCTAAAGGATTTAACTTTGATATAGGAGCAAAAAGTAAACTTAGTAGACTTCGTTTATGGGGCGTACACGATGGACGGGAGTTTTCAGGAGGAAATGTTAAAGTCTTTGAGTTGTGGGGAAGCAATAGTCCATCAGCAGACGGAAGTTTAGATGGCTGGGAATTGATGGGCCAATTTGAAGTAATTAAACCTTCGGGCTTGGTTGGACAGCTGACGAGTGAAGATATTGAAGCTGCGGCCAATGGTATGGACTTTTCGATACCTGTAAGTGCTCCAGAAGTACGGTATCTACGATTTAGGATTATTTCGACATTTGCCTCGCCACCAAATTCTACATTAGGCGCAAGTTGGGTTTTAGAACTCAGTTTATGGGGACAAGAAATTAAGTAACATATTTAGCTATAACGCAAAATGAAAAGATATTTAAAAAGCTGTATATTTTCTATCTGCTTAGCCGTGGCGGCACTCACAGATGCTTGTCATAAAATGGATGAAACTTATGTTGATTTTTTGGAAGGCGGTGAAATAAGATATGCAAAAAAGGCGGATACCATATGGGCATCCCCTGGAAAAAATCGAATAAAACTGTCGACCGTCTTAGCGGGAACCAACTTTTCGAAATATAAAGTTTATTGGAACGACCGGACGGATTCAATGGAAGTAGCCATAGCTGACAAAAAGCGCCTGGATACTTTGAATGTAATGATTGAGTCGTTAATGGAGGGTGATTATACGTTTGAGTTGTATACTTATGATAAAGAACAACATCGTTCTGTGGTAACCGATGTGGCTGGCCTGGTTTATGGAGATAGTTATCAATCGACTTTATTTAACCGAATTGTTGTTGATTTTAAGCTGGATGATTCGGGTTTATCCGAAGTGATTTGGGATGAGCAGATCCCTCGACAGGCGGTTGGTGTTGAACTGATTTTTAAAGATAAAGCACAACAAGCCTATCACTTAATCCGACCGATTGAAGAGTCTACTACTCCAATTTCCAGAACCTTATTGGGTGATTCGTTGCAATATCGCACCCTGTTTTTACCAGATACCAATGCAATAGATACGTTTTATGCCGATTTTCAAACGCTACATTTAGCTACACCTTAAGGTGTAATAATTAAGCCATTGGTGATTTAGACCAGTGGCTTACTCACGAAAGACAGCTGCTAAGTTCAGGATTGCCCGTGTATTGCCTGCGGTATCTAAAATAAGATTGCACGTGCACTACATCAATGCCAAGACGAAGTGTTAGGAAAAAATACCCAGGCTTATCAAAACCATTGAGAGTAGGGAATGCTCCAATGGGACACGATATTCTTTTAGAAATTTTAAGGCTGCGGTAATTTGGTTTTCCACAGTACGTTTGGAGATACCTAGTTTTTTAGCAATCTCCTCGTTGCTTAGGTGATTGACTCTACTCATCCAAAATATTTCCTTACAACGTTTAGGCAGAATATTTAAGTGTTTTTCCATGAGGTCGTAAAAATCCTGATGGTATAAGTTTGTCAGTGCCTCGTTTTCTACACTAGGTTCGGGCGCTGTAGCATAATCTTCTATATAATTGATCCAAGCTTTTTTGCTTTTTCGTTGATGGCTATATACTTGATAACGGGTGGCCACTAAAAGGTAATTGCCGAAATTTTCTATGACCAATGATTTTCTTTTCTCCCACAATGTGACGAATACATCGTGCAATAGCTGCTGTGCAATGGTGGGGTCTCCTGAATAATACAGGGCAGTACGGTACAATCTCTTCCAGTGTCGATCATAAAGCGTAGCAAAGGCCCGCTCATCGTCAGATGTTACGATAGATTTCCACAAACTAAGGTCAGAGATAGTCATAGCTATAGTTAGTGAGGCTAAGGTAGAAAAAAATTATAAAAACAAAAAAGTGTTTGCCCAGCTATTTATTTGTTGATATAAAATTAATAGCTGATTAATATAGCCGCTTTTCTTCTCAAAATTCAAGCATTTGGTTTTAGAGCCTGTTTAAAATTTTACCGATTTTTTTAACATAGTTCTTACAATTTGTCTTTGCTAAATTTTTATGCTCTTTTTAGCGTATTTTTCACTTCATATTTTTGATT
>Ga0182736_1000843_pt1 | contig 37840 bp, 40 predicted proteins | sample eDN5th30CKraftBY_FD_128882 | JGI IMG/M metagenome (GOLD analysis project Ga0182736, IMG submission 128882) | Enriched backyard soil microbial communities from Emeryville, California, USA - eDNA 5th pass 30_C Kraft BY (version 2) (version 2) | ecosystem: Environmental > Terrestrial > Soil >... | reverse complement strand
CAACTACATAGAGGTCTTCTATAACCGCCAGCGAATCCACCAAGGGTTAGGCTATCGAACCCCTGCCCAGGTCGAGGCCTCTGCGCCTTAACCAAACTGTCCGGGAAATCCGGGTTAGCCCAGGGAGACTTAAATAAAAAAACCTTCCGTAGAACCTGGCGGTTCTACGGGCGCTGGCGCGCCGGCCGCCCCCTTGGAGGCCGCGGCCGGCCTGAAATCGCAGGAAGCCCTGTTCCAGGTGGCTGTGCCGTGGCTGGTAGCCCGGGGTATGCGCGAAGCCAATGCGCGCTCGCTGCTCGGCGGCGCTGTCAAACACCTGGGAGCCCGTGAGGCTTGGGAACTGGCGTCCGAGTGCATCAGGCAGGACGTCCTCGAGCCGGCAGCGTGGATATCGAAGGCTTTGAACGAGCGCATCGCCGCCGGCGGTCGCCGTGCCGCGCCAGCCGCCAGCGTGAACCGCCAGGAAGCCCTGGAAGCCCGAAACCGCGAAGTGGCGCGCCAACTGGCCGCCGGAGGATCGACGCCATGACCGAAGCCGACCGCGAGCCGTTCTTCACCCTGCTGGGTGACGTCTACGCCTTCTACCGCACGGATTTCTCGACCTTCGTCGGCAGGGTCTGGTGGACCGCCATGCAGCCCTACGACCTGGCCGCCGTGAACGACGCCATGGGCCGTCACTGCGCCAACCCGGACACCGGCCAGTACCTGCCGAAACCGGCCGACGTCGTGCGCATGCTCCAGGGCAGCACGCAGGACAGCGCGCTGGTGGCCTGGGCCAAGGGTCGACCGGGCGGTGCGCCAGGTCGGCACCTGGCAGTCCGTGGTGTTCGACGACGCCCTGATCCACCGCGTGCTGCACGACATGGGTGGCTGGCTGGCGCTTGAGCGCAAGACCGAGGACGACTGGCCGTTCGTCGGCAAGGAATTCCAGAATCGGTACCGCGGCTATCGGGGCCGCAACGAACGCCCCGAGTACCGGCTACGGCCAGCACGAACAGAAACTCGACGATCTGCGCGCGGCATACCGGCGTGCTGGCGGCACGCTGGCGGGGTAGCGATGGACCTTGAAAAATGGGCATACGGCGGCGCGGCGGCGCTGTTGGCGGGATTCGTTGGGAAATGGCTGGTGCCGTTTCTCATGCGGGTCCTGGATAACAGCGTCGCCAGCGCGACGGCGTCCGGCAACGCGCTGGCCACCATCACGGCCGAGCGCGATCAATGGAAACAGCGCGCCATCGAGCTCGACGGGCAGTTGCAGGAAATGCGACACGACTGGGCGGCGATGAAGGGCGATATTCGATTGTTGAAATACCAACTCCACGAGGCGCGGGTCCGCATTGCACAGCTGACCGGCGAGCCGCCGCCTGTGGCATTTGATGGCAGGGAGGCTGGACATGGGCAAGGTGATTGAACGGCTGTGCCGATGCGACGCCGACCGCGCAAACCATCTGTTGCGCGCCTTGAAGGTGTGGGCGGCCTACCTAGGCATCCTGTGTCTAGGTGGCCTGATTTGCGGCGCACCTCTGTATGTCTGGTTCGATCGCACGTTGACGTCGATAAAGGCCGGGCACCAGGAAGAGGTGGCCCGCTTGATCGGGGTCAACAAGGAATTGCTGGCTATCATTCAGGACCGTTTGCCGCCACTGGTCGATAAGGCCGGCAGTGCAGTTCAGGCCGCACAGGAAGCCGTGTCCAAGGCGGAAGACGCAGCGCAGGCCGCCAGCGGCGCCGGCGCCACCGCGCGGTCAGCGTCGACGAAGGCGCAGCGCGCCGCTTCGACGGCTGAAAAGGCCGCCAACACGCTCACCGAAGCGCTGGGGTCGCCCGCTGAGGCCGTGCGCGCACCCAAATGGCTGGATGGACCATGATCGGGACCACGCTGAAATGGATGTCTGGCTGGAAGGGCTACCTCGCGGCCGTACTGGTGGGCGCCGCGGCCGCCGGCTATTTCGTCGGCATGGTTAAGGACGGCGAGATCGCCCGTGTCCAGCTCGGCTACAGCCTCGAGCAGCAGGCTCGTGATCGGGCCACACTTGCCGCCTTCGACCAGGTATTGACCGAAAATTCGCGGCGCTATGCCGCAGTGGAGGCCGAACGTGAAAATGCCCAGACTGCTGCTGTCGCGGCGCGTGCTGATGCTGCTGGCCAGCGCGCTGCTGCTGACAGGCTGCGCCGGCGCGCAGAAAGAATGGTTGCTGACGCCATCGCCAGAAATCCCAGCATTGCCGGGAGAGGCCCGTCAGCCGGATCCGCCCTCGATATGCTCGCCCACGTGCTCGGCCGGGCTATCGATACTGCTGGACAGCTTGCTGAGTATGCCGATCAAGCGCGAATCGCTGGATTGACGTGCGAAAGGACGTATGATGCGTTTCGCATGATAGGAGAAACGAAATAAGGAGAGACGTTGGCAAATATCCCTGCCCGCAAAGGGCGGACGATTTTAGCCACGGAGGAAACTAACTCCCTTCGGCCCGCGGCCGGCGGGAAAGTTGACTGGGTTTAAAACTGCCCAGCCACCGTAAAGGTTGCCGTGCTCGTGACAGCCCACGAAAGAGCTCTGCCCCATCTGCCCGTTCTCAATCAGCGTCAGAGTGCCGTCAGGCGCGATTACTGCGCCGTCTCCGTGCGGATCAATAAATGTGCCGCGATGGATGCACGCCAGGTCGTCTTTGAGCGTCATCTCGAGAATGATCTCGCGATGCGCGGCTCGGACGGTGACTTTAGTGCCAATATAGGTGTAGTCCCAAACGTCAGTGGCAACCTGTATCTCGCCTTTGTGCACTTGAAATATGCGTTTTCCTTCCCGATTCGTTAAGAGCATCGAAACGGTAAGGGCGCCGTCGTCGATGTGAGCAACGCAGTAGTTCTTACCGTTGATCCAAAGAATGTTGTACCAGTCCTGGCCTTGCGCTAACTTGAATGTAGAAGTGTTTGATCCGAGCATCACGCTAAGATTTTTGCCTGCCACCAGCGTGTGAGTGCCAGTGTTTTCTCGGTTGCTATTGAATGGCGCATTAGTCCATTCCTGAATAGTTGCTTTGGATAGTCGGCCGCCCGTCTTGTCTTGGTGATGCGGCTTACAAAGCAGGAATATATTTGCCGCATCATGTTTCTGCACTACAGAAAATTCTTCGAAATGATCATATTCAAACAGAGGGCAGCCGCAAATTATGCAGCCGAAATAGCAACGCTTCCTGACCTCTCGCTTGACCCCTTCGGGGATTGGGCGTGGTGTTGTCATATTAATCAACGATAGAAGTCATCGGGGAATACTGGCGGAGGCAGCTTGTCACCGGCATATTCGGGTATCTGTTGTTTGGCCTGTTTGAGGCGCTCGACAAATTTTTCTATATCCTGGACCGTGGCCGAACTCATGGAATAGGCCAACTCAATGAATCTCATCGTTGCGTTGGCCAGGCCTTCAATGCGAAAGGCACCCCCTGTAATAACGCAATCTTCAAACTGATAGCCGTTTGTGGCGGAAAATACGAAGGTGCACTCGGTGAAGTGGCATGAACGGAAATGTTTTCCGTCGATGTGCACGGTCTCTTTGTTTATGTGATGGCCTTCAATGAGTTCCACGTCAGGCGTTGCTATGCCTGGCTGGCTCACGTCAACAGGGGGGGCATCTGGACGTTTCATGGCGCTCCCGTCTCAAATTGTCGACTATTGTTAATAATTTATACTTAATTTTTGACAATCTGTTAAGTGATAGTCCCCCATCCTCTGGCTTGGCCGGCCGACAAATTCATGCCGGTCTTACCGGTACCTCGCAAGGCTTGGCTACCCGCGGCAGGCCTCGGCGAACACCGCCACTACTGCGGCCTCGCTGGGTCGCTCCAGCACATCGATGCCGGCCGCAGGCTCGAAAGCACGTCTCGAGCTGCTCACGTTTCTTCAGGGCAGTGTAGTGGCTGCACATGGTGGGGGAAATATTGACCAACTGGGTGCATTTTGCGCGATTAGCGCGGTTGGCGCGTACCGCTAAGCTCTTGATTTACGCGGCTTTCTTCTTCGCGCGTGTATCGCGCCCTTGACTCATAATCCGTTGGTGCCGAGTTCGACTCTCGGGGGGCCTACCAAGAATTACCTGAGAAATCAGGCCTGTAACGCCGCCAGCAATGGCGGCGTTTTTTTCATGGCGGGCTTTGGGATGTCGACTTGCGGTTGATTCAGGCCGGTTTAGCTCATAGGCCCAGGAACTTGAACGGCGCGGCTGCCTTGAAATGGTCGTTGGCCATGCCGGCGTAGATGTGAGTCTGGTCGGGGCCGAGGTCCAGTTTCATCACCTTGCCGGTGGCTGCCGCGAAGTCCAGCTTCTTCAAGTCGACCCAGAAGACGTTGGGCGTGAGCGCGGATTCGAAGAAGTAGAGCTTGCGCTTCTGGTCCGACACTGTGCGCCAGCGCGTCGAAGAGATATTGGGCTGGTCTGGCGTGGTAATGCCGTAGGGAACGGAGACATTGCGGATCACGCTGAACACGCTGGCGATGGCTTCGGCCGGTTGCTCGCTCTTGGGGATGGCGTTCACATAGAAGTGGGCGCGCGCGAATCGGTCCGATGCCCGGTTGGTGCCCGGCAGCATCACGGTGCCGCCGATCTGCTTCCAGTATTCATTCAGTGCGAGTTGCTGGGCGAAGACCGGGGAATTGGTCATGACCTGATAGTCCCGGGCGTGATGAATGACTTGCTTGCCGTCGATGTACTCGACGATGGCGCTGTCGCCGCTCGCATCCGAGAGCGAAAGATGCAGAGTTGCCAGGCGCTCTTCGCCCGGCACCTTGTCGGTGACGATCGTAAAAGGTTGCGCCGCCAGCGTGTCGACGGCTTCCTGTACCGTCGCGAAATTGTCGAGCACGTATTGCGCCCAGGCGGCTATCGTCAGCCCGGGTGTGTTGCCGTCGTATTGCGGGTAAGCGGATTCGACCAGCCACAGCACGTTTGCCACGAGCCCGGCCTCGTTCATGCCGTCGGTGGTCGAGATGTCGTAGCCCGATGCGATGACGCTGCCGTATTTCGACGTCCAGCGGACCGAGTTCGGCCCCGCTTCCCCGGATCGCTTCATGCCGCGCGGAAATACCCATAGATTGGTGCCGACGTCGACCTTCCAGTCCATCGAGCGTGCCGTGATGACCTCGTCGCCCGCGCCGTGATAGACGATACGCGTGCAGGCGCGGGCCGGATCGGCAACCAGCGCGCCCGCGAAGACCAGCACGGCAATGCGGAAGGGCGCGAGCAAGCGTTCTTTGGCAATCATGTGATGCTCCGTGGCGAATAACCGTTGTTTCTCGGGATCGTTATACCTTAGGTGGCATTGCGCCTCCCGCCGGCGCCGGGATCCGGGCCTGGTGCGGGTCTGTTTCTTTGCTGGAAAATGCGTCGGGTCGATGGAAGGACATGCACGCCTTCGACTTACCGGGTTGAGCATGCGCCGTGCGGCATGGCCGGCAAGCATTTCCGCGATGGCAAGCGGCAAAAAAAAGCCCCGCACGGCAGAACCGGGTGGGGCTAAAAGCATTACCAAGATGTGTGTGCAGTACCTGGAGAGAGTAGGTGCTTCACACAGGAGCTAAGATAAACGGAACTGTTTATCTCGTGGTGCTGGAAATCTCCGGCGCGTTCGTTTGAATTGCGCTAGATCAAGCAGCAATCTTGCCGACGGCACGCACCCCACCCAAGACGGGCAATCCCTGCGCATGGACACCCAATGACCGCCTCTCGGCCGAGCGCCGCGGGGCGGCGCGGGCGCGATTGCCAAATGCGGTGTTTCCATAAATAATAATCGAATATCAAAACACTTGTATCGATATTCGATATGTCATTTGGGCAGCAGGAAGTACCTTCGGCAGTGGACGTGGCCATCGTGGGCGGCGGCATCGTCGGCATCAGTAGCGCCTATGCCCTGGCCCGGGCGGGGGCGCGGGTATGCGTGTTCGAAAAGGGCGTGCTGGCGGGCGAGCAATCGTCGCGCAACTGGGGCTGGGTGCGCACGCTGGACCGCGACCCGGCCGAAGTGGCGCTGGCCATGCGCGCCAACCAGCTGTGGGCCGATATCCAGGCCCGGGCCGACGCCGGCTTTCGGCGCACCGGCATCCTGTACCTGCAAGAGAACGGCCGCGATGCCGCCCAGCACCAGCGATGGCTGGATACCGCGCGCGCATACGGGCCGGACGCCACCTTGCTGGATCGCGGACAGGTGCTGCGCTACCTGCCCGATTCGCCCCGGCGCTGGAGCGGCGCCTTGTTCAGCGCTGCCGACGGCGTGGCCGAGCCCGGCATGGCCACGCAGGCGATCGCGGGCCTGGCGCGTTCCCACGGCGCCATGGTGCTCGAGCACTGTGCCGTGCGCGGCCTGGACATGGCGGCGGGGCGCGTGGCCGGGGTGGTGACCGAGCGCGGGCCGGTGCGCGCGCAGGCGGTGTTGCTGGCTGGCGGCGCCTGGTCGCGCCTGTTCTGCGGCAATAGCGGCGTCGAGTTTCCGCAACTGAAGGTGCGCGGCTCGGTGCTGCGCACGCAGCCCTTCGATGCGCCGCTGGTGGCCGCCGTGAATGCCAAGAATTTCACTTGCCGCAAGCGCGCCGATGGCGGCTACACCGTGTCGCAGTTCGGCGCGTCGATGGCCGACGTGGTGCCCGACAGCTTCCGCTTGATGGGCAAGTTCATGCGCGCCTGGCTGGCCAACAACGCGTTCGTGAAAGTGCGCTTCGGCAAGCGGTTCTTCGAAGAGCTGGCCATTCCGCGGCGTTTCGAACTGGATCGCGTCAGCCCGTTCGAGCGCCACCGAGTGCTGGATCCTGCCGCGTCGCCGCGCGCCATCAAGATGGCGTGGCGCAGGCTGACCGAGGCCTTTCCCGTGTTCCACGGGGCGCGGATAGGGCGGGCCTGGGGCGGCTACATCGACGTGACCCCGGACGCCTTGCCGGTCATGTCGCCCGTCGACGGCATTCCTGGTTTTTTCCTGGCCTCAGGGTTTTCCGGGCACGGTTTCGGTATCGGCCCGGCCTCGGGCGAACTGATGGCCGACCTGATCCTGGGCCGGACGCCGCGTGTGGATATCCGGCCGTTCCGGTTCTCGCGCTTTGCCGCCGGGGATGGCCAGGGGAACGAGGACATCGCGACGGAACCGGCAGGCTGAGCACGCTGACATCACTTCCCCGCCGCGGTCGGGTGGGCCAACCAAGGAGAGCTTCTATGGTCGATGCGGTATCTGGTGAACGGGATGAAGCGCCCGGGCGACGCCGGTTCATGGCGAGCATGGCGGGTGCCGCCGCCTTGGCGGCCGGGCTGCCGGCGGTGCGCGCGGCAACGGCCTGGCCGGACCAGCCGATACGCCTGGTGGTGGGGTATCCGCCCGGCGGCGGCACGGATACGGTGGCGCGGCTGCTGGCCCAGCAGTTTTCCGACAGCCTGGGCCAGCAAGTGATTGTCGAGAACCGGCCCGGCGCCAGCGGCACCATTGCCACGCAGCAGGTGGTGCGCTCGGCGCCCGATGGCTATACCCTGTTGTTCGCCACGGCATCGCCATTGACCGGCGCCCCGCTGACCATGAAGGGGCTGCAGTACGATCCCATGAAAGACCTGGATGCCATCACGCTGGTGGGCAATGGGCCGTTCATCCTGGTGGCCAACCCGGCCTTTCCGCCGAACACGCTGCCGGAACTGGTGGAGTACGCCCGCAAGCATCCGGGCGAAGTCAATTACGCGTCGCCCGGCAACAGCACGGCCAATTACTTCTTCTGCGAATTGCTGAACATGGACGCCGGCATCAAGACCATCAACGTGCCGTACAAAGGCAGTTCGGCGCTGGTTAACGATCTGATTGGCGGCTATGTGCAATACACGCTGGAAACGCCGGGCACCACCCTGCCGCTGATCCGCCAGGGCAAGCTGAAGGCGCTGGCCATTCTGCACGACAAGCGGCTGGCCAAGGCGCCCGACATTCCCACCGCCATCGAGGCCGGGTATCCGCAGTTGGTGGGGGGCTCGTGGTATGGCCTGCTGGCGCCGGCCGGCACGCCGCGCCCCATCATCGACAAAGTCCAGCAAGCTACCGTGGCGGCGCTGAAGACACCCGCGATGCGCACCGCGCTGGAAGAGCGCGACGTGCTGGCGCAGGGCAATACGCCCGAACAATTCCGTCAGTTCATCGAAGCCGAATACCGTAAATGGAAAGACGTGACCGACCGGATCGGCATCAAGCCCCAATGACGACAGGATGAGGATGCACCCCATGAGCACCACTTCGCATGCCGATCCGGACCTGACCCAAGGCAGTGCGCCGCTGTCGATGCGCCCCACGCTGGCCGGCCTGGACCACATGATTTCAGCGGGGCACTATCTGGCCACCCAGGCGGGCGCACGCATTCTGCAGGCCGGCGGCAATGCCGTGGACGCCGGCGTGGCGGCCGGCCTGGCGCTGGGCGTGGTGCAAAGCGACATCGTCAACGTGGGCGGCGTGGCCCCTTGCCTGGTCTACGAGGCCGGCACCCGCAAGGTCTGGAGCATCTCGGGGCTGGGCTACTGGCCCAAGGCCGCGAGCCTGGACCTGTTCGTGGACAAGCATGGCGGTCGCATCCCGGCCGGGGTGCTGCGCACGGTCATTCCGGCCGCCCCCGACGCCTGGATCACCGCGCTCGAGCGCTTCGGCACCCTGTCGTTCGGCGACGTGGCGGCCGCCGCCATCGGCTTTGCCCGCGAGGGTTTCGTCATGTACCCGTTGATGGCCGAGGTGCTGGCCGACCACCGCGACGACTATGCGCGCTGGCCGTCCAGCGCGGCGGTATACCTGCCGGGCGGGCGGCCGCCCGCGGCGGGCGACGTATTCCGCCAGGTCGACCTGGCAGCCAGCCTGCAGTACATGGCCGACCAGGAACGCGCCCACGCATCGGGCGGCCGCCTGGCCGGGCTGGCGGCGGCGCGGCGGGCGTTCTACCAGGGGGATATTGCCGCGGCCATGGTCGATTACCATCGCCAGCATGGCGGCCTGCTGACGCACGACGACCTGCGCGACTTCTCGGTCGAGGTCGAGCCCGCCCTGAGCACCGATTTCCATGGCACGCAGCTGTACAGCTGCGGTTTCTGGTGTCAGGGGCCCACGCTGCTGCAGATGCTGAACATCCTGGAATCGCGCGACCTGCGCGGCTTGGAACACAACTCGGCCGCCTATATCCACTTGTTGACCGAGGCCATCAAGCTGGCTTTTGCCGATCGCGAAGTGCACTACGGCGATCCGCGGCACAAGGCGGTGCAGCAAGACATCCTGTTGTCGAAAGAATATGCGCGCAAGCGCCTGGCGACGATCCTGGCCGATCGCGCCGGGCCGGATATTCCCGCGCCAGGCCAGTTGCCGGATGCCGGCCTGTCGTCGCCGCGCGCCTTCATGCCGGAAGACACGCGCCGCACCGACCCGCGCCTGGACACGTCCTATGTGGCGGTGGTGGACAAGCAGGGCAATGCCTTCTCGGCCACGCCCAGCGACGGCTCGTACAACACGCCTGTCATCCCGGGCACGGGGTTGTGCGCGTCCAGCCGTGGCAGCCAGTCGTGGGCCGAGCACGGGCACGCCAACGCCATCGGCCCGGGCCGCCGTCCGCGGTTGACGCCGAATCCGTCGCTGGCGATCCGGCCGGGCTGCTATGTCATGCCGTTCGGCACACCGGGCGGCGACGTGCAATGCCAGGCAATGCTGCAGACATTCCTGAACATGGAAGTATTCGGCATGGACCCGCAGCAGGCGGTCGAGGCGCCGCGCTTTGCCACGTTCAGTTTCCCGTCGTCGTTCGAGCCGCACAGCGTGCAGCCGGGCCGCCTGATGATCGAAGACTGGGTGGCGCGTCCGGTGGGCGAGGCCCTGGCCGCCATGGGGCACACCGTGCAGTGGTGGCGCGATCGCAACTGGCGCGCGGGCGCCATGTGCGTAGTGCGTCACGACACCGCCACGGACATACGCTGGGGCGCGGCCGATCCGCGACGCCCCGCGTATGCGCTGGGCAGTTGAGGGGCTACGAAAGCGGGAACAGACGTAACGGATGACTACCGCGGGCGCTGATCGGCCCCGCGGCGAATCGCCTTGTTGCATTTGGCAGGGATGTCTTGCCTGACAGCGTATTGCCCGGATGGGCACGCGAGTACAGTGAAAGCGCCTTCAATAACAACAGGAGATTCCCATGCTGAATTCATTCCCTGTATTGCGGCGCGGTGCGATCGCCGCCATGACGGTCGCCGCGGCCAGCCTGGCGTTTTCAGGCTGCACCATGACTTCGCCCAAGGCCTCGGCCAGTGCGACCGAGCAACGGCAGGAAATCGACAGCGGCACCGATGCAACGCTTGGCAAGCTGTACGAGACCTCGCCGCAAGCCAAGGCGCTGGTCCAGCGCGCCAAGGGCGTACTGGTGTTTCCGTCGGTGTTGAGCGCCAGCTTCGTGGTGGGCGCGCAGCACGGCAAGGGCGTGCTGCGTGTCGGCGGCGCCAATGCCGGGTACTACAGCACGACGGCGGGTTCGATCGGCTTCCAGGCCGGCGCGCAATCCAAGGCGGTGGTGCTGTTGTTCATGACCGACCAGGCGCTGGAACAGTTCCGCAACAGCAATGGCTGGACGGTCGGCGCCGACGCCTCGGTGGCAGTGGCCAACGTGGGCGCCAATGGCCGGATCGACACCAACACCGCGCGGCAACCGATCGTCGGCTTCGTCATGAACAACGGCGGGCTGATGGCGGGCGTCTCGCTGGAAGGCGCGAAGATCGCCAAGCTGGACCTGTAACGGCGGGCGCACTTGCGCCCCTGTGCGAAATCGGCGCCTGCGGGCGCCGGTTTTTTTCTGGCGGGCGGGGCTCGTCAGCCCGGATTGCCGGCCGGCTTGGGCGCGGGCTTGTCCACGCAGGTGAAGTCGATCGTCGCTTCCTTGGCCATCAGGCCGGTGGCATGGTTGGACGTGACCTTCGGTTGCGACAGGCGCTTGCCCAGCGACGCGCAATGGCTTTCGGCCTGTTCGCGGGCGATGTTCTTGACTTCGACCCAAGTCTGCAGCTTGGCGCCGGCGTTGTAGGTGACGCGATAGCTGTCGGGGCCGGTGGGGATGGTTTCGCTCATGCTGGTGCATGCGCAAAGCAGGGAAAGCGCCAGGGCGCCGGAAACGGGACGAAGCAGCATGGGAATTCCGCGAATGGTGTGACTGCTATTACAAAGCACCCGGCGGTGTCGCGCAAGCGGCCGGCGTCGTCTGCCGCCGGCCGCCGGTTTCAGGCCATGGCCTGGCCGCCGTTGACGTCCAGGGTGATGCCGCTGACGAAGGCCGCGTCGTCGGACGCCAGGAAGGCGACCACGCCGCTGATGTCGTCCACCGTGGCGTGGCGGCGCAGCGGGATGTCCTGCAGCACGCGTTCGCGCTCGGCCGGCGTGCGACGCGATTCCCACAGGCCCCGCGTGCGTTCGGTCAGCACGACCCCGGGGCAGACGCAGTTCACGGTGATGCCGTGCGGGCCGAATTCCATGGCCAGCTGGCGTGTCAGCGCGGCAATGGCGCCCTTGGCGGCGGCATAGTTGGCGCCGGCGATCAGGCTGCCGTAGCGGCCCGCTTTCGAACCGAAGTTGATGATGCGGCCGGCCCCGGCAACGCGTAGGTAGGGCAGGGCGGCGCGGCAGGCCCAGACCGCGCCCAGCACATTCAGGTCGAGCACGCGCTGCCAGTCTTCATCCGATTCCTGTTCGAATGCGTATGGCGTGTGCAGCGACCCGCCGGCGTTATTGACCAGAATGTCCAGGCGGCCATCGGCATCGTGCGCGGCCGCCACGGCGGCGCGGATCGATGCCGGATCGGTGCAGTCGGCTTCCAGCGTGCGCAGGGCCACGCCGGCGGCGGCAGCCTGGTCGCCGGCCTGCCGCAGCGCTTGCGCGTCGCGATCGGTGATCCAGACGCTGGCACCGTCGGCGGCCAGCCGCAGCGCGCTGCCCAGCCCGATGCCGCGCGCGGCAGCCGTCAGCAAGGCCGTGCGGCCGTGCAGTCCGGCGGCCATCATTCGGCCTTGATGCCGGCAGTGCGGATGACCTTGCCCCAGCGCTGGGTCTCGTTCTGGATGCGGCCCTGGAAATCGGCGCGCGACCCGCCCACCGCCTCGGCGCCCACTTTCGCCAGCCGCTCGCGGAAGTCGTCGGTTTTCAGGATGCGGTTGACCTCGCTGTTGATCTTTTCCAGGACGGCGTCCGGCGTGCCGGCCGGGGCCAGCAGCGCGAACCACCCTTCGGAATCGAAGCCGGGCAGGCCGGACTCGGCCAGGGTCGGCAGGTCGGGCGCCGACTGGGTGCGTTGCGTGGTGGTGACCGCCAGCGCGCGCACCTTGCCGCTTTTCACGTGCGGCAGGGCGGCCGGCAGGTTGTCGAACATCAGGTCGATCTGCCCGCCCATCAGGTCGGTCAGGGCCGGCCCGCTGCCACGGTAGGGCACGTGCACGATGTGCGTGCCGGTCATGGACTTGAACAGCTCGGCCGACAGGTGCGGCGTGCCGCCGATGCTGGACGAGCCATAGTCCAGCTTGCCGGGCTCTTTCTTGGCCAGGGCGATGAGTTCGCCCACCGTGGTCACGGGCAGCTTGGGATTCACGATCAGCACGTTGGGCACCGAGGCGATCACCACCACGGGCGCCAGCTCTTTCTGCGGGTCGAACGTCATGGTCATCAACTGCGGGTTGATGGTCAGCGTCTGCGGCGCGCCCACCACCAGTGTGTAGCCGTCGGGCGCGGAGCGCGCGGCCGCTTCCATACCGATGTTGCCGCTGGCGCCGCTGCGGTTCTCGACCACGAACGGCTGGCCCAGCGAGCGCGACAGCTTGTCGGCGATCTCGCGGCCGACGATATCGGTGGCGCCGCCGGGCGGGAAGGGTACGATGACCCGCACCGGGCGGTCGGGGTAGGCGGCCTGGGCGCCGCCCAGCAAGGTGCATCCCAGCAGCAGCAAGATCAGCTTCGATTTGATGGCGTTCATCACGGTCTCCTCTGTTGTGGTTCTTGATCGCGGCGGCGTCCTGCTCAGTCCATCAGCGTGCCGCCGTTCACGTCCAGCACATGCCCTGTGATGTAGTCCGCGTCCGAAGAGCACAAGAACCGTACGGCCTTGGCCACCTCGTCGGCATGGCCCAGCCGGCCCAGGGGAATCCGGCTGGCCAGGGCGCTCCATTGTTCGCGCGGGATCATGGCGCCCTCGATCGATCCCGGCGCCACCGCGTTGACGCGCACGCCTTCGCGCGCCAGTTCCAGGGCCAGCGACTTCGCCAGCGAGATGACGCCCGCCTTCGACGCGCAGTAGTGCGCCTTGGTGCCCTGTTCGGATACGTTGAGCGCGGCCACGCCCGTCTTGCCGGCGCGCGAGCTGATCAGCACGATGGCGCCGCCGGGCCGCTGCATGGCCGGCGCGGCGGCCTGGCACACCACGAACGCGCCGGTCAGGTTGATGTCGATGACGCGTCGCCAGTCGGCCATGGCCAGCGACATGATCGGCACGGCGGGTTGGGTGATCGCCGCCGAATGCACCACGCTTTGCAGCGGGCCGCGCCGCTGCGCGGCCTGTACCGCGGCCTGCACCTGTGCGGGGTCGGTGACGTCGCAGCGGATGTACTCGCAGCCGGCCGGCAAGGGGTCGGCGGGCTCGGCGATATCGGCCACGCACACCTGGTGCGTGGCGCTGAGGTGGCGCGCCACCGCCCAGCCGATGTTGCTGGCGCCGCCGGTAACGATTGCACTGGGTCGGGACATGGCGGGGCCTCCTTAATAGTCCGAGACGGCGACGTGGCTGGAACGCGGGTCGACGGCCACGTCGATGACGGCGGTGCGCCCCGAGTCGCGGGCCTGGCGCAGTGCGTCGGCCAGCGATTCGGCCGAGTCGGCGCGCAGGCCCAGGCAGCCCATGCCGGTGGCGATGGTGGCGAAGTCGGTGGGCGCGAAATCCACCGCGATGCGGCGTTCCTTCAGGTTGTCGCGCACCATGCCCAGCCCGCTGTTGTTGGCCACCAGCACGGTAATGGGCAGGTTTTCCTGGACGCAGGTGGACAGCACGTTCATCGTCATGGCGAAGCCGCCGTCGCCGGTCAGGCTGATGACGTGCTTGTCCGGATGCACCAGCTTGGCCGCGGCTGCCGCCGGCGCGCCCCAGCCCATGCCGCCGATGCCGCCCGGCACGATCAATTGGCCGGGCGTTCGAATCTTCAAGGCGATGGTGGCCCAGATGCGGTTGGTGCCGGCGTCCAGCGTCAGCAGGTGCTGCGGAGTCAGGAAGGCGTCCAGCGTGCGCACCAGGGTGGACAGGTTGACGTTGCCGGGGGCGGCGGGCGTGTCCAGCGTGTAGGGGTCGGGGCACTGGCCGTGGATGCCGGCGATCCATTGCAGTCGGGCGGCATGCCGTGCCGCGTCCGGGGTGTCGCCGGCCAGCGCGGCCAGCGTGTCGGCGCCGTCGGCGCAGATGGCCAGGTCTACCGGATAGACCCAGCCGGCGTTGCGCGCATCCACGTCGATCTGCACGATGCGCTGTTCGCCGGGGCGGATGAAGCCGGGTTCGCGAAAGCGCAGGTAGTCGGCGCCCAGGCTGGCGCCGGCCACGACGATCAGGTCGGCCTGGCGTACTGCCTGGTTGGCGCTGCGCGCGCCCCACGTGCCCAGCATGCCGACGCTGGTGGGGGCCGTCTCGTCGACCGCCCCCTTGCCGTTGTAGCTGGTGGCCACGGCGATACCGGTGCGCTCGGCCAGCGCGGCCACCGCCGCGCGGCCGCGCGGATGCTGCATGCCATTGCCGGCGATCAACAGCGGACGCTGCGCCTGGCGCAGCAGCCCGGCCAGGGATTCGACGGCGGCCGGATCGGGCGCGGGCAGCGCCACCTGCTGGTTGCCCGCGCCGGGGTACAGGGTGACGCGCTGCTGGTCGGGCATTTCGCGGCGGATGATGGGCGACTTGAACACCACCGCGCAGGGGCCGCTGCGCGGCAAGGCCGCCTGCCGGTAGGCCTGCTGCACGGCGTGGATGGCTTCGTGCGGCTCGGTGGCGTAGTAGGTGGATTTGGTCATCGTCTTCAGCACGGCGCGCACGTCGCCGGCGCCGTAGTCGCCCGTCATGGTCTGGTAGACGCCATACATGCCGAAGCCGTCGTAGCACGATGTATCGGTCAGCACCAGCATGGGCGAACCGGCGAAATACGCTTCCAGGATGCCGAACGCGCCCGTGGTACTGGCGAACGGGCCCTGTCCCATGAACACGCCAGGCTTGCCGGTCAGGCGGCCGACCACCTGGGCCATGATGGAGGCCACTTGCTCGCTGCGCGCCAGCACCACCCGCACCCGGTCGCGCCGCGCATAGAACTCGTCCAGCATCCAGGTCACGCCCAGGCCCGGTAGGGTGAAGGCATGCTGTACACCCAGTTCGACCAGTGTGTCGACGATGGCGTGCTTGGTGGCGGGGCGGCTGGATGGCGCGGTCGTCGGCATGGGGTCCTCGGCGGATGGGGTGGCTTTGGCGGCAGAATACAAACGTTTGCATTACATCGTCAAGACAGAAAATCACATGAAATAGGCATGAATGAGATAAACTCGATGAATTAATACAATCGTTTGTATTGTTGTCATGCGTTTTGCCGAATCCCCATGCCAGCCAGCCTGAGCGACGTCGCCCGCCTGGTGCAGGTGTCGATCAGCACCGTGTCGCGGGCCTTGCACCGGCCCGAAATGGTCGATGCCGAGACGCGCGCCCGCATCCAGGCGGCGGTCGACGCCCTGGGCTATGTGCCGCAAGGGGTGGGCCGCGCGCTGGTGTCGCGCCAGACGCGCACGGTAGGCGCGGTAATCGCCCAGATCGGCGCGTCGGCATTCGCCAAGACCATCGAGGCCCTGCGCGCGCGCCTGGGGCAGGCCGGCTACACGTTGCTGCTGGCGCAGCCGCAACAAGACGACCCGGTACAGAACGATCCGCTGCGCGCACTGATCGAGCGCGGCATCGACGCCGCGGTGCTGCTGGGTGGGCCGTGTCCCGATTCCTGGCGCGAACTGGTGCGCAAGAGCCGCATGCCGCTGGTCACGATCTGGGCCGATGCCGCCAGCGCGCAGGATGGCGACGTGGGTTTCGACAATTATCTGGCCGGCCGCCAGGCCGCCGAGCATCTGCTGTCGCTGGGGCACCGCGATTTCGCGATGATCAGCGGCGTGCGGCAACACAACGAGCGCGCGGCCCGCCGGTACCTGGGCGTGCTCGAAACCGTGGCGGCGGCCGGTGGCCGGCTGGCGCGCGAGCATGTGATCGAAACCGAGTACGGCTTTGCCACCGGCTATGCCGCCGCGCAGCAGTTGCTGGCGCACGCCGGGCGCTTCAGCGCCATTGTGTGCGGCAACGACTACCTGGCCATCGGCGTGCTGGCGGCGCTGCGCGAGCACGGGGTCCAGGTGCCTGGCGATGTGTCCGTCATCGGGTTCAACGATACCGAGTTCTCGCCGTTCGCCGGCCCGCCCCTGACGACAGTGGCGCTGCCCTCGGCCGACATCGGCCAGCGCGCCGCCGAGGCCCTGCTGCAGGCACTAAAGCACCAGGGCAAGGTGCCGCCCCCCATCATGCTGCCCACGGCGCTGGTGGCCCGCGCCTCTACCGGCCGGCCGGGGCAGGCGGCTTAGGGCCGGTGCTGGCCTGCCGCCCGATATCCGGCCAGCGCGTGGCGCTTGTCAGGGTGAACCGGCCCTAGCCGATGGCGTTGCGGCGATCCAGCTTGCGGCTCAGCACGATCGAGGTCTGCGTCTGCTTGACGCCGTCGAGCAGGCCGATGTGATCCAGCAGGTCGTCGAGCTGTTCGTGGGTTTCGCAGCGCAGGAACACCAGGTAGTCGAACGGCCCGCTGACCGACGACACTTCTTCCACTTCCGGGATCCGGGCCAGTTCGCGGATCACCGCCGCCGGCGTCTTGGGCAACACGCTGATGAAGCAATAGGCCCGTACTGCCGCGTCTTCCAGCCGATGACCCAGGCGCACGCCGTAGCCGGCGATGGCGCCGTCGCGTTCCAGCCGCGCCAGGCGGCCCACAACCGTGCTGCGCGCCAGCTTCAGCTTGCGCGCCAGGATCGCGGCGGGCTCGCGCGCGTTGGCCTGCAGCAGGCTCAGCAGTTGGCGATCGATCGCATCGAGTTTTTCAGGCATACGGGCACACCGGACAGGCACGGGGTTTGTGCGCCAAAGTACAAGGCCGGCGCACGGCAAGTCAATGCACGGGTCAATCCGGCTCGGTCGGCAGGCCGCCGTGGTAGATGCGGCCTTCGAATTCGAACTGCGCAATGGTTTTGGCGGCGGCATCGAAGATGCGGTCTTTCAGGACGGGCGTCAGGTGCTCGGCCTGCTTGAGCGTGAAGCGGCAGGTATCGCAAGCGCTGTCGTAGCAGGCGCGGTCGATGAACTGGCTGACGCCGTAGTCGTTGGCAAAGTGCGCGAATTCGCGCAATTGCTCCATTTCGTGAAAGGCCCCGGCGCGGCTGACCAGCACCATGCCCAGCTTGGTTTCCTGCGCCGCGCCGCGGCTGGCCGGGCGGCCGGCCCGGTATGCGCCGGACAGCGGCGGGGGCGGCGCGTCGTCGTGGTCGTCGAAGCGGGCGCCGATGGTGCGCATGCGCGCCAGCACCGCGCGCCATTGCGGCATGTCCAGGGCCAGGCGAGCCGCCAGGTAGAAGGCGCGCTGCGGCCCCAGGTGATGGCCGCTGGCCGGGGCCGTGAATGCCGTCCAGGCCGAGGCGTCGTCCAGCCCGGCCAACTGGGCCATTTGCGCGTTGCTGTACCCCAGGGCGTCCTGCAGGCCGCGCAAGGCCTGCGGACTGGGCGGAACATAGTGCTGAAGGGTTTTCATGGCACGGCTCCGGTGTGGGCGGGCGCGCCGGCAATGGACCCGGCAGGGGCGCCTGGCGCGCCACCTCATGATGCCGATGCTAGCGTGCCGGCCCCGGCTTTGCCAAGCGGGGCAGCATGCTAGGATGCCCGGCAGGAAAATTCTTGTCGCGAGGCCTTATGGATACCCAGGAACAAATCGCCGTCATCGTGCACACCATCTCGCACCAGGGCGGGCGCATCGATGCGCTGAACGCCGTGATGGCGTCGATGCTGCACCTGGTCAAGTCGTCGCCCGGCTTGCGCGAAGCCATCGAAGCCCAGCTCGAGCAGCATTACTCCGGCCTGCTGGCCCGTTCGGAAAACCCGCAATACGTGGCCGGCTTCGAAGGCGTGCGCGACACCGTGCTGGCCGCGCTGAAGTAGCCGGCTTACCCACAGGTTCTGTGGACAAGCCTTGGGATAGTCTGGGAACAGCGCGGAAATTTCCTTGTGCGACAAGTGTTTGCGCGGGGCGCTCAATTTCTGACGGGATCGCGTTCCTGGCCCTCGGTGGCGGCGACGATATCGCCCAGCGTGCGCACTGCCTGCGCAATCTGGGGCGTATAGGCGGCGCCGCAGCTCAGCCGCAGGAAGTGGCTGTACCGGTCTGAGTTCGAGAACATCGTGCCCGGCGCGATCCGTATGCCCTGGACCAGCGCCTGCTCGAAGACGCGCGTGCTCGATCGCTGGCCGGGCATCTCTACCCACAGCAGCATGCTGCCCGCGGGCACGTTCAGCCGCGTGCCGGGCGGGAAATGCCGCGCAATGGCGTCGGCAACCTGCTCGCGCTGTGCCTTCAACTGGCGGCGCAGGCGCGCCAGGTGGCGGTCGTATGCCTTCGAGCCCAGGTATTCCGCCACCGCGGCCTGCGCCAGCGGTTCGTTGGGGCGGCTTTGGGCGAACTTCAGCATCGCAATGCGCGAGCTCCAGCGCCCGCCGGTCATCCAGCCCAGCCGCATGCCAGGCGCCAGCGTCTTGTGCAGCGAGGCGCAATAGATCACATTGCCGGTGCGGTCCCACGATTTCAGTGCGAGCGGCGGCTGGTTGTCGTCGCACAGCATGCCGTAGGTGTCGTCCTCGATCAGGGCGACCTGATGGCGTTCGCAAAGCGTGGCCAGGCGCGCTTTCTCGGCATCGGGCATGACGCAGCCCAGCGGGTTCTGGAAATTGGGCACCACGACCACCGCGCGCAGGTGGGGATGCGTTTGCAGCGCCAGTTCCAGCGCGTCTGCCGACATGCCGTGCTGCGGGCTGGTGGGGATCTCCAGGGCGCGCATGCCCAGGCTTTCCAGGATCTGCAGCAACCCGAAGTACACCGGGGATTCCACCGCCACGGTGTCGCCGGGCCGCGCCACGGCGCGCAGCGCCAGGTTCACGGCCTCGATGCAGCCATGGGTGACCACGATTTCGTCGGGCGCCAGGTTCATGCCCAGTTCCAGGGCGCGGCGGGCCAGCACGCCGCGCAGCTCGGGGTGGCCCAGCGGCGGCACCCGGCTGACCAGCATATCGGGTTGGGCCCGCAACGTGCGGATCATGGCCTGCTTCAGCGCATCGGCCGGGTAGTGGGCCGGCGACGCGGCGGCCAAGGCCAGGTTCACGCTGGTGACGTGCCGGTCGCATTGGGCGATGAAGTCCGATACGCGGTCGTGGATGCCGACATAGCCGGCAGGGTCCAGGGGCTGTCGAGGGTCGGGCTCCGAGGCCGGCAGCATGGCGGTGCGATGCCGCGGCCGCACGAAATACCCCGAGCGGGGCCGGGCCTCGATCAGGCCGTCGTCTTCCAGTTGCCGGCAGGCCTGCAGCGCCGTCGACAGGCTGACCCGGTGGGTGCGCACCAGTGCGCGCACCGACGGCATGCGTTCGGCGGGCGCCAGCACGCCCGAATCGATGGCGCGGCGGTAGTGGTCGGCCAGGCGCTGGTAGAGGGGTTGCGCGTCCATGCGGGCATCATGCGCCGCGCGGGCGGCGACGGTAAGGCACAGTTCACGGGAAAATCCACCATAACAGATACTAAAACAGCTGTCTGTTCCGGTACAGAAACCCAGTTGGTGTGCCTGTTGCGCCAGACGTGCCGCGCGTAACCTGAAAGCCATTCCCACGGCCTACGGAAACGCCATCATGACAGCCCGCCATTGCTCTGTAACACGCTCGCTGGTGCTGCGGCGCGGCGACTGCCGCGTCGTGTACGAGCCCGCCCGCACCATCCTGGTCTGCGTCGAGGGCCGTGTCAGCCGCACCGAGAGCATTCCGGGCGCGGAGGAAACCCTGCCCCGGGTGGTGCAGGTGGCGCTGCGGGCGGGCGAGTCGTACCTGTTCGACCAGGCCGCCAGCGTCACCCTGACGGCCGAATCCAGCGCCCGTCTGTTATGCCTGCGGCCGCAGTCCGCTTGGCGTGTACTGGCCGCGCCATTGCTGCGGCGCATCGCGAAATATGCTATGATGACAAACATCAGACGCGGGGTGGAGCAGTCTGGCAGCTCGTCGGGCTCATAACCCGAAGGTCGTAGGTTCAAATCCTGCCCCCGCAACCAGTTCAAAAAAGCCCGGCGCATGCGCCGGGCTTTTTGTTTTTCGGCGGGTGCGTGCGGTCTTGGCCGGCCTGGGCAAAACACACTGGCAGGGTGGATGGGCATGCGATACCATGCCTTGGCCGACCGTCGGCTTTCCTCTTTCGGAGACGCGCCATGGGTACCGCCAAATATGACTATCCCGGCTATATCGCCGATATCGGGTCGCATGGCCGCTATTACGTTGCCGTATGGTGCCCGCATGGCTATCCGGCCCATGTGCATATCGGCGAGGCCGAGGCCGCCACGGATGCCGGCCTGCGCCTGCGCATTCCCGATGGGGCGTTTCAGTCGCTGGCCGACGATTTCGAAACGTTGTGCCGGCGGGCTATTGGCCAGGCGCTGCAAAGCGGCTGGCTGCGCGGCGGCCTGGGTGGTTTCCAGGAAACCCGCCTGGCGCTCGAAACGGAACCCTGGTCCGGCCCCATGCAGGCAGCGCCCCGTCAGCAGGCCGTTGCCAGCTGACGCCAGGCACGGCCGGGCCGGTACCGCGCCGGGTCAGGCGTGGCCGCCGGGGCGGTCCAGCATGGCCACCAGCGCCTGTTTCAGGCGCGGCGAAAAGATCGGCACCGTGTGCGATACGCCTTCGCGGTCGGTGCCTTCTTTCAGGGTGACCGACTGGCCCTCGAAAATATCCGGCGCCTTGCGCAGTTCGACGTAGCGCGCCAGCAGCGCGTCGACTTGTTCCTGCGCAACCGCCAACGGCGCAGGGCCCGCCAGCCGCTGCGCGGCGTGGGCCTGCAGCACGCGATGCAGGTCGTCGATGAACAGCGCCAGCGCAGCCTGGCCACGGCTGGGTTGCTGCCAGCCCCAGTCATGATTGGCGCCACTGGGCGGGGAAGAAGAGTTCGGCATATCGCCATCCTATACCATCGCCGCGCCGGCGTGTCGGCGACGCCGGCACATGCGGTGGCTTCTGTATTTGCTTGGCGGTTTGGCGCGAAACGGTGCATGATTGCTGTTGCCGGTTTACTGCGATCCGGTACAGGGCGCCGCTCGGGCCCTGCTGGTCTGTTGGGTGCCAAGGAGAAACCATGAAAAACAGAATCCTGCTCGTCGTCTTGCTCGCCATGGCGGCCGTTTCGGCCGGGTGCAACACTATTGCCGGGGCCGGCAAAGATATCGAACGCGGCGGCGAAAAAATCCAGAAGGCCGCCGATTAGTATCCAGCCCGCCGCCGCCGCGTTTTCGCGGGCGGCGGCAGCCGCTGCAGGCCTGATGCATAATCCCCCAATTGGATCATTTGTTTGGCGGAAATCGACATGCGCATTCTGGGCCTGGCAGGGCTGACCATCGCCGTCGCACTCAGCGGCTGCGCCAGCAAGGGGCTGTTGTCCGGGGATCCCCCGGGCGCCACCGACACATTCCAGGTACAGGCCGACGTCCAGGCCGCTTCTCGCCGCGCGGGCGAATATGTGCGCGTGTGCCACGAGCAACGGCGCCATCCCTACGGCACGGTCTACCTGTCGCACCACAGCCTGGGTCAGAAGGGCGCGCCCAATGAAATCCAGATCTACAAGAAAACCGAGCCGGCCAAGATCCTCGAGATCATCCGCGCCCAGGCCGACGGCGCGGCCGCATCGCAGGTGACGGTCATGGTGCTGGGCGATGCGCCCTGGGACGCGGCGGAAGCGCAGGCGGCCAAGGCCTCCATCCAAAGCGCGACCCCGGTATGCCGGCCGCTGGCGAATTGACGCCGGCAGAGCACCCAGGCCCGCGTCGCGGGCCTGGCGGCGCCTATGCGTCGCTGGGAGCGGCGGCGCGTTGGCTGGGCTGGCTGAATGCCATCGGCGCGCTGGCCGAGCTGGGCTTCAGCCTGGGCGTATTGGGCGCCGATGTCGCGCCACCCGACCTGAGCCTGCCCCTGGCGGTGTTCCTGGCCGGCGTGCTGGCCAGCGGCCTGGCCATGTTGTGCTGGGGCCTGGCGCAGGCGTGTCCGGGGCGGCCCGGGGGCAACTGGGCCCGGCTGGCCGGGGTATTGGGGGGCATCGCCTACCTGGCGGCCCTGGGGGCGTTTGCGGGCGGCTGCTGGCTGTCGGCCGGGCTGGCCTTCGATGCCGTGGACGGCCAAGTGGGCGCCGTCTATACCGTGCACGCCACAGCCCGCTGAAAACTGCTTGCGAGGCGTAAATTGCCGGGTTTAATATGCGCATTGCGTATATTTTTACCTGTCCAAGGCCGCCCACATGTCCATTTCCCAGCAAGCCTTCCTGCGCGATGCGATGCGTCGCCTGAATCTCACCCGAGACGTCTTCGCCACTCGCATCGGCGTCAAGCGCCGCGCCCTGGACACCTGGCTGCTGCCCGAGGGGTCGCAAGAATTCCGCGCCATGCCCGAAGTGGTCGAGCGATTCGTCAGTGAAATCGTTCAGAACGGGACCTTGCTTGAAAAGTATACGCAAAGCGCACAGGCCGGCCCGTTGCGCGACCGCATTGCCGTCGACGGCAAGCAACAACTGCTGTCGGTAGATCAGTTCTCGCGCGAATCGGTGGAAGACCTGTTCCGCGTCGCCGATCTGATGCAGCCCATCGCGCGCCGGCAGAAAGTCTCGCGCGTGCTGGAAGGCGCCGTGCTGGGCAACCTGTTCTTCGAGGCCAGCACGCGCACGCGCGTCAGCTTCGGGTCGGCCTTCTGCCGCCTGGGCGGCTCGGTGTGCGATACCACCGGCTTTACGTTTTCGTCCATGGCCAAGGGCGAATCCATCTACGACACCAGCCGTGTGATGAGCGGCTACGTGGATGCCATGGTGATCCGCCATCCCGACCAGGGCTCGGTGGCCGAATTCGCCCGCGCCACGAATATCCCGGTGGTCAATGGCGGCGACGGCCCCGGCGAACACCCCAGCCAGGCGTTGCTGGACCTGTACACCATCCTGACCGAGTTCTCGCGGCTGGGCAAGCTGCTCGACGGCGCGCACATCGCCATGGTGGGCGACCTGAAATACGGCCGCACGGTGCATTCGCTGATCAAGCTGCTGGCGCTGTACAAGGGCATCAAGTTCACGCTGATCTCGCCGCCGGGCCTGGAAATGCCTGCCTACATCGTCGAGAAGGCCAGCCGCAACGGCAACGTGATCGAGCAGGGGTCTTCCCTGGCCGAAGGCCTGGCCGGCGCCGACGTGATCTATGCCACGCGGGTGCAGAAAGAGCGCTTCGCAAACGAAGAAACCGAAGGCTATACGCCGGAATTCCAGATCAGCCGGGCCATCATCGACGCCCATTGCGGGCCCGACACGATTGTCATGCACCCGCTGCCGCGCGACAGCCGGCCGGGCGCAAACGACCTGAGCACCGACCTGAACGACGACCCGCGCCTGGCGATCTTCCGCCAGACCGACAACGGCATCCCGATCCGCATGGCGATCTTCGCGGTACTGCTGGGCGTGGAAGGGTTGGTGCAGCATTCGCTGCGCGACGTGACCTGGAAGCACCCGTCGCACGTCGGCCCCGACGATTCGGCCTTCCACGGGCTGGACTGACCGCCGCGCGGGCCGCCGCCGCGGCGGCCCGCGTGCGGATCAGATGCGCTTTTCGCCGCCCAGCGCGTCGATCAGCTCGGCCAGCAGCTTGGCCAGTTCGCCCGTCATGAGCGCCATGTCGGAATCGAATTTCTCGTCGTCGTTCTGCATGACCGTGTCGTTGCCTTCTTTGAGCACGTCCAGGGGCGCGACGCGCTTGACGTCCAGCGATTCGGTCAGCACGAACGACACGCGGTCGGCCCACGTCATGGCCAGGCGCGTGCACTGCTTGCCCGACTGGATGTGGCGCCGCACGTCGTCGACGTCGATGGAGTGCTTGACGTAGCGGATCGCCGCGCGGCTTTCGCCCGAGGCGCGCAGTTCGGTGTCCTGGTCGATGCTGAAGTTGGCCGGCGCCTCGTCGGCGGCCAGCCAGCCCGTCATGGCGGCGGCGGGCGACTGCGCAACGTACAGGTTTTCCAGCGGTAGCGGGTCGATGGTCTTGACCAGCAGGCCGATGACTTCGTCGGCCTTGGCCGAGGCGGCCGCGTCGACCACCAGCCAGTGATTCACCGGGTCGATCCAGACGCGGGTGTCGCGGTATACGCTGAAGGCCTTGGGCAACAGCTCGTCGGCCACGCGTTCCTTGATTTCCTTCATCTGCTTGCGGCCGGGCTTGTATCCCTGCTGCTCTTCGATTTCCTGTGCGCGTGCGCGGGCCACCTGGTTGACCACGGTGGCCGGAAGCAGCTTCTTTTCGGCGCGCAGGCTCAGCAGGATCTGCTGGTTCACCGTATGCGACAGGGCGGCGTTCTCGCGCGGCGAGATCCAGCCCAGGCTTTGCATTTCGAGGTTGTTGCCGGCCTGATAGGCATGCCGGGCAAGGCTTTCTTCAAGCTGCTCGCCGGTCAGCGTCCAGGGCGAGGAGAGTCGGTAGATCTTGAGATTCTTGAACCACATGGCGTCGGGCAAAAGGGTTGATTCTATACGAGCCTTGCCGATATGGCGCCCATGTGGTTCCCTCATTGACACGACACGTTCTGTCACTGACAGTGAGCGGGCGTTCCGGTATCTTCCGGCGCATCGTCATTCACCAGAAAGGGGCCATAACGATGAAACCGGCGACTATCGTGGGAATCGTGCTGATCGCGCTGGGCGCGGCGGCGCTGGTGTACAAGGGGTTCGACTACAAAAGCGAAGAAACCGTCCTGCAGATCGGCTCGGTGAAGGCCACTGCCGAAACCCAGAAATCCGTGTCGATCCCCACCTGGGCCGGCATTGCCGCCATCGTGGTGGGCGTCCTGGTGGTGGGCCTGGGCCGTCGCCGCTGAGTTCTTTCCAACGCAAAAAAAAGGCCCGGCTATGAAAGCCGGGCCTGGCAGAGTCACACAATGCCACGCCATTAAAGGCTCGCGGGGGGCGTGACATCGGCGTCAGAGTACTGGCCCTGCGATTCCCGGACAGGGGATCAAACGTCCGACAATGCAGTGCAAGACCGTGATCTGAGCCTGCAGTCTAATCCCGCAGGTCTGACAGCGTCCTGAATCGAATGCGCGTGCGTTCCCGGCGAAAAAAAAAGCTCCCGAGGGAGCTTTGAAGGGCCAGACAGGCGCAGCAGTCCTGCCTGGCGGGGGAACGATCAGGCGTTGATGTCGACGTCCTTGGTTTCGCGTACGAACAGCGTACCGATGACCAGCGTCATGACCGCGATGATGATCGGGTACCACAGGCCGTCGTAGATGTTGCCGGTGGCGGCCACCACGGCGAAGGCAACCGGGGGCAGGAAGCCGCCGAACCAGCCGTTGCCGATGTGATAGGGCAGGCTCATCGAGGTGTAGCGGATGCGCGTCGGGAACATCTCGACCAGCATCGCGGCGATGGGGCCGTACACCATGGTCACGTAGATCACCAGGATGGTCAGCAGCACCACGACCATGAACTTGTTCATTTGCGCCGGGTCGGCCTTGGCGGGGTAGCCGTGGTCGCGGATGGCGGTGGTCAGGGAAGCCTTCAGCTCAGCCGACTTGGCCTTGAATTCGGCCGGCGTCATGCTTTTGCCTTCGAACGAGGGGAACTCGTCGTTGCCGATCTTGACCTTGGCCACCGTACCGGCGGGTGCGGCCTGGTTGGTGTAGTTGACCGAGTTGCCGGCCAGGAACGACTTGACCACATCGCAAGAGCTGGTGAACGAGGACGTGCCCACCGGGTTGAACTGGAACGAGCACGTGGCCGGATCGGCGATCACCGTGACCGGGGCCGTGGCCTGGGCTTTTTCCAGCGCCGGGTTGGCGAAGTGGGTCAGGCCCTGGAACAGCGGGAAGTAGGTCACCGCGGCGATCAGGCAGCCGGCCATGATGATGGGCTTGCGGCCGATGCGATCGGACAGCGAGCCGAACACCAGGAAGAACGGGGTGCCGATCAACAGCGCCAGCGCGATCATGATGTTGGCGGTGTTGGAGTCGACCTGCAGGGTCTTGGTCAGGAAGAACAGCGCGTAGAACTGGCCCGTGTACCAGACCACGGCCTGGCCGGCGGTCAGGCCGAGCAGGGCGATGATCACGACCTTCAGGTTTTTCCATTGGCCGAAGGATTCGGTCAGCGGCGCCTTCGAGCCGCGGCCTTCTTCCTTCATGCGCTTGAAGGTGGGCGATTCGTTGAGCTGCATGCGGATCCAGACCGAGATGCCCAGCAGCACCACCGAGATCAGGAACGGGATGCGCCAGCCCCAGGTGCGGAACGACTCTTCGTCCATCACGGCGCGCACGCCCATGATGACCAGCAGCGACAGGAACAGGCCCAGCGTGGCGGTGGTCTGGATCCAGGCGGTGTAGGCGCCACGGCGGCCTTGTGGCGCGTGTTCGGCCACATACGTGGCCGCGCCGCCGTATTCGCCGCCCAGTGCCAGGCCCTGCAGCAGGCGCAGCACGATCAGGATCGCCGGCGCGGCGATGCCGATGCTGGCGTAGCTGGGCAGCACGCCCACCAGGAAGGTGGACAGGCCCATGATGACGATGGTGACCAGGAACGTGTACTTGCGCCCGACCAGGTCACCCAGGCGGCCGAACACCAGTGCGCCGAAGGGACGCACGGCGAAGCCGGCGGCAAAGGCCAGCAGCGCGAAGATGAACGCCGCGGTGGGGTTCACGCCCGAGAAAAAGTGGCCTGCGATGATCGCGGCGAGCGAACCGTACAGGTAAAAGTCGTACCACTCGAAAACGGTGCCAAGCGAAGACGCGAAGATCACGCGTCGTTCTTCCTTGGTCATCGGGCGCGGGCCCGTGGATGGGCCGCGGTCTGCCAGCGATGCTGTGCTCATGTTGTCTCCTCGTTTCTGGGCCAGTGGTGATCCACCGTGCGGGCTGTTCGCCGGCCTGCGCCTGCGTCGAGCTATCTGCAAGGTAGAAAACGAGCCTGACGAGGTTCTGACGGGACACTTACCCCAATCTTAAATTGGAAACTAAATGTATCTTCAGGCGGAAAACTCCGCCTGAACGTCAGGGATTGCCCTAAGAAACCGGAAACGCGTCGCTGGTGTGTGCGTACAACGGAAACAGCACGCGGATGCACGTGCCGGGCAGGTCGGAGTGCGCGGTGCCTTCGTGGATCTGCACCTGGGCGCGGTGCTTCTGGGCGATTTCGCGCACGATGGCCAGGCCCAGGCCGCTGCCTTCGGCCTGGGTGCCCAGCACGCGGTAGAAGCGGTCGAACACGCGCTCGCGCTCTTCGGGCGCGATGCCGGGGCCGGAATCCTCGATTTCCAGCACGCCGTGCGTGGCGGTGCGGCGTACGCGCACGGTGATGTGCCCGCCCGCCGGGGTGTAGCGCAGGGCGTTGTCCACCAGGTTGTTGAGCAGCTCGGCCAGCAGGATGTCGTTGCCGGCGATGCGCACCGGCGCCGCCGCGCCTTCGAAGCCCAGGTCGGTGTTCAGCGCCAGCGCCTGGGGCACCCATTGCATGGCCTGTTCGTAGCCGATGGCGTTCAGGTCGGTGGGGGCCAGCCCCGCCGAGTTCGGGTTTTCGGCGCGCGCCAGCAACAGCAACTGATTGACTAGGCGCGTGGCGCGCTCGGAGCCCATGACCAGCTGGCGCAGGCTGGATTGCATCTCGTCGGGGCTGGCGTCGCGCAATGCCAGTTCGGCCTGGGTGCGCAGCCCGGCCAGCGGGGTCTTCAACTGGTGCGCGGCGTCGGCCACGAAGCGGCGCTGCGCCTGCACGTTGGCCGACAGGCGGTCGAGCAATTCGTTCATGGCGCCCACCAGGGGGGCGATCTCGGTGGGGGCCGCGTGTTCGTCGATGGGCGACAGGTCGTCCGGCCGGCGCGCCCGCAGCCGCTGCTGCAAGGCGTTCAGCGGCGCCACGCCGCGCGACAGGCCGAACCACACCAGCAGCACGGCGATGGGCAGCACCACGAACTGGGGAATGATCACGCCCTTGATGATGTCGTTGGCCAGCGCGGTGCGCTTTTCCATGGTCTCGGCCACCACCAGCAGCGCGGGCTGGGTCTGCGGGATGTGCAGGTCGACCCAGGTGTAAGCCAGCCGCACGCCGAAGCCGCGCAGCGTGTCGTCGGCATACAGGATGACGCCCGGCTGCGGCTGTCCCAGGTCGGGCGGCAAGGGCAGGGCGCGGTCGCCGCCCAGGTATTCGCCGCGGCTGCCCAGCGCCAGCCAGAACACGCTTTCGGTCTCGTCGGGCCGCAGCACGTCGCGCACCGATTCGCCCAGGCGCAGCACGGCGCGGCCGTCCTGGGCGTACACATGGCGCGACAGTACGTGCAGGTTGTTGGCCAGCGCGCGGTCGTAGGGGACGTTGGCGATGTTCTGCGCCACCACGTAGGTGATGGCCACGCTCATGGGCCACAGCAGGAACAGCGGCGCCAGCATCCAGTCGAGGATCTCGCCCAGCAGCGACCGTTGGGGCGGCGCGAAGCTGGGGCCCTTGGCCCCGCCGCGCATGGCGTCCAGGGCTTCCTGGTTCAGCTTTTCGTGCGCGGCCGGCTCAGTGGGCGAGGTAGCCGGCACCCTGGTCTCGTTCAAGGCAGTAGCCCAGGCCGCGCACCGTGATGATCTTGACCCCGCTGGGCTCGAGCTTCTTGCGCAGGCGGTGCACGTAGACCTCGATGGCGTTGGTGCTGACTTCTTCGCCCCATTCGCACAGGTGGTCGACCAGCTGCGTCTTGCTGACCATGCGGCCGCTGCGGGTCAGCAGGATTTCCAGCAGGCTGACTTCGCGGGCCGACAGGTCGAGCGTCTGGTCGTCGACCAGGGCCACGCGCCCGGTCTGGTCGAACACCAGGCGGCCGTGGCGCAGCAGCGTGGCGCCGCCGCCCGCGCCGCGGCGGGTCAGCGCGCGCACGCGGGCTTCCAGTTCGGACAGTGCGAAAGGCTTGGCCATGTAGTCGTCGGCGCCCAGGTCCAGGCCCTTGACGCGCTGTTCGACGCTGTCGGCGGCGGTCAGGATGAGCACGGGCAGCAGCGAATTGCGCGCCCGCAGCCGGCGCAGGACTTCCAGCCCGGCCAGGTGGGGCAGGCCGAGATCCAGGATGAGCAGGTCGAAGGCCTGGGCCGCCAGGGCGGAATCGGCCGCCACACCGTCGCTGACGGCGTCGACGGCATAGCCATTGTGGCGCAACGAGCGGGACAGGCCGTCGGCCAGGATGCTGTCGTCTTCGGCGATGAGAATGCGCATGCGTGCAAGCAAGGAGGGGCGGCGGCCAGTGGGCCTGGCCGTGTGCAGGCATTCTGGCACAGCGCCAGCGGCTTGCCCACCCCGGGAATCCCAGGAGAATTCTGGCATACTGGGTTTATATCCAGTATAATCCGATGCCATAATCGCCGCTGCTGGCACATTGCAGCCGCAGCGTCGCACACTATTTACCCACGGGACACCACATGAACGACAAAACCAGCAAGGCAGCCGCATCGGAAAAGGCCAAGGCGCTGGCCGCCGCACTTTCGCAAATCGAAAAGCAGTTCGGCAAGGGCTCGATCATGCGCTACGGCGACAACGAGGTCGAACACGACATCCAGGTCGTGTCCACCGGCTCGCTGGGGCTTGATATCGCGCTGGGTGTCGGCGGGTTGCCGCGGGGCCGCGTCATCGAGATCTACGGTCCCGAATCCTCGGGCAAGACCACGCTCACCCTGCAGGTCATCGCCGAAATGCAGAAAATCGGCGGCACCTGCGCTTTCGTCGACGCCGAACACGCGCTCGACGTGCAATATGCGTCGAAGCTGGGCGTCAACCTGACCGACCTGCTCATCTCGCAGCCCGACACCGGCGAGCAAGCCCTGGAAATCACCGATGCCCTGGTGCGTTCGGGCTCGGTCGACCTGATCGTCATCGACTCGGTCGCGGCGCTGGTGCCCAAGGCTGAAATCGAAGGCGAAATGGGCGATTCCCTGCCGGGCCTGCAGGCCCGCCTGATGAGCCAGGCGCTGCGCAAGCTGACCGCCACCATCAAGCGCACCAACTGCATGGTCATCTTCATCAACCAGATCCGCATGAAGATCGGCGTCATGTTCGGCAATCCCGAAACCACCACCGGCGGCAACGCGCTGAAGTTCTACTCGTCGGTGCGCCTGGATATCCGCCGCATCGGCTCCATCAAGAAGGGCGAAGAGGTCGTGGGCAACGAAACCCGCGTCAAGGTCGTCAAGAACAAGGTGGCGCCGCCCTTCAAGCAGGCCGAGTTCGACATCATGTACGGCACGGGCATTTCGCGCGAAGGCGAAATCATCGACCTGGGCGTGCAGGCAGGCGTGGTCGACAAGTCCGGTGCCTGGTACAGCTACAGCGGCACCCGCATTGGCCAGGGCAAGGACAACGTGCGCGAATACCTGAAAGAGCATTCCGAAACCGCCATCGAAATCGAGAACAAGGTGCGCGAGAACCAGGGCATCGTCAGCCGCGCCGCGACGTTCCCGGCCAGCGAAGCGGAAGACGACGGCGAGGCATGATCCGCAAGCCCGGTTCTTCGTCGTCGCGGCGCGGCCCGGGCAAGCGCGAAGCCGACGATGGCTTCGAGACCCTGGCCAAGCCTACCCCGCGCGGGCCTACATTGAAGGCCCGCGCGGTGGGATACCTGTCCCGCCGCGAATACGCGCGCAACGAACTGGCGCGCAAGCTTCAACCCTACGCCGACGAATCCGACGACATCGACGCGGTGCTCGATGCCCTGGAAAAAGAAGGCTGGCTGTCCACCGAGCGCTTTGCCCACAGCCTGGTGCATCGCCGCGCAGAACGGCAGGGCACGGCGCGCATCGTGCAGGAACTGCGCCAGCACGGGGTGGCCGAAGAGCAGGTCGCGCAACTGCGCGACGACCTACGCGCCACTGAATACCAGCGTGCCCTGGAAGTCTGGCGCAAGCGCTACGCCGCCAAGCCGGCCGATCGCACCGAATACGCCAGGCAGGCCCGCTTCCTGGCGGGCCGCGGCTTCGCCCACGACGTCATCCGCCGCCTGCTGGGCGACGAACAAGACGACTGACTCCACTTCAGAATGCCTGATGGGCCGGGTGCCTGGCGTTTGATCCTTTCCGGGGCGATGTGGCGAGTTGAGCAATACCGCAGGGTGTCAGACACCCTCTGCAAAAGCGTGGCAAGCGGCCGGCCGTCTCACCAGGGTGTCTGACACCTGAAAGTGTTGCTTCCGCGGCCAAGTGTCAGACATCCCTCTGAGAAAGCGCGGCAAACCATCGCCAGTCTGGCCAGGGTGTCTGACACCCTGTGGGTTCCTTTTTCACCCCTTCGCCGAGCGAATGCCATCCAGCGTCTTGAAGCACACTTCGCGCGCAATCGCCAGGAAGTCACCCACATACGAGGCCTCGGTGTCTTCGCTGCGCACCGCGGCGTACAGCGTCCGCCATACCCCCTGGGGCCCCAGGCGGCACAGCCGCAGCCAACCCTGGTGCAAGTATTCCGTCAATGCCCAGTTGGGCAGCGCCGCCACCCCCCGGTTGCTGGCCACCAATTGGGCGATGATCGGCGTCAGTTCGGCCTTGCGCACGGCTGCCGGCTCGACCCCGGCCGGGTCCAGGAAGGCGGTGAAGACATCCAGGCGCTGTCGGTCCACGGGGTAGGTGATCAGCACCTGGTCGGCCAGTTGCTCGGGCTCGACATGGCGATAGGCCGCCAGCGGGTTCGAGTCGGACACTGCCAGCACCAGTTCGTACTTGAACAGCGGCAGGTATTCCACCGCTTCCAGCCGCTGCGGGTCGGACGTGATCACCAGGTCCAGGTCGCCGCGCACCAGAGCGGGCAGGGGGGCGAACGAGAAGGCGGCCGACAGGTCCAGCGCCACGTCGGGCCATTGTGCCCGGAAGTCGTCCAGCGCCGGCATCAGCCACTGGAAGCAGGAATGGCATTCGATGGCCAAGTGCAGCCGCCCGGTGCGCCCGGCGGCCAGCCGCTGCAGTTCGCGTTCGGTGGCGCGCATGCGCGGCAGCACGTCGTCGGCCAGCGCCAGTACCCGTAACCCGGCGGTCGTCAGGCGGGCAGGGCGAGTGCGGCGGTTCAGCAGCGGGGTGCCCAGCCGGGTTTCCAGGTCGCGCAACTGGTGCGACAGGGCCGACTGGGTCAGGTGCAGCCGTTCGGCGGCCTCTTGCAGGCTGCCCCCGTCGCGGATGGCGGACAGGGTTTCAAGGTGGCGAATTTCAAGCATGGCAAGGCCCGAGATACCGGTGGGATGGGCGAGTGCGCCTATTTATATGAAAAATACTCAAACAATGTATGCGTAGATTGATTTTGACGCAATCTAACTTGCGGGCAGAATACATCACGAGTTGAATATTTTTTGAATCGCCGGATATTTATATGACTATTATTCATAATTTGGGCTTCCCCCGCATCGGTGCCCAACGCGAACTGAAGCGCACGGTCGAGGCTTATTGGGGCGGCAAGCTGGGGGCCGACGAGCTCGAGCAAACCGGGCGCGACCTGCGGGCCGCCCATTGGCGCCGCCAGGCCGCCGCGGGCGTGCAATTCGTGCCCGTGGGCGATTTCGCCTGGTACGACCATATTCTTGAATGGACCACGCTGCTGGGCGCCGTGCCGGCGCGTTTCGGCCAGCAGGACGGCCAGCCGGTGTCCCTGGACACGCTGTTTCGCATGGGGCGCGGGCGGGCGCCCTCGGGCACGCCCACGGCGGCCTGCGAAATGACCAAGTGGTTCGACACCAACTACCACTACATCGTGCCGGAACTCGTGCCGGCCCAGACGTTCCGCATCGCGCGCGACTATTTGTTCGACCAGGTCAAGGAAGCGCAGGCGCAGGGCTACCAGGCCAAGCCGGTGATTCCCGGCCCCCTGACGTGGTTGTGGCTGGGCAAGGGCGACGCCTTTGCCGGCGGCGCCGCGGATGCCGCCAAGCTGCAGTTGCTGGACGCGCTGTTGCCGGTCTATGCCGAGGTGCTGGCGCGCCTGGCGCGGCTGGGCGTGCAGTGGGTGCAGGTCGACGAGCCCATCCTGGCGCTGGACTTGCCGCCCGCCTGGCGCGACGCTTTCCGCGCAGCGTATGCCCGCCTGGCCGAAGCGCCCGTCAAGCTGCTGGTGGCCACCTATTTTGGCGGCCTGCAAGACAACCTGGCCACCGCGCTGGCCTTGCCGGTGGCGGGCCTGCATGTGGACCTGGCCCGCGCCCCGGGGCAACTGGCCGGCGTCGCCGCCGCGCTGCGCCCCGGGCAGGTGCTGTCGGCCGGCATCATCGACGGCCGCAATATCTGGCGCACCGATCTCGATGCCGCGCTGGCGGCCTTGGCGCCGGCGCGCAAGCAACTGGGCGAGCGCCTGTGGCTGGCCCCGTCGTGCTCGCTGCTGCACGTGCCGGTCGACCTGGAAAGCGAGACCGACCTGGACGCCGAGCTGAAAAGCTGGCTGTCGTTCGCGGCGCAGAAGCTGGACGAACTCAATTTGCTGGGACGTGCCCTGGACAACGCGGACGAGCCGGCGGCGCGGGACGCCCTGGCCGCCCAGCGGGCCGCGTTGCAGGCGCGCCGCCAGTCGCCGCGGATCCACAACCCGGTCGTCGGCCGGCGCATGGCGCAAGCCGACGGCGTCACGCGCGATCGCGCCCCGTTTGCCGAGCGCATCGCCCGGCAGCAGGCCTTGCTGACCCTGCCGAAGTTCCCCACCACCACCATCGGTTCGTTTCCCCAGACCGCCGAAATCCGTGCGCTGCGGCGCGACTGGAAGGCGGGGGCCCTGAGCGACGCAGCCTACGAGGCCGCCATCCGCAAGGAAATCGAGGCCGTCATCCGCTTCCAGGAGAAAATCGGCCTGGACGTGCTGGTGCATGGCGAGCCCGAGCGCAACGACATGGTCGAGTACTTCGGCGAATTGCTGGCCGGCTTCGCGTTCACCCGCAATGGCTGGGTCCAGAGCTACGGCTCGCGCTGCGTCAAGCCGCCGATCATTTTCGGCGACGTGGCGCGCCCGGCGCCCATGACCGTGGGCTGGTCGTCGTATGCCCAGTCGCTGACCGACAAGCCGGTCAAGGGCATGCTGACGGGCCCGGTCACGATCCTGCAGTGGTCGTTCGTGCGCGACGACCAGCCGCGCGAGCAGACCTGCCGCCAACTGGCGCTGGCCCTGCGCGACGAGGTGGTCGACCTGGAAAAGGCCGGGGTGCGCGTCATCCAGATCGACGAGCCGGCCATTCGCGAAGGCCTGCCGCTGCGCCGCGGCGACTGGCAGGCCTACCTGGATTGGGCGGTGGATTGCTTCCGCCTGTCCACCGCCGGGGTCGAGGCCGATACGCAGATCCATACCCACATGTGCTATTCCGAGTTCAACGACATCATCGAGTCCATCGCCGCCATGGACGCCGACGTCATCACCATCGAGACCTCGCGCTCGAACATGGAATTGCTGAAGGCCTTCGAGGACTTCCACTATCCCAACGATATCGGCCCGGGCGTGTACGACATCCACTCGCCCAACGTACCCGACGTGGGCTGGATGACGGACCTGATGCGCAAGGCGGCCGCCCGGTTGCCCAGCGAGCGCCTGTGGGTCAATCCTGACTGCGGGCTGAAAACGCGCGCCTGGCCCGAGACCGAGGCCGCGCTGGTCAGCATGGTCGAGGCCGCGCGCGCCCTGCGGGCCGCCTGACCGCGGGCATCCGTCCCTTGCGCGGGGGGCGATTCGGCCCCCGCGCAAGGCGGCTGCCGCCCGCGACGGGCCGCGGGGCCCTGCGTTATACTCCCCGGGATTTGCTGCTTTGCGTCAAATGCCCTGAAGCGCAGGCCACTCCATGCCCTTGCCACCGTCGAAAGTCTCTCGCCAGCCGCTGCATACGCGTTCCATACGCGTGCAGTCCTACGGGCGCGACGACGGCCTATGGGACCTCGAAGCCGAACTCGTCGACTTCAAGGCCTACGATTTTCCCCGCGGCAACGGCGATACCTTCAAGGCGGGCCGCCCCATCCACCACATGTACCTGCGCATCACCATCGATGCGGCATTCACCATTGTGGAGGCCCAGGCGGTCTACGACGCGGCGCCCTACGGACAGCAATGCATGGCCATTGAATCCGCCTATGCGGGGCTGGTGGGCATGAACCTGCTCAAGGGGTTCCGGCGCCAGGTCAAAGAGCGCTTCGGCCATACCGCGGGCTGTACCCACATGACCGAGCTGTCGCAGGTGCTGCCCACCGCGGCGGTACAGACCATGGCCAATCGCCGGCGCCAGAACAGCAATCCGGACAAGCGCCCGTTCCAGCTGGATGGCTGCCATGCCTTGCGCACCGGCGGCCAGGTGGTGCTTGAGCACTATCCCAAGTGGTACACCGGGGATAGCGCTGAAGCGACGGCGGACGTTATCTCCGACTCCCCCTCTTTTTCTCATTCGTCCTGACAGGTAACACATGAAAATCCACGAGTATCAAGGCAAGGAACTGCTGAAGCAATTTGGCGTGCCCGTGCCGCGCGGGATCCCCGCTTTTTCCGTCGACGAGGCCGTGGCAGCCGCTGAAAAGCTGGGTGGACCGGTGTGGGTCGTGAAGGCGCAAATCCATGCGGGCGGCCGCGGCAAGGGCGGCGGCGTGAAGCTGGCCCGTTCCATCGACGACGTGCGCAAGCTGTCGTCGGAAATCCTGGGCATGCAACTGGTCACGCACCAGACCGGCCCCGAAGGCCAGAAGGTCGGCCGCCTGTACATCGAGGAAGGCGCCGACATCAAGAAGGAATACTACGTGTCGCTGGTCACCGACCGCGCCACGCAGAAGGTCGCCATCATCGCTTCCAGCGAAGGCGGCATGGACATCGAGGAAGTCGCGCACTCGACGCCCGAGAAGATCATCACCGACTACATCGACCCGCTGACCGGCCTGTCGGTCGCGCAGGCCAAGAAAGTGGCCGAAGCCATCGGCCTGACGGGCGGCTCGGCCGACCAGGCCGCCGACGTGTTCCAGAAGCTGTACACGTGCTACATGGACACCGACGCCTCGCTGGTGGAAATCAACCCGCTGAACTGCGACAGCAAGGGCAACATCATCGCCCTGGACGCCAAGTTCAACTTCGATTCCAACGCGCTGTTCCGCCATCCCGAGATCGTCGCCTACCGCGACCTGGATGAAGAAGACCCCGCCGAAATCGAAGCCAGCAAGTTCGACCTGGCCTACATCCAGCTCGACGGCAATATCGGCTGCCTGGTCAACGGCGCCGGCCTGGCCATGGCCACCATGGACACCATCAAGCTGTTCGGCGGCGAGCCGGCCAACTTCCTGGACGTCGGCGGCGGCGCCACGGCCGAGAAGGTCACCGAAGCGTTCAAGATCATGCTCAAGAACAAGAGCGTGAAGGCCATCCTGGTCAACATCTTCGGCGGCATCATGCGCTGCGACGTCATCGCCGAAGGCGTGATCACCGCGTGCAAGGCCGTCAACCTGAGCGTGCCGCTGGTCGTCCGCATGAAGGGCACCAACGAAGAACTGGGCAAGAAAATGCTGGCCGAATCGGGGCTGCCCATCATCAGCGCCGACACCATGGCCGAAGCGGCCACCCGCGTCGTAGCCGCCGTCAAATAAATTGCCAAGGATTCACAAATGTCGATTCTGATCAACAAGGACACCAAAGTCATCACCCAGGGCATCACGGGCAAGACGGGCCAGTTCCACACCCGCATGTGCCGTGAATACGCCAATGGCAAGGCCGCCTTCGTGGCCGGCGTGCATCCCAAGAAGGCCGGCGAGGACTTCGAAGGCGTGCCCATCTTCGGCAGCGTGCAAGACGCCAAGGACAAGACCGGCGCCACCGTGTCGGTGATCTACGTGCCCCCGGCGGGCGCCGCGGCCGCCATCTGGGAAGCCGTCGAGGCCGAGCTGGACCTGGTCATCTGCATTACCGAAGGCATTCCGGTGCGCGACATGCTGGAAGTCAAGAACCGCATGAAGGCCAAGAACAGCAAGACCCTGCTGCTGGGCCCGAACTGCCCCGGCCTGATCACGCCCGACGAAATCAAGATCGGCATCATGCCCGGCCACATCCATCGCAAGGGCCGCATCGGCATCGTCAGCCGTTCCGGCACCCTGACGTACGAAGCCGTGGCGCAGGTCACCGAGCTCGGCCTGGGCCAGTCCAGCGCCGTGGGCATCGGCGGCGATCCCATCAACGGCCTGAAGCACGTCGACGTGCTCAAGCTGTTCAATGACGATCCCGACACCGACGCCGTCATCATGATCGGCGAGATCGGCGGTCCGGACGAAGTCAATGCCGCGCAGTGGGCCAAGGACAACATGAAGAAGCCCGTGGTCGGCTTCATCGCCGGTGTCACCGCGCCGGCCGGCAAGCGCATGGGCCATGCTGGCGCCCTGATCTCGGGCGGCGCCGACACGGCCGATGCCAAGCTGGAAGTGATGGAAGCGTGCGGTATCCGTACCACGCGCAACCCGTCGGAAATGGGCAAGCTGCTCAAGTCCGTGCTGTAATCACGCGCCGGACAGCCCGCCT
>Ga0182736_1000842_pt1 | contig 37840 bp, 34 predicted proteins | sample eDN5th30CKraftBY_FD_128882 | JGI IMG/M metagenome (GOLD analysis project Ga0182736, IMG submission 128882) | Enriched backyard soil microbial communities from Emeryville, California, USA - eDNA 5th pass 30_C Kraft BY (version 2) (version 2) | ecosystem: Environmental > Terrestrial > Soil >... | reverse complement strand
GCCGGTCGCGGTCACGGTCAGCATCGGCGTGGCGACGTGGAACGGCGAGTCGGCCGAGGAGCTCCTCCAGCGCGCCGACACCGCGCTGTACGCGGCCAAGGACGCCGGGCGCGACCGCGTGATGGCTGCTACCCTGCACGGCCGCACATGACCATGACCGTAGAGGATAAGCGCGAGATCGTCTCGCGATTCGGCAAGGACGAGAAGGACACGGGTAAGACCGAGGTCCAGGTGGCGCTGCTCACGCACCGCATCAACCACCTGACCGAGCATCTGCGCGAGCACAAGCACGATCACCACTCGCGTCGTGGCCTGCTGATGCTCGTCGGCCGCCGTCGTCGCTTCCTGAATTACCTGCAGAAGAACGATCTCGAGGGTTACCGCACCCTCATCCGCGAGCTCGGCCTGCGGCGTTAGGTGAAGGCGGGGACATCCCCACCGCCCCGCCCCGATCGTCCGACCTTGACCCCATGAGCATCGTCGCGGCCGGCGCGCCCGCGCCCGACTTCACGCTGCGCCGAGCCGACGGCGAGGCCTTCACGCGCGCCGACCTGCTCGGCCGCACGACCGTCCTCGTCTTCTACCCGTTCGCGTTCTCGCCGGTCTGCACCGACCAGCTCTCGCTCTACAACGAGGTGCTGGACGACTTCGCGAGCCGCGGCGCGACGCTCTACGGCGTGTCGTGCGACGCGACGTACTCGCAGACCGCCTTCAGGGAGCAGCTCGGCATCGCGATCGAGCAGCTCTCGGACTTCGAGCCCAAGGGAGCCGCGTGCGCGGCGTTCGGCGTCCTGCACCCGGGCGGCTTCCCGCAGCGGGCGCTCGTGGTGGTCGACCCTGACGGGACCGTGCGCTGGAGCTACGAGGCGCCCTCCCCGGGCGATCTCCCCGGCGCGAACCTGATCTTCGACGCGCTGCCCTGAGCGACCTCGGCTCCGCACCGCTGCCGCCGGTCGGGCCCTCCGACCACGTTCGCGGCGCCGGGCGGCTGGTGGTCGTCTACGGGGACTACGAGTGCCCGTACTGCGCCGCGTTCGAGGCGCGGCTGCACGCGTTCCAGGTCTGCTTCCGCCACTTCCCGGTGCGCTCGGCGCACCCCCGCGCGCACGCCGCCGCCTGCGCGGCCGAAGCGGCCGGGCTGCAGGACCGCTTCTGGGAGATGCACGACGCGCTGTTCGCCGACCAGGGGCGGCTCGAGGATCCGCACCTGTGGGCGCGGGCCGAGCGGCTCGGGCTCGACGTGGGGCGCTTCGACGCCGACCGCCGCTCGGACGCCGTTCTCGCGCGCGTGCGCGAGGACTTCCGCGGCGGCGTGCGCGCCGGGGTCGTCACGACGCCGACCGCGTTCGCGGACGGACGGATCTTCCCGGGCCGGACGCTGCTGGACGGGTAGGCTCGCGCTTTCGAACCGCGAAGCGGCCCGGCCCGTATACCTCGCGTTGACGCCGACGGACGCACAACTGCTCGCTCGGATCCCGTCGGACGCCACCGGCGAAGCGCTGCGCGCGCTCTATCGGACCTACTCGGGCGAGCTGTACGGGTTCGCGCTCAACGCGCTCGGCGACCGCGGCGGCGCCGAGGAGGTCGTCCAGGAGGTCTTCACCCGCGCCTGGCGCCACGCCGAGGCCTACGACCACACGCGCGGCAGCGTCCGCACCTGGCTCTACCAGATCGCGCGGCACGCGATCATCGACATGCGCCGGCGGGCCGCCGTGCGTCCCGCGCTGGCGCTGCACGAGCCGCGCGACTCCGAGGACGCCGAAGGGCTCTCGATCGAGCGCGCGATGCTGGGCTGGCAGGTGGCCGGCGCGCTCGAGAAGCTCACGCCGGAGCACCGTCAGGTGATCCGCCTCGCCCACATGCAGGGGCTGTCCGTGCGCGAGGTCGCCGAGCGGCTCGGGCTGCCCGAGGGCACGGTCAAGAGCCGCACCTGGTACGCGCTGCGTTCGCTGCGGCTGGTGCTCGAGGAGCTGGGGGTGCGGGCGTGACGCACGTTCAACAGGAGCTGGGCGCCTACGTCCTCGGCGGGCTCGACGCCGACGCCCAGCGGCGGGTGCGCGAGCACCTCGCCGCGTGCCCGGCGTGCGCGGCCGCCCACGCGGAGGTCGCCGGGCTGCCGGCGCTGCTGGACCTCGCGGCCGGGACCGGGGCGCCGGGGGACGAGCCGCTGCCGCTCGCGGTCGAGGAGCGCGTGCTCGACCGCTTCGCGCGCGAGCACGCCGCGCAACCGCCGCCGCGCCCGTCGCGGCGGCGCTGGCTGGCGCTGGGGCTCTCGAGCGCCGTGGCCGGGGCCGCCGTCGCGGTCGCCATCCTGCTCCTGGGGTTCAGCTTCACGCGCGCCGGCGGGCCGCCGGTCGCGCAGTACCGGGTGGTCTTCGACCGCGTCGGGCCCGCGCCGGCGGACGCGGGCGCGCGCGCCGGCCTGAGCTCGTCGGCCGCCGGGACCGTCGTGCGGCTGCGCGTCCGCAACCTGCCCGCGGGCGACGTCTACGAGGTCTGGTGCGACGCGCGGGGCTGGAGCGCCTCCGCGGGCACGTTCAAGGTCGACGCGCGCGGGAACGCGTACGTCGTGCTGACGGCGGGCGTCCGCCAGGGCCAGTACGACCGCATCCGGGTCGTCCGGCGCCAGACGCTGGCCGGCGGCCGGGTGGCGCCCTCCACGATCCTCAGAGCGAACCTGTCGTAGCGCCCGGGCGTATCCCGGTGCATGAGACGGCTCTTCGGATTGGCGGCCGCGGCCGCAGTGCTGGTGGCGGGGTGCGGGGGCACAAACGATAAGGCGCAGTCGGCCGCCACGCCGGCCGCGACGGCGACGGCCCCCGCCGGCTCGGCGATGAAGCTGGCGATCGCGGCCGACCCCGGCGGCGCGATCCGCTTCACGCACACGACGCTGACCGCGAAGGCCGGGCGCGTGGAGATCGAGTTCTCCAACCGGTCCCAGCTCCCGCACGCCGTGACGATCACCGGCAACGGCGTCGACGCGTCCACCAAGGTCGTCACCGACGCGGACGCGCCGCCGGTCACGGTGGACCTCAAGCCCGGGACCTACACGTTCTTCTGCCCGGTCGACGACCACCGCGAGGAGGGGATGCAGGGGACCCTGACCGTGCGCTGAGTGAAAAGCGCTGCAACTGCAGCGCCTACTAACATGCCCGTCAACGACTACCGAAGCGTCAAGACGATGCAGAGGACCCTGCCGCTCCGAGGCGGGGCACAAGAAAGGGACATATGTCTGAAGTGCACCGGGTCGCCGTCGAAATCGGCGGGACCGAGATCGCCTTCGAGACGGGCAAGATGGCCAAGCAGGCCTCGGGTGCGGTCACCGTCACCGCGGGCGACACGGTGGTGCTCTCCACCGCGACGGCCGGGAACCTGCGCGACGTCGACTTCCTGCCGCTGACGGTGGACGTCGAGGAGCGCATGTACGCCGCGGGCAAGATCCCCGGCTCGTTCTTCAAGCGCGAAGGCCGCGCGGGGGAGAAGGCGACGCTGATCGCGCGCCTGATCGACCGCCCGCTGCGCCCGCTCTTCCCCAAGGGGTGGCGTCGTGAGACGCAGCTGGTCAACCTGACGCTTTCGGTGGACCAGGTCCACCCGTACGACATCCTGGCCATGAACGGCGCGTCCGCCGCGCTGATGATCTCCGACATCCCGTACCCGCAGGCGGTGGGCGCGGTCCGGATCGGCAAGATCGACGGCAACTTCGTCATCAACCCGACCGACGAGCAGCTGCTCACGGCCGACATGGACCTCGTGGTCGCCGGCACCGACGACGCGCTGCTGATGGTCGAGGCCGGCGCCAACGAGGTGCCCGAGGCCGAGATCCTGGACGCGCTGGACATCGCGCACTCCGCGATCAAGAAGCTGACCGCCGCGCAGCGCGAGCTGCAGGCCAAGGCCGGCAAGCCCAAGCAGGAGATCGAGGTCAAGAAGGCGCCGGAGGCGCTGATCGCGAAGATCTCCAAGTCGCACGGCAAGAAGCTCGACGCGGCCACGTCGGTCGAGGACAAGCTCGCCCGCCAGGACGCCACCAAGGCCGTCGAGGAGGAAGTCCTCGAGAAGTACGCCGGCGATCCGGAGGCGGCCGAGTACGCCGAGAAGCGCCAGGACGCGCAGCTCGCGTTCGACGCGCTCGAGAAGAAGATCATCCGCGAGCGCATCGCCGTGCACAAGCGCCGTCCGGACGGCCGCTCCGAGCGCGAGATCCGCCCGATCTCGATCGACGTCAAGCCGCTGCCGCGCACGCACGGCTCCGCGCTGTTCACGCGCGGCCAGACGCAGGCGCTGAGCGTCGTCGCGCTCGGCACCACGCGCGAGGAAATGCGCCTGGACAACCTCGGGCTCGAGACGTCCAAGCGCTACTTCCACCACTACAACTTCCCGCCCTTCTCCGTGGGCGAGGCCGGGTTCATGCGCGGCCCCAAGCGCCGCGACATCGGCCACGGCGCGCTCGCCGAGCGCGCGCTGGTCCCGATGATCCCCGACCAGGAGACGTTCCCGTACACGATCCGCGTCGTGTCGGACATCCTCGAGTCCAACGGCTCGTCCTCGATGGCGTCGGTCTGCGGCTCCTCCCTGAGCCTGATGGACGCCGGCGTGCCGCTCAAGCGGCCGGTCGCCGGCATCGCCATGGGCCTGATCAAGGAGGGCGACGACTACACGATCCTCTCCGACATCGCGGGCGTCGAGGACCACCTCGGCGACATGGACTTCAAGGTCGCCGGCACGTCGGAGGGCATCACCGCCCTGCAGATGGACATCAAGATCACGGGCGTCACGTTCGAGATCATGCGCGACGCCCTCCAGCAGGCCAAGGAGGGACGCGAGTTCATCCTGGGCAAGATGCACGACGCGATCGAGGCGCCGCGCGAGCAGCTGTCCGAGTTCGCGCCGCGGATCTCGAGCATCCAGATCGATCCGGAGAAGATCGGCCTGCTGATCGGCAAGGGCGGCGAGACGATCCGCTCGCTCCAGGAGGAGTACGAGTCCCAGATCGACGTCAACGACGAGGGCCAGGTGCTCGTCTACGCCACCACCGGCGCCAAGGGCGACGCGCTGGTCGACCGCATCCGGTCGATGACCAAGGAGGTCGAGGTCGGCGACGAGTACAAGGGCAAGGTCGTCAAGACCACGACCTTCGGCGCCTTCGTCGAGCTGGCCAAGGGCACCGACGGCCTGCTGCACATCTCCAACGTGTCCCCGGGCAACCGGGTCGGCACGGTCGAGGAGGTCCTCAACAAGGGCGACGAGATCGCGGTCCGCGTGGTCGAGGTCGACAAGGAGCGCGGCCGCATCGGCCTGCGCCTGGCCGAGGACCCCGAGATCGCCGGCAAGAGCGCCGAGGAGCTCGTCTCGGTCGGCACCGGCGACCCGACGATGGGCGGCGACGGCAACGACCGCCCGCGCCGGCGCGAGAGCGGCGACCGCAACGGCCGTGGCCGCGGCCGCGGGCGTGACCGCGACCGCGCCCCGCGCGGCGACCGGGACCCGGACCGTCGGTAGATGAGGCGGGACATTCCCTCCTCACCTGACCTCAGGTAGCCACCATCCCCGGCCATCGCATAACGGAGCTCGACTCCGGGCTGCGGATCGTGACGGAGGCGATGCCCTCCGTCCGGTCCGCGGCCCTGGGCTTCTTCGTCGCCACGGGCTCGCGCGGCGAGGCCGCGGGCGAGGCCGGGCTGTCGCACTTCCTCGAGCACCTGCTGTTCCGCGGCACCGAGCGCTACGGCTCGGCCGAGATCGACCAGCTGTTCGACGGCATGGGTGCCGAGCTCAACGCCGGCACCGACAAGGAGAGCACCGCGGTCTACGCGCGGATGCTCGACCAGCACCTGCCGGCCGCGTTCGACGTGATGGCCGACATGGTCTGGCGGCCCGCGTTCAAGGAGGTCGACCCCGAGCGCGAGGTGGTGCTCGAGGAGATCGCCATGTACGAGGACGACCCGCAGGACACGGTCTTCGACGTCCTCGGCGAGGCCGTCTTCGGCCCGCACCCGCTCGGGCGGCCGATCATCGGCCGCGCGCCCGTCATCCGCGACACGCCGATCGACGTGATCGCGGACTTCCACGCGCGCCGCTACGTCCCCGGCTCGGTCGTGATCTCCGCGGCCGGGTCGGTCGAGCACGACCAGATCGTGGAGCTGGCCGAGCGGACGCTGCAGGCGCGCGGGGCGCTCGACCCCGCGCCGGTGCCGGAGCCCGCTCCGGGAGCGCCCGCGCGCAGCGTGCGCTTCGTCCGCAAGGACACCGAGCAGGTGCACGTCACGCTCGGCGGCCTCGGCCTCCAGCGCGGCGACCGGCGCCGCTTCGCCGCGCGCGTGCTGGACGCGATCTTCGGCGGGCTCTCGTCGAGCCGCCTGTTCCAGGCCGTGCGCGAGGAGCGCGGGCTGGCCTACTCCGTCTACTCGTTCTCCGGCCAGTTCGCCGACACGGGCCAGATCGGCCTCTACGTCGGCACCCGCCCCGAGAACCTGGCCGAGGCCATGCAGGTGGTCGGCGAGGAGCTCGAGCGCCTGCGTGAGGACCCCGCCAGCGAGGCGGAGCTCGTGCGTGCCCGCGAGAACGTCAAGGCACGGATCGTGCTCGGCATGGAGTCCACCGGCGCGCGCATGCACCGCCTCGGCGGCTCGGTGCTGTTCGGCCTGCCGCTGATGGAGACCGACGACGTGATGGCGCGCATCGACGCGGTGTCGCTCGACGACGTGCGCAGCCTGGTCGACGAGCTGTGGGCTCCGGGCGGGCTCTCGGCGGCCGGGATCGGGCCCGACGAGGACGCGTTCTGCGCGGCCGTCGAGGGCATCGCCGGCGATCCGATCGCGGCATGATCAACGTCGCCGTCGCGGGGGCCGCGGGACGGATGGGGACGGCGACCTGCGCCGCCGTCGAAGGCGCCGAGGACCTGCGGCTCACCGGCCGGGCCGATCCGACGCTCGGCGTCACGGTCGCCGACGTGCTCGACGGCGCGGACGTGCTGGTCGACTTCACGATCCCCGACCAGGTGATCGGCAACGCCACGCTGGCCGTGCACGCCGGCGTGCACGTCGTGATCGGCGCCACGGGGTGGGACGAGGCCGAGCTGCGCGATTCGGTCGCGGGCGCCCCCGGCAACGTCTTCGCCGCCCCGAACTTCGCGCTCGGCGCCGTGCTGATGATGCGCTTCGCCGCTGAGGCGTCGCGCCTGCTGCAGGCGGCCGAGATCATCGAGTACCACCACCCGGCGAAGCTGGACGCTCCGTCGGGCACCGCCGCGCGCACGGCCGCGCTGATGGAGGGCGACGTGCCGATCCACTCCGTGCGCCTGCCCGGGATCGTCGCCGACCAGGAAGTGATCTTCGGCGACGCCGCGCAGACGCTCACGATCCGCCACGTGACGACCGACCGCACGAGCTTCATGCCCGGCGTCCTGCTCGCGGTCCGCCGCGTGGCCTCGCTGCCCGAGACCCCGGTGATCGGGCTCGAGCGGCTGTTGTGGCCCTCGTAGCGGTCACCGACCACGCCGTCGAGCGCTATCTGCAGCGGGTCCGCGGCGCGCTGGACCCGCGGAGGGAGATCGCGGCGCGGGTCGCGACCGCGCTGGAGGCCGGGCGCGTCGAGCCGGGCGCGCGCGGCGCGCGGCTGGTGCGCGACCTCCAGCGGACGGACCTCGTGTTCGTGTGCATGGAAGACGTGCCGCGCGGGGAATTGATCGTCGTGACGCTGTGGGAGGAAGGGGAGGAGGCCCGGGTGCCGAAGCGCTTCACCGACGCGCTGCGCTGATGCCCGAGGTCACGCTCTCCCACCCCGACAAGGTCCTGTTCGAAGCCGACGGGATCACCAAGGCCGAGCTCGCCGAGCACTACGCCCGCGTGGCGGACCTGATGCTCCCGCACACGCGCGACCGCCCGATGAACCTGTGGCGCTACAACCGCGGGATCGGGCACGACGTGGTCGTGCAGCAGGCGCTCCCCAAGGGCGCGCCGGACTGGGTCGCGCGCTGCGAGGTGCCGCGCCGCAAGGGCGGCGACATCGTGCACGCGATGATCAACGACGCGGCCACGCTGCGCTGGCTGGCGCAGCTGAACTGCATCACGCCGCACGTCTGGAACGCGCGCTGCGACCGCCGCGACCGGCCGGACCGGATCGTGTTCGACCTCGACCCGTCCGACGACGACTTCACCGCCGTGCGCGAGGCGGCGCTGGTCACCGCGGACGTGCTGCGCGACCTCGGGCTCGTCCCGTTCGCCAAGGTCACCGGCTCCCGCGGAATCCACATCCTGGCGCCGCTGCAGCGCACGCGCACCGCCGACGAGGTGCGGGCGGCGGCGGGCGCGATCGCCGAGCGGATCGCCGCCGAGCGGCCGGACACGCTGACCACGTTCTGGCGCAAGGACAAGCGCGAGGGCCGGATCCTGGTGGACGTCGCCCGCAACACGTACGGGCAGACGATCGTCGCGCCGTACGCCGTGCGCGCCCTGCCCGGCGCCCCGGTCGCCATGCCGGTGCAGTGGGAGGAGGTCGAGGATGCCGCGCTGCGTCCGCGCCAGTTCACGCTGCGCGGGCTCGAGGCCCGATTGAAGGCCGGCGACCCGTGGGCGGACCTGCCCGCGCACGCTCGACGTTTGTCTAGTCAACTCTGAATATTAAGTCACAATGAATTAGTTCTAAAGCCACGAACGCAGTCGACCGATCATGTGAGCCATCGTGACCGGATCAACAAGGAGCTCGTGGTGAACACCACGCATACGACATCCCCGGAGACGGGGAAACGCCGGCCCGACCACAGGTTCGGGCTCCGGGCGAAGCTTCTGACCGGCGCGGCGGTGCTGCTGGCGTTCACCGCCGTGGTCGGTGTGCTGGGCATCCGCACGAACTCGCGAGCCAACGCGAGCGCGGACAAGATGTTCACGGTGTCGGTCGAGCCGCTGGCCCAGCTGGGCACGGCGCGGGCCAAGTTCAATGAGAGCCGCGCCTTCACGAGCAACCACGTCCTCGAGACCGACGCGTCGGCGAAGGCCGACATGGAGCGCAAGCTCAAGGAGAACGCGGGGATCATCGACGCGAACCTGGCCAAGGTCGGCAAGTCGCTGTCGACCGAGAGCGGCCGCAAGCTGTACGCCGACCTGCAGCGCAACCTGGCGGCGTACCGCGAAGCGCGCGCCAAGGTGCTCGAGCTCTCCGACCAGGGCAAGCAGGCGGAGGCCTACCGCGTCGACAAGGCGTCGGTCCTGCCGGCCGTCAACGCGGCGGCCGCCAACTTCACCGACCTGTTCGACTCCAAGGTCGAGGTCGCCGAGGCCGAGAACCAGGCGATCGACCGCGCGGCCGCGTCCTCCAAGCAGCAGGCGATCCTGCTGCTGATCGGGGCGCTGCTGGCCGGGTTCGGGATGGCCTGGTGGTTCTCCGGGCGCATCCAGAAGACGGTCCAGGAGATCCTGTCGCGGATCGCGACCCTGCGCGAGCGCGACACGACCGACCTGCGGCGCGCGCTGGAGTCGGTCGCCACCGGCGACCTGACGGTCGACGTGACGCCGGTCACGCCGCCGCTGACGCGCACCAGCAACGACGAGATCGGCGACGTGGCCGAAGCCGTCGGGCTGATCCGCGACAACACGATCGCCTCGGTCGAGGCCTACAACGCGATGCGCGTGCAGCTGGCCGAGACGATCGGCGAGCTCGCCAGCGGCGCCGGGACCGTCGCGTCCGCGTCGCAGCAGATGGCCGCGACGTCCGACGAGACCGGCCGGGCGGTGTCGGAGATCGCCGCGGCGGTCACCGAGGTCGCACAGGGCGCGGAGCGACAGGTCAAGCGCGTCGAGGCGACGCGCGCGGCGGTCCAGGGCGCGGCGCGCTCGGCCAGCACCAGCGCGTCGGTCGCCGACGCCACCGCCAAGGCCGCCGAGGAGGCACGCACGGTGGCGCTGCGCGGCGTCGACGCCGCGGTCTCCGCCAGCGCCGCGATGCGCGAGGTCGCGACGTCGTCGGCCGCCGTCGGTGACGCGATCCAGGAGCTGACCGAGCGCTCCGAGCGCATCGGCGGCATCGTGGTCACGATCACGGGCATCTCCGAGCAGACCAACCTGCTCGCGCTCAACGCCGCGATCGAAGCGGCGCGGGCCGGCGAGCAGGGCCGCGGGTTCGCGGTCGTCGCCGAGGAGGTCCGCAAGCTGGCCGAGGAGTCCCAGACCGCGGCGGCGGAGATCTCCGCGCTGATCCAGGAGATGCAGCACGAGACGTCCCGCGTCGTCGCCGTCGTCGCCGACGGCACCGAGCGCACGCAGGACGGCGTCTCGACCGTCGAGCGCACGCGCGAGGCGTTCGAGGCGATCGGCGGGGCGGTCGACGACATGGCCGCCCGCGTGGCCGAGATCACCGAAGCGGTCGGCGACATCTCACGCGAGGCCGGGCGGGCCGAGACCGAGGTCACCGACGTGGCCGCGGTCGCCGAGCAGTCCTCGGCCTCGGCCGAGCAGGTCTCGGCCTCCACCCAGCAGACGAGCGCCTCCACCCAGGAGATCGCCGCGTCGGCCCAGACCCTCGCCTCCACGGCCGAGCAGCTGAACTCGCTCGTGCGGCGGTTCAAGGTCGCGGCGTAGTGACGCGTTCGCCGTTCAGCACAGGGGCTCGCCGCCGGCCGGGTGCCGGCGGCGAGCGGTCACACCCAGACGCTCGGCCAGGGGGGCGCGAGCGTCTCGGCCTCGCTCGGACGGCCGAACAGGTAGCCCTGACCGACCTGGCAGCCCGCGCGCCGCAGCCACTCGGCCTGCTCGGCCGTCTCGACGCCTTCGGCGACGCAGGTCAGCCCCAGGTTGGCGGCCATGGCGAGCACCGCGCGCGTGATCTCGGCGTCGTCGGCGTCGGCGTGCTCGCCCGCGACGCCGGACACGAACTCGCGGTCGATCTTGAGCACGCTGACCGGGAAGCGGCGCAGGTAGGTCAGCGACGAGTAGCCGGTGCCGAAGTCGTCGAGCGCGAGCTGCACCCCGTGCCGCACGAGCGCGGCCAGCGTGTCGACCACGGTGCGCTCGCGCTCGATCAGCATCCGCTCCGTCAGCTCGATGCCGAGCGCGCCCGACGGCAGGTCGTGCCGCTCCAGCGCCTCGATCACGCGCGGTGCGAAATCGACGTCGACGAGCTCCCGGGCGGTGACGTTGATCCAGACCGTCACGCCGTCGGCGCCGGCGTGCGCCCAGCGCGCGGCCTGCTCGGCGGCGGAGTGCAGGACGTACGCGCCGACGTCGAGGATCAGCCCGGTCTGCTCCGCGATCTCGATGAACTCGCCCGGAAGGAGCAGCCCGCGCTCGGGATGCCGCCAGCGCACGAGCGCCTCGAAGCCGCACAGGGCCCCGTCGGCGAACGTGATCTCAGGCTGGTAGAAGACGGTGAGCTCGTCGCGCCCGAGCGCGTCGCGCAGCTCCCGCTCGACCGCCAGGCGCGTGGCCGCGCGGCCGACGACCTCGTCATCGAACAGCACGACGCGGTCGCCCGCCGGCTTGGCGCGGTACATGGCCGTGTCGGCGTCGCGCAGCAGCGCGTCGAAGTCGCGCGTCTCGTTCCCGCCGGCGTCCGCGACCACGACGCCGATGGACAGCGTCACGACCACCGACGTGGTGCCGAGCAGCACGGGCTCGCGCAGCGCGTTCCTGAGCCGCTCCGCCAGCTCGAGCGCGAACGCCGCGTCCTTGACGTCCTGGCACAGGACCGCGAACTCGTCGCCGCTCAGGCGGGCGACGGTGTCGACGTCGCGCGTCAGCGCCGACAGCCGGTTCGCGACCTCCTGCAGCAGGGCGTCGCCGGCGGCGTGGCCGAAGCCGTCGTTGACGAGCTTGAAGCGGTCGACGTCGCAGAAGAGGATGGCCACGGTCCGGCGCTCACGCCGCGCCGCCGCCAGCGCGAGCGCGCCGCGATCGCACAGCAGCGCGCGGTTCGCCAGCCCGGTCAGCCGGTCGTGCAGCGCGAGGTGCACCAGCGCGCGCTCCATCGCCTTGCGCTCGGTGATGTCGCGCGAGACGCCGATCAGCCCGAGGACGGAGCCGTCCGCCGCGCGGCAGACGGCCTTCGAGGACAGCATCACGCGCGTCCCCTGCCCGTGCTCGCCCGGGACCTCCTCTTCGAGGATCGTCGGCTCTCCCGTGGCCATCACGTGCTCGTCGGCCCCGCGCAGCGCCGCGGCGGTGGCGGCGTCGAACACGTCGAAGTCGGTCCTGCCGATCAGCTCGGAGACCGGCGCTGGAATCAGGGCCGCGGCGCGCTCGTTGAGCGCGATGTACCGCAGATCCTCACGGTCCTTGACGTAGACCGCATCGTTGGTCGACTCGAACACCGCGGTCAGCATCGCCGCCTGGTCGCGGGCGCGTTCACGGGCGTGCTGGCGCTCGGACGCCACGATCCCGAGCAGCAGCGCCGTGATCGAGAGCGTGATCAGGAACAGCTGCACGCTCTCCGGCGAGGCCCGCTCCACGGACAGCGCGACGGCCAGCAGCGCGACCGCGCCCGAGGCGGTCGCGGCGCCGGCGAGCCCGAAGCGCAGCGCGGTCCACGCGACCGGGACGAAGCACAGATAGAGCGCCCGGTACTCCTCGTCGGGATCGGTGCGGAACGCGATCCAGGTGACCGCGAACGTGGCGGCGGCCAGCGCGGCGACCTCCAGGACGCTCGACCAGGGGACCGTCCGCGGCCGCGGCCCGCACCGCAGCCGCGCGACCGCGAGCATGATCGCCGGTGTCAGTGTCAGAACACCGATCGCGTCTCCGACCCAGAAGCTGCGGATCGTCGTCCAGAGCGCCTCCGGCTCCACGAGCCCCATGCGCTCGAACTCGCTGACGATCACCAGCGCGCTCAGCAACGGTGCCGCGACGGCGCCGGCGACGATCAAGCGGGTCGTCGCGCGCAGCGAGGACAGCGTGAGATCGAGCTGCAGGCCGCGCGTCAGCACGTACGCGGCCAGCGCGTAGCACGCGGTCAGCGACAGCTCGACCGGGACCAGCTGCGCGGCCGAGAGCGGCAGCGGATGGGTGACGCCACCGACCAGCAGCGTGGCGAGCAGCACGACCGGGACGAACCGCAGGCCGCCGAGCAGCAGCAGCGCGAGCGTCAGGCCAGGGGGCAGGTAGAAGACCGAGACGCCGTGCGCGATCGCCAGCTGCGCGCTGAACTCGTCGGCCGCGAGGTAGGCAGCCAAATAGACGGCCGCAACCGCCAGATATCGCGCGGCAGGTCGTTTCATGACGGGAGGCTACAGGCGGGGACCGGGCCGTACTGGCGCCCGATCCCCGCGCTGGATTCAGCCTACGAGCTGGAAGCGGCCGACCAGTCGGTTGAGCTGCTCGGCGGTGCCGGCCAGCGACTGCGCGGAGGCGGCGATCTCCTGCGTCGACGCGCTGGTCTGCTGCGTCGACGCCGAGACCTGCTCGGTCGAGGCGGAGGACTCCTCGGCCACCGAGGCGACCTCGGCCACGTCGGTCTGCGCCCGCTCGGCCTCGGCGTTGATCTGCGTCACCGCGGCGGCGATCTCCGCGACCCGCTCGTTCATGGTCTCGACGGCGGCGCCGATCTGCTCGAACGCGCCGCGCGCCTCCTCGACGGTGGCGACGCCCTCGTCGGTCCGCCGCGCGCCGTCGGCGACGACGTCGACCACGCGGTGCGTCTCGGCCTGCATCTCGGAGATCAGCTCGGAGATCTGCGCGGCCGCCGCCTGGGACTCCTCGGCCAGCTTGCGCACCTCCTCGGCCACGACCGCGAAGCCGCGGCCCTGCTCGCCGGCGCGGGCGGCCTCGATCGCGGCGTTGAGCGCCAGCAGGTTGGTCTGCTCGGAGATCCCGGTGATCGTGTCCACGATCCCGCCGATCCGCTCCGACTTGGTCGACAGCGCGTCGATCGCGCCCCCGATCTGGCGCGACGCGTCCGCGACCTCGCGGATCGCGTGCGTGGCCTTGCCGGCGGCGCTGACGCCGTTCTGGGCGACCTCGCGAGCGTGGCCGGCGGCGTCGGCGGTGGCCGCCGCGGTCTCGGCGCTGGCGGTCGCGGCGCGCGCCGCCTCGCGGACGGCCGCGCGGGTGGACTCGACCATCCGCACCTGGCGCTCGGCGCCCTGGGCGACGTCGGAGATCGCGGCCGCGATCTCGCCGACCGCGCGCCCGGTCTCCTCGGACGTCGAGGCCATCTGCTCGGACGCGGCCGAGACGGTGGAGGACTGGCGCGACAGCTCGCCGACGACCTCGCCGAGGTCGCGTACGAGCCGGGCGCACGCGTTGCCGAGCAGGTCGCGCTCGGAGCGCGGCCGGACCTCGACGGTCAGGTCGCCGCCGGCGACCCGGTCCGCCGTCCCGGCCATCTCGCGCAGGTACTCGATCATGCGCTCGAAGGCCTTGCCGGTCTCACCGAGCTCGTCCTTGCTGCGGATGTCGATGGTCTGCTCGACGTCGCCCTCGGCGATGCCCTCGGCCGCCTTGAGCATCTGCCCGACGCCGCCCGTGATCGAGCGCGAGATCAGGTACGCGATGCCGAAGCCGAGGCCCAGCGCGATCACGATCAGGATCACCGACGTGCGCGTGGTGGAGGAGACCGTGGAGTCGATCGCCTTCTGATCGGTCTTGGCCAGGTTCACCTTCGAGTCATAGAGCGCCGTGAACTCGTTGGTGACGTCCGTGGTGGCCTTCAGCGCGTCGCCCAGGTAGAGCTGGTAGGCCTTGGCGCCGTTCTGGGTGCGGGCGACATCGAAGACCTTCGCCCGCGCGGCCTTGTACGTCTCGATCTCGTTGCGCACCGCCTCCAGCGACGCCTTGCCGTCGGCGGTCTGCAACGTCGACTCGACGGCGCTGAGCCGCTCACCGATCACCTTGTCGTTGGCTTCCATCTTCCCCTCGAGCTCGGTCCACTTCGAGGGGTCCGTCTCCAGCATGAACCGCGTGGCGAGCGCGCGGTTCTCGTTGAACAGCGCGCGTGCCTGGCCAAGATCCGACAGCGGCACGACAGAATTCTTGTACATCGCATCCGACCGCTCGCTGATCGCCGATGTGCCTCTCAGGCCCAGGGCACCGACGACGATGAGCAAGATCAAGACGACGCCGAACGCGCCGAACAGCTTCGTGCGCACGCTTGCGCGCATGGGAATGCCTCCTCGAGCAGGGAACGGAACTCAGTCCTCTGAATCGGCCCCGCTTGATGAAGGTTTAAGGAATCGGCCGAAAGTCCCGAGGCGTGGTGCGCTCGCGGGCCGACCGCCGCGCGTGCCATCCTAAGCCGCATGCGTCCCTACGAAGGCCTCCTCACGGCCATGGTCACGCCCTTCCGTGCCGACGGCTCCGTCGACGAGGAGGGGGCGGTCGCCATCGGCCGGCACCTGCTCGCGAACGGCTCCCACGGCCTGGTGGTGGCCGGAACCACCGGGGAGGCGGCCACGATGACCGACGAGGAGCACCTCGGCCTGATCGAGCTGATCGTCAATGAGCTCGGCGACGAGGGCACGGTCATCGGCGGCACGGGGTCCAACGACACGCGGCACGCGATCCACCTCACCGAGAAGGCGGTCGAGGCGGGCGTGGACGCGGTCCTGTCGGTCACGCCGTACTACAACAAGCCGAACCGGCGCGGCCTGCTCGCCCACTTCTCGGAAGTGTCCAAGGCGGCGGGGGACACGCCGATCGTCCTCTACAACATCCCGGGCCGGACGGGCACGAACATGCCGCCCGACCTGCTGGCCGAGCTCGCGCAGCTCCCGAACGTGGAGGCCGTCAAGCAGGCCAACTCGGCCGAGCTGCAGCTGATCGACGGGCTCGCGGTCCTCGCCGGCAACGACGACATCTACGGCCGCTGCCTGGACATCGGCGGCGTCGGCGGCATCTGCGTCGCCAGCCACGTCATCGGCAACCAGATGCGCCGGATGTACGACGAGCCCGCGATGCGCGCGGAGCTGGACGCGTCCCTGCATGACGTCTACGACGTCATGTTCATCACCGCCAGCCCGGCGCCGGTCAAGGCCGCGCTGAAGCTGCTCGGCCACGACTGCGGCCCGCTGCGGCTGCCGCTGGTCGAATGCGACGACGCCGAGCGCGCCGCGGTCCAGGACGTCCTGGCCCGCCACGGGCTGCTCGCCGGGGTCACGACCGCGTGAGTGGCACGCTGCGGGTCATCCCGCTCGGAGGCGTCGGCGAGATCGGCAAGAACCTGACCGTCGTCGAGTACGACGGGCGCATCGTAGTGGTCGACTGCGGGCTGCGCTTCCCGACCGCCGAGATGATGGGCATCGACCTCGTCCTGCCCGACTTCACCTATCTGCGCGAGCACGTGGACGCGATCGAGGCGATCGTGATCACGCACGGCCACGAGGACCACCTGGGCGCCCTGCCGTGGGTGATCCGCGACCTCGGCCAGGACAAGATCCCGGTCGTCTACGGCGGCCAGCTGACGGTGGCGATGGCGCGCTCCAAGCTCGACGAGCACCGGCTGCGCGACGTCAACCTCGAGGTGCTGCCGATCGGGGCGACCGTGCAGGCCGGCCCGTTCACGCTCGAGCGCATCCACCTCACGCACTCGATTCCGGACGCCGGCGGCGTCGCGCTCACCACGGAGCTCGGCACCGTCCTGTTCACCGGCGACTACAAGTTCGATCAGACGCCGGTCGGCGGCGCGCCCGCGGACATGGCGCGGCTCGCCCAGCTCGGCGCCGACGGCCTGCTGCTGCTGTGCGGGGACTCGACGAACGCCGACCGCCCGGGCATCAGCGACAGCGAGTCGATCGTCGGTCCGCACCTGGACCGCGTGTTCGCGCGCTGCGCGGGCCGCATCGTCGTGACGTGCTTCGCGTCGAACATCCACCGCGTCCAGCAGGTCGTGCACGCCGCCGGCCGCAACGGCCGCAAGGTCGCGCTGGTCGGTCGGTCGATGCGCAAGAACGTCAACATCGGCCGCAGCCTCGGGCACATCGACATCCCGGAGGGGATGCTGCTGCAGCCGCGCGAGGTCGACCAGTTCGCCGACGACAAGATCGTGGTGATCTCGACCGGCAGCCAGGGCGAGCCGCTGAGCGCGCTGCGCCGCATGGCGTACCGCGACCACCCGCAGGTCGAGCTCAAGGCCGGCGACACGGTGGTCTTCAGCGCGACGCCGATCCCCGGCAACGAGCGCGCGGTCAACGAGACGATCGACCGGCTCTACCACATCGGCTGCGAAGTGGTGACGGCGCGCGACGCGCCGATCCACGCGTCCGGCCACGGCTACGCGGAGGAGGTCAAGATGATGATCAACCTCACGCGGCCGAAGTACGTGATGCCGGTGCACGGCGACTTCAAGCGGATGCTGATGCACTCCGAGCTGGCGCAGGCCGTCGGGATCCCGGCGGGCAACATCTTCCGCACGGAGAACGGCACGCCGCTGGAGATCGACGCGGACGGCGCCCGCTTCGGCACGCCCGTGCCGGCCGGGATGGTGTTCGTGGACGGCGTCGACATCGGCGACGTGGCCGACGTCGCGCTGCGCGACCGCCGCATGCTCAGCGCCGACGGCATCTTCATCATCGTCGCCACCGTCTCCGAGCAGGACGGCTCGTCGGTCGTGCCGCCCGAGGTGCTGGCGCGCGGCGTCCCGTTCCTGGACGGCAACAGCGCGTTCATCGAGGAGCTGCGCGAAGCGGTCGAGGACTCGCTGGACGGCGCCGCCGAGCAGCGCATCACCGAGACCGACGTGCTGGAGTCGCACCTGCACGACGATCTCGCGCAGTTCATCTACGACCGGCTCAAGCGACGCCCGATGGTGCTTCCGGTCGTCGTTGAGGTCTGAGGCCCACGACCGGCCGCACGATCGCGGCCAGGGCCACCAGCGCCAGGATCCCCGCGCCGGCGATCGCGAACGCGCTGCGCGGGGAGCCGATCGCCACGATCAGGCCGCCGGCCAGGAAGCCCACGCCGGGCATCGCGGCGCCCAGTGACTCCAGCAGGCCGGACATGCGCGCCTGGAACTCGCCGGGCGTCGCCTCCTGCAGCGCGGTCATGACCGCCACCCACTGCACGCCGTTGCCGGTGCCGCCGACGACCGACATCGCGCACGCCACGAGCAGCGTCTGGGCCTGCGCCATGCCGAGGTAGGCGAGGCCGACCGCGGCGCTGGAGAGCAGGATCATCGCTAAGCCCACGCGGTTGCGCAGCCACAGGAAGACGAGGCTGCCGAGCACGATCCCGGCGCCCCAGGAGGACATCAGGATCCCGAACCCGGCGCTGGAGGTGCCCAGGCTCTCCTTGGCGTAGATGACCTCGATCGGGACCACGATCGTGAAGCAGATCAGCGCCAGCGCCTGGCCGATCAGCAGCGTCCGCACCGGCTTGTGGTCGCGCGCGAACTCGAGCCCGTCGCGGAAGCGCTGGCGCCACGGCGTGCGGTCCACGTGGCCGGGGTCTGGGAGGTCGCGCGCGACCAGCAGCACCGCGGCGATCGCCAAGAACGACGCCGCGTCGACCAGCAGCGCCGCCGAGAGGCCGAACGCGGAGATCAACCCACCCGCGAGTGCGGCCCCGAACACCGAGGACGCGGCGAACCCGAGGTTCATCAGCGCGTTGCCTTCGGTCAAGAGCTCCTTCGGCTGCAGCAGCACCGCGACCGCGCCGCGGGTGAGCCCGCGGCCCGTGATGGCCAGCGTCCCGTCGAGCGCGCCCAGGACGAGCACCAGGGGCAGGAAGAACCGGTCGCCGGTGGCCAGGAACGCCAGCACCGCGAAGACGAGCGCTTCGGTCGCGTACAGCGCCGGGAGCGTCCGGCGCAGGCCGTAGCGGTCCAGGTGCGCGATCAGGCCGGTCGCCAGCAGCGCGGGCAGGAACTTCGCCACCAGGAAGAACCCGGCGGTGGGGGCGACGGACTCCGTGCGGTCGTACACCAGCACCGACAGCGCGACGACGCCGATCGCGTCGCCCAGGTCATTGACGGTGTAAGAGGCGAGCAGACGGCCGAACGGCCGGACGCGCAGTGGTTCCAGACGACGCCGCCGCACGGCCGGAAGACTAGCTGGGGAACGTTGAGCGCGCTGTGCCCTTTGCCGCAAGGCGCGTTGGCGCTCAACGCCGGGCGCGTTCTGCCGACTATCCGGGATGTGTGTAGGCAGCGCTGCATCACAGCGGCGGTCTCCGGCGTGCTCCTGGCCGTCGCGACGACGGCTGCGATCAGCACGAGCCGCGCCGCCGACTGGCAACCCGCGGCGCTGCTCGGCCTGCTGTTCGTGCTGGCGGCGGGCAGTGAGCTGCTGGCGTTCGAGATCAAGGGTCTGCGGCTGTCCGGGTCGTTCCTGTCGATCGTGCTCGCCGCCGCGCTGCTCGGGCCCGCGCCGGCGGTGGCGCTCGCGCTCGGGTGCACGCTGGTCGACGCGCTGGCCTCGCCGCGCTCCTTCGACCGCCTGCTGATCAACCTGGCGACGGCGGCCACGTTCCCGCTGGTGTGCGGGCTCGGGATCCACGCCGTCAGCGGGGACTTCGTGGCCGGCGACGAGGACGCGCTGTGGTTCGCCGCGGTCGTCCTGATCGCGTTCCTGGCGACGAACACGCTCAACTTCCTGATGGTCGCGACCGCGTCGCACTTCGCGTACGGGACGCCGGTGGGGCTGATGCTGCGGTCGTTCGTGACCGCGCTGCCGTCGGAGTTCGCCACCGGGCTGCTGACCGCCAGCGTCGCGTTCACGTACGGCTACCTCGGGATGGCGTCGGTCGGGCTGGCCGCGGTGGTCCTGTTCGTCTTCCTCTACATCCTGCGCACCAGCGTCCAGGCGGACGACCGCGGCGAGCAGCTGGCCAAGCGCACCCGCGAGCTCGCGTCGCTGCAGATGGGCCTGCTCTCGACCGTGTTGCAGACGCTCTCGATGCGCGACGCCATGACCGCGCGCCACTCGGCCGCGGTCGCGCGCTACGCGCGCGAGGTCGCGGCCATGATGGGGCTCGACGAGCGTGACCAGGACCTGATCCACACGGCCGGGCTGCTGCACGACATCGGCAAGTTCATCCTGCCCGACAGCGTCCTGTTCGCGAACCGCAAGCTCACGCAGGACGAGTGGGAGCTGGTCAAGCTGCACCCGGAGCAGGGCGCCCGGCTGGTCGAGCGGATCGAGGGCTACGGGCCGGTCGCGGAGATCGTCCTGCACCACCACGAGCGCTTCGAGGGCGGTGGCTACCCGACCGGGATCGCCGGCGAGCGGATCCCGCTTGGCTCCCGGATCATCTCGGTCGCCGACACCTACGACGTGATGACCTCGCGCGACTCCTACCGCCGGCCGGTGAGCCGCGAGGCCGCGCTCGCGGAGCTGCGGCGCGTGGCCGGCACGCAGCTGGACCCCGCGGTGGTCGAGGTCTTCGAGCGGATGATCCTCGAGGGCCGGGTGGCGTTCAGCCACACCGACGGGGCGGACTTCGAGTCCGAGCTGGCGTTCGAGAAACGGGTGGCCGACTACGCGCGGCCGCGGCTGGTGGCGGCCTAGACGGACGTTCGATTCAGGTGCCCGGCGGGGGTGCCGTTAACGAGAACGAGCGCCCCAGCAGGCGCCCGCTCAATGTGTGTGACGAAAGCTGCTTAGACGCGCCAGGTCATTGCTCGCTCCTTAGGTCGCTTCCGAGGCCCGCCCGGCAAGGCGGTGGCCAAGGAAGTGGTTGAACCGTCCGTGACGGGACCCATGGTCGCGTCTGGACACTGTTCCCTTAATCGAACAAGCGTCCATTTCTGATTGAAATGCTTGTGCAAGGGATCACAAAACTGTCCGCCCCGCCCGCTAAAGGGGAGGCGCGGGCGCGCCGAGAGAACCCGCGGGTGCCTCGGTCACGCTTCATCGCTGCCGCTGCGCTGCTGGTGCTCGCGTGTGCGGCGACGGCCGCGCTCGTCTCCCCGGCGGCCGCGCTGCTGCTCGCGATCGCGGCCGGGGGAGAGGTGTTCACGGTCCAGCTGCGCGGGATGCGGATCTCCGGGTCGCTGGCGGCGCTGGTGCTGGCGATGGCGCTGCTCGGGCCGGTGCCGGCGGCGGCGATCGCGGTCGCCGCGGCGCTGTTCGACGCGGCGGTCACGCGCGGGTCCGTGCGCTCGGCCGCGTTGAACGGCGCGATGTTCGGGCTGCTGGCGTTGGGCGGCGGTGCGCTGCTGGAGCGGTTCGAGCCGTCGCGGCTGATCGCGTTCGGCGCCGCGATCGTGTGCGTGTTCCTGCTGTCGAGCGCGCTGAACTTCCTGGCGGTCGCGGCGGGGACGCGCGCGCTGCGGCTGCGCGAGGCGTTCGCGACCGTGTACCGGACGCTGCTGCCGTTCGACCTGGCGACGGCGCTGCTGACCGCCGGCGTCGCGGTCACCTACGAGGCGATCGGGATCTCCGCGATCGCGCTGCTGGCGGTCGTCCTGCTGGTCTTCCACCAGCTCGCCAACACCGCGGTCAAGGCGTTCGACCGGGGACGCGAGCTGATGCGGCGCACCGAGGAGCTGGGCGCGCTGCAGGTCGGGCTGCTCGCGACCGTGCTGCAGACGCTCTCGATGCGCGACGCCATGACCGCTCGCCACTCGGCCGCGGTCGCGCGCTACGCGCGCGAGGTCGCGGCCATGATGGGGCTCGACGAGCGCGAGCAGGAGCTGATCCACACCGCCGCGCTGCTGCACGACATCGGCAAGTTCATTCTGCCCGACAGCGTGCTGTTCGCGGACCGGCGGCTGGACGACGACGAGTGGGCGCTCGTCAAGCTGCACCCGTCGCAGGGCGCCGAGCTGGTCTCGCGGATCGAGGGCTACGGGCCGGTCGCGGAGATCGTCCTGCACCACCACGAGCGCTTCGAGGGCGGTGGCTACCCGACCGGGATCGCCGGCGAGGCGATCCCGCTCGGCGCGCGCATCATCGCCGTCGCCGACACCTACGACGTGATGACCTCGCGCGACTCCTACCGCCGGCCGGTGAGCCAGGAGGCGGCGCTGGCCGAGATCCGCCGCGTCTCCGGCACCCAGCTCGACCCGGCCGTCGCCGAGGTCTTCGCGCGCATGATCGTCGAGGGGCGCGTGCGCTTCAGCCACTCCGACGAGGCCGACTTCGAGTTCGAGCTCGACAGGCGTTCGATCAAGGCGCGCGGCGTCCGGGCCGATCATCCGATTGAGCTCCCCGCTTACGCGCCGCGCGGCAACGCGGCCGTGCAGCGGCGTTGAACCGTCCGTGACACGCCGGTTCCGGAGCTTCCTCCTTATGACGCTGCTCCGCCCCATCGCCGCGACCCTCGCCGCCGCCCTCCTCGCCGCGGCCCTGTCCGTCGGCGCGGCGCTGGCCACGGACCACCCGGCCGCCGGTACGCACTTCACGCCCACGGGCGTGTGCCTGCTCGGCGACGCCGCCGCGCGTCCGTCCCGCTGACCGAGTGGCGCCGTTCCGGCGCAGGGCGCCAGAAACCGACCACTCGCCGCGCCAACGAGCGCCAACGCGCCACGTCCGCGCGTCCGTGCCGCGAGGCCCGCGGAGACCGTGGCGGCCCGGCGCCCCTCGCGGGCGAGCGGAGACCGTCGCGGCCCGGCGCACCTCGCGGGCGCGGAGACCGTCGCGGCCGGCGCACCCTCGCGGGCCCGCGGAGACGCGTCCCCGGCCGCGGGGCTTCCCGCCTCCCTCACCTGCGCCGTTCGCCGGCACCACCACGCCCACTGCGGACGACGACCCCGCGCGGCCAGGGGTCACGTTCCGGCGCAGAGCGCCAGAAAGTGACCGCACGCCGCGCCATCGAGCGCCAACGCGCCACGCCCACGCGTCCGTGCCGCGAGGCCCGCGGAGACCGTGGCGGCCCGGGGCATCTCGCAGGCCCGCGGAGACGCGTCCCCGCCGCGGGCCTCTCGCCTCCCTCATCTGCGCCGTTCGCCGGCACCACCACGCCCACTGCGGACGACGACCCCGCGCGGCCAGGGGTCACGTTCCGGCGCAGAGCGCCAGAAAGTGACCGCACGCCGCGCCAACGAGCGCCAACGCGCCACGCCCACGCGTCCGTGCCGCGAGGCCCGCGGAGACCGTGGCGGCCCGGGGCATCTCGCAGGCCCGCGGAGACGCGTCCCCGCCGGGGGCCTCTCGCCTCCCTCACCTGCGCCGTTCGCCGGCACCACCACGCCCACCACGGACGACGACCCCGCGCGGCCAAGGGTCACGTTCCGGCGCAGAGCGCCAGAAACTGACCACTCGCCGCAACGAAACGGGCGGCCCACCGGGCCGCCCGTCAAACGCCGCGGAAAAGAGAAGCGCCCGCCGCCGCTACGCGAGCGCCTTGCCGACCGCTTCCAGCACCCGGTCGGCCTGGAACGGCTTCACGACGAAGTCCCGCGCGCCGAGCTTGATCGACTCGAGCACCTTGGACTCCTGCCCGAGCGCGGAGCACATGATCACGCGCGCGCCCGGGTCGAGCTCGATGATCTCCTTGAGCGCGGTCAAGCCGTCCTTCTCGGGCATCGTGATGTCGAGCGTGGTCAGCTCGGGCTTGAGCTCCTGAAAGCGGGCGACCGCCTCCGCGCCGTTGCCGGCCTCGCCGACCACGTCGTGGCCGCCCTTGACCAGCGCGTCGCTGACCATCTTCCGCATGAATGCGGCATCGTCGACTACCAGGATTCTGGCCATCGGGCCACCTCCATTCCGGAATCAATGCTGTCTTGGTTCGGGTCGAGCACGTGCTCGATGCGCACGGCCCAGTCGGTTCCATCCACGACGACCAGACGGCCGGTGGCGAAATGCGTGCCGTTGACGTAGAGATCGATCGGGTCATCGGCCTGCTTGTCCAGCTCGACGACCGCGCCCGCCGGAAGCCCGACGATCTGCGCGGACGGCATGCGGGTGCGCCCCAGCTCCGCCCACACGCGCACGGGAATCCCGGCGAGTGAGGGCTTGGCTGCGGTCGAGCCCGGGGCCACGGGGGAGCCCGGTTCGGTGACCGTCCCCGTGACTTCGGTGCCGATCTCGTCGAGCGCGCTGGACATGCGCACGACGAACGCGTTCGGCACCAGCTGGACGAGCCGCGCGGGCTCGCCGCAGATCGAGAGCGCCACGTGCACCGCGTGCGGCGTGGCGGGGTAGGCGTCGGCCACCCCGGCCGGGGCGCTGAAGGTCTTGGTCGCCGGCGTGCCGATCTCGACCTCGGTGCCGAGCACGACCGAGGTCGCCGCGGCCGCCGAGGCCATCATCTGGTTCATCGCCTCCGACACGGCGGAGAGCTCGAGCTCGGAGAGCTCGGACGCGTCCGGATCCTCCGGCGCTTCCATCCCCATCATCGAGGCGGCCAGCGCCCGCGCGCCGTCGAGCGTGATCAGGAACACGTTGCCGCCGGTGACCCCGTCCACGTAGGAGACGGACATCGCCACCGACGGGACCGGAATCCCCTCGAACGCGGCCTTGGAGTCGTCGTGGGTCGTGACCTCGCCGACCGACACCTTGCCGGGCGCGAACATCTCGAGCACGCTCAGGCAGGCCTCGGCGGTCGAGGTCGCCAGGCGGGTCAGCGCGTCTTCGGCACCGCTCATCGCGGACCTCCCACGCGGCCGGTGACCTGCACGGCGCGCCGGCTTCCGCTCCGTCCGGGACGCCCGCTGTGGATCGGCACCTTGTCGGCGTAGATCGTGATCCCGCCGGCCGCGGGCGCGTCGAGCCGCAGCAGGTCGCCGGGCTTGAGCGCGAGCACGGACTCGATCGGCAGCGCGACCGACGCGACCTCCGCCCGCACGCGCATCTCGACGTCGCCGACGGCGCGCCGCACCGAGTCGGCGTCGTCGGGGCTGCGCGTGCCCTGCCCGTCGTCGCGCGCGGCGAACCGGTCCGCGACCGGCGCGATCGCCGACCACGGGATCAGCAGCGCGAGCGTCGCCGAGAGCCCGCCCAGGCGCGCCTCCAGCATGAAGCTCAGCGTCGGCTCGGACACGGACACCATCTGCGCGGTCTCCATGTGCTGGTCGACGGTCTCCAGCTCCAGCGTCAGCCCGGCGACGTCGGTCCAGATCAAGGTGAGCTGGGCCAGCAGGCGCTCGAAGAAGTGCTTCCCGAGCGCCTGGTCGATGTCGGTCATGCGGCGCTCCTTGACGCCGCTGTCGAGCGCCCCGCCCAGCAGCAGCTCGATCGCGCCCAGCAGCAGCGTGCTCTCGGTCGAGATCAGCATGCGCGTCCCGATCGGCTCCACGCCGAAGATCGCCGCCGTCGAGTTCGCGGGCACCGCGGCGTGCGCGTTGGCCCACGTGAGCTGGGTGCTCGTGAGCACCTCCATCTCCAGCGGCGCGCGCAGCTCCGCGCTCAGCCGCGTCGAAGCGGTGCGGCAGAACGCGTCCAGCGTGCGGTGCAGCCGCCGCTCCTGCTCGGAAGTGAACTTGGTCGGCCGCGTGAAGTCGACCGCGCGCATGCGGCGGCGCCGCTGCGGCGCGGGCTTGTCCTCGGGCAGCCGGCCGTCGCGCGCCGCGTCGACGAGCGCCGCGATCGCGTCCGGGCTCAGTACAGGTCCGCTCACTGCATCTCCCTTTCCACCCCGCCGGCCTCACGCACCGTGATCCGGCTCGCGCCGACGTGCACGCGGATCGTGCGCCCGCGCCCGCCGCCGGTCTCCGCCGCGCGGACCGGGACCCCGGCCTTCGCCAGCTGATCGCGCACCGCGGCCTCGTTGCGCTGCCCGACCTCGAGCGCCGCCGACGTCACCGCGAACATCGACGCGCCGCCGACCAGGACGGCGTCCAGCAGCGGCCGGCGGCCGCCGTGGGCGACCACGCGGTCGATCAGCTCGGGCACGGCCACGTCCGCGAACTTGTAGGAGCGCTGCGGCCCGTGCCCGCCGCTGTCGGGCAGCACGACGTGCGCCAGCCCGGCGACGCCGACCCGGCGGTCGAGGACCGCCAGGCCGATGCACGACCCGAGGCCGAGGGACACGAGGACGTCGCCGGCGACGGCCGAGGCGGCAAGCTCGCCCATTCGGACCATCGTCTCCGCCACGCCTACAGTCCCAGCCGCGCGAGCAGCTGATCCACGCCACCCGCGTCCGGCACCAGCAGGAACGACACCGACGCGTCGGAGCCCTCGACCGCGAGCTGCGAGTCCAGCAGCAGCGCGATGTCGCCGGCCCCGGCGCGCTCGGCCAGCACGGTCTCGACGATCGCCGCCAGCATGTCGGTCGCGGCCGCCGGCGGCGTGGGCTCGAGCGCCATCCCGGTCATCATCCCGAGCGCGGTCAAATACGACGCGCCCATGATGTTGCCGATCTCCATCAGCGCCGAGTCGCCGATCTCCGTGCCCGCCTCGACGCCCAGCAGCGCGCACATCTGCGCCGCGTCGCTGGGGGAGAAGAGCAGCAGCACCGACGCGCCCATGTCGCCGACCACGCCGAGCACGACGCCGGTCGCGTCGGCCTCGGGGTCGCCGACCTCGGCGACGGCGTCGGCCATCGGCAGCACGTAGGCGTGCGGAACGGAGATGTCGACGCTGCGGCCGAGCATGCTCGACAGCGCGGTGCTCGCCGTGCCGGAACCGACGTTGGCCAGCTCGCGCAGCGCGTCGAGCTGCAGGTCCGTGTACTGGGTCAACGCAGCGTTCCTTTCGATCTCAAGCGGCGACGGGGACGTCGACGACCGCGTCGCAGTCGACGATCAGGGCGATCTGCCCGTCCGACAGCACGGCGGCGCCGGACAGGGCGGCGCCGTCGGCGATCTCCGGCGGCAGCGGACGAGTGACGAGCTCGTGCTGACCGACCAGGCGGGCGACCGTGATCGCGAAGCGCTCCGAGCCGCCGCGCACGACGACCGCGTACTCGGCGTCCGGCGCCGGCGAGCCGCCGTAGCGCTCGGACGCGTCGACGATCGGCAGCACGCCGTCGGACAGGACCAGCATGCGCAGGCCGGCGACCGAGCGGACGGCGCTGTCGGAGACGCGCACGGTGCGCTCGATCCGGTCGAGCGGGATCGCGAACGAGCGATCGTCGGCCTCGACGATCAGCGCGGCCATGATCGCCAGCGTGAGCGGCAGGCGGATCTGGGCGCTCGTGCCGTGGCCGTGCTCGGACGTCATGACGACCTCGCCGCCGAGGCCGCGGATCGCGGCGCGCACGGCGTCCATCCCGACGCCGCGGCCGGAGATGTCGCTGGTCGTCTCGGCGGTCGAGAACCCGGCCGTGAACAGCAGCTCGACGGCCCGCTGGGAGTCGATCGAGTCGATCTGCTCGGGCGCGATCAGCCCGCGCTCGGCCGCCTTGCGCGCCACCCGGGCGGGGTCGACGCCGCGGCCGTCGTCGGACACCGTGATCACCACGTTGCCGCCCGCGTGCTGCGCGGAGATCGTCAGCGTGCCGGTCGCCGGCTTGCCCGCCGCGACGCGCTCCTCCGGCCCTTCCAGGCCGTGGTCGAGCGCGTTGCGCACCAGGTGCACGAGCGGGTCGCCGAGCGCGTCGACCACGGTGCGGTCCAGCTCGGTGTCCTTGCCGACGAGGTCCAGCTCGACCTGCTTGCCGAGCTTGGTCGACAGGTCGCGCACGAGCCGCGGGAAGCGCAGGAAGACCGCCTCGACCGGGATCATCCGGACCTGCATCACCATCGACTGCAGCGCGTGCGAGGTGCGCGTGAGGTTCTGCATCGCCTGCGAGAGGCCCGGGACGTCGGCCTGCGTGGCCAGCGCCTCGACCTGCGTGCGGTGCAGGACGAGCTCGCCCATGAAGTGCATCAGCTGGTCGAGCCGCTCGGCGTCGACGCGCACGGTGGAGGAGCCGCCCTTGGCGTGCGGCTTGGACGCGGCGGGCGCCGACGGCGCCGAGGGCGCGTCGTCGCTGACCGCGACCGGCTCGGGCTCCGGCTCGCCGGTCTCGACCGCCGTGTCGGGGACGGCCTCGAAGACGAGCACGTCCGCGACCTCCGGGACCGAGCTGGCGGCGTCCGCCAACGCGCTGTCCGGGTGCTCGGAGACGATCCAGGCGCTGACCTCGCGGCCGTCGAAGGCGTCGACGTCCTCGGGCGCGGGGGAGCACGCCAGCGTCTCGCCCAGCTCGGCGACCGTGGACAGCACCATGTAGGCGCGTACAGACGGCATCGAGACGTCCTCGTTGAGCAGCGCGGTGATCTGCACCACGCGGCGGCCGCCGGCCAGCTCGGACAGGTCGTCCGGGACCGGCGCGACGCCGACCCGGTCGGCCTCCTGCTCGGGCGTGCGCTCGCGCACCAGGCTCTGCAGGCGCTCGATCAGCGGCTCGGCGTGGATGTCCTCCTGCCCGGTCTCGTCGATCGCCTCGACGGCGGCCGACAGCGCGTCGAGGCTGTCGAACAGCACGTCGATCGCGGCCCGCTCGAGCCCGCCGCGCCGCTGGCGCAGCAGCTCGAAGACGTCCTCCATCTCGTGCGTCAGCGCGGCCATCCCGGCGAAGCCCATCGTCGCGCTCATGCCCTTCATCGAGTGCGCGATGCGGAAGATCTCGTCGACGGTCTCCTGGTCGTCCGGCGTCTCCTCGATGCGGACGACGGCCAGGTTGAGCTCCTGCAGATGCTCGCGGCCCTCCGCGAGGAACATGGGGAGGTACTCGTCCATCACGCCTTCCGGTAGATGAAGTGATACGGGGACGTGAGGCCCATGCCGCGCGGGTCGGCGACCCGTTCGGAGGTCCCCACGACCAGATACCCGCCGGGCGCGAGCGACTCGACGAGCCGGGCGTGCAGCGCGTCGCGGACCTCCTCGGTGAAGTAGATCACCGTGTTGCGGCAGAAGACGACGTCGTAACGGCCCTTCGGGACCGGCATGCGCAGGAGGTCGCCGTTGTCGAAGCGCACCATGCGCTTGAGCTCGGGCTTGGCCTCCCAGCCGCCGCGGTCGCGGGGCTCGAAGTGGCGCTGCAGCATCGCTTTCGGCGACGTGCGCGCGTCCTCGGCGGTGAAGACGCCCTGGCGGGCGCGGGCGACCATGCGCTTGTCGAGGTCGGTGCCGTTGATCTCGACCGTCGCGGCCGGGACCGCTTCGCGGCAGATCGCGGCGATCGTGTACGCCTCGGCGCCGTACGAGCACCCCGCGCTCCAGATCTTCAGGCGGCTGCGCTCGGCGGTCAGCTCCGGCAGGATCTTCGTGCGCAGGACCTCGAACTGGTCCTCATGGCGCCACAGGTGCGAGACGTTGATCGTGACGCGATCCAGGAACGCGTCCAGCTCGGCCGGCTCGCCGCGCAGGCGGCGGGCGTACTCGGCGAGGTCGGAGGTGCCGCGGCGCGCGGTCCAGGTGCGCACGCGGCGCTCCATCTGGTTGCGCTTGTACTGGGCGAGGTCGACGCCGCAGATCGAGCGCACGGCCTCGCAGAAGGCGGCGAAATCATCGGTCTTGAGGCCCGCGACGAAGCGCGTGGCGGTCTGCGTGGGGATGGTGCTCATGCTCCGGCCTCGCGCGCGATCGCCGCGGGCAGTTCGTGGAGGGGAAGGATCTCGTCGGCCAGGCCCGCCTCGGCGACGGCGCGCGGCATGCCGTAGACGACGCAGGTGGACTCGGCCTCGACCAGCACGCGACCGCCGGCCGCCTTGACGGCGCGGGCGCCGTCGAGCCCGTCCTTGCCCATGCCCGTGAGCACGACCAGGACGAGCGCGCTGCCGTAGAGGGAGGCGGCGTCGGCGATCGTCAGGTCGGCGCGCGGGCGCAGGCCGCCCAGCGGGGCGTCGTCGGACAGGCGCGTCTTGCGGTCGTTGCCCAGGCGCAGGTGCGAGCCGCCCGGGGCCAGGTACATGCGGCGCGGGTCCATCGCCTCGGCGCCGGTCGCCTCGAGCACGTTCAGGCGCGAGAGGCCGTTCAGCCGCGTGGCCAGCGAGGCGGTGAAGCCCTGCGGCATGTGCTGGACGATCAGCGAGCCGCTCCCGAGCGGGGACGGAAGCTTCGGGATCAGCTCGCCGAGCGCCTTGGGGCCGCCGGTGGAGGACGCGATCAGGACGAACCGCTTGCCGGTGGTCACCGGCCGCGGCCGGGGCGGGGAGGGGGCCGCCGCGACCGCGCGGACGAGGCGGGCGGCCCGGCTGCCCGCGGCGTCCGCCACCTTCTTGCTCAGCTCGGCCGTGAAGTCCGCCATCGACTCGCCCATCGCCGGCTTGGCGACGAGCTCGAAGGCGCCCTCGGCCAGCGCGTCGACCGCGCGGGCGCCGTGGGCGGGGGAGAAGGCGGACACCACCACGACCGGAACCGGCTCCGCCTTACCCGCGCGCAGCGCGCGGAGAACGCCGAGCCCGTCGAGGCCCGGCATGTGCAGGTCGAGCGTGAGGGCGTCCGGACGGTATTGCCGGCACGCGGCCAGCGCCTCGTCACCGTCCGCCGCCGTGGCCACGACGTCGAATCCCTGACGCCCGAGCGCGTCGGAGAGGATGCGCCGCATCAGGCGCGAGTCGTCGGCGACGACGACGCGCTGCGCGGTGTTCGGGATCGCGGCCACGTGCTCGGTCCGCTCAGGCCACGGTCAGCTCGTCGACGCTGCCCGCGAGGGCGAACAGGCCCTCCGGGTTCAGCAGGATCACGAGGCGGTCGTCGATCTTGGCGATCGACTCGATCGTCTGAGTGTCGGCGGTCGGGACGCCTTCCAGCTGGTCGTTGGACACCGTCAGGACCTCCTCGACGTCGCCGACGAGGACGCCGGCCTGGCCGGTGCCGGTCTCGACGATGACGATCTTGCCGAACTCGGCCTCGGCCACCGGGAGGCCCATGCGGGACGCGAGGTCGTAGATCGGGATGATCTTGCCGCGCAGGCCGATGACGCCGCGAATCCACGGCACGTCGGACGTGACGGTGCGCGGCTCGGTGTAGCGGATGATCTCGTGGACGGCACCGATCGGCAGCGCGTACTCCTCGCTCCCGATCGAGAACACCACGAGCTGCTGGGAAGTGATGTCGGACATGTCTCCCTCAGCATCGGCCGTGGCGGCCGACGCTTGAGGGGCAATTAGCCTCGGGCCGGGAAGCGGACGACAAACCGAGCGCCGCGACCGTCCAGCGGCGGCTCCAGGCGCACGGTGCCGTGGTGGCTCTCCGCGACCGCGCGCACGATCGACAGGCCCAGGCCGGAGGAGCCCGAGCGGTCGCCGTGGGCGCGGAAGAAGCGTTCGAAGACCTTGTCCTGCAGCTCGGGCGGGATGCCGGGGCCATCGTCCTCGACCGCGAGCACGATGTGCCCGTTGTTGCGTTCGACCGTGGCCTCGACCGTGGTCCCGGGGTCGGTGTGGCGGAGCGCGTTCTCCATCAGGTTGAGCACGAGCCGGTGCAGCTCGTCGCGCACGCCCTCGACCTCCAGGCCGCGCGGGGCGGAGATGCTGATCTCGTGATCGCCGGCCACGGGCTCGAGCTCGGACGCGGCGTCGGTGACGACGTCGGACAAATCGACCGGCCGGCGCGGCGGCTCGCGGCCGGCGTCGGCGCGGGCGAGCAGCAGCAGGTCGGCGACCAGGCGGCGCATGCGGCGGCTGGAGCGCAGGGCGGACGCGGCGGCCTCCCGGTGCTCGCCGGTCAACGTCTCCTCGAGCAGCTCCAGGTTGGCCAGGACGGACGTGAGCGGCGTGCGCAGCTCGTGCGAGGCGTCGGCGACGAACTCGCGCTGGCGCTTGAGCGCGGCCTCGGTCTCGGTGCGGGCCTCGTCGAGGGCGTGCAGCATGCCCTCGAGCGTGGTCGCGAGCTCCGCGACCTCGTCGTTGGCCTCCGGGTGCGGCATCTTGCCCGTGGGGTCGCGCGTGCGCTCGACCTCACGCGCGGCCTGCGTGAGCTCGGTGATCGGCTCCATGGCCCGCCGGGCCGTCGCCAACCCCGCGAGCAGCGCGAGCGCGGCGCCGCCGAGCACGCCGATGCCCAGGAAGAGCTTCACGCGGTTGGCGGTCGCCGAGACGTCCGAGATCCGGCGCCCGTACTGCAGGTACACGCGGAAGAACCCGATCTGGTCGGGCGGCCGCTGGATCGCGAAGGCCCGCGACTCGACGCGCCAGCCGCTGACGTCCATCGTGGGACCCGTCGGCAGCCCGAAGTTCGGCGCGCCGTTGGAGCCGTCGAACTTCCGGCCGTCCGTGTAGATGATCCGGATCGCCGCGTTGTTGCTCGCGGCGTACGCGTTGAGGTCCAGGTTGCCCGTGTACTGCGGGTTGTGCTGCGGCGTGTCGTCGTAGCGCTTGAAGGTGTACTCGAGCTGGCCCGCCAACTTGTCGGCGGCCGACGACACCTGCCGGTTGAAGTCCGCGTACAGCGCCCGCGTGGTCAGCGTGCCGACGATCACCGCGAACCCGAGCAGGATCACGAGCGTCAGCGCGGCCGATCCGCCGGCGAGGCGCCAACGGATCGGCTGGCGCTTATACGCGGAGTACGTAGCCCGCGCCGCGGACCGTATGGAGGAGGCGAGGCTCTCCACCGGCTTCGAGCTTCCTTCTGAGGTTCGAGACGAAGACCTCGATCGTGTTGGTGATCGAGAAGGGGTCGTAGCCCCAGACCTCGTCGAGCAGCTTCTGGCGCGAGATCACGAGGCGCTCGTTGCGCATCAGGTACTCGAGCAGCTCGAACTCCCGCTGCGTCAGGTCGATCTGCCGGTCACCGCGCGAGACCTCGTGCGTGTCAGGGTTCAGCGTGAGGTCGCCGACGCGCAGCGGGGCCATGCCGCGCGGCGGGCGCCGGCGCAGCAGCGCGCGCATGCGCGCGAGCAGCTCCTGGCGCTCGAACGGCTTCACGAGGTAGTCGTCCGCCCCGACGTCGAGGCCCTCCACGCGCGACTCGAGCGCGTCGCGGGCGGTCAGCATCAGGATCGGCGTGTCGTCGCCGTCCTCACGTAGGCGGCGGGCGACGTCGATCCCGTCGAGCCGGGGGAGTCCCAGGTCGAGCACGATGATGTCGGGCAGGAACGCGTGGGCTTCGTCGAGGCCTCGCACGCCGTCGGCGGCGAGCTTGACCTCATAGCCCTCCAGGCGCAGCGAACGCTGCAGGACCTGGGCGATCTCCTCGTCGTCCTCGACTACGAGGACGCGGACGGGACGGGTGGCGGCTTCCACTGCTCTGATGTTACGGCGCGGTGCGGCGTTAGCGACGTGACGTTCAGGCGCGGTTTAGCTCGCGAGCAGGGGTCGCGCACGCCACGTCGAAGGGGGCCGGGCCAGATGCCCACGAAGAAGAAGCCCGCGGCGCGCCGCGCCCGGCGCTCCGCGCCGCACCTCCACCTGCCCGCGCTCGAGCAGCGCCAGCTCGATCTGATCGGGCTCGGCCTGGTCGCGCTCGCGCTGTTCTTCGCGTTCCTCGTGTACTTCGACTGGGACGGCGGGCGCGCGGGTTCCTCCGCCGTCGAAGGGCTGCGCTGGCTGCTCGGCGCCGCGCACTACCTGGTGCCGGTGGCGCTGGCCGCCGCCGGCGCGATCCTGATGCTGCGCCCCGTCCTGCCGGCCGTGCGCCCGTTCCGCGCGGGTGCGATCTGCCTCTTCTTGGCCGTCACGCTCGGGCTCTCGGCGGGCACGCTCGGCGTCGGCCCCGGCGGTGAGCGCCCGGACTGGTGGGACCCGGAGTGGGTCAAGACGCGCGGCGGGATGACGGGGGAGACGCTCGACTGGGCCGTGACGACCCTGGCCGGCACGATCGGCGCGCACATCCTCGCGGTCTTCCTGTTCCTCGCCGGGGTCCTGCTGCTGACCGGCGCGTCGGTCGCGGGCGTGATCAAGGCGACCTCGGACTCGGTGTCGACGACCACGCGCGAGCTGCGGACCGCGGTCAAGCGCCGTCCCGCCGAGGATCTGGCGACGCTCGAGCGCGCGCCGCGCGTGCGCGTCAAGCGCCCGGCGGTGTTCGAGGACCCGCCCGAGTTCGAGGCGGCGCCGACCGAGGAGAAGCCGGCGAAGAAGACCGACGAGTTCTGGTCCGGGGCCGACCGCTACCCGGACCTCTACGGCGGCGAGCCCGAGCCCGAGCCGGAGCCAGAACCGGAGGCCGACCCCGAACCGGTCGTCCCCGAGCTCGAGCGCCTGGCCGAGGATCCGGCCGAGGACGAGGACGGCGTCACGCGCGGCCCGGCCGCGCCGGTGACGCCCGAGCAGCTCACGCCCCAGGGCCGCTACCGCCGCGAGGTCACCGACGCCCCGGACTTCGTCTGGGAGCTGCCGGACGCCGCCAAGCTCACGCGCTCCAGCGAGGACGCCTCGCGCCCCGACAGCGCCGGCCAGGAGAAGGTCGCCGCGCAGCTGATCGAGACCCTGGCGCACTTCAAGATCGAGGCGCGCGTGATCGGCATGGTCGCGGGCCCGCACATCACGCGCTACGAGCTGCGCCTCGCGCCCGGCATCAAGGTCGGCAAGGTCGCCCAGCTCAAGGACGACTTGGCGTACGCGCTGGCCGCGTCCGACGTGCGCATCCTGGCGCCGATCCCGGGCAAGCAGGCGGTCGGGATCGAGGTCCCGAACGCGCGCCGCCGGATCGTCCACCTCGGCGATGTCTTCCAGGGCGTCCCGGAGGGCTGGTCGCCGCTGACGGTCTGGCTGGGCAAGGATGTCGCGGGCCGCGCGATCGGCGCCGACCTGGCGAAGATGCCGCACCTGCTGGTCGCGGGCACCACCGGCGCGGGCAAGTCGGCCGCGGTCAACGCGATGCTGTCCTCCGTGCTGCTGCAGGCCACGCCGCACGAGGTCCGGATGGTGCTGGTCGACCCCAAGCAGGTCGAGCTCACCCACTACGACTCGATCCCGCACCTGCTGACCCCGGTGATCACGTCGCCCAAGCAGGCCGCGATCGCGCTCCAGAACCTGGTCCGCGAGATGGAGCAGCGCTACGCGTACATGGCGCTGGCCCGCACGCGGACCTTGAAGGACCTCAACGCCGTACGGGCTTCACGTGACGAACCGGCGCTGCCCTACGTGCTGTGCGTGATCGACGAGCTCGCCGACCTGATGATGGTCGCCCCGGCGGACGTCGAGGACTCGATCATCCGGATCGCCCAGAAGGCGCGCGCCGTCGGCATCCACCTCGTGCTCGCCACCCAATCCCCGCGCGTGGACGTGATCACGGGCATGATCAAGGCCAACGTGCCGTCGCGGATCGCGTTTGCGGTCTCCTCGCAGACCGACTCACGCGTGATCCTCGACCAGAACGGCGCGGAGTCCCTGCTCGGCATGGGCGACATGCTCTTCTCCCCGGTCGGCAGCTCGCGCCTGCAGCGCATCCAGGGCGCGTTCATCGACGAGGCCCAGATCGAGGAGCTGACCGACACCTGGCGGCGCCAGGGCGAGCCGGAGCTGCGCGAGGACCTGCTCGAGGAGGTCGCCGAGGAGGACGCCTCCGAGGGCGCGCCCGACGAGTTCGACCCGGACGAGGATCCGCTGCTGGGCGACGCGATCCGGCTCGTGGCCGAGATGCAGACGGCGTCCACGTCGATGCTCCAGCGCCGCCTGCGGCTCGGCTACACGCGGGCCGGCCGGCTGATCGACATGCTCGAGCGCCGCGGGGTCATCTCCGGCTACGAAGGCTCCAAGCCGCGCCAGGTGCTGATCACCGAAGCCGACCTGCCGCGCGTGCTCGCCGCGCTGGATCCGCAAACCGTTCCGGACGACCCGGAATAGGACGCTTGTAGCCTCGAAGCCGGATGCCGGAGATCGGGGAAACGCTACGGGAGGCGCGGATGCGCCGCCGCATCGACATGACCGAGGTCGAAGCGGCGACGAAGATCCGCGCCAAGTACCTGCGTGCGCTGGAGAACGAGGAGTGGGACCTGCTGCCCGGGCCCACGTTCGTCAAGACGTTCCTGCGCACTTACGCGGAGTACCTCGAGCTCGACCCGCGCGTGCTGGTCGAGGAGTACCGGCAGCGCTTCGAGCGCCCGTCGACGCAGGACCTGACGCCGTTCGCGCCCCGTCGCACCGCACCGCGCCGGCGGCGCCGGCGCTCGCTCGGGCCGCTGCTGGTCGTGGTGTTCGGGCTCGCGGTGCTGCTGGGCGCGCTCTACCTGCTCGGGACGTGGGGCGGCGACGACGGCGAGGAGCCGGTGCCGCCGGTGGCCAGCGCCACGGCGACGGCGACCTCCACCGCCACGCCGACGGCGACGCCACGCTCGCGGTCCTCCTCCTCGTCGGCCCCGAAGGTCGCGTCGCTGCGGCTGACGGCGCGGGGCACGCGCGTGTACGTGTGCGTGGTCGACGCCAGCGGCAAGGCGGTCGTCGACGGCGAGCAGCTCGAGCCGGGCGAGAGCACGAAGACGTTCCGCTCCAAGCGCTTCCGGGTGAACCTCGGCAACGGCGCGGTGTGGCTGCGCGTCGGCACGCACCGCTACCCGGCGGCCGACATCGGGCGCCCGATCGGCTACGACGTCCGGCCCGGCCGCAAGCCCACGCGGCTGAACGAGGCCGCGCGCGTCAAGCTGTGCGCCGGATGAGCGTGCGCGCGGGGATCGTCGTCACCGGCACCGAGGTGCTCTCGGGCATCATCCGCGACGCCAACGGGCCGTGGCTGTCGGAGGCGCTGCGCGGCCGGGGTGTCGAGGTCTCCGAGATCGTGGTCGTGGGGGACCGGCCGGAGGACATCCGGCGGGCGCTGGACTTCCTGTCGGACCGCGACCTGGTGCTGACCAGCGGCGGGCTGGGGCCGACCGCGGACGACCTGACGGTCGATGTCGTGGCGTCCTGGGCCGGCGTGGCGCTGGAGCACGACGCGGCGCTGGAGGAGCGGATCTGGACGATCGTCGGCCGGCTGCGCGGACGCCTGCCGTTCCGCGAGGCGGCGATGCGCGAGGGGACGCGCAAGCAGGCGCGGGTGCCGGCCGGCGCGACGACGCTCGAGCCCGTGGGGACGGCCCCGGGGTTCCTGGTGTCCTCGTCCGGGCCGCTGGTGGTGGTGCTGCCGGGGCCGCCGCGCGAGCTGCAGGCGATGTGGGCGTCCGCGGTCGACGTGGAGCCGCTGCGGACGCTGCTGGCGTCCGCGGGCGCGCTCGAGCAGCGGATCCTGCGCTTCTTCCCGCTGCCGGAGCCGCAGATCGCGGCGACGCTGCGCGAGCTGGACGCCGACGCCCTGCCGCTGGAGATCACCACGTGCCTGCGGCGCGGGGAGCTCGAGGTGGCGACCGTGTTCGGGGCGGGCGCCGCGGATGCGTACGCGGGGTTCGAGGCCGCGCTGCGGGAACGGCACGGGGACGTGCTGTTCTCCGACGACGGGGCGACGATCGACGAGGTGATCGCGCGGCTCTTGGCCGGGCGGACCGTGGCCGTCGCCGAGTCGTGCACCGGCGGGCTGATGGCCGGGCGGCTGACGGACCTGGCGGGCTCCTCGGCGTACGTGCTCGGCGGGCTCGTCGTCTATTCGAACGAGGCCAAGACGGCGCTCGCCGGCGTTCCGGCCTCGCTGATCGCCGCCCACGGAGCGGTCTCGCCCGAGGTGGCGGCGGCGCTGGCCGCGGGGGCGCGGGAGCGGCTCGGCGCCGACGTCGGGATCGGGATCACCGGGATCGCCGGGCCGGGCGGCGGCACGCCGGCCAAGCCGGTCGGCACGGTCTGCCTCTCGGTGTCGACGGCGACCGACAGCGAGGACCGGACGGTCCGCCTGCCGGGCGGCCGCGCCGATGTTCGCGACCGGACCACGACCGTCGCGCTGCACATGCTGCGGGCGCTGCTGCTGCGGGCGTGAGCGACGCGCCGGCCGCCCGCGAGCCTTCGCGGTCCGCCGCCGCGGCGCGTGACGCCTCGCCGCGCACCCGCGACCCGTCGTCGCCCGCCGCCACCGCGCGCGACCCCTCGCCGCCCGCCGCCACCGCGCGCGACCCCTCGCCCGCCGCCCCGCGCAAGCTCCGCCTCTTCGTCGCCCTCGAGCTTCCCGACCCGGTCCGCGCCGTCCTGGCCCGCCTCGGCGCCGCCGCCGACCCGGGCGTCTGGCGCCCGCTCGCCCCGGAGGCGCTGCACCTCACGCTCGCGTTCCTGGGCTCGCGCCCGCCGGCGGACGTCGCGCGCATCGCGCCCG
>Ga0182736_1000841_pt1 | contig 37866 bp, 39 predicted proteins | sample eDN5th30CKraftBY_FD_128882 | JGI IMG/M metagenome (GOLD analysis project Ga0182736, IMG submission 128882) | Enriched backyard soil microbial communities from Emeryville, California, USA - eDNA 5th pass 30_C Kraft BY (version 2) (version 2) | ecosystem: Environmental > Terrestrial > Soil >... | reverse complement strand
GTGCGCTCCGCGTGGGCCTCCGGCTGCTGGCCGAGCAGCCAGTCCGCGATCTCGCCCCCGCGCGCCGGAGCGGCGAGGTCTCCCGCCAGCGCCGCCAGGCCGGCGCGCGCCCGCGCGCGGATCGTCTCCTCCGGCAGGCCGAGCAGGTCGGCCAGCTCGCCGTACGAGCGGCCCCGGCGCAGCACGAGCTCCAGCGCGGCGCGCTGGTCAGGCGCCAGCCGGTCGAACGCGGAGGCGCTGCTGCGCGGCGGCATCGTCCGGCCTAGCCTAGTGGACGTGACGCCACTGCTTCCCGACCTGACGATCGTCGAGTGCGGCGACGACGAGCGCACCGCGAGCGTCCCCGTGACCGACGCCGTCAAGCAGCCGCTGGGCCTCGTCCACGGCGGCGTCTACGCGATCATCGCCGACGCGCTGACCGCCGACGACGGCCGCGTGATCTCCAGCCAGACGAGCTTCCTGCGCCCGATCACGCAGGGCACGATCCACGCCACCGCGCGCCGCCGGCACCGCGGCCGCACGACCGCGGTCTGGGAGGTCGACGTCACCGACGACGCCGGCCGTACCTGCGCGCTCGTGCGGACGACGGTCTACCCGGCGCCCTGACCGAGCCAGGCCTCGGCGAAGTCGTGCAGGCGCGGGTCGTCCGGGCCGGACGCGGCGAGCCGCCGCCGCCAGGCCAGCCCGAGCACCGGCGCGTCCGGTCGCCGGGCCAGGATCACCGCCTGCCCGGCCGCCGCCAGCGCCGGGTCGAACGGGCCGGAGACGTCGCGCTGGATCGCGACCAGCGCCGCCGGCGGCCGCGCGTCCGGGTACGTCAGGACGACGTTGCCGAGCTGCAGCGCTTCCAGGAGCTGGTCGTCGGTCAGCGCCGTGCGGTCGCGCGTTACCGCGTCCGCGAGGTGCGGGCCGCTGGTCGGCGGCGTCGCGGCCGGCGCCGCCTTCTCGCGCGCGGCGCCGCGGTCGGGCTCCAGCACGCCCGGCCCGGAGGCGCCGCTGACCTGCCCGGAGTCACGCGCCGCGAGCGCTGCGATCAGCCCGACGCACGCGGCCGCGGCCACCACGACCACGGCGGCGAAGAGCAGCGCGCGCCTCATGCGGTGACCGACGCTCGGGCCGTGGGGACGTCCACCAGCGCGGCCAGCTCGGCGATCGCGGCGTCGAAGTCCGCGGCCAGCGCGTCGAGGTCCGCGAGCGCGTCGTAGTCCCCGAGCAGCCCGAAGAAGATCCGCCCGGCGTAGGACATGACCGCGACGCCGAGCGCCGTGTTGAGGACCAGCGGGACCTTCGGGTAGAAGGCCTGCAGCCGGCGCCCGAGCACGTACAGCGGCACCTGGGGGCCGGGCACGTTCGTGACCGTGAGGTTGAAGAACCGCTGGCGCGACTGCAGCCGCGCGGCCTGGTTGAGGATCGTCGGCGCCGCGGCGTCCGCCAGCCGCGTGATCGCCTGCGCGCCCACGGCCTGCCCGGACGCCTTGAGGTCGCGCATCGCGACGCCGATGAACCGCAGCCGCTCGACCGGGTCCTCGATCCCGACCGGCAGCGGCGCGTACATCGCCGCGACCTGGTTGCCGAGGGCGCCGCGCGCCGCGTCCGCGCGCACCGAGATCGGCACCATCGCCTTGAGCTCGAGCCCTTCGGGGTCGCGCCCGCGCCGGAACAGGTGCGCGCGCAGCGCGCCGGTGACGACGGTCAGCACGACGTCGTTGATCGTCCCGCCGAACGCGTTCTTGACGGCCTTCAAGAGCGCGAGGTCGGCGCTCGCCCAGTCGAACCGCCGGTGCGGGCCGATGCGGACGTTCAGCGGCGACGGCGGCGCGCCCGCGGCGCCGGCGGCCATCGCCGCGAGGCCGGCGAGCGACCGTCCGGCGTTCGAGCCCGCGCGCTCCGGGTGGGCCAGCACGGAGCGGGCGAACCCGAGCGGCGCGAGCAGGCGCTCGCTGACCGAGGCGCTCAGCAGCTCGGTGCGCCCGGGCAGCGGCCGCGGCGACCACGCCGGGCCGGACGCGGGCCCCGGCGCGTCCGGGTCCACGTCGAACAGCACGGTCAGGATGTCGACGCCCGAGATCCCGTCCACCAGCGCGTGGTGCGTCTTGCAGATCAGCGCGAAGCGGCCGTCGGCGAGTGAGTCGACCAGCCAGATCTCCCACAGCGGCTTCTCGCGGTCCAGCTGCTGGGAGAAGACGCGGCCCGCGAGCCGCTTGAGCTCCTCCTCGCCCGCCGGCGCGGGCAGCGCCGTGTGGCGGATGTGGTAGCCGGCGTTGAAGTGCGGGTCGTCGACCCACAGCGGCCGGGCCAGCGGCGGGAAGACGAGCCGCTGCCGGTAGCGCGGCACCAGGTGCAGGCCGCCCGCGATCCGCTCCACGAACGCGTCATAGTCTGGGGCCGGCCCGTCGAAGATCAGGACCGAGCCGACGTGCATGTGCGCCCCGTCCTTCTCGAGGGCGAGAAACGAGGCGTCGAGGCCGGTCAGACGATCCATCGCGGTCATTCTCGCGCGTGCGCCGCCTCGCCGCGTTCCGGATGCGTTGTGTGACGAGGGTCACCGTGCGGACATTGACTGGCGTGCTAACTTGCGCCGCTCATTCGGCCACGCCGAGCCGCGAGCGCACGGTGCGTTCGCGGGTGGGGGATCCCTCGAAGGTCAAGCGGCTCGGGAGGAGACGCGCGGGGATCGCCGGTAGTGCCCTGCAGGCGGACCTGGCCGGACAGTGGAATACAGGAGGATCGATGTCGCGATCCACGCTGCGCCGTGCCATTGGCGCCGGTGCACTGTGCCTCACGGCGACGACCACCGCGGTCATCCCGGCCGCGGCTGATGCCGCGCACGTCGGCGTCAGTGCCAAGCGATTGAACATCCAGACCGGCAGCCGTGTGACCGTTAAGGGTCACCTGCGCACGCCGGGCGTCGTCAAGCTTCAGATCCTGCGGCGTGGCCGCTGGGTCACCCTCGACCGCGACCGCACCAACCGTGCGGGCCGCTACGTCCTGCGCCGGCGCGTCGCGGGCGCCTTGAGCGCTCGTGCGCGGCTGCGCACCGGGGCGGGCGACACGCGCGTGGTCGGACGGTTGAACGTCTACCGGCGCGCGCTCGCGTCCTGGTACGGGCCAGGCCTGTTCGGCAACCGGCTCGGCTGCGGTGGAACGCTGCAGACCGGCTCGGTCGGCGTCGCCAACAAGACGCTGCCGTGCGGAACCCGGGTCACCCTGCGCCACCGCGGCCACGTGCTGCGCGTGCGCGTGATCGACCGCGGGCCGTACGTCGGCGGCCGCGAGTACGACCTGACGGCGGCGACGGCGCGCAAGCTCGGGTTCTACGGGCACGGCCCGATCCAGGTCACCCGTTAGGCGAACGTACGTGCGTCCGGAGCCGCGCCTAACGTTCTGGGCGTGGCTCCGAAGCGCGTGATCGCCCACCTCGACTGCGACGCGTTCTACGCCACGGTCGAGCTGCTGCGCCGGCCGGAGCTGCGCGGCCAGCCCGTGATCGTGGCCGGCTCCGGGCCGCGCTCGGTGGTCACCACCGCGTCCTACGAGGCGCGGAAGTTCGGCGTCGGCTCGGCGATGCCGGCGTCCCAGGCGCGGCGCCTGTGCCCGACGGCGATCGTCATCCCGCCGGACTTCAGCGCCTACCGCTCCAAGTCCCGCGAGGTCTGGGAGCTCGTGCGCGAGCGGCTGGACCGCGTGCAGTCGATGGGGCTCGACGAGGCGTACGTGGAGCTGACGGGCGTGCCGAAGCCGCTGCGGGTCCTGCGCGAGCTGATCGACGAGGTGCGCGCGCGCACCGGGATCCAGATCTCGGCCGGGGTCGGGCCGAACCGGCTGATCGCCAAGTGCTGCTCGGACCTCGGCAAGCCCGCGGGGTTCGTGGCGATGGGCCGCGAGGAGGCGTGCATCCGCTTCGCGCCGGCGCCCACGCGGCGGCTGCCCGGGATCGGGCCGAAGACCGCCGAGCGGCTGGCGTCGCTCGGCTACGCGACGGTCGCGCAGCTGCAGGAGGCCGACGAGGCGCTGCTCGCTGCCCGCTTCGGGGACCGCACGGCGCGCTATCTGAAAGCCCGCGCGCAGTTCTTCGACGATTCGGCGGTCGAGACCGAGACGGGCGCCGCCAAGTCGGTCTCCACCGAGCGGACGTTCGACGCGGACATCGCGTCGCACACCGAGCTGGAGGAGATCCTGCGCGGCCTGTCCTCCGAGCTGTGCGCGGGGCTGCAGCGCAAGGAGCGGCGCGGGCGCACGGTGGCGATCAAGGTGCGGCTCGCGGACTGGACCACGGTCACGCGCGCCCGCACGCTGCCGGACGCGACCAACGACACCGCGCTGGTGACCGAGACCGCGCTGGAGCTGCTGCGCGCCTACGCGCCGCCGCAGCCCGTGCGCCTGCTCGGCGTGCGGATGGCGGCGTTCGACGACCTCGAGCCGGACCGGCCGCCGGCGCCCGCCGCCCCGGTCGGCCAGCTGGTGCTCGACGTCTAGTACAGCGCGGAGGCGAGCTTGCGCCGGGACTCGCGCGCGAGCGGGTCCTCAGGGCCGAGCTCGTCGAGGATGCCCACGACCGCGCGCCGCAGCTCGTCCTTGCGGTCGGCGTCGTCGGACGCCGCGATCGCGGCGATCAGCCCGTCCAGCCCGCTCTCGGCGTCGCCCGCGTCGAGCGCGGCCAGCGCCGGCGCGAGCTCCGGGTCCTCGGCCAGCCGCAGCCGCACCGCCAGGCCGTCGGCGGCGAACGAGCCGGCGACGCGCTCCAGCACGGCCAGCGCGGCGTCCCGGTCGCCCTGGGCGGCGAGCAGCTTCGCCAGCGGCAGCGCGGCGTCGGCGCGCCCCGGCTCGAGCTCCAGCGCCCGCCGCAGCGACGCCTCGTCGCCGGCGGCCACGAGCGCGTCCACCTCGGAGGGCACGAGCCCGTCCAGGAACCGCTCGACCTGCGCCGGCGGCAGCGCGCCGATGAACTCGTCGACGACGGCGCCGTCCTTGAACGCCTTCACGGCGGGAATCGACTGGATCCGGAACGCGGACGCCAGCCGCGGGTTCGCCTCGGTGTCGACCTTCACGAGCGAGACCTGGCCGTCGCGCGCGTCGACCGCCTGCTCGATGATCGGCCCGAGCGTGCGGCACGGGCCGCACCATTCCGCCCAGAAGTCCACGACCACGGGCTGCTCGAAGGACCGCTGGATGACGTCGCGCTCGAACGTCGCTTCGCTGGTGTCGATGGCCACGCTGCGAGGATAGTCGCCATGGATTTCCGCACCGACGCCGACGGCGTGATGCTGGCGGGCGAGGAGGCCGGCACCGGCACGCCCGTCGTCCTGTTGCACGGACTGACGGCCACGCGCCGCTACGTCGTCATGGGCTCGAAGGCGCTCGAGCGCTCCGGGCACCGCGTCGTCGCCTACGACGCGCGCGGCCACGGCCGCTCGGACCCGGCGCACGACGCTGAGGACTACGGGTACGCGCGGCTGGCGGACGATCTCGAGGCGGTGCTCGACGACCGCGGCATCGACGCCGCCGTGCTGGCCGGGGCCTCGATGGGCGCGCACACGCTCACGTACTTCGCCCTGACCCGGCCGGAGCGCGTCGCCGGCCTCGTGATCCTCACGCCCGCGTACGCGCCCGACCGCGACCCGGGCCTGGCGCGCTGGGACGCGCTGTCGGAGGGGCTGCGGACCGGCGGCGTCGAGGGCTTCGTCGCCGCGTACGGGACGCCGCCCGTCCCCGAGGCGTGGATCCCGACGATCGAGCGCGTCCTGCACCAGCGGCTCTCCGCGCACGAGCACCCGGACGCGGTGGCCGACGCGCTGCGGGCCGTCCCGCGCTCGCGCCCGTTCGAGGACTGGAGCGAGCTGGCGGCGATCGACGCGCCGACCGTGGTTGTGGCCAGCCGCGACGAGGCCGACCCGGAGCACCCGTACGCGACCGGCGAGCGCTACGCGCAGGCGATCCCGAACGCCACGCTGGTTTCCGAGGAGCCCGGCGCGTCGCCGCTGGCCTGGCAGGGCGCGCAGGTCTCGAAGATCATCGCCGAGCTGGCCGCGGCAGCCGCGCCATGAGCAGCAGCGCGCACTCGACCACGAGCTCGCGGTCGTAGGACATCGCGAACGACCACGTGCCGTCACCGTCGCGCCGGGCCACGAAGCACGCGCCGTAGCCGGGCCCGAGCGCGACCTCCGTCCACGTGTCCTCGAGCGCGCCCGGCTCGAGCACGCCGACGAACCCGAGCGAGCCCCGCAGCGCCTCGTAGCGCGCCGGCGAGTGCGCGGTGTCCGGCGCCGCCAGCAGCATCCCGGTCGGCCCCAGCGCGGACGCCTGCCCGGTCAGCAGCGCCGCCGCGCGCTCGGCCAGCGCCAGCGCCCCGCGGGTCGGCCGCCGCCAGTTGGTCACGCGCTGGTACGGGAGCGGGCCGGACGGGTCGCCGCCGGAGCCCGCGAGCCGCAGCGGCCGGCCCGGCGGCGGCAGGGGGGAGGGGAGCGGCGCCGGCTCGCCGAGCAGGAAGCCCTGGCCGAGCGTCGCGCCCGCCGCGCGCGCCATCTCCAGCTGGCCCTCGGAGTCGATGCCCTCGGCCAGCACGGTCGCGCGCCGCCGCTCGGCCTCCGCGCCGACCGCGGTGACCACGCGCGCGACGTCGAGCGGGTCGCGCTGCGTCAGCAGCCGCAGGTCGAGCTTGATCACGTCCGGGTACAGCAGCGGCATCACCGCGAGCGAGCGCGAGTCGCCGCCGACGTCGTCCAGCGACACGCCCCAGCCGCGCGTCCGCAGCCGCGTCAGCGTGCGCAGCACGACCTCCGGGCGCTCGGTCAGCGCGCTCTCGGTGATCTCCATGAACAGCGTCGCGCCGCCGGGCGGCAGGTCCGGAACGTCGAGCTCCAGCGCGCCGGCGTCCGCGTTGAGGAACAGCGCGAACGGCGCGCCGAGCCCCGCCGCCGCGGCCGCCCGCAGCGCCGCCGTGCGGCAGGCGCGGTCGACCTCGCCGAGCCGGCCGCTCGCGCGCGCCTCGGCCAGCAGCTCTGCGGGCGGCCGCCCGTCGCGCGGGCGCGCGAGCGCCTCGTACCCGACGACGCACTCGTCGCGGAGGTCGACGATCGGCTGGAACGCGGCGACCACCGCGTCCGCGCCGACCTCCTCCGCAGCCACTCGGGACCCGGTTCGGCTGGCCACGCGATGCATTGAACCCGATCGCGCGTGGCCTCGCGCGCCATCGTCAGCGCGCCCGAGGCGGTCCGCGCCGCGCGGTCGGTCACGTTGGTTCTGGTGCTGACAACCGACCGGCCTGACCGCTTCGCGTTACGGTGCCGCGATGACCGCGGGCTACAGCGGCACGCCGCTGCCGACGCCAATGTTCGACGGAACGTCGAAGCCGACCGCCACGCGCTCCCAGGAGCCGTAGAAGTCCATCACGTACTCGCCGACCCGGCCGAACAACACCGGGCCTTCCGGCATCTCGCCGCGCACCATCGCGTCCACGTCCTCGCTGATCCGGTCCCGCACCCACGCCTGGTCGCGTAGGCGCACCTCGTCGAACACGGACGCGAACGCCGCCCGGAACGCTTTGACGTCCGTCCCGGTCCCGCTGATCAGTCCCGCGACCGCGGCGCGCAGTTCGGCCCAGCGGCGCAGCGTCTCGCTTTCCGCGTCGATGTTCGCGAGCCCTCGCGCGGTGTTCTCCGCCTGCGCTCGCAGCCGCTCGACCTCGGCGGTGGCGGCGTCGCGCTCTGCGATCAGGTCGGGGCGCTGCTCTGCCCAGTCCGCGCCGTCGATCACGCCGTTCTGGTAGTCCCGCTGGACGCGCCGGTAGCGCTCGATCGCGAGGCTCGCCTCACGCTCGGCTCGTTCGAGCTGCGCGCCGACCTCGGCGACCTGCGCCGATAGCTGCGTCTCGACCTGTCGCCTGGTCGCGTCCAGGTCCAGGGAGGCGTCCTCGAACATCGCGAGCGCGTGCCCGTCGATCACGTCCCGGCGGAGCGGCGGGAGCGGGCAGCGCGACGAGTCGGCCTTGTGGGACCGGCACACGTACACGTCCGCCGAGTCCTGGGAGGTCCGGGGCAGCATCGCGTCGCCGCAGACGCAGCGGAGGGCGCCTCGCACGAACAGGTGGCGCTTCGGCAGGCGACCGCGAGCGCCGGGCGCGTACCGGCGGCCCTGCTCGTCCATCTTCTGGGCGGCGCGCCAGGTGTTCTCGTCGATCAGCGGCTCGTGCTGGCCCCGGCGCCACTCGCCGCCGTGGTGGAACTCGCCGAGCCCTTCCCGGCCGCTGAGGATGCGCCCGACCACCGACGCGCTCCAGGCTCGCGCTCCCTTCCGGGTCGGGACTCCGTCGCGGGTCAGTGCCGCCGCGATCCCGTTCTTCGACATGCCGCGCTCCACGCGCTCCCGGAAGATGCGCACGAACACGTCGCGTTCGCCTGGGTCGGGCTCCCAGTGGCCATCGGCGGTCTTCCGGTAGCCGTAGGCGGGCGCGCCCCAGGGCTTCCCGGACGAGCGGGCGCGGCCCGCGATCCCGTTCGCGGTCCGCTCGCGCCCCAGCTCGCGCTCGAACTCGGCGACGGCAGCGAGGATCGTGCGCAGCAGCCGTCCCGCGGCCGTGCTCGTGTCGATCGCTTCGCGGAGCGAGACGAGCGTGGCGCCCTTGGCCTCGATCAGGTCGAACGTCTCCAACAGGTCGCGGGTCGAGCGGCCGAGCCGGTCCAGCGAGGTGACGAGCACGACGTCTCCGGGCTGGAGGTCGGCCAGGAGCCGGTCGCGCTTCGGTCGGCGCTTGCTCGCGCCGGACACGCCCTCCTCGCGGTAGACGACGTGCGTCTTCTCCTCGCGCTTGGCGTAGTCCGCGCCGCGGTGCTCCTGCTGGTCGAGGCTGTGGCCTTCCTCGGCCTGGCGGCCCGTCGAGACGCGGACGAGCTGGCGGATGGTAGCGCTCATCGGGCCGCCTCCATGTGGTCGGCGAACAGTCGCTCGACGCTCGCGCCGAGCACCTTGGCGATGCGGAGCGCGACCCTCAGCGTCGGCTCGCGCTGGCCGAGTTCGATGAACGCGACCGTCGATGTAGCGACGCCGACACGTTCGGCGAGCGCGCCCTGTGTGAGCCCCTTCGCCTTCCGGACGGTGAAGAGAGCCTGATTGTGTGTGCTCATACAGCGTAATCTAGCGTGACCGCTACGGACTTGCTCAGTAGCGAACCCGCTACGAGCGGGCTATGCCGCTCGGGTCTTCGCCCGTCGCATCCCGGCGCTGATCGCCGCCCGGTGCTCCAGGCTCAGCTTGCGGCCCTGCTTCGCCGCGCTGATCCTCGCCCGCGTCGCGTCGCTGTGCCGTTTCCCGCGGCGCGCCTCTGCGATGGCGGCCACCCGAAGACGCTCCCGCTCCTCGCGATCCTCCGCGCGCTCTCTGGCGTCTTCCGCCAAGACCTCGACGAGCAGGCGCGCTGTTGGGAGCGCGTCCGGGTCGAGCCCGAGTCGGAGCATCTGCGCGAGTAGCTGGGTCGGGCCGTCGTCGCGACGGAGGTACGTGATCCCGGATGGCGGCACTGGCGTCGTCCCCTCTCTGGCTGCTGTTAGCCGTGCTCTCGCGCTGAGCGGGCGCGTGTCCCGGCCCGAGCGTCGCCCAGGCCGGGACACGGGGCTCCTACAGGCTCCAGTCGCCGCGCTTCTGGTCGTCCGCGATGGCGAAGAACAGGCCCGCGCGCCACGCCCGGCGGATGACGTCGACCGCCACCGCGTCGTCGGTGACCCCGAGTTCGGCCGCGAGGCGAGCAACGTCGACCTCCTCGACCGGCGTCGCCCTGTCGATCAGGTCCGCCATCCGCTCGCCCCCAGGTCCGCGAGCGCCCGCGCCTTCTCCGCGGCCAGCTCCGCCGACACGGGCTGGGCGCGGCGACCGCGCGTGACCGTCGTGACGGCCGAGCCGAACTCGACCAGCCCGCGATGGAGCCCGGCCCGGAACGCCCGGCGGAGGAGGAGCATCCTCTCGTCGTCGTCCGGCTGGATGCCGAGCGCGGCGGCGAGCGGCGCCACGTCGCCGTCCTCATACGCGGACGCGGCGGCGAACACCGCCTCCGCGAGCCGCGCCAGATCGGCCACCGGCCTACGCCTCCGGCGGGTCGAGCGTGAAGTAGCTGAACGCGCCCGGCACGTCGCAGATGATCGCCCAGCGGCCCTCGACGAGTGACGTGATCCGGTTCCGCGTCATGTCGTCCTGCTCCTGGCCGATCGCCGCCGAGACGGGCTCGCGGACGCCGAGCCGCGCGCCCAGGCGCGAGTCGCCCACGAGGACGTCGCCCTCCGCGAGCGCGACCGTGGGGACGAGCGGCAGTTCGCGGATACGGCCGTCGTCCGCGATCGTCTTGACGTACTCGCCGCTGCCCTCCGTCGTCCGCGACGCCTCTCGCTCGATCGTGTTCGGATGCGCCGCCACGAAGTTCGCCGTGACGCCCGTCGCGAGCAGGCCCGCCTTCGCCTTGCCGACCGCGTCCGCGAGGAACAGGCCGGAGACGTCCGGCGTCTGGATGCCGCCAACCTGCGTGATCCCGACCGCCGGGCCGCCGCTGACCGGGTTCGTGCCGAGCAGCAGGTACTCGACCTGGGTCAGGACGCCCTGCCGGAGCGCGAGCAGCATGTCCGCCTGCAGGCCCTCGATGTCCGCCAGCTTCTGGCGGTCGCACTTGATCCAGGACGCGACGGTCAGCGCCTCGACCTCGACCTCCTCGTACGTGATGTCCGCCTCGACCTTCGTGGTGCCCTCGATCTGCACCCCGGCGGCGGCGATCCCGCCCGTGCGCCGGAGGAACGACGCCTTCCGGCCCTCGAACTCGACGGTCCGGAACAGGTCCAACAGCGACGTCGGCTGGGCGCTCGGCGGCTGGACGATCCCGAGGAAGTGGCCGTCACGCCCCACCGAGGGGTCCGGGACCGTGACCGGCCCGGCGCTCAGCGCGCGCCCGGTCAACTGGATCGTCTGATCCAGCGACAAGAGCGCGCCCAGGCCCGTGTTCTGGACCTGCATCGTCGTGTCCGCGAGGTTCCGCAGGAACTCGACCGTCTCGTGGTTCATCGCGAGCGGCGTACGGATCGGACCGAACCCGTCGAGCCGCGCCGCGAGCAGCTGCGCCTGCGCGTTCGCCTCCGCGAGCCGGTCGAGCACCTCCTGGCGGGCGGCGACCGCCTCCTGGGCCTCCGCGAACTCCTGCCACTCCGTCACCGGCTTGTCGGCGTGGTTCGCCCTGTCGAACGCCTGGCGGGCCGCCTCGACGCGCTTCTTCGCGGCCATCGCCTCGCCGCGGATGCCCGCGATCTTCTCCCGGAGCGCGCGCAACTCCTGGCGCGCCTGATCCCCTTGTGCTGCTCATGGCTACTTCCTTCGTGCGTGTGTGGGTCGCTCCGGCGCTGCTGCCTCGGCGGGAAGTTCGCGGCGGCTCTCCGGCATCGCCGGTCGGCCACCTACGCGCGAAGGATCGGCTGAGCGGTGGATGGATCAGTAGCGGAGCGGCTCAGCCGCGGCGGCGAGCGCGAGCCGCGAGCTTCGGGCTCCGCGACTCCAACGCCACGATCCGACGCTCCAACGCCGCGAGCGTCGCCGGGTCCGCGTCGAGCGCGCGACCCTGGAACGCCAAGAACTCCGACGCGCTCATCAGCCGCGCGAGCTTCAACTGCCTGGCGCGCTCGATCAGGAACAGATCCGCCATCGGATCAGGCGGCAACTCGCCCTCCGCGCCGCCGGACGACTCATCAGCGACCGCGAGCCCGTTCAGCTTCGCCAACTGGCGCGCCGCAGCCGCCTTCGCCTCAAGCGCCTTGCCGCTCACGTTCTCGCTCCCCAACACGGCCCGCAGCGCCTCCTTGATCAGCTCTTCGTCGCTCGACGGCACGCCCACAAGCGTCGCGTGAGCCCCGGACGACGCCGGGGTGGGGGGAACCGCAGATTCTTACGCTACGAGCTGCCGCGCACGCCCCGCGTCACGCGTTGATCGTTGTGGTGAGACCAACCCCCGTGGTCGTGGCGCGAGCGGGCTGTGTGGCTGCTGTGGCTGCTGTGTGCGCTGCTGCGCGGTCGCGAGCGTGGCTCAGAGGCTCATCGGGTTCTCTCAGGTCGAGAGCGGGGCGAGGTCCGCTCAGCGGTCCTCGTCCAGGCGAGCGAACCGGACAGCATCCGCCGCCAGGTTCCGCTCCACGCCGAGATCGGTCAGCGTTGCGGCATCCGCGGCGCGGATACCGCCATCGTTGTTGGCCGCGATCTCTCCGGCTTCGCGTCCGGCGGCGATCATCCGGCCCAGGTCCCGTTACAGCGGGCGGATGGACGACTCGGGTGTCTTGAGCCGCTGCGGCTGTTGTCCCGCGCGCTCCCAATCGACGAGCCACACACGTACGCCCATGTCGACGCCCTCGAACGCGATGACACGGCCGCGGGCGTCCGAGTCGTGGTCCTTGTAGGTGACGGTCTGGCCGACCTCGATGCTCATGGCGCGAGCCTACATCTCAGGCGGCCGGGAGGTTCGGCCAGAGCCTCCGTTCGAGGCAGGCGAGCCGCCGGGCGATGTGCTCGGCGCTCCGGCCGCCGTCGATCGCGAGCCGGACCATCCGTAGCTCCCGGTGGGCGTCGACCTTCGTCGCCTTCGCCTGGGCTTTGCAGCGTGCGAGGCGGACCGCCGGTGGGCTCTTGGCGAGGTCCGCGCGGGTCAGGGTCCGCTGGTTCGATCGGTCGGTGGCGGCGCGGTCGCTCAGCCGTGCCTGTGTCGCGGCGTCGACCGCTTCGGGTTCGAGGACCGCGCCGCTCCTGAGCGCGTAGGCGAACCGGTCGGTGTAGGAGCCCGTACGGCCGAGTAGCCGGACGGGATCGCGGTGTGTTCGGGGCACGCGCCACGACCCTACGCCCGTCGTGGGACGAGTCAGCATTCATCCGTTGCTCCACGTACGCTCGTCAGTCATGAGCGACGAGATGCCCGAGTGGGAACGGCACAGGCTGACGCTGACGTTGCTGGAAGGCCGAAGGGCTGCCACGGACGGGTTCATGTGGCAGGGCGGACCCGTCCTCGCGCTCGCCGTGCAGGCGTTCCTGCTCCGCATCCTCGCGGACCCGTCTGCGCGCCTCGGCGTCGCGATCGTCGTGGGCGTCGGCGGAGCCCTCGCGACGAGCGCCGCCACTCTCGCGCTGTTCATCCTCCACGACCGCGAGCGCGCGTTCTCCGAACGGATCAGGGAGCACACCGACGCGCTTCGAATGGAAGACCTCGCCCGACGCGCCAGCGGCCGCGACCCGGACCACCCGCTGGAGTTGAAGGGCCGGATCGTGTGGGCCACCGTCCTCGGGCCGTTCGTCGCCATCGACGCCGTGGTGCTCAGCGCCACCCAGAACTGCGTCCTCGCCGCGATCCCGGTCCTCGTCGCACCCTTCATCGCCTACGGGTTCGCGGGTGCCTGGTGCGACCTGAGCGCCAAGCGGCAGGGTCAGTCGTCGTCGTAGATCGCCAGCCGGGAGCCGCCGATCACGGCCGTAGCCTCGACGCCATGCCTACCCGCTGCATCGAGCCCCACTGCGACCATCCCGTGGTCCTGCCCGGCCGCGGTCTGTGTCCCGTCCACGCCCGCCTGATCCGCGAGTTCGGCGTGTGGCTCCGGCACGGCGAGTTCGACACCGCCCGACTCGCCCTCGACCGCGTCACCGCCCGCCAGCGCGAAGCCGAGCGCGGTCGCTAGCGGCTCCGGCGGCAGGAAGGTCCGCGTACCCGGCCAGTCGCCGCGACCGTCGAGCGGTTCGCCGGGCGCGAGCACACCGACCGCGACGAGCTTCCGGAGCGCGTTCCAGCCGCGGCTGTCGTCCGGCTCTCCGCTCGCCTTCAGCCAGCCCATCCGGCGAGCGACGAACCGCGTCGAGAGCGGCATCGGCCGGTACTCGAAGTCCGCGAGCCGGAGCCCCATCCACAGCTCGATCTGCGCGACGAGCGCGCGCAGCGCCTTCGCCTGGCGCGGCAGGAGATCCACCGGCAACTCGACCGGCTCCGGCTCCAGCAGGCCCGCACGCCACCGCTCCAGCCGCTCGTCGAGCGCGTCGCCAGCTTCGACCTTCTCGCCTCGCGACGTCCCTGTAGACGAACCGCTCACTCCCACACTCACGTCCTGCCGTTGTCCTTGACCCTTGACCCTTGACCCTTGACGTATGTTCTCGCCGAATCCGAGGTGGTTGGCGGGGTGGTAGAGGTGCCATCGGGAGAGCCCGAGCGCCCCAAGGATGAGGTCGACGTCGCTCCCGCATCCGGCGTGGCAGAACACCACGGCGTCGCGCGGGTCGCGCTCGGATCGCGAGACGTGGAGGTTGGGTCGCCCCTTGTCGCCGTGCCCTGGGCAGAGAGCGAAGCCCTCGCGGTCGACGCCTAGGAACTTGGCGAGCCAGTCGAAGCCGCCGACCGCAGCGCAGCGGTCGCAGTAGCCGCCGCCAGCGGGGAGCGGGTGGAAGTCGTCTTCAGGGAAGCAGCGGATGGCGCAGACCGCGCATGTCCGGTAGGCCGCGCTCATGACGGCTGCTCCTGTGAGTCCTGCATGTCGATCCCCTTCGGTCGTCGGCCGCCTCTCACCGCGGCTGTTTCGGGGGGTCTACCTCCGGCGTCGGACGTACTGGCGGAGGGGACGGGGCGTTATACAGCGCCAGAAGTGAGAGCGCCCGCCACCGCCGGGATCGACTCTGGCGGTGGCGGGCGGGAGGCTCGTCGGCCGTTGGACGGAGTTGACGACCTCTGAGCGAGAGGCTAGGGCGCGCGACGGACGTCCAGAAAGCACGAAGCCCGCCGATCGAGAACGGCGGGCTCCGAGGAGGATCATTGACCGCTGAGAACGCTACGCGCCGCGCCGGACGGCTTGGACCGCTGCTCGGCCGCCGCCCCGTGGCCCCGAAGGCTACGCCGGTCCGTGCGCTACTCGGGCGCAGCGATCATGCGGCGGACTCGGCGACGCCGCTCCACCACCGGAAGCCGCGCAGGGGTGCTAGCACCGCCATCTGGCGCGGACTCCGGCTCCGACTCTGGCGCGGGCTCGGTGCTAGCACCGCCATCTGGCGCGGAGCTACGGTCCCGATCGACGGTCCGCTGGCCGACGCCGAGCACTTCGCCGATCTGGCGGGACGACAGCCCCTCCTCCGTCAACTCCGCGACCGCCGCCCGACGCTGCTCTCAGGCGTGACGTCCCGGATCACGAACCCGCGGCCGTGCTCCGCATCGACGGCCGTGATCCTCAGCTCGCGGCCTTCCTCGTCCAGGACGCCGAGCGCCGCCTGTAGGAGCGCGCCGTGCTCGTCGAACCCAGGACCCCAGGGGATCACGTACAGGACGCCGTCACCGGCCGCCTTCTGGTCGAGCAGATCCATGCCGAGCCGCGCGGCGAGTTCGGTCACGTCGCTGTCGGTGAAGCTCATCGGGACACCTCCAGGGTGATCGCAGGATGGCCGGGCCGGTCGACGGCCTCAGCGACCGACGCCGCGGCGAGGATCGCGAGCGCGGCGAGGAGCAGAGCGAGCTTCCTCATCACGCACCCGCCTTCGCACGCCGCGTCTCCCAGCCGCGCAAGGCGCGCTCACGCGCGTCCGGCGGCTCCTCCGTAGCCTCCGTGGGGTCGATGGAGCCCGACGTGAACAATGCGACCGGCAGACCGCTGCCGAAGAAGCTGGGCATCAAGCCCGAGAGCCGGGTGCTGCTGCTCAACGCGCCGGACGGCGTCGACCTCGAGCGCCCCGTGATCCGCCGCGCCAGCGGCCTCGCGGACGTGATCCTGTCCTTCCACACCGAGCGCCGGGACCTGGAGCGGCGGCTGCCGACGCTCCGCACGCACCTGGTCCAGAACGGCCGCCTCTGGATCGCCTGGCCGAAGAAGGCCTCCAAGCGCCCGACCGACATCACCGAGGACGTCGTGCGCGAGCTCGCGCTGGCCAACGCGCTGGTCGACAACAAGGTCGCCGCGATCGACGCCGTCTGGAGCGGACTGCAACTGGTGATTCGGGTCAGAGACCGACTACCTTGATGCGATGGACCTGCCCGAAGACCAGCGCCTGAAGGACATCTCACCGAAGGCGTACGAGCACCCCGCGGACCGGGCCGCCACCGCGGCGCTCCAGCAGATCCCGATGATGGACACGGTCGTGCGGCGGCTGATCGAGTTCGGCGAGCGCTCGGTTCACCAGCAGCTGCTCGCCGGCGCGGTCCGCCTCGGCCCGGACCAGCTGCCCGAGGTCTGGGCCTCGCACCGCGCGTCGCTGGCGCGGCTGGACATCGCGGAGGTCCCGGACCTCTACATGTGGCAGATGCCGTTCACCAACGCGATGGCGATCGGCTCCAAGAAGCCGCTGGTGGTGCTCAACTCCGGCACGGTCAACCTGATGGACGCGGACGAGCTGCGCACCGTGCTCGGGCACGAGGCCGGCCACATCCTGTCCGACCACACGCTCTACCGGACGGCGCTGTTCATCCTGCTGCAGCTCGGCGTCGCGCCGTTGGCGCGGCTGCCGTTCTTCGCCGGCCTGCCGCTGCTGGCGATCCGGCTCGCGCTGCTCGAGTGGTTCCGCGCCGCGGAGCTGACGTGCGACCGCGCGGCGACGCTCGTCAACCGCAGCCCGATGACCACGTGCCAGACGCTGATGGTGATGTCGGCCGGCGCCGCGTCGCGCAAGCTCAGCCTCGACGCGTTCGTGCGCCAGGCCAACGAGTACGTCGAGTGGGAGCCGGGCTGGGACAAGCTGATGCGCTTCGGCCGCGAGCTGACGCTCACGCACCCGTACCCGGTCCGGCGCGTGTCGGAGCTGATGAAGTGGGTCCGCTCGGGCGACTACGACCGGGTCATGAGCGGCGAGTACCGGCGCCGCGGCGCCCAGGCCGACGCGCGCGAGGAGGCCGGCGACGCGGCCGAGTACTACGCGGACAGGTTCCGGACGATCTTCAAGGAGGCCGGCGACGGCTTCTCCAAGGCCGGCGACAAGGCGGGCGAGGCCGCCGACCGGCTCTCGGACTGGCTCAAGCAGAGGTAGTCCGGCGGCACCGGCCGCGAGTAGTGAAAGCCCTGCGCGATGTGGCAGCCGAGCTCGCGCAGCATGTCGGCCTGCGCGAGCGTCTCGACGCCCTCGGCCACGGCCTGCACGCCCAGCGCCTGCGCGAGCTCGATGATCGCGCTCACGATCGCGCGCGAGTCGCGGGACACCAGCAGCTCGTCCACGAACGTCCGGTCGATCTTGATCAGGTCGACCGGGAGCAGGTACTTCAGGTGCGAGAGCGAGGAGTAGCCGACGCCGAAGTCGTCGATCGCCAGCCGCACGCCGAGCGCCTTGAGGCCGGTGAGCACGAGGCTGGCGGCCTCCGGGTCCTCCATGATCGCGCTCTCGGTGATCTCCAGGCACAGCGCTGACGGCGGCAGGCCGTTCTCGCGCAGCGCGGCGGTGACGACGCCGGTCAGGCGCGGGCTGGAGAGCTGGCGCGGGGACAGGTTGACCGAGACGACGAGGTCCTCGACGCCCCAGGCCGCGGCCTGGCGGCACGCCTCGGCCAGCACCCACTCGCCGATCTCGACGATCAGCCCGCTCTGCTCGGCGATGGCGATGAAGCGGTCCGGTCCGATCGCGCCGAGCTCCGGGTGCGTCCAGCGCAGCAGCGCCTCGACGCCGAACAGCCCGCCGCCGTCGAGCCGCACCTCGGGCTGATAGGCGACCGACAGCTGCCCCCCGGCCAGCGCGCCGCGCAGCTCGGCTTCGAGCTCGAGCCGCTCGAGCGCCCGCGAGCGCACGCTGCGATCGAAGAACTCCAGCCGCGCCTTGCCGTGCTCCTTGGCCTGGTACATCGCGGCGTCCGCGTCGCGCAGCAGGTCCTCGGCGCTGACGCCGGCGCCGTCGGCGACCGCGATCCCGATGCTGGCGCTGAGGAAGCGTTCGCGCCCGGAGAGCGCGAACGGGCGGCGGAACACGTCCGCGACGCGGTCGGCGATCCGGCGCACGTCGGACAGGCTCATCACCTGCTCGAGCAGGATCACGAACTCGTCGCCGCCGAAGCGGGCGATCAGGTCGCCGGGGCGGACGGCCTCGCTGAGCCGCTCGGCGGCCGCGATCAGCAGCTCGTCGCCGGCGCCGTGGCCGAGCGAGTCGTTGATGACCTTGAAGTCGTCGATGTCCGCGAACAGGATCGCCAGGCGGCTGGCGGTCCGGTGGCGGCGCTCGAGCGCGGCGGCGAGCTCGCGGTCGAAGAGCGCGCGGTTCGGGAGGTTCGTGAGCGGGTCGTGGTGCGCCTGGTGGTCGAGCCGCTCGGCGGCCTGCTTGCGCGCCGTGATGTCGACGCCGTGCGAGATGTAGTGGTCCGGGTCGCGGGCGAGCGAGTGGCGCCAGACCATCCAGCCGAGGCTGCCGTCGGCGCGGATGTAGCGGCGCTCGGCCTCCGGCGCGTCGGACGCCGGCGGCCAGCTCGCCTGCAGCGCCTCGCGGTCGGCGACCGGCGCGAGCTCCCAGAACCACGTCACGGCGCGGCCCGTCAGCTCGCTCAGCTCGCGGTTGGCCTGCAGCACGCGGCCGTCCGGCGCGAGCAGCGCCATCGCCATCGGGGCGGCGTCGAACGCGCGGCGGAAGCGCTCCTCCGAGCGGGTGGTGGCCTCGCGGACGCGCTCGTTGGCGCGCCAGGAGATCAGGTTCGCGACCGCGAGCGCGGCGACGAACGCGCCGTGGATCGCCGCCCAGCCCCACGGCGCGTGCCCGTGGTTGAAGACGGAGCCGTGGGCGATCGCGCTCATCGCGCCGTGCTGGAGGACCACGAACGCGATCGCCAGCGCGTACGCCGCCCACAGCTCGTAGAGCGCGAGGGCGCCGACGATCACGAAGTAGTGGAAGTGCGCCTCGATCGTGCCGTGCCAAGCGACCACCAGCACCGCCGAGCAGCTCAGCAGCGCCGTGCCGCACAGCATCGAACGCGCCGTGCGCGACAGGCTCGGCAGCAGCGCCGCGGCGCCGAACGCCGCTGGGACCACGTCGAACAGCCAGGCGACGCCGAGCGACCAGCCCTGCAGGACCGCGAACGCCGGCAGCAGGATCAGATGCCCGGCCAGGACCAGCAGCAGCCCGCGGTGCCGTGCCGCCCACGTCTCGGGCGGAAGTGCGCGGCCACGCGGCAGCCAGTCATGAACACGGAGCATCGTTCTCCCCGTGTTCGGATCCTGACGCCGAAACTTCAGTGGCGGGCGCGCAGGGTTCGGCGGCGCGTGACGCCGTCGGCGATGATGCTCACGCGGTACAGGCCCGGCGTCTTCGGCCGGACCGAGGTCTTGAAGCGTCCCCCGCGCACGTTGATGCGCTTGCGCTGGACGGTCACCCAGCGCGTGCCGACCTGGCGCTCGAGCAGGCAGACCACGCGCGGCTGCGCCGGTGCCATGGTGCCGGACACGGCGAAGGCGTGGCCGGCGGTCTTGCGGCGGCTGTCGGTCTTCAGCGCGAGGCTGGGGACGACCTTGACCATGACCGGCGCGGACGTGAGCGGCCCGCGCGTCGCGTCGCCCGCGAAGACGGCGCGCACGCGGCCGCTGGCGGGCAGCGTGAGCGTCGCGGTCCACGTGCCGTCGTCGCCGCAGGTCGTATCCGCCACCGGCGCCCAGGCGGCGCCGCCGGCCATGTACTCGAGCGCGAGCGCGGCGCCGGCGGGGGAGGAGCCGTCGGCGAAGCGGAGCACGCCGGAGACCGTCGCCGGCTTGACGCCCTTCTGGCTGGAGGCGCGGACGGTCAGGCCGGAGCTGGGGTGCCAAAACGCCTGCGCGCGCGAGCGCAGCGCGGGCAGCTGCGCGTACAGGGCGTCGCCCGGGCAGGAGGTCGAGCAGCCGTCGCGGTGGCCGCTGACGCGGTCGAACGTGACCTCGGTGCCGGCCCGGTAGCGGTTGGAGGCGCCGCCGCTGGAGGTCAGGGCGAGCTGGCCCTGCACGGGCGCGCCGTGCAGCGACAGCTTCCAGCCGATCAGCTTGGCCAGGGACTCCATCGCCGGTGCGTCGAGCGGCAGGTTCGTGAACGTCCCGAGGCAGGCGATGCCGGTCGAGACGCTGTTCCAGCCCTGCGCCTGGGCGCCGACGACGGCCGCCTCGACGCCGCCCGCGCGGCCTTCGAAGATCACCCCGTAGCGGTCGACGAGGAAGTTGTACCCGATGTCGTTCCAGCCGTTGGAGTCGCGGTGGTAGCGGGCGATGCCGAGGATGATCCCGGCGGAGTCGCCGGGCGCGTAGTCGACCGCGGTGACCGTGTGGTGGACGAACGCCATCTGGACGGTGCCGTACGCGGGGGTGCCGCGCGGCGGGACCTGGTCGGCGCCCCAGTCGGCGCGCGGGACGATCGCGGGCGCGCCGCCGGCCTGGGCGGCGAGGGCGCGGGGGCCGCTGGTCCGGGGCGCGTCCGGCAGCGCGCGGACGAGCCGCGCGCGCAGCCCGGTGGCGTGGCCGCGCAGGCGCAGCTGCAGCTCGTCCGCCGTGCCGGTGAACACCGGGTCGGTGCCGGCGACCGCGTCGTGCGCGGGCGGGAGCGGGGTCCAGCGCGTCCAGCGCCCGCCCTGGCGGCGCGTGCGCACCTGCGCGTGGAGGGCGTGCGCGGCCGTCCAGCGCAGGCCCGCGAGGTCGAACCGGCCCGGGGCGGCGAGCACGGGCGTCAGGCGCCAGCCGCTGCCGGCGGGCGCGGCGATCGGCAGCTCGAACAGCGCGGGCTGGGCGGCGGCGAGCGCGGTGGCCGGGCGCAGCGCGCCCAGCGCGACCGCGCCGGCGCCGAGCCGCAGCGCGTCGCGGCGGGTGAGGCGATGAGGACCGTCCATCAGGGATTCGGAACACAGGATGGCCGTGATCGGAGCGTCGCCGGGGCGTGAACGCGATCTTTCGGGATTAAATGAGAATGAGTTTCAGTAAGATGCGCGGGCGGATGCGCGCGCTCGCCCTGTCTCTGCTGCTGATCCCGTTCCTCGCCGCCTGCGGCGGCGACGGCGCGTCGTCGGCGGGTGCGCCGACGGTCGTGGCGACGACGACGCAGCTCGCGGACATGGCGCGCAACATCGCGCCGGAGGCCGAGGTCACGGCGCTGCTGAGGCCGAACACCGACCCGCACGAGTACGAGGTCCGCCCGCACGACCTGCGCGCGCTGGCCGGCGCCGACATCGTCCTGCGGTCGGGCGGCGACGTCGACGCATGGCTCGACAGCGCGCTGGACAGCGCGGGGGTCAAGGAGCGCGACGTGGTCGACGTCGGCGCCGCGGCCGGGCTCGAGGGCGACGATCCGCACTGGTGGCAGGACCCCGTGCGCGCCGAGCGGGCGGCGGCGGCGATCGGGCGGGCGTTCGCGCGCGCCGGGCTGCCGGAGCGCTCGGCGGCGTACGAGGCGCGACTGCGGGCGCTGGACGCTCGCGTGCGCGCGTGCATGGATCGCGTGCCGGCGGCCTCGCGCAAGCTGGTCACGAGCCACGACGCGCTCGGGTACTACGCGCGCCGCTACGGCATCCAGGTGATCGGGGCGGTGATCCCGGCGCTGACCACGGCCGCGCAGCCGTCGGCCGGCGAGGTCACCGCGCTGGTGGACACGATCCGGCGCCAGGGCGTCAAGACGATCTTCGCCGAGAGCGCGGTGAACCCGAAGGTCGAGCAGGCGATCGCGCGCGAGGCGGGCGCGCGGGTCGGCCCGCGGCTATGGGCGGACGCGCTCGGCCCGGAGGGCACCGGCGGCGCGACCTACATCGGCTCGATCGAAGCCAACACGCGCGCGCTCGTGCAGGGGTTCAGCGGCGGCGCGCTCGACTGCTCCTTCGATGCCTGACCTCGCGGCGCCGTACATCCAGCGCGGGATCGTCGAGATCCTGCTGCTCGCCGTGCTCGCGGGCGTGCTCGGCACGTGGGTCGTGCTGCGGCGGCTGCCGTTCTACACGCACGCGATCGGGACGGCGACGTTCCCGGGCCTGGTCGTCGCGGGGCCCTGGGGCGTGCCGGCGCAGCTGACAGCGCTGGTGTGCGCGGTCGGGTTCGGCGGCGTGCTCGAGCGCGTGCAGCGCACGCGCCGGATCGACCCCGACGCCGCGATCGGCCTGCTGCTGGTCGCGGCGCTGGCGATCGGCGTCGTGCTGGCCAGCGACGTCTACCACTCGGGCGCGGGCGTCGACCGGCTGCTGTTCGGGTCGATCGTCGCGCTGACGCCGACCGACCTGTGGCTGACCGCGGCCGCGGCCGTCGCCGCGCTGGCGTGCGACGCCGCCCTGCGGCGCTCGTGGCTGGCGACGGGGTTCGACGCCGGCGGCGCGCGCGCCGTGGGCGTGCGGACGGCGCTCGCGGACCGCGCGCTGCTGATCGCGGTCGCGGTCGCGGTCGTCGTCGCGCTGGACGCGGTCGGCGCGCTGCTGGTCACGGTCGTGCTGACGGTCCCGGCCGCGACCGTGCGGCTCTTCGAGCCGGCGCTGCGCACGCAGCAGGCCGCGACGTTCGCGCTGGCCGCGGTCGAAGGCCTGGCGGCGATCTGGATCGCCGACGCGTTCAACCTCGGCCCCGGCCCGGCGATGGCGGTCCTCGGCGCGCTGGCGTACTCCGCGGCCGCGGTCCTCGCGCCGCGGGAAAGATTGGCGGCGGCGTGACGCGCGCGCCGCGGAGCCGGGGGCGCGCGTGAACGTCGCCGCGACCGACCTGCGGGGCGGGTACGCGCGCGGGAGCGACGTGCTCGGCGGCGTGACGTTCGCCGTCGCGCCCGGCGAGATCGCCGCCGTGCTCGGCCCCAACGGCGGCGGCAAGACGACGCTCTTCCGCGCGCTGCTCGGCGAGCTGCCGTACCGCACCGGCGCCGTCACGCTGGCCGGCCGGCCGGCGTACGTGCCGCAGACCGACGACGCGCGGCTGGATTTCCCGGTCAGCGCCCACGACGTCGCGCTGATGGGCGCGTACGGGCGTACGCCCTGGTACCGGCGCGTGGCGCGGGCCGACCGCGAGCGGGCGGACGCGGCGCTCGCGCGGGTCGGGCTCGCCGACCGCGCGCAGGCCCGCTTCGGGACGCTCTCCGGCGGCCAGCGCCAGCGCGTGCTGATCGCCCGGGCGCTGGTGCAGGACTCGCCGGTGCTGTTGCTCGACGAGCCGCTGTCGGGGGTCGACCGGCCGAGCGCGGTCCAGATCGAGCGGCTGTTCGGCGAGCTGCAGGCCGAGGGCCGCACGCTGCTGGTCGCGACCCACGACGTCGGCCAGGCGCGCGCGTGGCCGCGCGTGCTGTGCCTCAACCACGGACCGGTCGCGTTCGGCGCGCCCGCCGAGACGCTGACGACCGCGGTCCTGCGCGCGACCTACGGCGACGAGCTGGTCGTGCTCGACGGCGCCGGCCAGGCCGTGACCGTGTCCCACCACCATCACGGGCACGCGCACTGATGCTGTCCAGCGGCATCATGCAGCGCGCGTTCCTGGAGGCGATCGTGCTCGGCCTCGCCTGCGGCCCGCTCGGCGTCTGGATCCTCCTGCTGCGGCGCGCGTACGCCGCCGAGTCGCTGTCGCACGCGATGCTGCCGGGGCTGGTGATCGCCGCGCTGGCCGGGATCCCGCTGCTGCTCGGCGCCGCCGGCGGGGTGCTGGTCGCGGCGGCGGGGATCGCGCTGGTGGCCCGCGACGCGCGGGCCGGTGGGGACATCGGCGTCGCGGTCGTCGTCTCCGGGCTGTTCGGGCTCGGTGGGATCCTGGCGCTCTCGCCCGACACGCCGCCGCGGCTCGGCGAGCTGCTGTTCGGCGACCTGCTGGGGCTCACGAACGGGGACCTGCTCGCCGCCGCGGCGCTCGCGCTCGGCGTGCTCGCCGCCCTCGCGGTCGCCTACCGCCCGCTCGCGGCGACCGCGTTCGCCCGCCACAGCGCGCGCTCGCTCGGCGTGCGCCCCGCGCGCACCGACCTCGCGCTGCTCGTCCTGCTCGCGCTCACGACCGTCGCCGCCGTCCAGGGCCTCGGCAACCTGCTGCTGGTCGCGCTGATCCTGGCGCCCGCCGCCACGGCGCTGAATCTGGCCACGCGCCTGCCGGCGATCCTCGCGCTCGCCGCCGCGCTCGCGGCGCTCGCGGGCGTGGCCGGCCTCGTCGTCTCCTACCAGCTGGACATCGCGGCGGGCGCGAGCGTCGCGCTGGCCGCCGTCATCGTCGCCTCATTCGGCCTCTTGAAACCGAAATTAGACATGGCATAATTTGATTCGTGGCAGCTGACGAACCCAAGGGCGCCGGATGAACCCACCCACGGTGCTCGAGGCCGCCGCCACCGCCACCGGCGCTCCCGTCGAGGACTCGGCGCTGCGCACGGTGCGCGCGAAGGGCCGCTTCCGCGGCGGCGTCGCGCTCCTGGGCCCGGCGTTCGTGGCCGCGGTCGCGTACATCGACCCCGGCAACTTCGCGACCAACATCGCCGGCGGCGCCAAGTACGGCTACATGCTCGTCTGGGTCATCGTCGCCGCGAACCTGATGGCGATGCTGGTCCAGTACCTGTCGGCCAAGACCGGCATCGCGACCGGCCGCAACCTCCCCGAGCTGTGCCGCGAGCACTTCAAGCGCCCGGTCTCGTTCGGGCTCTGGCTGCAGGCCGAGGCGATCGCGATCGCGACCGACCTGGCCGAGTTCGTCGGCGCGGCGATCGCGCTGAACCTGCTGTTCGGTGTCCCGCCGTTCGTCGCGGGCCTGATGACCGCGGTCGTGGCGTTCGCGATCCTTGAGCTGCAGACACGCGGCTACCGCCGCTTCGAGCTGGCGATCGCGGGCCTGCTGGGCATCGTCTTCCTCGGCTTCATGTACGACCTCTCCCAGGTCGGCGCCGACAGCCACGAGCTGGCCAAGGGGCTGATCCCCAGCTTCGACGGCACCGACAGCATCCTGCTGGCCGTCGGCATCCTCGGCGCGACCGTGATGCCGCACGTCGTGTACCTGCACTCGGCGCTGACCGCGCACCGGATCCCACCCGAGAGCCTGGACGAGAAGCGCGAGCTGCTGCGCTTCGAGCGCGCGGACGTGTTCATCGCGATGGGCCTGGCCGGCGTGATCAACCTGGCCATGCTCGTCGTCGCCGCCCAGCTCTTCCACGGCAGCGGCCAGACCGGGGTCGACTCGATCGAAGGCGCGCACGCCGGCTTCAGCACGCTGCTGGGCGGTGGCGCGGCGCTGGCGTTCGCGGTCGCGCTGCTGGCGTCCGGCCTGAGCAGCTCGAGCGTCGGCACGTTCGCCGGCCAGGTCGTGATGCAGGGCTTCATCAACCGCCGGATCCCGCTGTTCGCGCGCCGGGCGGTCACGATGACGCCGTCGCTCGTCGTCCTGGCGATCGGCGTCGACCCGTCGACCACGCTCGTGATCTCCCAGGTGGTGCTGAGCTTCGGCATCCCGTTCGCGCTGGTGCCGATGGTGCTGCTGACGCGGCGGGCGGACATCATGGGCGCGCTGGTGAATCGGCGGCTGACGACGACGATCGCGAGCGTCGTCGCGGGGCTGATCATCGCCCTCAACGGCTTCCTCCTGTTCGAGACGTTCTTCGGTTAGGCAAGCCGCCACTTTTGTAGTGGCGACTTGACAAACCTCGAAGCTGCCGGTTATAAGCCCGGGTGGTTTCGGTGAAGACGGGAGGAGAGCTCGTGCGTCGGACGTTCGCACTGGTGTTGGCCGCCATGATGGCGGTGTTGTTGATGGGGGCGGCTTCGGCGAGCGCCCAGGACAAGGTCCTGGTGTTCTCCAAGACGGCCGCGTTCCGGCACGACTCCATCCCGCAGGGCATCGCCGCGATCGAAGCGATCGGCGCCGCGAACAACCTCACGGTCGACAAGACCGAGGACGCGAGCGCGTTCACGACCGCCAACCTCGCGCAGTACAAGGCGGTGATCTGGCTCTCGACCACCGGCGACGTCCTCAACGCCTCCCAGCAGACCGCGTTCGAGGGCTACATCCGCGCGGGCGGCGGGTACGTCGGCGTCCACGCCGCGGCCGACACCGAGTACGACTGGCCGTGGTACGGGCAGCTCGTCGGCGCCTGGTTCAAGAGCCACCCGGCGACCCAGCAGGCCACGGTGCGCGTGACCGACCGCGTCCACCCGTCCACGCGCGACCTCCCGGAGGTCTGGACGCGCACCGACGAGTGGTACGACTACCAGCGCAACCCGCGTGCGGACGTGCACGTGCTCGCGGACCTGCAGGAGAGCAGCTACAGCGGCGGGACGATGGGCTCCGACCACCCGATCGCCTGGTGCCGCCAGTTCGACGGCGGCCGCACCTGGTACACGGGCATGGGCCACACGCAGGAGTCCTTCTCGGACCCGGCGTTCCGCTCGCACCTGGCCGGCGGCATCCTGTGGGCGGCCGGCAAGGTCTCGGGCGACTGCTCGGTCGCGCCGCAGCCGGAGCCGTGCGATCCGGGCTCGGACGAGTTCGACGGCCCCACGCTGGACTGCCGCTGGTCGACGATCGTGCGCGAGAACCGCTCGGCCTGGAGCCTCAGCGGCGGCGCGCTGCGGATCACGACCGAGAACGGCGACCTCTGGGACGGCGGCAACAACGCCCGCAACGTGTTCCTGCAGAAGGCGCCGAGCGGCGGCTACGAGCTCTCGACCAAGGTCACGATCGACTCCACCGGCGGCAGCGAGCAGGCCGGGCTCGTGATCTACCAGGACGACGACAACTACTTCAAGGCCGGCTTCATCGCGCGCGACGGCCGGCGCTGGTTCGAGGTCGTACAGGAGCTCGGCCGCCAGACGCGCCACGACGGGACGCTCGACGAGGTGCAGGTCCCGGCCGACTTCCCGTCGACCGTGTACCTGAAGCTGACCCAGCTCGAGGGCACGGTCACGGCGTACATGTCCCAGGACGGCACGAGCTGGACGCCGGTCGGCCGCACGGGCACGGTCAGCTCGTTCACGGCGCCCAAGATCGGCCTGCTCGCGCTCACCAACGACGACGCGTACGTGACCACGGCCGCGTTCGACTGGTTCCGCGTCCAGGCCGTCGGCGCCGGGGAGGACACGACGCCGCCGACGATCGGCGCGACGCCGGACGGCCTGCGCACCTCCGGCGGCCAGTTCCTCAACTACGCCGAGGTGACGGTCAACGCCAACGACCTCGGCTCGGGCGTCAAGACCGTCGAGTACGCGCTCGGCGACGGCGCGTTCCAGGCCTACAGCGGCCCGGTGCGGCTGACCGGGGCCGGGCAGCGCACGCTGCGCTACCGCGCGACCGACAACGCCGGCAACACGTCCGCGATCGGCTCCACGACGGTGACGATCGCGACGCCGCCCAGCTGCGCCGCGGTCACGGCTGAGCCCGGCTTCAAGGCCGTCTACGACGGCACGGTCCAGAGCCTGACCGACTGGTCGATGGCCGGCCCGGGCGGGTTCGACCCGAACGCGGCCGAGTGCGGCATCGACTCCTGGGGCGGCATGGGCCTGCTCTGGTACAGCCGCCAGCCGCTGCAGTCGCCGTACACGATCCGCACCGAGTGGCGGATCTACTCCGACGACGACAACTCCGGCGTCTTCATCGGCTTCCCGGAGCCGCGCAACGACCCGTGGAACCCGGTCGCCGAGGGCTACGAGATCCAGATCGACCCGACCGACGACGACCCGACGCGGCGCACCGGCAGCGTCTACTCGTTCCAGGCGGCCAACGCGGCCGCGCTGGCGCTGGCGGTCAAGCCGCACGGCCAGTGGAACGTGATGGAGGTCGAGGTCGCCGGGCAGCTGATTGTGATCCGGATCAACGGCGTCGAGGTCAACCGCTACACGTCGCCGCACCCGGAGCGCGACCCGAGCTCGGGCTACTTCGGCATCCAGAACGACGGCGCGGGCGCCGACGTCACCTACCGCAGCGTGCAGGTCAAGGGCGGCGGGCTGGAGCCGGACCCGACGCCGACGCCCACGCCGACCGCGACCCCGACCGCGACGCCCACGGTCACGCCGACGCCGACGCCGACGCCCGGGCCCACCGAGCAGACCTCCGAGATCACCGCGTCCGTCCCCAACCAGCTGTCGCTGACCCTGTCGACGGACATGATCACGTTCCCGCCGATCGTTCCCGGCATCGCGCATGACTACGACGCGTCGCTGACCGCGCTGGTGTCCTCCAGCGTCCGCAACACGGTCCTGAGCGTGTACGACGCCGGCTCGGGCACCGGCAAGCTCAGCAACGGCGCGTCCGAGTTCGGCTCGCCGGTGATGGTCCGCGCGACCAACGCCGCGAACCCGCAGCGGACGTTCGGCGCGCTGAGCGGGGCGAGCCACCCGCTCGCGCTGCTCGACTACCCGAACCTGGCCAACAAGGACGCGGTCGCGATCGACGTGCGGCAGTCGGTCGCCGCGACCGACGCGCTGCAGTCCGGCCGCTACTCGAAGGCGATCACGTTCCGCCTGTCGGCCGGGACTCCGTAGCCGGCCCTATTGACCCGCCCGCGGCATTCGGGAATGCTGCGGGCGGGATGGAGCCGGGCGCACGCCAACCGCGCAATCGCCGCCGGCCGCGCCGCGGAGGCGGCGCGCGCTGGGCGCGCCGGATCGGCGGCCTGCTGGGGACCCTCGCGTTCCTCGCCGCGGGCGTCGCCAGCGCGCTGATGATCCTGCCCGACGGCAGCGGCGAGGACGCCGCCGCCGTGGCGGCGACGCCGACGGCGACCGCGACGCCCGCGCCGAAGCCGAAAAAGAAGAAGAAGGCCAAGCCCAAGGGGCCGAGCAAGGCCGACAAGGCGGCGCTCACGGCCGCGCTCGAGGAGGTCCGCACCCAGGGCTACACGACCCTCAAGCAGGGCGACTACGACGTCAAGGCGACGCTGCGGGTGCTGATCGCCCGCCCGGTCGGCGACGCCGCGGGCGGCTACCGGGCGTTCTTCTTCACCAAGGACGGCTTCCTCGGCACCGACGCGCAGGCGCCGTCGACCCGGCTGACGCTGGCCAAGTCCGGCAAGGTCACGGTCACGCTGTCCTACGGCGTCTTCGAGACGGGGGACGCGGCCGGCGCGCCGAGCGGCCGCAAGCGCGTGCGGTTCCGCTACGAGAACGGCGCCGTCACGCCGCTGGACACGATCCCGCTCGACGGCGCCCGCTTCCAGCGCCGGCGGTAGCCTCTCTCCTGACCAGGAGGAGGACCGCCATGGAGCCGTCGTACGCATCCGGGACGTCGTCAACGCCGCTGCTCGGCGACACGATCGGCGACAACCTCGACCGGGCGGTCGCCCGCTTCGGTGACCGCGAGGCGCTGGTCTCCGTCCACCAGGGTCTGCGCTACACGTACGCGCAGCTCGGCCAGACGGTCGACCGCGCGGCGCGCGCGTTCATCGCCGCCGGGATCGAGCCCGGCGACCGCGTCGGCATCTGGAGCCCGAACTGCGCCGAGTGGGCGCTCGTCCAGTACGCGACCGCCAAGGCCGGGATCATCCTGGTCAACATCAACCCGGCCTACCGGACGTCGGAGCTCGCGTACGTCCTCGACCAGTCCGGCTGCCGGATGCTCGTGGCCGCGACCGCGTTCAAGGCCAGCGACTACGCGCGGATGGTCGCCGACGTGCGCGGCGAGCTGCCGGCGCTCGAGCGGGTCGTGTTCATCGGACGCGACTGGGACGAGTTCATCGCCGGCGGCGACGCGGTGGCGCCCGAGGAGCTCGCGCGCCGCCAGCGCGCGACCCAGTTCGACGACCCGATCAACATCCAGTACACGAGCGGCACCACGGGCTTCCCCAAGGGCGCGACGCTCAGCCACCACAACATCCTCAACAACGGCTATTTCGTCGGCCAGGGCTGCGGCTACACGGAGGCCGACCGGGTCTGCATCCCGGTGCCCTACTACCACTGCTTCGGCATGGTGATGGGCAACCTGGCGTGCACGTCGCACGGCGCCTGCATGGTGATCCCGGCGGCCGCGTTCGACCCGGTGGCCACGCTGCAGGCGGTGCAGGACGAGCGCTGCACGAGCCTCTACGGCGTCCCGACGATGTTCATCGCCGAGCTCGAGCACCCCGAGTTCGCCGACTTCGACCTCTCCAGCCTGCGGACCGGGATCATGGCCGGCTCGCCGTGCCCGATCGAGACGATGCGCCGCGTGGTCTCCGAGCTGCACATGGAGGAGGTCACGATCTGTTACGGCATGACCGAGACCTCGCCGGTGTCGACGCAGACGGGCGCCGACGACCCGCTGGACAAGCGCGTCGGGACCGTCGGCCGCGTGCACCCGCACGTCGAGGTCAAGATCGTCGACCCGGAGAGCGGCGCGGTCGTGCCGCGCGAGACGCCGGGCGAGCTGTGCACGCGGGCCTACAGCGTGATGCTCGGCTACTGGAACGACCCGGAGAAGACCGCGGACGCGATCGACGGCGCGCGCTGGATGCACACCGGCGATTTGGCGCAGATGGACGCCGACGGCTACGTGAAGATCGTCGGCCGCATCAAGGACATGGTCATCCGCGGCGGCGAGAACGTGTACCCGCGCGAGATCGAGGAGTTCCTGATGGGCCATCCGGACGTCGCCGACGTGCAGGTCGTCGGCGTTCCGGACGACCGCTTCGGCGAAGAGCTGATGGCCTGGATCGTCACTCGCGGGGGCGCCGAGCTCGACCGCGACGCGGTCGTCGCGTACTGCCAGGGACGGATCGCCCACTACAAGGTGCCGCGCTATGTTCGGGTGGTGAGCGAGTTCCCGATGACGGTCACCGGCAAGGTGCAGAAGTTCAAGCTGCGCGAGCAGGCGATCTCCGAGCTCGGGCTGGCCGAGGTCGAAACCGCCTAGTGTGCGGGCGCTACACGCTGTCGACGGTCGACGGCTCTGACATCGCCCAGCGGTTCTCGCTCGTGGAGCCGCCGGCGGCCGAGACGCTCGGCCGGTTCAACGTGTGCCCGACCGAGGCGATCGCGGTCGTGCACGAGCCGCAGCGGGCCGACGCCGTGCGCTGGGGGCTGCGGCCGTTCCGCAACAGCGGCTTCGCCCCGATCAACGTGCGCGCGGAGACCGCGGGGACCCGCTTCAAGTTCCTGATGAAGGGCGGGCGCTGCCTGGTGCTGGCCGACGGCTGGTACGAGTGGCTCAAGCAGGAACGCAAGGGCGGGCCCCGGCTGCCGTTCCGCTACACGGTCGACGGCGGTGCGCCGTTCGCGTTCGCCGGGCTCTACGACGGCACCGGCGCGGCGATCCTGACGACCGCCGCGAACGCGGTCTGCGCACCCGTGCACGACCGGATGCCGGTCGTGCTCGAGGGTCCGGAGGCCGAGGCGGCGTGGCTGAGCGGGGACGTCGGCGTCGACGAGGCGCTGGAGTTCCTGTTGCCGCTGGAGGACCGCCGCGTGGCCGTCGCGCCGGCGAATCCGGCGGTCAACAAGGCCGGCGTGGAGGGCCCCGAGCTTCTCACGCCGCCTTCAGAGTCGCTGTTCTGAAAGGGTTCCCGGGTGGACGTCGGCTTGATCGCCTTCGCGGTCGGCGCGCTGTTGGCCGCCGGGATCGCCGCCTCGCTGCTCGCGGGGCGCTTGCGCCTGCCCGGTCTGGTGCTCGTCCTGGTGCTCGGCATGGTCTTCGGGTCCGACGGCCTGTCGTGGATCGACTGGGGCTCGACGCGGTCCGACTACGACGCCGCGCAGACCGCCGCGATCCTCGCGCTCGGCCTGATCCTGTACGAGGGCGGCCTGTCCAGCGGCTGGAGCGAGATCAAGCCGGTGATCGGCACGTCGGTGCTGCTGGCGACGGTCGGCACCGCGCTGACGGCGGGCATCACCGCGATCGCCGCGGCGCTGCTGTTCAGCGAGCTGACCACGCTCGAAGCGCTGGTGCTCGGCTCGACCGTGGCCGCGACCGACGCGGCCGCGGTGTTCGCCGTGCTGCGCGGCTCGACGCTGCGGCGGCGCCTGGCGCGCACGCTCGAAGGGGAGTCCGGCGTCAACGATCCGATCGCGGTCCTGCTCGTCCTGGCCAGCATCGAAGCGATCAAGCACTCGGACTTCGGAGTGCTGGACGCGCTCTGGCTCGGGTTCAGCGAGCTGGCGGTGGGGGCCGGCGTCGGCCTGGCGGTCGGCGCGTTCGGCGTGCTGGTGCTGCAGCGCGTGACGCTGCCGTCGGCGGGCCTATACCCGGTCGCGTCGGTCGCGTTCGCCGGGCTGGCGTTCGGCGGCGCCGACGTCCTGCACGGGACGGGCTTTCTCGCCGTGTTCATCGCGGGGCTCGTGATCGGCAGCGCCACGACGCCCGCGCGGCGCACGATCATCACGTTCCACGAGGGCCTGGCGTGGGTCGCGCAGCTCGCGCTGTTCCTGCTGCTCGGCCTGTTGGTGAACCCGGGCGAGCTGCTCGACATCATCCCGGAAGGCGCCGCGATTGCGATCGTGACCGCGCTGCTCGCGCGGCCGCTGGCGGCGCTCCTGGTCGCCTGGGGGTTCACGCTCCCGGAGCGGCTGACGCTCGGCTGGGCCGGGCTGCGCGGCGCGACCCCGATCGTGTTCGCGACGTTCCCGGTCACCGAGGACATCCCGCACGGGCACCTGATCTTCCAGGTCGCGTTCTTCGTCGTCCTGCTCTCGACGGTCGTGCAGGGGCTGACGATCGAGCCGGTCGCGCGCTGGCTGCGCGTCACCAGCGACGAGGCGGCGATCCCCGCGCCGCTGGTCGAGCCCGTGCTGCTGAACCGGCTCGGGGCCGAGACGATGCAGTTCCCGGTGCGCGCGCACGACGCGATCGCCGGGCACCCCGTGCGCGAGCTCGGGCTGCCGCGGGAGGCGCTGCTGAACGTGATCGTGCGCGGCGAGCGGGCGATCCCGCCGCGCGGGTCCACGATCATCCAGGAAGGCGACCAGCTGCACGTGCTGGTGCGCCAGGAGGTCGCGGTCGAGTTCCGGGAGCTGATGCGGCGCTGGCGCACCGGGCCGATCGGCGCCAAGGAGCGCCGGCCGCGGCGTCCGCGCAGCCGCCCGTCGGTCACGTCGATCCGGCCCTGGACGGACGCCGACGGCGACCCGCAGCGGCCGTCCGAGCTGGCCGGGCAGGTCGTGATCGAGCAGCTGCGCACGCGCCGCGACGAGCCGGGCGCGCTGGTCGTGCTCGAGGACGGGCGCTTCGGCGTCAGCGGGCCGCTGCTGGCGATCGGGCCGTCCGGCGAGCTGCAGGCGTTCGCGCGGCGGCGGCTGAGCAACGCGTCCAGCCCGGGCGAGCGCGCCTGGTGGCAGGAGGTCGTCGGCGCGCTCGCGCGTTAGACGAGGTCGAGCACGCGCGCGCCGTTGACGTAGGCGACGCGGGTGGCGCCGATCTCGTGCACGAGCGTCCCGGGCGTCGGGTGCACGTGGCCGTGCAGCAGCCAGCGCGGGCGCTTGTCCAGCACCCAGGCGCGCAGCGCGTCGAAGCCGATGTGCGCCGGGTCGTCCGGGTCGTCGTTGACGCCGCGCGGCGGGCAGTGGCAGAGCAGGACGTCGGCCGCGGGCAGCTTGCGGACGAGCCGGCGGGCCTGGCGCTGCGTGTAGGACGGGCCGACCGGCGCGGTGCCGGAGCGCCGGTAGCTGACGCAGCCCTCGAAGCCGCAGAAGGACGGGCCGTTGTCGAGCTCGATCCGGTTGACGTGCACGTCGTCGATCGCGAACCAGGTCATGTACGGCTCGGCGTCGTGGTTGCCGTAGACGCCGAGCTTGGGCAGCGAGATCTGGTCCAGCGTCTCCAGCCAGCTCGGCTGCAGATCGCCGAGCGTGAGGATGGCCTCGACGTCGCGCTGCGCGGCGAGCCGCACGACGTCGCCGTGGAACGGCCGGTCGGCCAGCGCCAGGACCCGCATCGCCTGAGGTCTATCGGATCGGCCGTCAGAATGACCGGATGGACCCCTACGCCGTCCTCGGCGTGCGCCCGGGAGCGCCGGAGAAGGAGATCGCCGCGGCCTACCGCGACGCGGCCAAGCGCTGGCACCCGGACCGCGGGGCGGGGGAGGAGGCGGACGCGCGGATGGCGGAGATCAACGCCGCGTACGACCTGGTGCGGGCGGCGGCGCAGCATTCCAACGGCTCCGCCCCGGCGCGGCCCGTGGGGCGCGGCGCCTGGCTGATCGCGCCGCTGCGGCTCGCGCTCGGGCCCGAGCTGCTGGACACCCTGGCCGAGGGCGAGGAGGTGCGGCTGGTCACGCCGACGTCGACCTGGGCGAGCCCGCGGGCGATCCTGGCCGTGACCGAGCGGCGGCTGCTGTGGCTGCTCGACGACGCGCCCGTCGCGCGCGTGCACTCGCTGGCGTTCCGCAACGTCGCGGAGCTCTCGTCCCGGGTCCGGCGCAAGCACGCGACGCTGACGGTGCGCACGATCGGCGGGCGCCGCCACGTCTTCCACGATCTGCGCCCGCATACTGCGGCCACGATCGAGCGCCACGTGCGGGAGGGTCCGCGCCGCTAGCTACCGTGGGAGGGTGCGCGCAGTCGATCCGGTGGCCAACGTCGAGCTTCGGCACAACGCCCAGGGCCACGAGATCATCGTCTTCGCGTTTCCCTATCGGGCGGACATCGTGGACGCCGTGCGGGCGATTCCCGGGCGGCGGTTCGACTGGCAGGCCAAGGAGTGGTCGGCGCCGCGGGCGGACGCGACCGCCGCCTACGTGCAGGGCGTGCTGGAGCGGTTCCCGGAGCTCGAGGTCGCTCCGGAGGTCGCCGAGTGGCTGGCGCGGGCGGTCAAGGGCTGGGTCGGGCGCGTCACGGCCGCGCGGCGGGCCGGCGCGGGGTGGTTCGTCCTCGACGGGATCGCGGGGGAGCTGCCGGCGTCGCTGTGTGACGTGGCCGAGGAGCGCGGCGAGCGGCGCTGGCTGCCGTTCACCGAGGAGGTCGCGAACGAGCTGCTGGAGCTGCCGGGCGCGCGGATGGACCCGCGGGCGCTGCGTTGCGCGTCGCGGCTGCAGGTCGGGCTCGTGCCCGCGCCGGCGACGCTGATGCTGGTCGAGAGCTACGGCGAGGCGCGCTTCAAGCTCGAGGTCAACTGGGATCCGGACACGGTCGCGGCGTTCTGCGAGCTGCCGGCCGCCGAGGCGCACGGGCGCACCGTGCCGATCGACCCGTACCTGCTGGAGCCGCTCGAGCACTTCATCCGCCTGCACGGGATCGACGTGGGCGACAACGCCCGCTCGGCGCTGGAGCGGCTGCGGAGCGAGCACGACCAGGCGATCGACGCGGTCCGGCGCTCGCGCGCCGGGACCGGGGCCGAGCTGGCGTGCGAAGCGCGGCTCGGGGGCGCGCTGCGGCCGTTCCAGCGGGCGGGGGTGGCGTACGCACTCCAGTCGCGGCGGCTGTTCATCGCCGACGAGCAGGGGCTGGGGAAGACGGTCGAAGCGCTCGCGGTGCTGGAGGAGGACGACGCGTTCCCGGCGGTCGTGATCTGCCCGGCGTCGCTGAAGCTCAACTGGCAGCGCGAGATCGAGCACTGGCTGCCGCACCGGTCGCTGCACGTGGTGGTGGGCACCGGCAAGGCGATCCCGCGGGCGGACATCACGGTGCTGAACTACGAGATCGTGCACGCGCACCGCGAGCGGCTGGCGATCGCGCGGCCGCGGGCGCTCGTGCTGGACGAGTCGCACTACGTCAAGAACCCCGCCGCCAAGCGGACGCGAGCGGTGCGCAAGCTGGCCGAGCAGCTTCCTTCTGATGCGCTGAAGCTCTGCTTGACCGGGACGCCGGTGATGAACCACCCGGACGAGCTGATCTCGCAGCTGCGGATCCTGGGGCGGTTGGAGGAGTTCGGGTCGGGCGCGCGGTTCAAGCGGCGCTTCCAGGGGGCGGGCGCGGAGGAGCGCATCCACTGGCACCTGCGCCGCACGTGCTTCGTGCGGCGGTTGAAGAAGGACGTGCTGCCGCAGCTGCCGGAGAAGCGGCAGGTGGTCGTGCCGGTGGCGCTGGAGAACCAGCGCGAGTACCGGCTGGCCGAGCGCGACGTCGTCGCGTGGCTGCAGGAGCAGCCGCTGGAGCTGTCCGAGCTGGAGGCGAAGGTGCAGGCGACGCTGCGCGCCGAGCGGCTCGCGCAGTTGAATACGTTGCGGCGGCTGGCCGCGCGCGGGAAGCTCGGGCCGGCACTGGCCTGGATCGACGACTTCCTGGCGTCCGAGGAGCCGCTGGTGCTGTTCGCGTCGCACCGGGAGATTCAGGAGCAGGTCGTGGCGCGGTTCCCGGACGCGTTGCACGTCGTCGGCGCCGACCGGGCCGACGAGCGCGATCGCGCGGTGCAGGCGTTCCAGGATCCGGCCGGTCCCCAGCTGATCGTCTGCTCGACGCGGGTCGCCGGGCAGGGGATCACGTTGACGCGCGCGTCCAACGTCGTGTTCCTGGACCTGGAGTGGAGCCCGGCGATGCACGACCAGGCCGAGGACCGCTGCCACCGCATCGGCCAGCGTGACGCGGTCACCGCCTGGTACCTGCTGGCGGCGGACACGATCGACGAGTCGATGGCCGAGGTGCTGGCCCGCAAGCGCGGCATCGTCGGCGCGGTGACCGACGGCCGGCGCGACGAGTCCGAGGCGGTCGTCCAGTCCGTCGTCCGCTCGCTGCGCGCCAAGCCGCTGCGCCGCCTCCGCGCCGTCGCGTAGCGCGCGCTGCGGCGCGGCTCGGCGCGGCGCGGGGCGGGCGCGCGGCGGGGCGGGCGACGCGAGGCTGTCGGTGCGCGGCGAGTGGTCACTTTCTGGCGCGGGCGGCGCAAACGCGACCGCTCGCCGCGCCGCGCTTGCGGCGCCGGGCGAACGGCGCGCTCTCCGCGGCGCGCTTCTGGGCCCCGGCGAACGGCGGCGGGTGAGGGGAACGCTCCGCCAGTCCGCGCCCGTCGTCCGCGAGCGCGGGCCGCGGCGCCGGCGCCGGGTGGGCGACGCGAGGCCGTCGGTGCGCGGCGAGTGGTCACTTTCTGGCGCGGGCGGCGGAACAGCGACCGCTCGCCGCGCCGCGCGCGCTCCGCGGCGCGCTCGCGGCGCCGGGCGAACGACTCGCTCTCCGCGGCGCGCTTGGGTCACGTCCCTAGGGTTGGTGTAGGAGCGGGGCGGACGGAACTGCAGTGAAGTAGTTCCGGCCACCGCGGCGTCGATGATCGTCGGACTTCTCAAGGTTCGACTATCGAAAGGAGGCGCCAGCGATGGCCGGTGCTGACAGGATGACGATCGAGGAGGTCGTCAAGAAGGTGCTGCTCGATGAGCACGCTGACGTGATCCGCGAGGCGGTCAAGGCCGTCGCGGCGGAGATGATGGAGTTCGAGGTCTCCGAGCTCATCGGCGCCGGGCTCGGGGAACGCCGGCCCGATGACCGCGCGACGCAGCGCAACGGGTATCGCCAGCGCCGCTGGGACACCAGGGCCGGGGAGGTCGAGCTGCAGATCCCCAAACTCCGCCAAGGCAGCTATTTCCCGAGTTTCCTTGAGCCGAGGAGGCGCTCGGAGCAGGCGCTGCTGGCGGTGGTCCAGCAGGCCTACGTGTGTGGCGTCTCGACGCGGCGGGTCGATCAGCTCGTCGAGAGCCTCGGGCTGCGCATCAGCAAGAGCGAGGTCAGCCGCATCTGCGCCGCGTTGGATGAGCACGTCGAGGCGTTTCGGACGCGCCCGTTAGAAGCGCGCTATCCGTACGTGTTCCTGGACGCCAAGATGGAAAAGGTCAGAGACGGCGGCCGCGTCGTGAACAAGGCGCTGGTGATCGCCCATGGCGTCCATGAGACCGGCCGGCGCGAGATCCTGTCCATCGATGTCGGCGAGGCCGAGACCGAGGCGTTCTGGACCGAGTTCCTGCGTGGGCTGGTCAAGCGCGGCCTGGTCGGCGTCCAGCTCGCCATCAGCGACGCACACGCCGGCCTGAAGGCCGCGATCGCGAAGGTCCTCGGCTGCGCGTGGCAGCGCGAGGCTGTCCGACGAACTGTGTGTAGGGGCGTCGTGACTGGTGGTTGGTAGTGGTGGCGTCTAGCCGGGGTAGCGGTCTCCGAAGTGGATCTTCAGCGCGGCTCGTGGCGCGCTCCAGGTG
>Ga0182736_1000840_pt1 | contig 37910 bp, 49 predicted proteins | sample eDN5th30CKraftBY_FD_128882 | JGI IMG/M metagenome (GOLD analysis project Ga0182736, IMG submission 128882) | Enriched backyard soil microbial communities from Emeryville, California, USA - eDNA 5th pass 30_C Kraft BY (version 2) (version 2) | ecosystem: Environmental > Terrestrial > Soil >... | reverse complement strand
GCAGCTTGCGGCCGTTGCCGCGATCGGCGCCGAGCCAGTATTCCATGCGCGGATGGACCCGGAACGTGGCCGGATCGAGCGTTTTCACGTCGCCGATCGGAATGCCGCGGCCCGCCAGATAGGTTTCCACCGGCGTGCCCGCGATCGCGGGCGAGGCCTCGAGAAACAGCTTGAAGGCACGCGCCCGCTTGTCGGCCAGGATCAGGTTTTGCCGCGCTTCGTTCTCGCGCTTGCGCGCCACCGCCTGGGCCGCCAGCCGGTCGCGCTCGGCCTGCTCGATCGAGCGCAGCCCGAAGCGGTCCTCGGCCCAGCGCAGCGCGCCGGCGCGGTCGCCGCCCGTCATCACCAGCGCGACCAGGTCGAGCACGTCGCCCTTCTCGTCGCTGGCATAATCCTTCCACCCGCCCATCGCCGGGCCGGCCAGCCACACCACGAACGAGCCGGCATGGCGGTCGGTCCGGGTCGGATTTTTGGCGGAGTAGACATTGCCGGTCCGCTTGCCGCCGGGCACCAGCTCCGCGACCAGGTTCGGCAGGTCATCGAGCAGTTTCAGCTTGGCGGTCGCGATCCGGCTCATCGCAGCCGCCGCTCCGCCTCGGCGCGCACCGCGCGCTCGCGCAGCAGAACGTCAAAATTGTCCTCGATAATTTCGAGGACGACGGCATGATTTCCCTCGGCCCGGCGGATCGCTTCATCCTTTTCGGCGCTCATCTGCATGAGCACACGCGCGAACATGTTCATCACCGCGTCGATCACCTCGTCGCAGTCGACGCCATCGAACATGGCCGCCATCGCATCAAACATGCGTTCGGAGTTTTCGCTGATTTCGCGCCCTGTCATCGCGGCGCCTCCGGCGGCTTGACGTCGGCATGGGCGAACGCCATCGCCCGCATGTCGGCGAGATGAAGCCGCGTCGCCTCAAGTGTGTCTGTTTGGCTGGCGCTTGCCATTGGCCGCAGCCCCACGTCCCAGGCGGCATCGAGCACGGCCTGCAGCAGATCCCGCGTCGACCAGCCTGCGCCGTCCGGCACCTGAAACGGAGGCGTCGGCGCATAGCGCGTGTATTCGCTGACTTGCAACGCCGTGACGACGAATGATGATCCGTCCAAACGGTCGATCTTGATGTAGAGCCGGAAATCCTCGGAATAGAAATCGCGCTCTACCATCGCCTTTACTGTCATCGCCGCACCATCGCGTTGGAGAGTTTGGACATCAGCGCGTCGAAGGCCGGGTCGTCGCGCCGGTCCTCGACCTGGCGCAGCGCCTTCGAGGCCGCCTGCTTGGAGACGCCGGCGGCGCGCGCGGCCGCGGCGATCGCCACGTCATATTCCGTGACGAGGAAGTGCAGCGCCGCCGCCCGCAGGCGCATCGCCGCCAGCCATTGCGGGTTGCGCGGCCGGTTGTCGTGCGGGTCGGCCGCCATCACGGCGTCGAGCTCCGCGCCGGCGGCCAGGCACACGGTGGCGAGCACCGACCGGAACAGCGCCGAAAGCGGCGTGCGCGCCGCGACCTGGGCGGACCGCTCCGCCTCCGCGATCGCCCGCTCAAGTTTTTGCAGGGTCGCAGGGGCCGAAAGAATTTGGCCGCCTAGCGCGCGACGGTACGTCGAACAGTTGACGAATGCGCGCGCACAAAGATCTGATTGCGAAAGCTTGATGGCTTTCCGGCGGGTTTCGACGGCGTCCAGGCGGGCCATCGCAGCCGCGATCGCAGTCGCCGCCAACGCGTCATCACGGGTGAAGGCGAGCGCATGCGTCATACCGGGTCGCCTTCCGGCGCCTGCGCCGCGCCCTCGACCTCGGCCTGAAAGCCCAGAATGACGCTGGCGAGCGCGAGCAGCGCCTGCGGGTGGCCCACCGCGCGCGGATTGCCCTCGACCACCATCCGCGCCATTTTCACGCCGGCGGCCCAATCCAGCACCGGGCCGGCCAGGATGACGTCATCCCCGCTTTGCTCGAGCACGGCATAGACCGGCCGCCGCCGATCCTCGACGACGCGCATGGCGATATGCCGCTGCGGCTTGCCCGCCTCCACCGGCGACGACGCCAGCACCGTCCAGCTTTGCTCGCTCATTCGGCCGCCCGCCGCTGCTCGACCAGATCCGGATGCAGCACGATCAGCTCGCGCAACACCTGGCGCTCGTGCTGCTCAAGTGCCTGCGTAACGCGCTCGACAGTGGAGCGTCGTGGATCGGATGTGCCGCGCTGCAGACGGGTAACGACGTGCTGGTCGACGCCCGCCAAAGCCGCCAAGGCCTTGACAGGCAAGCCGATCCGCCGCCGCCGCTGCAGCAATTCCTTGCCGTTCATCATGATCTCCGGTACAGGATGTCCCGTTACGTGTGCTTTCTTGCACACGCCGACCTGATTTGCGGCCCATCGTCAAGAGCTATGTTTAACGTCGCAGTGGATATTTCGCGAGCGCACAATTTGACGAACCGGAAGGTTCGTTGGAGTGGGCATCACATGCCGCGAACATCATCACGAACAGAGGCGCAGGAGCAGCTCCGCGCCGCCCAGCTCGAATGGCTTGACCGCATCCTTAGCTCGCTCGGCATCACGCCGACCGAGCTGGCCCGGAAAAGCGAGCTCGTGCACACCACGCTGACCGGCTTCATCGCCGGCAAGCGCAACCGGCTCCTGTCCAGCGAAACGATCAATCGCATCGTCGCCGAAACAGGCTTTCCGCCACCGGTCGCGCCATTGGCCGATCCGGCCCGCGGCTTCCGCGAGGAAGAAGCCGACCCTTTCCGGCACCAGGTGGGTGGCGCCGAGGAGGAAGAAGCCATTCGCGCTTTGGTCGGTTGCCGGGAGAACGCCGACGCTTGGGTGCTGCGCACCCGCGCGCTTGAACTCGCCGGCTACCTGCCCGGTGATATTGTGGTGCTCGATCTCGGCATCGAGGCAAAGGCTGGCGACGTGGTCTGCGCCCAGATCTACGACATCCAGCGCATGCGCGCCGACACCATATGGCGCATCTATGAACCGCCCTATTTGGTCGCCGCTTCGGCCGATCCCGCACTGCGAAAACCGCACCGGGACGACGCCGCCGCGATCAAGGGCGTGGTCGTCGGCCTAGTCCGCCCGAGGCGCGTTGCGTAGTCAACTTTTCGCAGGGTTAACGGGCATCTGACGACATTTTGATGTGCATACTTGCACATTTCAAAGTGCTTCAATAACCTCGTGGCCGCGTCGCTGATTTGCGACGTGCACGGGGATGCACACATGACACCAGAATTAGAGAAGGCCGAGGCCCGCGAGCGCAGCGAGCTCGAAACGTTGGCGGCCGACCGCACGGCGCCGGAACATTGCCGCGTGGAGGCCCGCTTGAAGCTGGCGGCGCTCGCCAGTTTTCGTCGCGCTCTCACGGAAATGATGGTCGAAGGGATCAACCCGGGCGAGATCCTTCACGGCGGGGTTGAAGCCATTGGTTTCATGTTCGCACTGACGGCCGAAGCCGTGAGCGGCATGACGGACGGCAAGTTTCCAGTCGACGAAATTATCTGCAGCACTGTCGACGCCATTCACAACGCTGCCCATGCCACGGTCCGCGATCATCACAAGCAGGGCGTCGTGCTCGAGCGCGGCCCGACAGGCGCACATCTCCGCGACGCGGATTGGCGCGACCAGCCGGCGGGAGGCGTGGCATGAGCAATCTCGCCATCGGCCCCGATCTTTTCACCGGCAAAATTCTCGGCCGCTTCCAGCTGCAGAACGATCGCCATTCGGTCGACGTCAGCATGACCGGCGAGAAACTGGCCGACGTCGTGTCCGGCCTGCGCCGGCAGATCGAGACGCTGAACGACGCGGCCCTGAACGAGGCGTTCGACCAGGAACTGCTCGCTCTCAGCCGCGGAGGCGCGGCATGAACGGCGCCCCCGAAACCACGGCGCCCGAAGGCGCACCCGAAGCCGACCCGGTCGCGGACCTGGCGAAAGCCATGATGCGCCTGGCCGATGACGCTGCCCAGCAATGGAGCCTCGACGACGTGCCGCTGCGCGACGTGCGCGCCCGCCTCATGAACCTCGGCTGTACCGTCATGGGCGAGCTGCTCGGCCAGGTGGCCGCTAGCCACCCCGGCAACGAGGCCTATCTGCGCGGCTCGATGTACCTCATGGCCATGCATGTCGAGCGCCACGCGCTGCACCGCCTGCAGGAACTGAAACCCGCCGCCGTGGTGCAGCCCCGCATTCTCATGCCGGGAGGCCCGCGATGATCCACGATCCGCTGCCACGCCTGGTCGAGGTGCCGCTGCGCGCCGCCTCGAGACAGGGCGGCGGCCTGGCCGTCATGACGGCCGATCGCCGCCGCGTCACGCTGCAACTGCATTTGGTGGCGCGCTGGACGCCGGCGATCGCCGTGCTTCCGGAATGGTATGCCCGCGAGAAACGCCTGCTCTCGATCGAGGCGTGCTGGGACGCCGGCCAGGTGGCGGCCCGGTTCGGCCGCACGCGCGGCTGGTTCCTGAAACACCGCGCCGACCTGTTCGACCAGGGCTTTCCGCAGCCGGTCTGCGCGCTCGGCCGGCCGCTCTGGGACCCGCAATCGGTGCGCGCCTGGTTCCAGAAAAACCACCCGCTGGCGCCCGCCAGCCGCGCCGCCAATGACGACGACATCGCCGGCCCGGAGCAGGACGTCCAGGCCGTCGACGAAACCGACGCCTGGCGGGCCATGCTGGGCCAGCACTACGGGAGGCACGCATGACGAAGACGCTCCGCATCGCCCGCGAGCTGCTCGAGCTCGCCACCGTCGCCGCCTTCGTGATCGGCGCATCCTACTGGTTCGCGCTGCTCGCCGAGGTGCCGCAATGATCGCGAGCATTCAGCACACGCCGATGTTTCGCGAGGCGGTGGAGAATGAGGTGCGGCTTCGGACGAGGGCACTCACTGCCGCCCTTAGCGCTGCGCGAGCCTATGTGGCGGACCATCTCCACGGCACTCTCGAATGCGTCTGCGTCCTGGACAGGGAGACCCTCGAGCCGATCCGCGAAACAATCGACCCCGAGGAGCGCAAGCACGTCGAGGAGATCGAGCGGCACCTGGCGATGATCGACGCCGCGCTTGCCAATGTCGGAAGTCGGCCATGACGCCCGAACAGGAAAAGGAGCTGGCCGCGATCGAGGCCCGGATCGCCGCCGCTTTCCGTGCCTGGGACCGACAGCTGGCGGCCGTGGTTCATGAGGCCACTTCCCGCGCCTCCGCCCTCTCCCCCGACGAAAGGGCCGCGCAATGAAATGCCCGCACTGCAACGGGACCGGCGAACTTCAAGCCGAGCAGGTCCACGTCGGCACCATGATCCTGTCGATGCGCCGAGCGCGGGCTATGACCCAGGAGGATCTGGGGAAGCTCATCGGCATGTCGCGCTCTCAGATCGCGAACATCGAAATCGGCCGCAGCGATATGCCGATCAGAACACTCGCTCGCTTCGCCGAAGCCCTCAACGTCAGCATGAAAGAGCTGGTGCCATGACGCCGGCGAAGATGAGCGAGGGGCTGGCAGATCGAGTTGAGGCCGGCCTGATCAAAGCGCTCAGCATCAAGCAGCCATATCCGCATCACGTCTTCCACGACGGGAAGGACGTGGAAAACCGCGATTGGCCTACCAAGGGCCGGGGCTGGTTCATCGTCCATGCCGGCGTGTCGAAGTCCGAGCTGGACGACGATCAAATGGAGCTGCCGCGCGGCGGCGTGGTCGGCATGGCGCGCATCGTCGATTGCGTCACTGAAATGGACAGTCGCTGGTTTTTCGGCCGTTACGGCTTCGTCCTGGCTGACGCCTTCCCGCTGCCGTTGATCCCGTGTCGCGGAAAGCTCGGGTTCTTCGCATTGGAGCCCGACACCTGTCACTCCGTTGCGGCTGCTATCCGCGCCGCCTTGAAGGAGCAGCGGACGTGAGCAAGAATGCGTCGGGGGGGTATCTTAACCATGACCAAGCCTGCGCGAGACGAGCTAGCCGAGCTGCCGCTCGAAGTAAGGATTAAATATTACGATGAGGGCATGAAAGCTCTGATCGCTCGGAATACCGAGAGTTTTAAGACTGCAGCCTCAGCTTCAGTCGAATATGGAAAAGCATCTATCCGATCGCTTTTCCTGTTGAATGGCGCAGCCCCAATTGCACTACTTTCATTCCTCGCAGCGCTATATCGTCAAGACACAACAGGCATCAAGATATCCGCGTTTTTATCTGCATTTCTAGTGTTTGCCGTTGGTCTAGTGATGGCCGTAGTTTGTTCAACGCTCGCCTATTTAAATTTTATGTATCAGCAGCATGACCATATGCAGTTCCGGGATCTAAACGGCTGGATAGGGTTCCTAAGTGAGCCGGCGCCTGAATCTACTCGCATCATCACCGCAACGTTCATCCTTGCCCTGTTGTGCGGCCTCGCCTCGCTGCTTTGCTTCATCTTAGGTGTTCTCCTCGTCGCCAAAGGCTTGGCACAACTCTAGGAAGCGCCGTTATGGCCAAGGCTCAGATCCCCCAATTCATGCTCTGGCGCGGCGGCCGGCCGCGCTGGCATCCAGGCCCGCGGCTGCGCGTGCTGGGCTGGAAGGGCCGCGACCTGAAAGACGAGCTCGGCCACTGGCTGCCGTTCGAGCAGGCCTGCGCGGCCGCCGCGGCGCTCAACCAGGACGTGGCCGCCGCCGGCAGCAGCAAGGCACCCAAAACCATCGCGCAGCGCGGCCGCGCCATCGACGATCTGCTCGAGGCGTATTTCAAGTCCAACGACTTCCTGTCGAAACGGCCGAACACCCAGGCCGACTACAGGAAGAAGGCGGCCGCCATCCGCTTCAAGCCACGCACCCGCGAGGAAGTGGCCAAAAAGAAACCCCAGGAATGGGAGCTGTTTGCCAAGGCGCCCGTGGCCGTCATCGACAAGCCGGCCGTGAAAGCCATGTTCGAATATATGCGCAAGGCTCGCAGCCTGGCGATGGCGCGCGGTGCGATCATGGTGCTGTCGGCCGCGTGGACCTGGGGCACGATGTCGACGGATTGGCGCCTGAAAGCCAATCCCTGCCACGATCTCGATTTGCCGCTGCCGCCACCCCGGGTCCGCATTGCCACCGATGCCGAGATCCGCGCTTTGGTTGCGGCCGCCGACGCGCTCGCCATGCCGTCGATCGGCGATGCCGTTTTCCTCGGCCTGCTGTCCGGCCAGCGCCAGGGCGACATTCTGGCGCTGGTCGAACCGCGCGATCGCAATCGCAGCCTGGTCGACGTCATGGCGGCCGGTGAGGCGTTCGTGGTGGAGCAGGCCAAGACGCGGGCAAAGGTGTCGATCTTCGCCGTGCCGCAGCTGATCGCGCGCATGCGCCTGGCCGACGATCGCCGCCGAGCGCGCAAAGTCATTCCGGAGGCGATCGTGGTGTGCGAGGCCACCGGCCAGGCCTGGGGCGCCAGCAATTTCCGGCATCGCTACGCCGATGTACGGGCGCTGGCCGTGGCGGGATCGAACGAGCATGGCCTGCCGCCGTGCCCCTCGGTAGCCACGCTGAATTTTCAGGATCTGCGCGATACGGCCATCACCTGGCTCGCCCGCTCCGGCTGCACCATTCCGGAGATCGCCTCGATCAGCGGGCACACGCCGGGATCGATTGTCACCATCCTGAAACACTATCTGCAGCTGGACGAGCACCTCGCCAAAGGTGCCATGAGCAACCTCGCCAGATGGCTCGAGGCGCAGGGCGTGGAGCTCTAGTCGATCTCCTCGCCGGCATCGTCTTCATCGGCGCCGCGCGACGGATCGTCGATGAAGGTCAGGCACCCCTCACGAAATGATGCGGACGGATTGTCGCACTCGGCCGCCGCCGTGACGCCGCGCCGCTGCGCCCAGCGATAGCCGGCCGCATGGCCCGAACAATCATCCGAGCAGTCAAAGCCGCCGAACTGGCGGTCGAGCGAGGCAGCCGCGACCAAGCCGCCCGATGGGCCGGGCGACGAGCCGAACAGCCAGATCACGCCAAGCGCGATCACCAGATTGCCTACAATGATGAAGGCCAGGCCGCCGGCGACCTTGCCCAGAAACAGGAGGAAATCGCGCATTCGCCCTCCCCATCCGCAAAGAGAACATCATCGGAACATCGGCCGTTCCGTCCCACGTGGGACGTCCCATATCGTCCCACGTTCTCCCTGCGTTCTTCAGGACTTTCCGCTAAGTCCTTGAAATATTTGGTGGGCGCAGCAGGGCTCGAACCTGCGACCCGCTGATTAAGAGTAATTCGAACGTCTAAAGATTTCAGCAACTTATGGTTAATGGCCACGGTCGGAAATGGCCATTTGCGATGATTTGTCCCACGCTCCCGCTAAGCCGCCTGCGGCCAAGCTCGATTGAGGATGTAGCGAACCCGCGTAAGCGCATGGCGCTGGCTTTCGTCAAGATCGCTGCCCTTGTGGACAAGACCTAGCTGCCCGCCGATGGTGAAACCGGACTGGCCGATGATGACCTTGTTTTCCCCGTTGTCGTCCAACTTGCCGGCATCGGTAGCCTGAGAGACTTGCGTGGTTAGGCTGCCGTTGTCGTAAATCTCGAAGGTGTCCGCATTGTCGCGGTTGGTCATGATATGCCGAATGATTTCGGCTGGACCGGCGCGGACATTCAGGTCACCGAGGTTCCCCGCATAGGCGAAGAATGCGCCCGGTCGAGCACCGGAAGAAAACCATTGGTCGAGAACGTCGACCCGCCCGATGTCTTTCCCATCGTCCGAGATGCGCTCAACGCCAATATGGAAACTTTCAGCAGTGGCGCTGCCAGACTTCATAGCATGCTGCGTATTGATGACCGTGGGCGTAGACCCATCAAGAGACAGCGCATAACCTCGACCGTCTTCGGCCGGTTCCCATGTGGCGTTGCCAAGCTCGACATTGCCGACCTCGGCATAATTCCGCCAGTTGATGTAGGGCAGATCGGGCGTGTTTTCTTCGCCGCGCATGAACAACCACAGGTCCAGGCTGTCCCAAACATCGGCCTCCATCAGCTGGCGATGCGCCGCGTTGATGACCTGTTGCGCATAGGCGCTCAGCGGATTGGCGAGCTCAGCCAGCAGCGCCGTCGTTTCGGCCTCGAATGCATCGGTAGGCGTGAAGCCGAGCGCGAGCAACAGATCCGGATCGAGCCCGATGCTGTAGGGCGCAGCATCGTAATTCCAGACGCCCTGCATGCGGATGCCGCGCAGCTCCATCTCGACACGATCGTCAAGCAGGAACGCCACCTGCGATAGTTTCGAGGTGGCGCCCGTCGTGCTGGTGCCGTGCTCGATGCAGATCACGTGCGTGGCAGGCTCGATGTCGTTGAGGTCGGCCCAATTGGACACGACATCGAGTACCGATTGCTTCCAGCCCAGATCAAGGATGCCGTCGAACCAATAGTCAAGGAAACCGACCCATTGTTCCGTACCGGGATCGAAATAGCTCAGCGCGTCCTTGGCCGCTTGTTTGTCCGATATGCCGCTATCGCCATCGATCCCGGCGAACGCCGCCGCGACGACTGCATCCTTCTCGGACGGCACCACCGGATAGGACAACCCGCTAACGTGCTTGAACAGGCCGTCGACGCCGGCGTCCTTGAAGACGCCGCTCTCGTAGAAGAAAAATTTGAAGATGACATTGCCGAGATGGGCGAATGCCTGCGGATCGAGCGAGGCGAGGCCATAGGCGTTGCCATATTCATCACCGCCGACGATCACCGTCGTGTACTGATTGATGGCCCGGAAGCGCTCGACGCGCGCCACTTTCATCGCCGTGATGAAATCGATATCGGTTTCGACTTCGTTGAACTCCTCGAACGCGACGCGCTGGTCATAGGGCAGCAGCCGTTCGGCCCAGGCGTCGAGCACCGCGAGATCCAGCAGCCAGTTCGGCCCTTCGGTTTCATAGTCGTCGACCACCGCGCCGGCGTCGATCGTCTGCCCCTCGATTGGCGGCCGATGATTGACGATGACCTTCATGCCGGCGGCCAGCACCCGATCGACCAGCAGAAACACCTCGTCGAGCCGCGCCAGGCGCATGGCATGGTCGGCCGCGTCATAGAGGAAAGTGGCCTGCGTATGGATCCGCACGAACGAGCAGCCGGCGGCCGCGAGATCCGTGAGCGTCTGGTCCGTCACCACCTCGTTGCGGCCGGCCGACCATGTGTCGATAAAGCCGAACGTGTTTGAGAACGAGAAGCCCTTGCCGCCGATCCAGCGCGGCAGCGGCGTCTGCCCGCCGGCGGTGCCGGGCCGCACGCGCAGGTCGGCCGAGGCGCGCAAACTGCTGGCGGCGCGCAGATGCCCTCGCAGGCGCAGCGTCATGCCGGGTCGATCTCCGGCTTGACCTCGGAGCCGGAGAACACCACCAGCGCCGCGCCGCCGGTCAGCGTATCGACCGAGACACGCCACCAGGCCGCGCCCGGCTCGTCATAGAGCACCGGCGTCAAACCGTCCGTCAGATCGCCAGAAATACCCTCTACATCGGCGGGCGCCCAATTGGGCGAGCCACCGGCCGGATCACGGGTAGACCGCTCCACGCCCGCCACAAAGGCCGTGGCGTCGCCCGTGACCTGAATGCAAAACCGCCCCGACAGATAGACGGGGTCGCTGTCACCCGCTTCGTCGAACTCGAACTCCGCGATCGACAGCCCGCCGACCGGCACGCTGTAGCTCGCGCCCTGGTTATAATCCTGACTGACACGCGGCATCGGAGATCCTTTCAGCGCTGGCTGCGAAGCGCGTCCAACAGGGCGCGCGGCAGATCGTCGAGGCGGCTGTGAATGCGGTTGACCGCCTCGGCCATCCGGTCATCGAAGCGCACGAACTCGTCGCGCGTGATGAAGGTGCGCGCCGCCTCTTTCCCCTCGTCATTGATGCGCCGCTCGAGCAGCGTGATCTCGCCCTGCATGCCGGCACGCTGGATGCCCGCGGCCTGGTCACTCTTTTCGAGGGTGTCGACGCGCGTGCCGATCGAGCCGACCCACTTGGCCAGGCCGCCGAACGCCGCCGCGACCGTAACCAGGAAGCCTGCCCACCATTGCCATTCGCCCGTCACGGCCGCGCCCCTTTCGGCAACTTTGGCTGCATTCACTGGCACCATGCCGCCCGCCTCGCGTTGTTGCCCTTCACCTCGTCGATCGTCTGCGGCGTGTCGACCACCGACCAGGTGACGGAGCGCCAGGCCCCGCACACGCTAGTCGCGACGGAAGCCGTCGTTCCGCAGGCGGCACTCGGGATCAGCAGCGCAACGGCGGCTGTCCTCATCAGCACGGTTCGCAGCATCGGCCTTGCCCCTTTCCACGCGCGCCTGGTCGGCCTGCGCGGCCGCATAGCCCCGCGCATAGCCACGCTGGTCGATCACCAGCATCGAGCCGAGCATCGCCGCCAGCGCCGCGCCCACGGCCACCACGCGCCAATTGAGAATGAGCCAGGCGATCATGTCGGCAGGCCCTGCACGCACAGATCGCGCTCGATCTGTCGACGGATGACCAGACCTTTGAGGACACGGCCGCCGCCATACACGTAGCGCAGCAATGCCTCGCAAGCGCCGCGATGATCGCCAGCATTGAGCAGGCGCACCATCGACGAGCGGCACCAGGCCGGGCCGCCGATGTTATAGGTCGCCGAGGTGTAGGCCGCCCGTTCGTTCGGTGTCGTATCGACGCGAATGCAGGCCATCGTGGCCGCGGCGTGCTCGGCCAGATCCTGGTCGAGAAGCTCGTTGCATTCCTTGAGCGTGTAGGCCCGCCCGAGGATCGCGGTCTTGGTATGCCCGGCGCAGGCCGTGACGATGCCGATCGGGTCCTTATAGCCGCGCAACACCATGCCCTCGAACTTCGGGACGAGCACGATCAGGGACGCCGCCGCGCCGGCGCCCACGATCGAGGCGAGCGTGCGTTTGCCGGCCATCAGCCCAGGTTCCTTTGCGCAACCACGCGCGCCACCAGCGCCGAGGCTGTGACGCCGAACATCACGACGGCCAGGTGCCATCGCGACACCGGCAGGCTTTCGCCGATCAGCTGCAGCGCCACCTCGAGCCCGGACAGCAGCGCGGCAGCCGCCACGATGCGGAAGCTCCAAGCGCGCTTGACGATCTCCGGCCAGTCGGCGGCGAGCTTCATTCCGGCCGCTCCGGCAAAGTGACGTCCCACGGGTCCGGGCAGGTTTCCGGCAGATCGCGCAGCGCGGCGCGCCAGGCATCGCGGGCCTCGTTGCGAACCGAGCCGGCGGCCGCCCGCACGCTGGGCAGCTCCCAGAAATCGGTTTCGGCCAGCAGGCGACCGCGCCAGGCACGCGGCCAGGGCAGCGGCTGGCGGATCTCGGCCTCGCTGTAGACGGCCGGCGACAGATAAAGCTCGCCCTCGGCCGGATCGCCCGAACAGTCATAGTTGATGCCGGTCACGACACCGTCGCGCACCACCAGGACGTCGCGGCCGGGCGCACGCTTGGGAGCACGCGGCAGGGTGGCTGCCTCACGCGCGGCCATCGCGGCCGTGGTTTCCGGCTTGAACTCGAATGCCCGAGTGCCCGAGCCGCGGGACATCATCCGTGTCATGGCGCCTCCTTTTGGCCGGAGATCGTGACGTTGGTGCCGGTCCCATTGTTGAAGCCCGTCACCATGTCTTTGTAGGAGGTGTCGAGTATCCAGCCGGTATTGGCGCCGCTCTCGATAGAAAATGCGTGGGATGTGCGGTCGTAACCCTCGCAAAGCGCACTCTGGAAAGCGAAGTTCTTTGCCGTGGCACCGATATAGATCAGCGGGAAATCACCCACCCCGGCCTTCGAAGCGTCATTGAAGGTCGTACCGACTACCCGCAGGCCGTCGCCCGCGAACGCCAGGGCCGCCTCCTGGGAATTGCCGATCCGGCCGGCCGTGATCTTGGTGTCGATCGCCCCCTCGTTGATCTGCGCTGTCGTACCGTCCTCGCTTCCCTGCGGATAAGGTACGTCCATTGCGCCCGAGGTATTTGACAGATCGCAGCGGCGGAACTCCGTACGATAACCCTTGTCCAGCGCGAGCGAGCAATCAGTGGCGCGGTCGACCTCCAGCTTGTTGAAGTCGCAAAACTGCGGAATGTCGGCGAGCGCGTCGCTCTCGGAGACGAGTTGCAGGCCACGCTCCACGCCAAGCATGTAGGCGCCGTCCGCGTGAAAGCCGGCCACGCGACCCTCAATGATCATGCCCGTCGAGCCGGCGTTGTAGGCCTGCACTGTGAGCTCATCGAACTTGACGATGTCAGTACGCCCGCTACCACCCGGATCAGAAAATACTTTCAGACCCGCTCCATTGGTCTGATTGGGCATATTGAAATCGATACGCTCGCCGTAGACCGTATTCAGATCCTCGCCGTACAATCCGTAATAGGTTCCGTCTGTAACAATGTTTGAAAGCTTGACCTTGTTGGCCTTGATCAAACGAAAATCGATACCGGATACACGAACGTCTGGCGAATACAGATAAACGTTCGCGATCTGCACGTAATAGATCGGATTGGTGCCGTCGCCGATCTGGAATGCATCGCCGGTCGTACCAGGGCGCGCAATGCGCACCTTGTCGCCAAGGCCATAGAAATTCAGGTACGAGCCCGCATGCCCGGACTTGTGCATGACGATAGGCAGACCGACCCGCCAGTCATGGCCGGACTGCGCGGGCGGGATAATCGCTGTGCCGCCGCCGTTCGAAATCAGGCGGTCGATCATCGCGTTGAAGCAGCCGCTTTCCTCCGCGCCAGCGCCGACTGCCCCGCAATCATAGGGCGTGAGGCCGTGGCGCGCGATCAGGTCGGGCAGGTCGCTGGGCGACACCGCCCCTGTAATCAGGAAGTTCAGCCCCTCGATCGCCTTGCGGACCTGGGCTGCCGTCGTCAGGCCAACGCCGACGCCATCGACCGCGTCCTGGTCGGTGGCCAGCACCACGTTGAGATCGCCCAGGGCGAGATCCAGCATGTCGCGCCGGATTTCCTGCTGTGCCATCACGATGCGGTCGAGATCATCGTCGACCGGGCGGCTCTTGAAGCGCCCTTCCCGCGCCACGCTCGAGGTCCGCGTCAGCACGATATGGCCGCGGATCTCGATTTCGTCGTCTTCCTCGGCCTCGTCGGCCAGCACGATGGCGCCGCCGGCCGGGTTGAAAATGCCCGTGATGGCGTAGTCAATGCCACGAACAAGCTCGACCGTCTCATCGTCGCGCGTGCGGCGCACCAGCACGTCCTCGGCGAGCTGCACCGGGAAATTGTAGCTGAATACGGTCTGCCCCGCGGTTGCCGTATACGGCCCCGAGACGCGCAGATTGGGTGTGATGGGCAGGATAGCCGACATGCCGCCGATGATGGCGGCCGCCGGCCCCGGTCAACCGTTCGGGCGGCCGGGCACGGCAGGCTTCGCCCGCGGTTTTATGCGGCGCCCGGAAAGCTCGAAGCCGGCAACATTCATCTGGTGGACCAAGTCCAACGTCTGGGCGGCCGTTCCATCGCGCAGCACGCGCGGCTCAAGCTCCCGCCAGGCGTCGGCGACGGCCGCCCCCGGCGCGACTTTGGCAGTGGTGTATCGATCACCAAGCACGGCGAGCAGCTCCGGGGATACCGCCTCGAGCTCGCGCAGATAGGTCGAGGTATCGACGGGCTGCCGATTGCCATATCCCCGCTCCTTGACCGCCACAAGCGCATTGCGCGCCTCGGCCATCGAGAGATCGCCAAGAATGTCGTCGGCCGCCTGGCGCTGCGCGCGCGTCAATGTCACCTCGCCATCGGCGCCGCGCGCTCGATTGAACGAAACCTCGCGCCGCAACGCGCTGATCGCCGTCACGGCATCGCGCGCTCGCACCATCGGGTGCATGCGCCGTACCGAGGCATCCATCATCGACACGGCGACATAGGCCCGCGCGGGCGCCTCGAGATTGGCGAGGTAGCTGCTCGCGCCGGACTCATCACCGGCGTTCATCAAATAGCGATAGCTCTGCGCCGCCTGCTCGAACTTCCCGCCTTTCTGCGACATCTGATCCCAAAAGGCACGGGTCGACCGGCTGCCCTTCGAGGCGTCCTTGATGAACCGCTGCGTGAACGGCGCATCGTCCCAGCCGAGCGCCGGCTTTTCGCCGCTGGCGAGGTCGGACATCGCGAGCAGGCCGCGCCCCCAGCTGCCGAGATGGTTCATCACCACATGGTCGATTTTGGCCGGCGGCCAGTTGATCACCCCGCCCAGCGCCTTGGCGAATGCCGAGGTGCGCGCCGTGTATTGCAATCGGGGCTCGAGGCCCTGCAGGTTTTCCGGCACGATCGGCGCGCCGGTGAAACTGTTGGTGTTTCCCTGCAGCTCGAAATAGGTCTTGATGATCGGATTGCCCTCGAGCACCGAGGGCGGCATGGCCGTGAACAGTGCCTCGCGAAAGCTTTCCGTCCAGCGTGCATCGCGCAGCGCCAGCGCATCCCATCCCGCCTCGAGCGCCGACAGGAACGGGATCGCCTCGTAAGGCTTGGGGATCACCGCGAACTTGCCGCCGATCTTGATCGCCCAATGGGTGGCGCGCGTTGAGGGCGAAAGCTCGCGATAATCTTCATCCTGGCTCATCAGCGCATGCCAGGCGAAGCCGGCGCCGCCGAGCACCGACAACCGGCCCCACGCCTTGGTCGCTTCGGCCGCCGCCCGACTGTCTTCGGCCAGCACACGTTTCTCACCACGGCGCACCAGCGGCGCGATCATCTGGCGCGCGCCCTTGTCGAAGCCCTGGATCGCGGCATTGAAGAACGGGACCAGGCGGCGGAACGCATCGAGCTGCGACCCATGTCGATCGAAGTCGATATAATCGCGGGCGCGCCAGGCCGCCTCGAGCACGGCATCGTGCTCGGACAGCCCCCGCGCTTTGGCCTCGTCGACAAAGGTCTTGAACAGGCCAATGCGCTGGCCGGTTTCGGCGAGCTCGGTTAGCTCGAGCAGGCCTTTGGCGCTGGTGAGGCGCTGTGCGGCATAGCCCTTTTTCGACAACGCCTGCAGGTCCCGCGTCAGGCTGGCATCCCGCAACGCCGCGGTATTGGCGCCGCCCATGATGCCGGCGGCCGCATTGTACTGCCGGGCCGCCTCGCCGGAAAAGATCTCGTCGCCCATCCCGCGCGCGGTCTGCGCCAGGCGATGGAACGGCCGGCCATAGAAGATCATCGACGTCATGACGTCGCGCGCCAGATTGGCGATCAGGAAGTCGGGCGAGGTTGTAATGCCCGTGCGCAGCAGCCCCGATGCCTTGGCGCCGGCGTGAATGAAAATATCCGCCACTCGGGCCGGCGCCATCTCGAAATTCACCAGCATCTCGCGACCGAAATCCCCATCGGCGAGGCGCAGCGCGCGCAGCTCGCCGCCATCGCGAAAGAACAGGATCGGCTCGCCCTTTTCGTTGATCACGGCCGGGCGGAAGATGGTGGCCTTGGCATCGCCCAGGCCGGCCTCGGCCGCGTCGCGCAGCATGATGCGGTCGATCGCCGATAGGCCCGCGGCTTTGCCGGCGCTGTCGATCGCCTCGAGCGGATCGACCGACGTGGCCTTGAGCTGGTGGCTCGGAATACGCTCGGCGATGCGGCCGCTGCCATTGCCGGCACGGCGCGCCAGGCGGTCGAGCGCGCGCACCGCGTCATTGCGCGCAATCGCGATCGACGTTTCATAGGCGTCGGCCAGCAGGCTCTCAATCGGGTTGACGACATCGCGCGAGGAACCGCGAAACCGCTTGACCTGGTCGGCCTTGGCCGAGCGCGGTTGCCCACCCTTGGTGGCGGCTTCCTCCGGATCGAAATGGCGCAGGCCCGGCACATAATCTTTGATGTTGAGGCCGTTTTCCCATTGCTCGCGCGAGATCAGGCCCGCCTGGTATTTCTTGGTCCAAAGCGCGCGTGACCAGTCATGGACCTTTTCGGCGGCCGTGACGAAGGCCGGGTTTGACTTTTCAAATTCGGCCACGGTGACGGCGTGATCGCCTGCGGTCAGCTTATCCGGCGGATTGGGGATCTCGCCGGCGCGGAACCGCTCCCATTCGCCGAGTGCCCGGCGTGACCACAGATAGGAGCCGAAGTCTTTCAGGCCCTGATCCTCGAGCTTGCCGAACATGCTGGGCGCGCCGACCGCCTCGACAAGCGCATCGCGCAGGCTGGCGCTGCCCGGCTGGAAGGAGCCATAGGAATGGACGCCGTACATCACGTCCATATGCCCCGCGCCGCCGGCGCCGCGGATCATGCGCAGCAGCTTATAGGGATCGTCGGCAACCTTGAGATCGAGCGCTCGGCCGGTATTGGCCTGGTGGATCGCCGCCAGCATGCGCACGCCGCGCTGCATCGGGTTGAGATCATCGACCAGCATGGTGTAGGCGCGGCCGAGCCAATCGGCGATCGTGCCGCGCACGCCCAGCGTTTCGAAGTCGTCGCCGGCCTTCTCCCACCAGCTCGGCCGCTTGTTCGAGACGATCGTCGAGCCGACCGCGGCCCGCGACGGCTGCTGCAGAAATTGCCCATAGGCCTCGCTCGCCTTTGCCAGCGCCGCGGCCATGTCGCCATGATCCTTGGCGAGCAGGGCATCGAGCGCAGCGTTGAAGGTCGGCGCGTATTTGGCCGCGTAGGGAGGATTTGTTACGCGCAGCCGCATATATTCCGCGAAACCCTCTTTGAGCTTCGCCCTGGGCGCCGCGCCCGGATAGGCCATCGGCAGCAGCTCGGCGGCATGCGTCTGCATCAGCTGCTGCACCGGCTTGCCGATCGCGATCTCGACATGGTGGCCGAGCTCATGCGTCAAAGTCTCGAAATCGTCGATATTGCGGACGCGCACCACGCCGGTGCCGGGCGAATACTGGCCCATCACCTTGCCGCCCTTGCCGCCGCGCACTGTGAACCGCCCCTGCCGCACGGCCGCCGGATCGAGCGCCGCCACCAGCTCGTTACCGACGTCGCGCAGCCGCACGGCCGCGGGCAGCTCGGCGTCCGGCGCGGCAATGCCGGCATCCGGCCTGCGCAGCGCGCCGCGAGGGCGGAACGTCATGGAGGATGCGAGGAAGTCGCGCGGCGTTCCGCCGAGATCATCGGGCAAGGCCTCGACGTTTCGAGCCACAGACGCTAGATTATCGTCCGCCGGCGAGGAGGAGGACGTGTCTTCCTGGCGACCACCGGGGCGCTCGGTAGTACCCCCGGTGCGCCGGCGACGCGCACTGACATCATAAGCCGTCATCAGCCAGGTCTTGGCTTCGCCGTCATAGTCCAGCCGCACCACCGCCCGCGTGTCGGGGTCATCCAGGATGATGCGGTTGTCGGACCGGCTTTCGACTTTCATGCGCGACAGCCGCTCCGGCAGATCGTCGAGCACCTCGGGATGCCGGGCGACGATCTTGGCGAGCCCGAGCCGCTCATCCCCCCAGATCACGTCGATCGGCCCAACTTCGGGATGGTTTAGAGCGGCGCGGGCGTCGCCGCCTTCATTGCCTTTCAACCAGTCCACGGCCTCGCGCCAGCGGCCGGAAAACCCTTCGGCAACTGGACCGAGCGGCGTGTCATCGGCGACGATCGTCACGCCCTCGGGCGGTGGCGCGCGACCGACCGATGCCAGCACAGGCTCGGGGACAGGCACCGGATCATCCGGCAGGCCTGGCGGCCGTTCCGGCGCAGGGCGCGGTTCCGGCGTGCCCGCTTCGGCGGCACGCGCGGCAGTGGAGCCCTCACGGCCGAACGCCGCGCCGAACGCGCCGCCGGCAACCACGCCGGCGCCGGTCGAGAGTGCCAGCTGCTTCGGCGAAAATTCCTCGCGGCCGCCCGTGGCCATCTGCGTGAGCTGCACGCCCGTGTCGATCACGGCATTGGTGATCGCGGCATCGGTCGCGCCGGCGAACACCCTGGCGAGCACGCCCGTGATCTTGCCGCCGGCCGCTTCGACGATCTTGGCGCCGGCGCCGATCGGCACGAAATTCTCCGGCGCCGCCATGCCGCCGAACAGCTGGCCCGAAAACGCCACCACGCCCTCGAGCGGCGTCTGCCATTGCGTCAGGTTTTCATATTGCGCCTTGAAGGATGCTTCGCGCTCGGCGCCGGCGACGCGCTGCAGGCCGTCCGCGACCGCGCCGGCAAGCGTGCCGCCACGCTGCGCGCTTTCCATGTTGAGCATGAAACGCTCGCCGAGCGAGCCGGGATCATCCTGCCCGCCGCCGCCGAACGCAGCCGCCCAGATGCTCGGCGTCGGGCTGGCGCGAAGATCCTGCCCGGGCGTGGTGTCGACCAGGTCCGCGAACGGATTGGCGCCTGGCGCCTTCGCGGCCGGCCCGGCGGCGCTCTGCTCCGGTTCGGCCAGATCCGCGAACGGGTTTGGTTCCGCGCCGTTCATGGTTCCCAATTCTCCGAACCGTCTGGATTGATCGTCGTCCGACCGGCAGCGGCGGGCACGTTCGACATGATACCGCGGTAATATTCGGCTTGGCCCGCCCCGAACATCTCATCGAATTTCGGCGCCAGGTCCGGCCGCTGCCGCAGCATCTCCAGCGCGCGGCTGCTCGGCCGCGGCGGCGGCAGCGCTTTGGGCTTGGCGGGAGCCGCGCCCGGCGATTGCGTCTGCGGGGCCGCGATCGCGCCGGCCTGCGGCGCGGGGTCGACGCTGTCGAGCACCGGGTCGGAACCGAGCCGGCCGACCAGGAAAGCCTGCTCCGCCATCCGGGTTTCCGTGGCTACGTCGACGGCGCGCGCATCGGCCGCCGATGGCCGACCGCCGGCGCCGATGCGGCGCAGCAGGCCGGCGCTGGCGGTTGCGCTACCACTGTCGACGCCGGCCTGGTGCAGCAGCTGCGCCGTGACCGCATCGGCATGCGGGCCATAGCGACGCTCGACATCCGTCAGAACGCCCTGCAGCACCTTGACACGTTGATCTGGCGCGGCCGCGAGAACCGGGCCGACCAGCGCCCGCGCCTCGGCTTCCGTCAGTGGCTGGCGGGCAAGGTCGGGGACGCCGACCGCTTCCTGCGCGTTCACCCGGGCGTCGGCCAGCGCCTGGTAGGTCGCGGGATTTTCCGGGTTGAGCGCAAGCTTGGCGGCCTGCACCTGGTTGAACGCACCGTCGACGGCGCCGGCCGGATCGCGCCGGCGGGCGTCGAGCACCCGCTCCGCCTCGGCCCGAACCTCGGCCGCCAGTTCCGGGTTGCGGCCATCGTCGAGGCCGGCGAGACGCCCGGCGATCGCCTCGGCCGACATGGACCCGAAATCGGCCGTGGCGGCATAGACCTTGCGCGCCTGGTTGCGGGCCACCGCCCATTCCGCAGCGCGGTCGGCGCCGAGCACCCTGGCCACGTCTGCCGGCTGCAGCGGCCCGCCATCGAACGCCATCGGCTGGCCGGTGGCGCGAAGGTTAGCGACGTCCTGGTCGAGCTTGCGCGCGAGATCCGCGCGCGAGATGCCGGTTTCAGCCTGGCGCTCGGCCTGACGCCGGCGCGCCGTGGTCATGAGCTCGCCTGCCAGGGTGTCGGCGGTATCCTTGTCCAGAACAGAGATCGCGCCCTTTTTGTTTTCCCAGTCCTCGGACAGTTTGGCGGCGAAGCGTTCCTGCGCGGCCGGGTCCTCGATCGCATCGAACGCACCGCGTACCTTGGCGGTCAGCGCCGCCGTGCGCCGCCTGGCTTTTTCCTCGACCTGCTCGGCCGGCGTGATGACGCCCTCGGCCGCAGCCGCATCGACCTCGCGATCGCCTTGCTCGACCTGTTGCGCGAGCAGCTTGTCGCCGGCCGGGTTGGCGCCGAGGATATAGGCCTGGCGCTCGATATCCTGCCGCTGGCCCGCCAGCGCCGTGCGCGTCGTGGTGTTACGCTCTTGGATCAGCGCCCGTTCACGCTGCCAGGCGGCGTCGAGCTTGTAGGTCGCCGTGGCCTGCTCGAACCGCATCTGCAGCGCCGCGCGGAGCCGCGGGTCGGACCCTGCATTGATATCGGCGTCATAAGTCGCCTGAATTTCGTTCAGCCGCCCGATCAGCGCCGCCGGATCGCCTTTCAGGCTGTCATGCGCTGCCGCGATTTCCGACCGCAGCCCGATATCGAGCCGCTGCGCAAAGGTCGCGATCGCAGCCTTGTCGGACGCCTCGCCGGAGATCGTGCCGTCGCGCCGCAACGCCAGCGGCACGGGCTCGCCGCCGGCATTGGGCAGGCTGGCCTTCATGCCCTTTTCCAGCCCCTCGGCCTGGCCCTCGCGCAGCGCGGCGGCATCGGCGAGCGAACCGAGCTGATTGGACAGGCCCGCGAACACCGAGGCGACTTTGGTCCAATCAGAGCCATCGTCGACCGGCATTCTCGGCAGGTCGCCGGCAACCTGGCCGGTTCCCTGAAACTGCGCGAGATCGCCCGCGCTGCGTGCCCGCCGCGCCATCAGCGGCTCGCCAGCTTGAGGAGGCCGCTCGCGCCCTGGCCGAGCGCCGACAGCAGCGCCCCCGATCGGGCCGAGCTGGCGCGCTGCCGGTTCATGGCGGCCCGCTGCCGCTGCAGGGCCGCACGCTGATCAGTGGTGCTGCGGTCGATCGAGATTTCCTGGTCAGCCTCGCGCGTTGCGGCATCAGCCGCGTCGGCGGCCTGGCCGCTGGAAATGTCGATACCGGCGGCCGCGAACGCGACATCGTTTTCGCCGAGCACGCGCAGCAGTTCGCGCTTGAGCTTGGTGGTGCGCTGCAGGCCCTGATTTTGTTCCTGCTTGGCGTTCAGCTCATCCATGTCGGCCTGGGCGTTCAGGCTGTCCGCCTGGGCATTGCCGGCCTGCAGTGTCGACAACGCGGAGAACACCGTGGTTGCGCCCTGCAGGATGCCGAGCACCGGCGAGCTCGACAGGAAACCGGCAAGGCCGGTGCTAGCGGCCGCGCCCGCGCTGGCGACTGCGGTCCCAGCCGCCGCGGCCGTACCTGCAGCGGCGGCCGTGCCACCGGCGGCAGCGGCCGTCGAGCCCAGCGTGGCCAGTGCCGAAAGTGCGATTTCCATGCGCCGACCTCAAATGTTGAGCTTGATATTCCAGCTTTTGACTCGCAACCGACCCGGTCGCACCTGCGTGGCGGTGAACACCGGCCGGTCGGCGTAGCCCTCAAGGCCCGATTGCGCGACCAGGCCGGTTAGGCCAGGGCCGAGCTCGGGCCGGTCCGCCTCGAGGCCGAAGGCATCGAGCGGCAGGTCGTAGGCACGGCCGCCATTGGTGGCGATCGCGAGCGAGGTGGTGTCCTCGACATCGACGTCGACGGCCACGATCCGGGTCGGGCGCTGCACGACGATATTCGGCCCCACGTCACGGCGCGGCGGCAACGAGCTCGCAACCGGCGGCCGCCACCGCCCCACAGTGGCGCTTTCCGCCTCGATCGGTAGGGCGATGACGCCGCCGGCGACGGCGATCGGACCGAACACATCGCCATCGGCAAGCACCCAAACGGGCCGGCCCTCATGCATCGACAGGCCGCCGATGGCGTTGCCGGCCGGAGCGACATCGATGGCGCCATCGAGCAGCAGGCCTGGCTCGAAACGCTCGAGCGAGCGTTCGACGCCGGCACCGACCGGCCGCTCGACGATCGCATTCAGTTCATTGCGGCCGTTTGCCCAGATCGCCAGAAATCGTCCATCGGTCGTGCGCCGGTGAAACGAGGTGACGTCCTGCTCGCGCAGCAGCGTCGCCAGGCGCAACTCGCCACCGTCGAGCAGCACCGCCAGCGTGTTGCCATCGGCATCGGCGGTGGCGCGGCGCAGGGCAAGATCCGTCGTGCCACGCACCAGCCGTCCGGCCAGGATCGACACGTCGGACGTGATGTAATTGCCCTGCGTGTCCGTGTAGCGGAACTCGCCGATTATGCCGCGATTGGCATACGCGAACAGAGCGGCGCCCTCGTTTTCGACGATCGAAACCGCCCGTGGCGATCCGTGGCGCGAGGCCTGAATGTGCTTGGCCGGCGTCGATTTCGACACCTGTTGCTCGGACAGCCAGTATTCCGCCTCCGATGTGAAGACGAGCAGGTTCTGCGACGACACCAGGCGCTCGACGGCTTCGCCGCCGGGCGTGTCCATCTGCACCAAGAATGCGCCGTTAGCCTGGTCGAGGCGGTCGTCAAAATTGTAGTAATCGCCGACCGAGGACCAGGCGTAGGAATTGGGCTGCGATCGGAACCCGCCGATCGCCAGCCGTTGCTGGTGAAAAACGCCGCATCGCGGCCAGCCGCGCAGGGCCGAGGCCACCGGCTCGCCGGGCGCGACGCCGGGTGTCGATCGATAGGCCAGGATCGCAGCGTCGGCCTTGTTGAGCACGCGGCCGGAAACAGCCCAATCGTTGCCGGCATTGGCGGCGCCTGAAAACGTGATGACCAGTTTTTCGCCGGCGCCCGGCCAGGTGCATGTCAGGCCCGGCGCGATGTTCGGCAGATCGAGCAGCGCGGCCTGCACCACCGGGGCCGTCGCCGACCAATCGATCCGCGTGGTGTCGACCGTGCCCATTACGCCTTTGAGGCCACGGGTTTCTTGCTGCGAAATCGTGATGGCGAAAGCACGGTCGGCGACCGCCGGATTGTCGCCATCGGCCGGCCCGAAGCCGATGAACTCAATCTCCCAGACGGCAGCCACACCGTTGCTGTAGACCGCGCCGTAGTCGACATTCATCAGGTTCGAGAACGGCGCGTTGTCGAGCACCCAATCGGACGGCGTCACGCGCAGTCGCCGCGTCTGCACGTCGGGGTGGAAGATCAGCAGGGTGTCGAGCCGCTGCGCGAACGTGACCTCGTCGAGTTGCGCCGCCGTGTACGGATGGGCGACGGTGTCGACCTCATTGTTGTCGGCATCGATCACCCGGATCAGGGCAGCATCGAAAATCAAATCATAGACCTGGCCGTTCGACGCCGTGAAATCGACGCCGGCCTTGGCGCCTGCCGGCAGGCCGCGGCGGCGGCGCAGGCCATCGGCCTGGTCGAAACCGCCCTGCGCACGGCACAGGATGTTTTCCGCGCGCGACATTCCACTCGAGTAATATTTCAACTCGGTTCGGGCATGAAGGAAGGTGTCGAGCTCGCCGGCGGTGAAGGCGGCCTGCTCGCGGCCAGGACGCGCCACCATCAGCTGCGCCAGGCGTTGATCAGGGGACCGCCGGACGGCAGCGCCAGCGCCGGCGTTGCCTGCGCGTCATTGCTGATCGCGACCCGCATCAGCCCGCCGCGCATGTTTTCCTGCGGCGTGCCGAACGCCACCACGCGCAGCCGCTCCCAGGTGTTCCGGTCGGCGGCCCGGGCCAGCGCATATTCGGCAGCGCCGGCAACGGTCGCGCATTCGCGAAACGTCGCGCTCCAAATATGCGGCGGCGGCAGCACCAGCACCTCGGCCAGCAATTCCGGACTGTCGGAATAGACCTCGCCGCCGTTGAGCGTGAACGCCGAGAAGCCGCGGCCGGGATCGGTCAGCCGGTCGGTGATGCGAAACGGCGGCTCGAGCGCTTCCGGCGGCAGCTTGAACGCATATTGCCAGCCGCCGAGCGGCGCCGCCGACAGGCGCGGCAACTGGCACCATTTGCGCGCGAAACTGAACGGATAGATGCCGACCAGAGCCTCGACCAGGCCGTTATAGATCAGCTGCGCCGCCTGGCCGCCAGGCACGTCGTCGTCGAGCGACAGCGGCGGGATCTCGCCGATGCGGGCGCACATGCGGTTGACCATATCGAGCGGTTGCAGCGCGGACATCGGAACTCTCGGTCGGCAAAAGGACCCGGATTGCTAGTCCGGGCCAAGGTGAGCGGGTCGGGAGGAAAATCTGCCCGCTAGCTCTCGTCCTCGAAGCCCTTAATCGTCACGACCGTCGCCGTCTTGGCGCTGACGAGATAGTTCTTACCCACCGGCGTGCCATCGAGATCGAGCGTCGCCATGATAATGTCGCCGACGCGCATCTCATTGACGGCCGTATTGAAGTATCCAGTGGTTTCTACGGCCGAAATATCGTCGTTGCTCGAGAACATCCAGAGCGACTTCACAGAACTTCCGCCGACGCCTACAGATGGACCGTGGCTCATGCGCTTAATATTGTTCCAGTCGAAAGACATCGATATATCCTCGTTGGGGAAATACAGGCGCGCCCGAAGACGCGCCCGCAGGATTAGTTGACCGTGATCGCCGAGTTCGTGGATACCCGCAGACGCACATAGCTCTCAGGCCGCAGCCCGACTGCGACACCCTTGGCCTGCATGTTGATGGTCCACCAGCTCTCGTAATTGTCCCAATCCCAGATCGAACGGAGATCGGTATGATTGCCCCAGCCGACTGCCGTGCGATGCCAGGCAAAGGTGTCGAGCTTGTTGCTGGACGGCGACGGCAACGGATCATCCGCGTCGTCAGGGTCGGACTGATAAAGGAACCAGTTGACGCCACCCCAAAACCGCGTGTCGGTGGCGCGCACAAACGGCAGATCCTGGCCGACATGGTCGGACGAATTGACCTGCTTGTAGGACAGGAATTGGTTCCAGGCGCGCGTGGGCAACGGGCAAAACACCTGGCCGTCCCACGGCACCCGCGCCGACTGCAGCGCGTCGATCACGCCCATCGCATGGACCAGGGTGAAGGCGCCGGAGCTGGCGTCGACGAACCGGGCACCGGACGTGGGCGCGCCGGCGTCAATGATATCGATGATCTCGTCATCGGTGGCGCGGCCGAGCGCGTTCGATCCTTCATTGGCGATAAACTCGCGCTCGTTCACGCCCATACGGTCGACGTCATACTCCTCGACCGTGTCGAACGCCTCCCAGGTCACGAGTGGCGCCTCGATCTTGGTGCGCCCGATATTCATCGGCGTCGCACGCTGACCTCGGACTTTCTTCCGCGCCTTGCCTTTGCCGCTGGCCTTCATGAACACGGCTTTTTCGCTGTCCGTGATGCGCATGGCAGGCATCACGGTCGGGCGCAGGCGGTTGCCCTTGCGCTGATAGAGCTCGATGACGCGGTTGTTGTACTGGGTCTGGAACCACTGCGGGACTTCGGCTGCCATTGTCGGTAATCCGGTGAAGATGCGGGGATCGCGTCACCGGGCCGATTGCCGCGCGGCCAGCGGGTCCGAGGATAGCCGCCGCCGGCGCAGGTCCTGCCCTGTTCGCCGGCGTCGAGCATGCGGGCGCAGCGCGCCCGTCAACCGTTAACGGCTGCCGTAGATCCGCTTATAGGCGTCGTCATATTGCTGGCGCAGGCCCTTGTCGTATCGGGGCGAGTCCGGATCGATGCGCGGGTCGCCGTCCATCTGCTTCAGCTTGTCCTTGGTCCATCCGCCGTCGCCGCCAGGCTGGCCGCCGAGCTGCAGGCCGCGCTCCTTGAACGCGCCCTGAATGGCGCGGAGCACCAGCACGCCATCGGCCTCGTCGGCCCAGCTTTCGACCAGGGCGGCCGCGCTATCTTTCAGATCGAGCGTGGCGACGAGATTGGTGGCGGTCGCGTGCGCCTCGGTCGCAATACGGGCGATTTGCTCATTGCCCGCGCCGCCCTGTTTGGTGCGGTCATAGGAAACGCCGAGCGCCTTGCCGAGCTTGTCGAGCTCGTCATGCGGATCATACGGTTTCGGGATCAGGCCCTTTTCGACCAGCGGCGTATACACGTCATTGACGAAGCCCTCGAATTGCGGACCCGTGATGCCATGCTTGTGCGCGGCCGCGCGAGCGCTGGCCATCGCGGGGTCCTTTTCGTTGGCGAAAAACGGCTTGAGGACCTCGCTCGGCGTGAAGGTGTAGCCGTCCGCGTTGTCGGGCACCTTGCCCCGCGTGGCGTCGCGCTGGCGATAGCCGTCGAACGCGCCAAACAGTTTGTCGAGCGTTTCCTTTTCGTCCTTGCCGCGCAGATGTTCGGGCATGCCGTTGGGAAAATACGGCTGCGCCCCGTCGCCATTGCCCTGCCCATCGCCCTGGCCGCCGGAACCACTTTGCCCGTCGCCGCCCTGCCCGCCTGCACCACCATCCCCGGCACCGGCACCCGCACCACCGGCCGCGGCGGCCAGTTTGCCGCCGCCGGCGCCGCCGTCATTCCCGCCGCCGGCTCCGCCGTCTTCCGGACTTCGCAGCAGGATCTGTTGCCACAAAAGGTGCATCGGTGATCTCCCGAGATGGTGGGGCCGGCTCAGACTGGCCCTCGGCTATGAGCTTGAGAAGTTGGGTGACGAAGGCGTTGGCGCCCTCGCGAAACGCGCCATAGGCATAGGCCTGCATCGGATCGACGCCGAGCTGCGTAACAAACACCTGGCGCAGCAGCGTGGCGTCGACGAAGGACTGGATAAGCAGCTGGCCATCCGGCGTGTCGTAGACGCGGGCAGCGGCGCCGGCGAGCTCGCGGCGCCGCGCCTCGACCTCAAGCTGCTTTTCCCGGGCGGCACCGCCGCCGAACTGCACTTCGAGCTTTTCGAACCAGCTCCAATCGGCATTTTTCGCCGACGAGATCAGGTCCTCGACCGAGGGCGCGCCGATCATGCCACTGTTTCCGGCGGAACCGCGGCGGCCGGCTCCTCCTCGAGCGCTGGCCCGCCGTTGTGACCCATTTTCGCGGCGAGCGCGGCCGCGGCCATCGCGGCTTGGCGCTTGTCGAACTCCTCGCGCTGTTCCTCGTTGGCGATCAGCTCCTCGGGCACGCCGAGCGCACGCCCAGCCTCAGCCAGGATCGCCTCGATATTGGCGACGCGGCCGGCCTGCGGCCCCATGAACTGCAGCACGATCGTGAGCCACTGAATGATTTTCTGGACGCGCTCGGCCTCGCGCGCGATCGCCATCGGCGAATTGACCTTGACCTTGATCAGGAGCTGGTCGATCGGGATGTTCTGGGCGATCAGGTTCCGGCGCCAGGCGATCTCGATCGCGCGCTTGACGGCCGGAATGACGATTTCCTGCACCAGCCGGCCGAACGCGCCGAGATGGTCCGACGCCAGGCGCTTGACGCGCTCGAGGATTTCCGTGGCCGAGCGCACCGCGGCACCATCGGCCGGCAGCGACTGATCCATCATGGTCGACTGAACGCCCATGCGCAGCTCGCTCAACACCAGATTGGACAGGTCGAGCCGCGGATCAGGGAACCGCGACACAGTCGGGCCGAGCGCGCCGCCATTGCGGCCGACCTTCCAGAACACGCCCGGCTCGAGCGGGGACGCCGCCGGATTGAACACACCATCATCGATCGCGGTATAGATCCCGAGCATCGCGATCGCGGCCGCCTGCAGCTGCAGCTTGGCCGCCGTATTCAGGGTCTTGATCGTGGGCATCGCGAGCATGACCGGACCCCGGCCATACGTCTCGCCAGGCACGCGGAAATAGCGCGGCGTCAGCCACGGGCAGGCGACGTATTCGCTTTCCCAGATCGGTTGATCACCGCATTTGTCCGACCAGGCCACGAACTTCCAGCGCCGCGTTTTGGGGTCCCAAACCGTATCCTGGTGGACCTCGATCTCTTCCTCGGGCTTGTCGGCGAGATATTTGGCCATCTCGCCGAGATTACCCTTGGGCCACATCTCGTCGACTTCGCGCAGCGGATAGCAGCGCGACCAGAAAATGCCCGGCTTGCGGCCGCCCTCGAGCAGCAATTCGTTGATCGGCACGCTTTCGAAGCGCGCCAGCTGCTCCTCGTCGCCGTCGAGCATGAGCATGGCGCCGGTGCCGGCCGACAGGTCGAGCGCCATTTCGTGAAAGGCGAGATCCCAAGAACCGTCGAGGAAGAACGAACCGACGACGGTCGCGATTTTCTGCAACTCGGCGGCCAGATCGTCGGTATTGCCGGTGGCCTTCGCGACCGGGCCAGGCTCGAGCGTGAAATTGGCCTGCCCGGCCGGCCAGAGATCCTGTTGCACCTTGCCCGCGAACCGGAACGCCGAGACGATCGCGGTCTGGTCGAACGCGCGATCGACCCGCTTTTCACCGCGGCCAGCCGTCTTCGCGCCGGCCCCCTTGCGATAGGGGATGGCGTAATCATAAGCCTCGTCGAGCAGCGGCTGGAACTGGTCGCGCTCGACCTGCGCCACCTGGCGCCGGCCCTTCAGGCTTTTGATGATCGAGGAAACCGGCGCGACCACCTTTTCAGGCGGGCCATCCTCCGGCGGTTTCAGGCGAGGCTTGCGTGCCACAGATCAGCCGACCGTTTCCGGCTCGCCGCCGAGAAAGGTCAGCAGCCGGCGGCCCTTCCTGGCCCGCGGCGTCGAGGACGACGCCTGCTGGTCGGTTTCGGCCTGCTGCGACGCTAGCTGGGCGAGATTGGTGCGCTGCGATGCCTCCGCCTGTGCCCGCGCCTGCGCCGCGGCACGTTTGGCGGCACTGTTTCCGCCTCCGAGAAGCTCGCCCATTCCCACACCTCTAAGCCGTCGATCGTCTCGCCGGTCGGGCGGAAGCCGACAAGACGCGCGATCCGCACCCCTGCCGCCGACCGCAACACCGCTCGGATTGGGCCACGGTACGGGTGCTGCGCCAAGGTCAACCGTACCGCGCGCACGATGCCGAGCATGTTCCGCGACGCCAGCGGCCCAGGCTTGAACCAGGCCTCGAGCTGCTCGCCGTCAGGAAACAGCCCCGCCACTGCGACCGTGCGCCCGAACCGATCACGCCCCGCCCAGGTTTCCGCACCGCAGGCGGCGTCGCTTTGCTTGCGCGCCAGCGCCCACAGAAATCGATCGACCGGACCGGCGCCGGCAAATGCCGCGGCCAGGTCCGTCACGAGTGCCGGCGTCGTTATCTCCATCCCCGGCCGCCCCCGCCGAGATTGTGGACGTCGAAACCGCCGCGCTGGCCGGTGTTCCAGGGTGTGTTTGCCGGCAGCTGGTTGCGCATCTCGGCGCGATCTGCCGCGCGGTCGACGCCGATCGGACGGCCCGCGCTGACCACCGCGTTGCGGCCGCGATACCCCAAAATCACGTACTGATTGCCATCGTGCGGATGCGAATATTCGTTCTTTTCCGGCACGATCTCGTAGTCAGTCGCAGCGCCCGCGGCGCGCTTGCGATAACGGTATTTCGAGGCAAAGCCGCGGATCAGCATCGGGCAGTGCTTCGGGCAGTAGATCAGGCGCGGGCGCCGGCCGTCGAGCGTGCTGCGCAACTCGCGCCGCACCGCGTCGAGCCGCAGGCCAAGCTCATTCGAGCCGCCAGCCGGCAGCTGGATCGGCCGCCCGATCGCCAAACTGACGGTGTCCATCCAGGCGAGCTCGCCGCCTTCCCTGTCCGCGCCGTACTGCGCCGCCGGGTCGCACCAGTCGCGGATCGACGGCACGCGAGGGAAGCGCGCCGCGACGTATTCGTTGAGCAGTTCCCCGAACCGCCCGGCGCCAAAACCATGCCCCGGCACGACCTCGCCGACGCCGCGCAGCTGGCCGTCCGGCGTTGGCTGCAGGAGCACTCCCGCGGGCGTGAGCCCGGCATCCATCCCGATCAGCAGCGGCAAATTCTGGTCGACCGGAATTTCCTCGCCCGCAACGTGAACGCGGGCGTTGAACTCCTCATAGACCGGCTTGCCTTCGCGGCTGTAGCCGAACTCATTGTCGACGAAGCGGCGGACATACCAGTCAGGCTCGCTCGCCACCATCTGCTCGTAGTAGCCTTTGGGCAGATTGATGCGGTTTTCGGCTTCCGCCGACCGGCCGGACGGCTGCACATGCAGGTTGCGCCCTGCACGCCGTTCCTCGACGAAATGCTTGTAGATCCAGTTGTCGAGATCCGGCGCGTTCAGATCTCCGATCACCTGGCGGAATGGCTCGACGCCGTCCGGCAGGTCGCGCTTGCGTGGATAGCGGCCCGTGCGCTGCTCGAGATAGCGCAGCGCACCCTCGTCGTGCTGGTCGGCCTCATTCAGCAGCGCACCGGAGATCTCCCAGCCGCGCAGCTTGACCTCGATCCGCTCGCCGTTGAGGCCGATGAAATGGGTTTCGGCCTCGACGACGCATTCTTCGCGCGTCAGCGGGTTGATCTGCCGGAAGCGCAGGGTGTGGATCGCGGGCCGGTCATTGCCGCCGGACCAGGTTGAGCCCGGATACCCCTTCGGGAACGATTGCTGCCATGACGCCAGGATGGTTTTCTCGGCGTCGCGATAGGTCGAGCGCACCACTACCCATCGATCGCGAATTGTGCCGTCGCGGCAGGCCGGCATCATGGTCGCGGCCTTGATGCGCTTGAAGATCGCCGCCGTGGTCTTGCCGCCGCCGACCGGCCCCATGATGAACGGCGACATCGAGCGATCGTTGATGAAGGCCTGCGCCACCGGCCCCGGCGGGATGTAGCGCGTCGGATCGAACGCATCGTCGCGCTCATATTCGGCCGCCAGCGCCCGGCCGATCGCATCCTCCTCGAGCATCACGCTACCCCCTGCCCTCGCCCGGCCCGACCGCGAGGCGGCCGCACCCCACGCCCGCCGCCGCAAGCTCGAATTTTTTCGATTTTTCCGCCTGCCCTCAAAACCGGGATCGGTGCGTGAGCGGACACCCCTATAGGAGGGGCCACCCCCCTCTCGGGGGAAGCCCGTCTGGAGGCGGCGGCCCGCCAGGCGGCCAGGCCGTGCGCCGATCGGCCATCCGGTGACGATCCACCTCGACCGTCCGATCGGCCAAATGACCGGGACGGCCTCCGAGGTGCCAGGCGCTGAGCAGGTGATTTCCGATCACCGGCATGAGAGGCGGAAAGCGCAGCGTTCACAGCAGCTTGCCATCATCGTGGGACGCATCGTCGTGGGACGCGCCCGCATCGCCCGTCGAGATTTGCTCATTTTCCAACGTTTCCGCATCCTCGATCAGCCGGCCGATCGACAGCGCCTGCGGCCCGTGTCCGAGCGCCGCCTGCTCGAGCTGGTTGGTGCCGAGATCCATGATCAGCAGCGGCAGGCGCTGCTCTGTGACCTTGACCTCGAGCGGCATCTTGCCGTGCAGGTAGGGCATCAGCTCGGCCGCCGCGCGTTGCTGCAGTTGGAACGCCTCGAGCTTGTCGCAGCCGAGCGCATCGGCGAGCTCATCCACCGGCCGCGAATAGGTTTCGGCCAGCACGATCGCCGGGTCGGTGTAGCCGAGCCCGGTCAGGTAGTCGGCCAGCGCCTTGGTTTTCCGGTTCATCGCGCCGGAAGGCCGACCCGCCCGCTTGCGCAGCGGCACCGGCGCCAGCGCCGCGCCATCCTCGCCCGTCAGTGGCAGCTCACCCACGCCCATGCCCGAAATCCCGATATTTTATCCGCCGATCCGGGGACACCTTGGCGCGAGGTGTCCCCGCTGGTGTCCCCCATTAACTCATTGTATTTATTCAGTAATTCCACTTGAGACACTTGAGACACCTATATCTCTCGTCATGTGCGCGCGCGTGTATGACGTGAAGCTTTGGTGTCCCAAGTGTCTCAAGTGCCAATCCTGTCCAATTTCAGAGGCTTAGCCGGGGACACCAGCGGGGACACCACCTCTCAGGTGTCCCCCGAACCCTCGGCCTGCGCAGCCAGATCCCGCGCCGGATCGACCGTGCCACGGCTCAGGCCGCGTCAACTGTCCGCAACGTCTGGCGCGGATGCTGCCGCGCGGTACGCGCGGTCATGCAGCAGCCACGCCAGACGGGGCGGTCCGCTTTTGAGCTCTTGGGTGCGGGGTGCGGGATAAATCCTCTCAACTCAGCGGTTTCAATGGGTTCGCGAGAAGGGCCGGGGCCGCGCTGGCCTGCCCTTGACCATGTGAACAAAATGAGAACATTTATGGCGGCATGCGCCCCTGGTACACGTCGCCCAACACCGTCCAAAAGCTGATCACCGAGCTGCGCAAGCGCGAGCAGACAGGCGCGTGCATCCGCCATCCTGCGCAGATGGCGCTCATCATCCAGGCGCTCGAGGCATGGCTGCACCAGCCGTCACGCGAGCAGATCGTCCGCGCCGTGCATGGCGCGGTTCCGCCGGACGGGCTGGACATCAGCCTGATCCTTATGACGAACGAGCTCTATCACCTGTTCTGGCCGCGCGAGCAGATCGACCTCGGCGAGATCACCGAGGGCGAGCGCGCCAGGCGCAACCAGGCGCGACGCGAACGCTAGGGCCTGGGCTCGATCCGCTCGCCGACCGCGATGATGCGCGGCGGCGGCGGCCGGATCTCCGGCGGCGGGTCCGGGCGGCGCGGCGCGTGATAGACCAGGCCCTGCAGGCCGAACAGCGTCAGGCACGCATAGAACACGAACCACCAGTTCATGAGGAAATCCCGTTCAGCGCATCACCATCAGCCTCGTCGGCCCACAGCCACAGCAGCTCGGCCGTCTGGCGCGCCAGCACCGGCGTGAGCGCCCAGCGCACGCGCTCGCCGCCGGCGCGGCCGAGCATGTGCAGGAACACGGTTTGCGGGCCGGCGCAGACGCGTGAAGACTTCACCGTCACCGTGATGACCGGCAGTTGGGATATCTCGCTTTCATTGTCGCTCACCTTCCTACCCTCCGGTCAGTCTCTCGAATGCATTCAGATCAACCAGCGTGCAGCGCTGCGACACGCCGTTGATCTTGACCTTGTTCACCAGTTTATTGGTGATGATCACGCTCGGCGGCCCCTGGCGCAGGCTGCCGCTCCACCCGCCGACATGGCCCTCGCCGCCCCAGGCGGTGCCGCGGAACATGCCGGCGACGAGCGGCCCTGAATTGGGAATGGCGAGCGCGAAACCCTCGCAGCCGGGAATTTTGCCAGGATCGACCAGGCCGAGGCCCGCTTGCGCCAGCATCTGGCGCGCCTGCATCGGCGATATTCCCTGCCCGTCCGCCGGCGGCGCGCCGTCCAGCGTGCGCACATGGTCCATCTCGTCGAGCAGCGCGCCCACGGTCTGGCGCTGGCCCTGGCGCCAGGCTTCCACGCGCGAGGTCAGGAGCTGCGTCAGGCAGGCGCGCCAGTTCTCGCGCGCATCCTCCATTTCCGGCATCGTCTCGGCCGCCAGCCATTCGCTCCACGGCTCGAGGCTTTCGATCGGATAGCCCAGCGCGTCGCAGCCCTCGTCGCCCAGCAGCAGCTGCGCGCAGGTCAGCAGCACGCCATAGGTGTCCTGGCCGCGGCTGTCATGGCCGCCGGCGCGCAGCACGGTGCGGAACTCCTCATAGAGCCCTTCGAACTGTTCCCAGCCATCGGCCATGCGGCGCAGCAGTTTCGGCCCAAAACTCTCGATCGCGCCCTCAAGTATTTGCGGCACCTTCGTCGCCTCGGCCGAGAGTTTGCCAATATTCAGCACGCCGAGGCGGCTGGCCTCCGCCGGCGTCATCGGCGGCGGAATGATGGCGGAAAACATGAACACCGACCGCGCCTGAAACTCGACGCCCTCGTGATCCTTGCCGCCGCGCAGCATGACGTCGCCGGACGAGGCGATGCGCGCCAGTTTCAGCACGCCCGAGGCGCGCCGGTTGTCGGCCTCGGCCTCGAGCTCGTCGACCGCCACCGGCAGCGCGTCATTGCCGATGCGCTGATAGATGCCGGCCGGCGTGGTGTCGGCGGTCGCGACGATCGCGCTGCCGAAGATCTCGCGCACCAGGCCCTGCAAAGTGGATTTGCCGGTGCCGCGATCGCCGACCAGAAAAAGGCTCGGCCGCCACGGCAGCGCGCCGCCGATCAGCATGGCGCCGATGCCGCCGAGCAGCAGGAAAGGATCAACTTTGCCGCGCGCGAAATTCCAGGTCGAGAACGCCTGCAGCAACCGCGGCGCCGGGTTGTCGTCATGGCGCACCGGCTCCTGAAACGGCAGGAAGGTTTTCGGGCGCCGCGGATAGAAATATCCGTCGAGCTCGCCGGTCGGCATGAGTTTTCCATCCGACCACAGAAACTCGCCGCAATGCAGGATCAGCGCGCCATCCTTGCCGCGCCAGGCGCCCAGGCCGCGCACTTTCTCAAAACTTTTCCACGGCCCCTTTTTGGCGGCCGCCGAAAACAGGTCCTCGCGCACTTTCTCGGCCCGCCAGGCGTCGACCTTGCCGCCGGCGCGCATGCGCGGCCAGGCCCAATACAAATATTTCTGGCGATCGCCGAACAGTTTCTGAATGCGTTCCTGCCCGAAAGCCTTGTCGCCGGACGCGAACAACTGGCCGTGGGCGTCAATGAAAAAGTAATTCTCGCCCTCGAAGCCGAGCGGCTGCACGGGACAGTCGGGCGGAAGGCCGAGCGGCCCGGGCGTGTCGCGCCATTCGCCCGGCCGCACGCCGTTGCGCGCCTCCCCGATTTCCGGGTCCCGCACCGCTTGCTGCCTGGCGCGCAGCGCGAGCGCCGCCGCGCCCTGCGTCGCCGCCGAGCGAACCGCCTTCCGTCCCGTTTCTGTCATGGTGCCCTATGTTCGCCCAGCGCGCGCCACTCGGCCGGCTATCAGTCGCCGGCCTCGACGATCATCCAGTCCTCGGCCAATAGATCGGCCTGGCTGGCGAGCCACGGCACCACGTAACCTTGCGCCGTCCTCATATCGATATGGGCGTGGTACTGAACTTCAGTGCCTTCCGGGTATATGCCGAGTAATGGCGGCCGGTTGACCTTGAAAGTCGAGCCCGGCACCAGAAACAGGAACATACCTTTCCCGTTCCAGCCCTCACGGGCGACACGACCGCCAGCCTTGACATGATACAGCGCCTGGCTGAACGACATTTCTTTTTCGAGTTCTGTCAACATCATGCCATCCCCAATGCTTGCATGTAGAGCTCGAGGATCGATTCCTGCTCCTCGCGCTCGGACTTGTCCTGACGGCGCATCGCCACCAGTTTCCGGATTGCCTTGCTATCGAAGCCGCGGCCCTTGAGCTCGGCAAAGACTTCGCGAATGTCTTCCGAGAGCGCCTTCTTTTCTTCCTCGAGCCGCTCAATGCGCTCGATGAACTGTTTCAATTCCTCGGCCGCGACGCCGGTTTCCGCCACGTCCTCGACCATCACACCAGCCTTTCCACGCAAGCCACGCCGTCCTCGGCGATGGCGAGCAGCTCCCGCAGCGCGCCGTTCATGGCCTGCAGCCGGTCGACCAGCGGCATGTCCCTGGCCGTGGTCGCTTCGAACGTCCGCAGCCGCTGCAGCGCCGGCGACGGACCCAGCACTTTCGCCATCTCGAGATGCAGACGCAGGTTGAGGCCGCGCAGCTGCTCGAGCATCTCGCCAAGCTCGGCCTCATGCGCCGTCAGCACGGCGTGCGCCGCCGGCGCCGGGGGGCATCCCGCGCCGCCGGCGTCGCAGCTATCCGCCACCGCCAAGCCGCGCTCGACCGCGTTGACCAGGTCGCGGCCATTGACGGCACGGCCCGTCACCAGCGGGCTCGGCCGCGACGCCCGATCGGCGGCATCGCGCAGCGAGCGCATGCCCGGACTTGCACCATATGGCCCGCCATCAAATCCATCCTCTTTCATCGTCTCTCCTCCTCGGCCAATCGGGCCCCGAATGTTTTCGGCTTTTTCAGCGCGCGCACGGCGCGCCCGTTTTCGTGGTTGAGGCTGGCTTCCTGCGCCCGCCGATAGGCCGCCGCCTCCACGGCCAGATGCTCCGGCGTCTTGTCAGGCATCGGGTTTGCGCCTCGGCTTGGCCGCCCGTTTCGGTTTGGCCGGTTCGGATGCAGGTGCTTCCGTCCGGGCTGCTTCCGCCTGGGCAGCAGCCGCCTCGGCTGCCCGCTTCTTTTCGGCGCGGCGCTGGCGCTGGCGATCCGCGTCGGCCGCCTTGCGCTTCGCCACCGCCTGGCGCTCGGCCTCGGCCTGGGCGGCGGCCGCATTGGCGGCCTCGACCGAGCCTGGCTCGCGCTCGTCGGACCGGCCGACCCGCTCATAGATGCTGTCTCCGAGGGGAATTTTGGTCGGTGCCGGCGGCGTCCCGTCGCCCAGGCCCAATGCCTGCTCGCTTTCGGCGCGCGCCCGGTGCGCCACCGGCGCGGTGCGGGCAAACACCTCGTAAGCGAACTTCATGCGCGGCGGCGCTGTGCGCCAAATATCGCCGGCCAGGCCGTGCAGGCCCATCGCCGCCGCCTTGCGGAACAGCGTCTCGCCGACCACGCCCTCGCGCAGGCAGTAGCGCGTCAGATCGAGCAGGATCTGGTCGGGATCGGCATCGCTCGACACACCGTCGGCGAACCACCATACGGCAAGCTCGTCAGCCAGGGCGCTGCCCTTTTCGTCGTCGCTGCCCACAGCGCTGATAAACGCGATCGCCGCGGCGCTCGCGGCGACGCCAGCCGCGATCATCAGCCGTGTTTCGTCGCTTTCGCTCATGATTTGATCTCCTTTCCTTGCGCGGAAACCAGTGTTTCGAGCGCGTCGGCCGTCCTGCGCAGGTCGCCGATCACCTGTTCCACGACATCGAACATCTGCTCCGCAAAACGGCGGTCATCGTCATTGTCCTGCGATGCCACCACTTCCCGCCGCAGCAGCGCCAATACTTCGCTGACGCTGGTCTTTGCTTCCGCCATCTCACCCTCCGATCAGCATGTCGTTGATGTCCTTCCCGAAAGAGCTTTCCTCGACGCGCACCGGCTTGCCCGTCGCCTCAAGCCGCACGATGGCGCGGTCGAACAGCAGGCCTGCCTGGCGCTTGCCCCAGTCGCGGTCGCGAAACACCAGCCAGCTATCCGCGCAGGCATGGTCATGGACATGCAGCAGGCCCGACAGGCTGCCGGTCGCCCACACGCGCAGCTCCGGCGCGGCCAGCGCGATCGACAGCGCGTCCTCGATGCCTTCCACCAGCACGCACGGCCCGCGCATCCCCGCCTCGGCCGCCGCCTCCGGATCCAGCCCGCTCGCGCCATGCGCCACCCGGATGACGAGGCCCATCGCCTGCGGCCAGATCATCTTGGCTTTCTCGACTGGCGCCTTGCTGTGCCCTGTCGGGTCAACATAGGTGGCGTGGAACGCGCACATCGTGCCCTTTTCGTCCCGCATCGCCGTCATCAGCGCCGGAAACACAGGGCCGTCGCGCAGCTTGCGGCCGTTGCCGCGATCGGCGCCGAGCCAGTATTCCATGCGCGGATGGACCCGGAACGTGGCCGGATCGAGCGTTTTCACGTCGCCGATCGGAATGCCGCGGCCCGCCAGATAGG
>Ga0182736_1000839_pt1 | contig 38035 bp, 30 predicted proteins | sample eDN5th30CKraftBY_FD_128882 | JGI IMG/M metagenome (GOLD analysis project Ga0182736, IMG submission 128882) | Enriched backyard soil microbial communities from Emeryville, California, USA - eDNA 5th pass 30_C Kraft BY (version 2) (version 2) | ecosystem: Environmental > Terrestrial > Soil >... | reverse complement strand
GGCCATGAGGAGTCAGACGGGCGTTACCGTGCAGCTTCACGGGTCTCCTTGAGATGAGGGTGGGTCGCACCCCCGAGTCTCAAGGAGCCCGTACTGACGAACGTGGATGGGATCTACAGCTAGCCGATGTGGGCGTCGGCGAGGGTGAGGGCGTCGTCGAGGATGGCGACGCCCGTGGCGAAGTCCTCCTCGCTGATGGTGAGCGGGGGGACGACGTGGATGCGGTTGAAGTGGGCGAAGACCAGGAGCCCCTGCTTCTTGCAGGCGGCCACGACCTCGGCCACCGGGGCGGCGGCGGGGCCGGCGGCGTTGAACGGCACCAGCTGCTCGCGGGTCTCGCGGTCCTTGACCAGCTCGATGGCCCAGAAGAGGCCGAGGCCCCGGACGTCGCCGATCGACGGATGGGTCTCGGCGAGCTTCCGCAGCGCGGGTCCGGCGACCTCGTCGCCCATGCGGCGGGCCCGCTCGACGATGCCCTCCTCCTCGAAGATGCGGATCGAGGCCACGGCCGTGGCGCAGGCGAGCGGGTGGCCGCTGTAGGTGAGCCCGCCCGGGTAGGTCCGCTCGGCGAAGGTGGCCGCGATGTCGGCGGAGATCACGACGCCGCCGAGCGGGACGTACCCGCTGTTGACGCCCTTGGCGAAGCAGATCAGGTCGGGCTGCACGTCCCAGTGCTGGATCGAGAACCACTCGCCGCAGCGGCCGAAGCCGGCCATGACCTCGTCGGCGATGAGCAGGATGCCGTGCTGGTCGCACAGCTCGCGGACGCCGGCGAGGTAGCCGGGCGGGGGGACGAGGATGCCGTTGGTGCCCACGACGGGCTCGAGGATGATGGCGGCCACGGTCTGCGGGCCCTCGACCATGAGCGTGTCGGCGAGGTGCTGGAGGGCGCGCTCGGTCTCCTGCTCCGGTGAGTCGCTGTTGAACGCCGAGCGGTAGGGGTACGGGCCCCAGAAGTGGACGGTGCCGGGGATCGCCGGCTCCGACGGCCAGCGGCGGGGGTCGCCGGTGAGGCTGATGGCCCCGTGGGTGGCGCCGTGGTAGCTCCGGTAGGTGGCGAGGACCTTGTGCCGGCCGGTGTGGAGGCGGGCCATGCGGATGGCGTTCTCGTTGGCCTCCGCGCCGCCGTTGGTGAAGAACACCATCTCGAAGTGGCCGCCGGCCTTCTCGGTGATGAGACGGGCGGCCTCGCTGCGGGCCGGGGTGGCGTGGAACGGGGCGATCGTCGCCAGGGTGTCGGCCTGCTCCTTGATGGCGGCGATGAGCTTGGGGTGCTGGTGGCCGATGTTGACGTTCATCAGCTGGCTCGAGAAGTCGAGGTAGCGGGTGCCGTCCTCGGTCCAGATCCACGAGCCCTCGCCGCCCACGATCACCAGCGGGTCGAGCAGCTTCTGGGCCGACCAGGAGTGGAAGACGTGGGCCCGGTCGTCGGCGTACGCGGCGGAGGGGGTGGCATCGCTCATGGCGGCCACGTTACGCCACCCGTCCAGAACGTCCATGCCGTGCATGGAACAGAAAGGGTTTTGTTACTGGTACAAACCGGCCAACGGTGCGGTGCAGGCCGGTGCCGAGCGGCGGCTCAGAGGTCGAGACCCCGCTCCTCGGCCAGGTCGGGGACGAAGACCCGCACGATGCGGATCCCGCCGTCGAGGCTCGGGTGGATGTCGTCGGGGGCCATCGTGGTCACCAGCTGGCCGTCGTCGCCGGGGAGCTGGCTGACGAAGGTGCCGTCGGGGGCGAGGGCGTCGCGGGTGTCGATGAGGTGGGCCCACGGCCGGTCGTCGATCTCGGCGCCGATCGCCTCGGTCATGACCGGGCGGAGGTCCTCGATCGCCTCGCTGCGGGTGAGCGGCAGGCCGATCCAGTACACGGTCCGGCCCGGTGCCTCGATCAGGTCGAGCACCTGGCCGACCCGCCGCTGGTACTCGGCCTCCCACTCGGGGGTGCCGAGGGCGTAGACGCCGTCATCGGTGGTGATGCCCTGGGTGTCGTTGCCGCCGAACCCGAGCACCACCACGTCGGGGTCGTGCTCGGCCATGTCGTCCTCGATCCGGGCCGGCCAGTCGAAGAAGTCGTCGCGCACCAGCCCGGTCGACCCCTTCCAGTCGTCGATCACCTCGACCGGCTGGTCGGCGAGCTCCTCCTCGAGCGCGGGCGCGACCCACCCGACCAGCGAGTCGCCCGCCACCAGGACCTTGAGCGGCTGGGCCGCGGTGGGGATGCGGACGCCGGAGGTCGTGGTCGTCGTCGGGGCCGGTGCCGACGCCTTGGCCTCCTCGCCGCCGCCGTCGTTCCCGAGGGCCCACGCCACGACGAGCACGGTCGCGATGCAGAGCGCGACGAACACGACCGGTCGCGCCCCGGTGGGGGCGCTCAGGGGTGGGCGGGGTGGCTCGGCCATGGGGAGACCGGAAGTCTGGTGGACCCGGCCGCCCGCTGCACCTTCAGGTGACGCGGTCGGCGTACTCCGCGCTCAGGCGGATCTGGTTGATGAGCTCGACCGTCGCCCCGCCCAGCTCGGCCGCGGTCGGGGATCGGTCGAGCATCACGTGGTAGAGCTCGATGATCTCGACCCGGCGGGCCTGGGTCACCACGTTCTCGTTGGACTCCGAGAACATGAGCACCACCTGGCCGCGCGACATCCCGGACCGGAGCTTCCGGACCCAGAAGGCCCGTCCGTCGGGGTCCGAGGGGCGCAGGAGGACGTGCTGGTACACGACGTCGACGAACGCGGCGTCGGACAAGGTGCCGTAGCGGCGGCGGAACTCGCTCGATGCCGCGAACGTGGATGCGATCCGGGCGAGGGTGGTGCCCGTGCGTCGCTTGGCCGCCCAGTACTCGAGCCCGCCGTGGTCGGGGATCCGCTCGAAGGTGGCCGAGTAGAGGCGGATGACGGGGGCGACCGACCGGGCCAGCCACGGGGAGGGGAGCAGGCCCCGGATGACGTCCTTGGGGAGGGCCTTGGACCGGGCCAGCTTCTCGACGAGGGGCGCCCGGCTCGCCGGGGTGCCGGGGTCGCCGGTGAAGTCGAGGAGCTGCTGGCGGACGTTGGCGTCCCAGGACGGGAACGGCGCCCACATCTCCATCGGCGCGACGCCTGCCGACGTCGCCGACCACGGGCTGACGCCGCTGGAGCTCCGGGCCCGCACCCGGAAGTAGTAGGTCACCCCAGGGGCGAGCCCGCCGATCATCCAGGCCGGCTCCGACCCCACCTCGAAGCAGACCATGGACTCGGCGGGGAAGGTCGGGTCCGGCGAGGGGCAGATCTCGTAGCGGAGGATGGGGTCGTCGGGGGTGGTCGGCGGCGCGGTCCACCGCAGGTCGATCTGGGCGGCGGTGCCCCTCGCGGTGACGTCGGTGGGCGCATCGGGCGCCGCGGCGACCGGGTCCGCGGCCACGACCGGCACCGCGAGGCCCACGAGGAGGGCGGCGATGCCGAGCCGCCGCCACCGTCGCTGGTTGCTGGTTCCCATGTCGCCGCCCGCCTTCCGCCGGTCCCTCGGAGACGGACCCTACCGGCGGCCGCGGCCGCGGCCGCGGGCGCCGGCGCGGGCGACGGGGCTGGACGGGCCGGTCAGGCGCCGGGGTCGGCCAGCACGTCGTCCACGAGCACCGGGCCGCCCCGGTCGATCGACCGGTGTGCGGCGACCCCCATCGCCACGGACAGCAGGCCGTCCTCGAGCCCCACCGCCGGCGCCGCACCGGTGCGGACGGCGTCGATCAGGTCGAGGTGCTCCAGGTAGCTGGACCCGTGGTGGAAGCCCTCGTAGGCCACCCGGTCGTCGTGCACCAGGTCCTGGCGGACACCGGAGCGGCCCTCGCGCCGCAGGCCCAGCCGGACCGTGGTGCTCGGCAGGAACGCCTCGACCTTGCCGAGCGGGCCGACCACGGAGATCTCCTCCTGCTCCTCGGACGCCTCCGCGAACATGCACAGGTCGAGGAGCGCCCGGGCGCCGCCCTCGTAGTCGACGATCACGAACGCGTTGTCGAGGATGTCCGGCACCTCGCCGTCGTAGCGCTCGTCGAGGTGGTTGACGTCCTGCGCGCCCGAGGCCTGGACCCGGACCGGCCGGTCGCCCGTGATGTGGTTCATGAGGTCGAAGAAGTGGCAGCACTTCTCGACGAGGGTCCCGCCGGTGTTGCGGTTGAACCGGTTCCAGTCGCCGACCTTCTCCAGGAACGGGAACCGGTGCTCGCGGATCGCCACCATCTTCGGCGGGCCGATCGTGCCGGCGTGGACCTCCTGGAGCAGGCGGGCGACCGGCGGCATGTAGCGGTACTCGAGCCCCACCCACACGACGGCGTCGCAGCCGCGGTCGCGCCGGGCCTCGGCGGCAGCGATGACGGCCCGGCAGTCGGCGACGGTCGTGCACAGCGGCTTCTCCACGAGCAGGTGGAGGTCGGTGGCGAGCACGTCGTCGAGGATCGCCCGGTGGGTCATGTTCGGCGTCGACACGATGACGACGTCGACGAGGCCCGACGCCAGGAGCTCCCGGTGGTCAGCGAACTCGGTGATCTCGTTGCGGCCCTCGTCGAACGCGATCGTCGCCGCTCGGCTCGGCTCGTTGGGGTCGGCGATGGCCGTGACCGCGGCGCCCGGGACGTGGTGCAGGTTCCACAGGTGCTCGAGCCCCATCATCCCCGACCCGATGATCCCGTACCGGACGGTGCCGTCGTCTGCCCTCATCGCCGCACTATGGCACCGCACCGCCCGCCGGGCAGGCGGAGTCAGCCGACGTGGTCGGCGTACTCGGTGCCGAGGCGGACGTGGTCGATGAGCGTCCGCACCGGATGGGTTGCCCACGTGGCCACCTCGTCGGTGGTGGGGGAGCGGTCGAGCATCGCCCCCACCACCTGCACCACGCCCACCCGGCCGGCGGTGGCGCGCACGTACTCCGCGGACTCGGAGAAGGTGACCATCACCTGGCCCCGAGAGGTGCCCTGCCCCAGCCTCTTGATCCAGTAGGCGCGCCCGGCGGCGTCCCCAGGCCGGCCGAGGACGTTGCGGTACACGAGGTCGACGAAGGCGGCGTTCGACAGCGACCCGTAGGTGCGCTTGAACTCGCCGGATCCGGCGAACGAGGCGGAGATGCGGATCAACGTGGTGCCGGTCCGGCGCTTGCCGGCCCAGTACTCCAGGCCGCCATGATCGGGGATGCGCCCGAAGTAGGCCCAGTAGAGGCGGGTCGTCGGCGCCACCGCCGGGCCGAACCACGGATCGGTCAGGAGCCCCTGGACGAAGGCGGATGGCAGGAGCGTCCCCGCCGTGAGCTTGGCGACGCTGCCCGACCGGCTCGCCTTCGTGCCCGCAGATCCGGTGAAGTCGGTGAGCTGCCGGGCGACGAACGCGTCCCAGGACGCGAACGGTCCGCGCACGGGCGTGCCAGTGGGCGTGACGGGCGCCGACCGCGCCGATGGGACGCCGAGGCCGCCCCCGTTCCTGGCCCGGACCTCGAAGGTGTACGCGACCCCGGGCGTCAAGTCGGTGATCTGCTGGGCCGTGGCGGAACTGGCGAACGCCTGAGCCGGCTGGGCCGATGCGCCGATGTACGGCGTCACCTCGTAGCCGGTGACGGTGTTGCCCCCATCGTCGGCCGGCGCCGACCAGGTGACAGCGGCCCGGCTGCTCCCCGGGACGGCGGTCACGGCGGTGGGTGGGCCGGGGATGTCGTACGGCGCGGTCCCGGCGGAGGTGGACGAGGCAGGCCCAGGGCCCAGCGAGTTCACCGCGGTGACCGTGACGTACCGCTCCACCCCCGGCTCGAGGTCGGTGAGGTCGAGCGACCGGGCCGTTCCTGCGGCGGACGTGCAGCTGGCCCCGGCCATCGACGGCACGGTCGAGCTGCACACCAGGAAGCTGGTCACGGGCGAGCCGCCGTCCTCGTCCGCGAACCAGGCGACGGCCAGGCCCCGGTAGGCCGACAGCACCTGGACGAACGGGGGCGCTGCTGGCGTGCTGAGCGGGATGGTCGCCGTGACCGGCGCCGACGCGGGCGAGGTCCCGCCGGCGTTTCGAGCGGAGACCGTGAGCCGGTAGGTGGTGCCGCCCCGGAGGTAGGGCATCGTCACCGGCGGTGTCGTCTGATCGAAGTCGAGGCAGAAGCTGCCGGGGCTGGAGGCGCTCTCGGCGCAGACCACCGTGCCGGTGAGCGGCGATCCGCCGTCGCCGGCCGGTGTCCACGACACCTGCGCGGACATCCGCCCCGGGGTGACGGCGACGCTGGTGGGCGAGTCGGGCTCGCGGAAGGGCGTGGCGCTCTTCGGGGCCGACCGGGCGCCGGTGCCGACCGGGTTGACCGCGGCGACGGTGACGAACCGGGGGACCCCAGCGGTCGCATCGTCGACGCGCGCCCCGTTGACGGCGACCGTGCGGCACGTCGAGCCGGCGGGAACGGTGGGATCGGTCGAGGAGCACACGAGGTAGCCGGTGATCGGCAGTCCTCCGTCATCCGGAGCGGTCCACGCGACGTTGATCGAGCGGAGACCCGGGGTGAGCTCCACCGAACTGGGTGCAGCAGGGAGTGTCGGCATCCGGACGGCAGCGGTCGCCGGCGAGGCGGGACCGGAGCCGATCACGTTGATCGCCCGCACGGTGAAGGTCGAGGCGGAGCCTGGCGCGAGCGCGGTGAACGTGCACGAGAGCGCCTCGGTGGTGGTGCACGTGGTCCCGCTGGGCGATGCCGTCACCTCGTAGCCGGTGATGGGCCGGCCGCCGTCGTCGGCCACGGCCGTCCAGACGACCTCGATGTGGTGGGGTGCCACGATCGCCTCGGGCTTCGCCGGCGCACCGGGGGCCCGCGGGGCGAGGACGGTGATCGGCGCGGCGCCGGATGCTCCCCACGGCGTGGTGACCTCGACCCGGTGGAGCCCCGGAGCCAGGCCGTCGAGCTCGATGTCGATCCGGTTCGGGCCGGCGGCCTCGAAGGCGACGGGCGTCCCGTCGACCGTGACCCGGGTGGCCGGACCCAGCCCGCTGCCCTCGATCGAGGCCGTGTGGCCCTCGTAGTGCGGCTCGGGGCTGGTGGCATCGATGTGCGGAGCCAGGTCGTGGACCACGAGCTGGTCGCCGAAGGTCGTGTAGAAGCGGTTGCCGCCGGCGTCGAGGCCGGTCGCCGTCCACTCGCCGTCGAACGCATGGGTGGCGACCGGCGACGACTCGCGCGAGACGGTGCCACCGATCGAGACGAGGCCCCCTCGCCCGGTGGTGCGGGCGGGTGAGCCGCTGCCGGGGAACTGGGTGCCGTCGGGGTAGAGGTCACGGAGGCGGAAGCGGCGCCCGTGCTTGTCGTAGACCACGCCGGTGGTGGCGTCGGCGATCAGCGGCGGATCGGGCTTGGGGATGCTGGGCCAGATGTTGGGCGTGGTGAAGACCCGTCGGCCGTTGGCGCTGGCCCCGTCGATCAGTGACGTCTCGTTGAAGTCGCCGGCCAGGAACCGGTCGCTCGACCCGGTGACCGATCGCAGCTGGGGGACGAAGTACCGCTCCGCCGTCGCTGCGCTGACGGCGCCGGTGGCCGGGTCGAGCGAGCGCAGCCGCGTCCACTGGTCGTCCCCGTCGACGAACCAGACCTTGCCGCCGCTGGCGGCGATGTCGCCGGTGGTCGGGCGGCCCACGGGCCAGGAACCGGTGACGGCCATCGTGGCCAGGTCGATGCGGACGATGCGGGCCGCGTCGGTCAGGCCGACGTAGACCGAGCCACCGTCCCGGCTGAGCGCCCGGGCTCCGGCCATCTCGCGGATGCGGGTGAGGAGGCGGCCCTCGGCGTCGAGGACGTCGACCTCATCGCCGGTGGCGACGACGATGCGCCCCGTGGTCGGGTCGACCAGGAGATCCCGGACCGCAGCGGACCCGAGGTCGGTGTCGGCCAGCTCCGACCCGTCGGCGCGAGGGCGCGACAGGTCGACGTCGAGGGTGGTGGTGGCGTTCGGGGAGACGGCGAGGTTCCGGATGACCTGATCGGGTGCGGCGGCTGAGGGATCGTGGACCGTGAGCGTGAAGCCGGACCCGGTGGGTGCGCCGGCGAAGGTGTAGCTCCCGTCGCTCGCGCTCGTCGTCGAGCGTGGTGCGCCGAGCGTTCCGCCGGAGAGCGACAGGCTGACGCCGCTGCCCGGCGAGGTCCCGATCCGCACGGTGCCGGTCAGGGTGGCGCCGGTGCTCGCGACCACGTCGAGGGTGGTCGACGCCGTGCCCGTGGGTCCGGTGATCACCACGGACTTGGTGCCCGCCGTCAGGCCGGAGGGGGTGGTGAAGGTCACCTGGCCGGGCCCCAGGTGCGTGAGGTCGACGGCCTTGCCGCCCACCGTGACCGAGGTCGCTCCACCGAGCGAGCGGCCGCTGACGGTGACCTCCGTCGGTGCGCCGGCCACGACCACTGCGGGTGACCGCTCGTTCACGGCCGGCCGGAGGTCCACCACGCGGAGGCTGCTGCCCCCACCGGTTCGGTTCACCAGGAGGTACGCGGTGTCACCGTCCGCGGCGAGCCTCATGCCGAGGGCCAGGGACGCCCCCTCGACGGGGATCTCCGCCAGGGGCGTCGGGTTGCCCGTCGTGAACACGTTGATCGAGGTGGTCGAGCCGCTGGCGAGCATCCCGCCGTGCGCCGGGGACCAGGCGACCGGCCCCGCCGACCCGGTGCCGCGGTACTTCACGCCCGTCGAGGCGAGCGTCGCGGCGTCGTACTCCTCGATCCACGGCCCTCCGGAGGTCCAGACCTTCGTGCCGGCGTCGTTCGACACCACCTCCTGTCCGAAGCCGCGGACCGTTCCCGTGGCCACCGCGGCGAACGGTGCTCCGGTGGGGACCCGGTACACGGAGCCGGCCGTCACCCCGCGGTCCCACAGGAGGAGGTGCGACGTCGAGGTGCCGAGGCGACCGGTGCTCGGCTGCCAGGTCGTGCCCGCCTGCTCGTAGGTCGACGTCGCCAGGTCCAGGCGGCCCCACGGCACGTGCTCGCTCGCCCCGGCCTCGGCGCCGAACCAGGCGCTGCCGCCGAGGATGGTCAGGTCGTCGCCGAGCGGCTGGTTGACGGTGTAGCGGGCGGTGACGGCCAGCGTGCTGGGGTCGATCCGCACGATCTGGTCGGGCGTGGTGGCGTTCACCCAGATCGAGCCCTGGGCGGCATCCATCCCCCAGGCACCGGCCACGCCGGGGACCGTCGCCAAGCGCGAACCGTCCGGGGCGTAGACCTCGACCTGGTCGCCACCGGAGACGAAGACGCGCCCCGTGCCGGGATCGACCTCCATCGCCCGGGCCGCGGCGAACGGCAGGGGGTCGACGGTGGCATCGGCACCCGCGGCCGCCGGTGCGAGCGTCGCGGCCAGCACCAGGGCGGCCACCGCCATCGTGATCTTCCGGTACTGGTCGCCCAGGCGCACCGCCGCACTCCTCGTCTGCCTCGGATGGGTCTCCCCACCTCATCGGCCCGAGGCGCCCCGTCCTCCAGTGGGAAACCGTCCAGACCTCGGGCCGGATCCCGGTGCCTCCGGCATCGCTAGCGTGCGGCGCATGGCTGATGACCAAGACCTGCCCTCCCTCGTCGACTCGGGTTGGCGGACCCTCGGGTTCGGGGACGACGACGACCTCGAGGTCGGCCCGCTGGCCTTCGGCTGCTGGCGGTTCGTGGGATCCGACGTGGCGGCGGGCCAGGAGCTGGTCGAGACCGCGCTGGACCTGGGCATGAACCTGGTCGACACCGCCGACATCTACGGCCGCGGCCGCGGCGGCGGCTTCGGCGAGTCCGAGGAGCTGCTGGGCAAGGTGCTGGCCGCCGCCCCCGACCTCCGCGACCGCATGGTGCTCGCCACCAAGGGCGGCATCCGCGAGGGCATCCCCTACGACAGCTCGGCCGACTACCTGGAGCGGGCGTGCGACGAATCGCTGCGCCGGCTCGGCGTCGACGTGATCGACCTCTACCAGGTCCACCGGCCCGACCTCTTCGCCCACCCGCTCGACGTGGCCGAGACCCTCGACGGGCTGATCGCGGCCGGCAAGGTCCGCACCGTCGGCGTGTCGAACCACACCCCGGCCCAGGTCGCGGCGCTCGAGGAGTACCTGGAGGCGCCGCTCGTCTCCACCCAGCCCGAGCTCTCGGCGGCCCACCTCGCCGCCCTGCGCGACGGCACCCTCGACCAGGCCATGGCCCAGGGCTTCGCCGTCCTGGCGTGGAGCCCGCTCGCCGGTGGCCGGATCGCCACCGGCGACGGCATGCGGCGCGAGCTGCTCGTGTTGCTCGACGAGCTCGCCGCCCGGGAGGGCGTCGACCGGGCCACGATCGCCCTCGCCTTCGTCCTGGCCCACCCGTCGGGTCCGGTCGCCATCCTCGGCACGCAGACGCCGCAGCGGCTCCGCGACGCGCAGCGGGCGCTCGAGGTCCACCTCGACCGCATCGACTGCTACCGGATCGTCGAGGCGTCCGAGGGCGTGCCCCACCCGTGACCGATCTCCCGGAGGTGTCCTGGTTCGCCGCCCTGTGCGACGACGACTACGAGCAGCTGGGCGTCCCCGACCCGTCGCTCCGGTCGAGCTGGGAGCACTGCCGGGACATCACCCTGGCGGCCGACCGCAACGGCTTCGACGCGATCCTCATGCCGTCGGGCTACCAGCTCGGCATCGACACCGTGGCGTTCGCCTCCGCCGTCGCGCCCCAGCTGGAGCGGCTGGCGCCGCTGGTGGCGGTGCGGATGGGCGAGCTGTGGGTCCCGCAGCTCGCGCGCCAGCTCGCCACCCTCGACCAGATCGTCGGCGGGCGCCTGCTGGTCAACATCATCTCGAGCGACCTGCCGGGCGAGTCGCTGGCCTCCGAGCCCCGCTACCGCCGGACGCTCGAGTGGATGCAGGCCCTCCGCACCCTGCTGAGCGGCGAGCCGCTGGCGATGCACGGCGAGTTCGTCGACCTCGAGGTCGAGGCGCCCCGCATCGCCACCGAGGCCCGGCGCTGCCCGCCCTTCTACTTCGGCGGCCTGTCCCCGGCGGCCCGTGACGTGGCCGCGCAGGGCGCCGACGTCTACCTGACCTGGCCCGACACCGTCGCCGCCACCGCCGAGGTCGTGCAGGACCTCACCGCCCGGGCCGCAGCCCACGGCCGGACCCTCCGCTTCGGGTTCCGCGCCCACGTCATCGTGCGCGAGACCGAGGCCGAAGCCCGCGCCGCCGCCCGGGAGCTGGTCGCCGCGCTCGACGACGACACCGGCGCCGCCATCCGGTCCCGCTCGCTCGACACCGCGTCGGCCGGCGTCGCCCGCCAGGCGGAGCTGCGCGACGGCGCCGACGACGACGGCTATGCCGAGCGCCACCTCTGGACCGGCGTCGGCCGGGCCCGTTCGGGTGCCGGCGCCGCCATCGTGGGCGATCCCGACCAGGTCCGGGCCACCCTCGACGCCTACCGCTCGGTGGGCGTCGACGCCTTCATCCTGAGCGGCTACCCGCACCAGCGCGAGTGCGACCGCTTCGCCCGCCTGGTCCTCGAGGACTACCCGCACCGCCCCCTGTGGATCGGGTAGCCGCAATTGCTACCATCGGCGTAGGAGAAATTCGCTCGTCCTCCTGAGGAACCACGTCATGGCAGTCACCGATCTGGATCTCGGCAAGTACAAGCTCGGCTGGTCCGATGCTGAGGACTACGTCTTCAAGCCCAAGCGCGGCCTGAACACGGACATCGTGAACGAGATGTCGTGGATGAAGGGCGAGCCGGACTGGATGCTCACCAAGCGGCTCAAGAGCCTGCGGGCCTTCGACCGCCGGCCGATGCCCAACTGGGGCGGCGACATGTCGGAGATCTTCTTCGACGACATCTACTACTACATCAAGCCCACGGACCGGCAGGTCGACGAGTGGGAAGAGCTGCCCGACGCCATCAAGCAGACCTACGAGAAGCTGGGCATCCCGGAGGCCGAGCGGAAGTACCTGGCCGGCGTCACCGCCCAGTACGAGTCCGAGGTCGTGTTCCACCGCAACCGCGAGGACCTCGAGCGCCTCGGCGTCATCTTCTGCGACATGGACACCGCGCTGCGCGAGTACCCCGAGCTGGTCAAGCAGTACTTCGGCACGGTCATCCCGGCCAACGACAACAAGTTCTCCGCCCTCAACACGGCGGTCTGGTCCGGTGGCTCGTTCATCTACGTCCCGCCGGGCGTGAAGGTCGACATGCCGCTCCAGGCCTACTTCCGCATCAACGCGGAGAACATGGGCCAGTTCGAGCGCACGCTGATCATCGCCGACGAGGGCTCCGAGGTGCACTACATCGAGGGCTGCTCGGCTCCGACCTACACCTCCGACTCGCTGCACTCCGCGGTCGTCGAGATCGTGGTGAAGCCGTCCGCGCGGGTCACCTACACCACGATCCAGAACTGGTCGAACAACGTCTTCAACCTGGTCACCAAGCGGGCCCGGGTCGAGGCCGAGGGCCACATGGAGTGGATCGACGGCAACATCGGCAGCCGCCTCACCATGAAGTACCCGGCCGTCTGGCTCGTCGGCCCCAAGGCCTCGGGCGAGGTCCTGTCGGTCGCCTACGCCGGCGCCGGCCAGCACCAGGACACCGGCTCCAAGATGGTCCACGCCGCGCCGGAGACCACCTCGAAGATCGTGTCGAAGTCGATCTCCAAGGACGGCGGCCGCACCTCCTACCGCGGCCTCATCCGGGTCGAGGACGACGCCTACGGCTGCAAGAGCCACGTCCAGTGCGACGCCCTCATCCTCGACGACATCTCGGTGTCGGACACCTACCCCTACATGGAGGTCGGTGCCCGCGACGCCGTCATCGGCCACGAGGCCACCGTCTCGAAGGTCGCCGACGAGCAGCTCTTCTACCTGATGAGCCGCGGCCTCTCCGAGGACCAGGCCATGGGCATGGTCGTCAACGGCTTCATCGAGCCCGTCACCAAGACCCTCCCGATGGAGTACGCCGTCGAGTGGTCCCGCCTGATCGAGCTCCAGATGGAGGGCTCGGTCGGCTGACCGGCCGCTGGCCTAGGTCCGCCCGTGAAGCTCTCGGCGGACCACAACCTGATCTGGAACCGGGCGTGCGGCTCGTCTGACGCGTCCCGTCCCGGCGACCGAGCGCTGCGCGACGCGATCGAGCTCGACGGGTTGATCCAGAACGGCGGGGTGGCGCACGGCTTCGACTCGGCCGACGACTGGCTCGACGGCGTGCGGGGCCTCGAGCACTTCGGGCTCGACGACCTGGCCGCGCTGCTGCGCGAGCTGCACGCCGCCCTCCCCGGTGAGGACGCTGCCGAGGACGTGTGGGAGCGGTACGCGGCCGACGCCGATGACCGGTACGACCGGCTCGAGGACAGCGACCGGCTCCAGGCGGCGATGGTCGAGCGGCTCGCGTCGCACCCCGAGGAGTTCGCCCCCATCACCGATGCCGATCGGGAGGCCGAGGCGAGGACCCAGGAGCTGCTGGGCCGCCTCATGGGCGGCTGATCGAGCCGAGCCGCTCGCGCGGCGGGCTCAGATGGGGAGGCCGAGGTTGATGAGGCCGATCACGCCGGCACCGGTCCGGGTGAGCGCCAGCGCGGTGCCGTCGGCCCCGGGGTTCCCCGCGATGGCGTCGTCGCTCCAGCCGGTGTCGGGCGGGCCGAACTCGGCGTAGGGCTCGTCGGCGTACACCTGCTCGGTGAGCGCTTCGTCGAAGTACACCTGGGTGGTGAGGGCGACCTGGTCCTCGAGGTGCACGCGGACGTGGATGTGCACGGCCCGGCCCGTGTACCAGCCGGGGTAGATCGTCTCGAACTGGGCGATGCCGTCGTTGGCCGTCTGCTGCGTGCCCCGCAGGAACGTCGTGCCCTCGGCCTCGTCCTTGCCGCCGCCGCCGTCCGCGAACGCGGAGTAGTCGCCGGTGGCGTCGGCGTGCCAGACCTCGACCGCCGCCGGGTACATCGGACTGCAGTCGTCGCCGACGACGCCGACGACCCGGAACCCGAGGCGCAGCGGCGTCCCCGACACCCCCTCGGTGATGTCGGTGCGGACGAACTGCTCGTCGAGCGGGAACGGACCGGCCGTCTGCTCGGGCGTCATCACGCAGGTGCCGAGGCCGTCGAAGTCCTCGGCCGTGAAGCGGGCGGCTCGGGCGTTGTCGCCGAGCGGGGTGCCGTCGTCGCTGGCGATCGACCCGGACCCGGCCGGGCTCGACGTCGTGGACGCCGCGTCCTGGGCGCCGCCGCTGCTGCCGTCGCTGCTGCCGTTGCTGCAGGCGGTGACGGCGACGGCGAGGCCGCCGGCCAGGACGGCTCGGCGGGAGAGCGTCACGAGATCAGCGACACGGCATCGCCCACGTGCACCGTGCCCGGCTCGGCGACCGAGCAGTAGAGGCCGAGGTGGTTGGGGAACGCGGCGTTCAGCTCGCTCATGGCCTTGAACAGGCCGGGCTCGCGCTCGATGCCGTCGGGCTGGGAGCGCAGCGGCATGGCGCAGCGGACCGTCGGGCTGTCGATCGTGAGCACCACGTCGCCGACCGCGACCTGGTGGCCCACCCACGCCTGCTCGCCGAAGGGCTCGATGTCGACGTCGAGCACCAGGTTCGGGCGGAAGCGGCGGACGTCCCAGTCGAGGTCGGGGCGGGCGGCGGCGCACCCGGCGAGGGTGGCGGTGGTGACGAGGTGCACCGGGGCCAGGTCCAGGAAGGTGCCGGGCGGCGCGGGGATCTCGTAGTACTCGGCGTCGTCGTCGGGCGGATCGAACGTCATCTCGTAGGAGCGCTCGCCGGCCTCCTCCTCTTCGGCCAGGTGGACGGTGCGGCCGAGCCAGCCGGACAGCACCTCGTCGATGGCGGGGTCGTCGAACCGCAGGATCTGGCCGTCGGGGAACGAGATGCGCTCGTCGGTGGCCGAGCCGTGGAGCAGGGCCGACACCCGCTTCGCCGAGAGGAGGTGGCCCGACTCGGGGTCGATGACGGCGTGGGTCCGGTCGCCGTCGACGCCCGACGGCCCGATCACGAGGTGCTCGGCCTGGCCGCCCTGGAGCGACTTCACCGGGTACCGCCAGCAGGCGGCGAGGGTGCCGAGGGGTGCGGTGTCTTCGGTGGGGCCCATGGGGGCATGGATACCAGGACCTAGGTTCCCCTGCAGGGGATCACCGCACGGAGGTGCGCATGCGAGACACGTTGCGGACGCGGACGCTCGGCATCGTCGGTGCTGCCGTCGGGCTGCTGGCGCTCGGCACCCTCACCGGCTGCCGGGCAGCGCCCAGCGACCTGCAGGTCACGACCGCCGCGTCGGGGATCGGCCGGCCCTGGGACCTGGCGTTCTCGCCGGGCGGGCAGCTGTTCTTCACCGAGCGGGGCGGCAAGATCCGGTTCCGCACCGCGGGCGGCACCATCCGCACGCTCGCCACCCCGTCGGACGTCGCGCCCGCGGGGGAGGGCGGCATGCTCGGCATCGCGCTCGACCCGAAGTTCTCGTCCAACCGGCGGATCTACACCTGCTTCCGCTCGACGGCCGGCGGCGCGGCCGACATCCGCCTCGTCCGCTGGCGGGTCAACGACGCCACGACCGGGCTCGAGCAGCGTGCCGACATCGTGACCGGCATGCCCACCAACAGCTCGGGCCGCCACTCGGGCTGCCGCCCCCGGTTCGGCCCCGACGGCCACATCTGGATGGGCACCGGCGACGCCGCCACGAACACCGTCCCCCAGGATCCCAAGTCGCTCGGCGGCAAGGTCCTCCGCATCGACACGAACGGCAAGGGCGTCGCCGGCAACGCCACGTCGCCCTTCGACCCCCGCATCTACACCTACGGCCACCGCAACGTGCAGGGCATCGCCTTCAGCCCGGGCGGCAAGGCGTACTCGATCGAGCACGGCACCGGGCGAGACGACGAGGTCAACCTGCTGGTGGCCCGGGCCAACTACGGCTGGGATCCCAAGTCTCCCGGCGGGGGCTCGGCGTACGACGAGTCGCGCCCGATGACCGACCTCGCGAAGTTCCCCGACGCCCGCAGGGCGATCTGGTCGTCGGGCAACCCGACCATCGCCCCCTCCGGCGGCACCTTCCTCAAGGGCGAGAAGTGGAGCGGCTGGGCCGGCACCCTGGCCATCGCCGTCCTGAAGGACCAGAAGCTCCTGGTCCTCGCGTTCGACTCCAAGGGCACGGCGGTGGAGCAGCAGTGGACGAACATCACCGGCCGGGGCCGCCTGCGCGTCGCCGTCCAGGGCCCCGACGGCAACCTCTACCTCGCCGTCGACAGCGACCCCGGGACCATCCTCAAGGTGACCCCGACCGCCTGACCGGCCCGACCACGGCGAACTTCGTATGGGGGAGCGCCCCGATGGGCGCTCTCGCCTACGAAGTTCGAGTGGGGGGGGGTGGGTGGGTCAGATGCGGCGGAGGCGGACGTCGTCGACGTGGTGGTCCGCGCCCTTGCGGAGGATGACGTCGGCGCGGTCACGGGTCGGCTCGATGTTGGCGACCAGGTTGCGCTCGTTGATGTCCTTCCAGATCTGGAGCGCGGTCTCGGTGGCCTCGTCGTCGGTGAGCTCGGCGTAGCGCTGGAAGTAGGAGTCGGGCCGGGTGAAGACGGTGCGGCGCAGGGTGTGGAACCGCTCGACGTACCAGCGGCGCACGTCCTCGACGTCGGCATCCACGTAGATCGACAGGTCGAAGAAGTCCGACACGAACGTGGTGGTGCCCCGGCTGACCTGGAGCACGTTGAGGCCCTCGACGATGAGGATGTCGGGGCTGCGCACGACGATGTCGTCCTCGGGCGGGAGGACGTCGTAGGTGAGGTGCGAGTAGGTCGGCGCCCGGGTCTCCTCGACGCCGGACTTCACGTCCCGCAGGAACTGGAGGAGCCGGCGCACGTCGTAGCTCTCGGGGAAGCCCTTGCGGCCCAGCAGGCCCCGCTTCTCCAGCTCGTCGTTGGGGTAGAGGAACCCGTCGGTGGTGACGAGGTCGACCCGGGGGTGGTCGGGCCAGCGGGCGAGGAGGGCCCGCAGCACGCGGGCGGTGGTGCTCTTGCCGACGGCGACGCTGCCGGCCACGCCGATCACGTAGGGCACCCGGACGTGCTCCCGGTCCAAGAAGGCGCCGGTGGCGTCCTGGCGGCTGCGGACGGCGGCCACGTGGAGGTTCACCAGCCGGGAGAGCGGGAGGTAGACGGACTCCACCTCGTCGAGGTCGAGGGCCTCGTTCAGGCCCCGCAGCTCGTCGAGGTCGTCGGCGTCGAGCGTGAGCGGCGTGGCCGCTCGGCGCGCCCGCCACTCGTCACGGGTGAAGGTCTCGTACAGGGCGGAGTTCACGCCCGGCCGAGGCTACGGAGCGGAGGCCTCGCGGAGCCAAACCCGCTGCTCCGCCTGGGTCAGCTGCCCTTGGGCTTCCGGCGGAACAGGCGGCCCAGCTTGCCGCCCACGCCGGGCTTGGTCGCCCGGGTCCGCTCGGCGTCGACCTCGGCCATGATGCGCGGGCCGGCCGTGTTGATGATGTCCTCGGCCTCGTCGAGCAGGGCCGCGATCTCGTCGCCGCGGTCGTCGAGCCCGGGCGGCTCCTCCGGCGTGGCCGGCGTGACCAGGGTGCCGTGCTTCCAGTTCACGTCGGCCAACCGGCGCTGGTACGCCTGGCAGTCGTCGGGGCAGCGCCAAGGAGCCTCGGGTGCGAGGTCGAGGTCGCACTTCCGGACGGTCTCCCCGTTGGCGTAGGTCCGGGATTCGAAGAACTTGCAGTCTTGCCGCATCGGCATGGCCGCAGTCTGCCAGGGGTGGTGGCCGTCGGGTGCGCGCCGGTAGGGTGAACCGCCGGTCACCGGGGCGTTCCGCCCCCGGACCGCACCCCGTCCGACGTCGAGCAAAGGCCCGATCCCCCTGAGCGCTTTCCCTGTTGATGCGGCCACGGCGCTGGCCGGGCCGGCGTGGCTGCAGGGGCGGCGTGCCGATGCGGCCGCGGCCTTCGCCAGCACCCCGCTGCCCGATGCGCAGGAAGAGGTCTGGCGCTACAGCCGGATCGCCGACCTGGACCTCGACCGGTACGCCCCGGCGGCCGACGCGGTGCGCACCGAGCTGGCGGTCCCCGAGGAGTGGGTGTCGAAGGGCGTCACCGTCCGCCGGGCCGCCGACCTCGTCGACGACACCACCGGCATCGGCTCGGTGGCCCAGGGCGGACCCGACGTGTTCGCCACCCTGAACGACGCGTTCACCGCCGACCCCGTCGTGGTGTCGGTGCCGCGCGGCGTGCAGCTCACCGAGCCGCTGGTCGTGGGCACCCACCTGGCCGGCGCCGGTGCCGCGGGCTTCCCGCGCCTCGTCGTGCTGGTCGGGGAGGGGGCGTCGGCCACCGTCGTCGACCGCACCACATCCACCGACGACGACCTGCTCTCGGTCCCGCTCACGGAGCTGCGCGTCGAGCGTGGCGGCCGGTTGGACTTCGTCGCCATCCAGCAGCTCGGCTCGGCGGCCTGGCAGCTCGGCTCGCTGGTGGCCGAGGTGGGCCAGGAGGCGCACCTGCGGGTGGGCCTCGTCGGCCTGGGCGGTGCCTACGCCCGGCTGCGCACCGACTGCCGGCTCACCGGCCGCGGCGGCACCGGCGACCTGCTCGCCGCCTACTTCGGCGACGGCGACCAGACGCTCGACTTCCGCACGTTCCAGCACCACGATGCGCCCGACACCACCTCGAACCTGCTGTTCAAGGGGGCCGTCGGCGGCCGCAGCCGGTCCGTCTACACGGGCCTCATCAAGGTCAGCAAGGACGCCCGGGGCACCAACGCGTTCCAGACGAACCGGAACGTCAAGCTCTCCGACGACGCCTGGGCCGAGTCCGTGCCGAACCTGGAGATCGAGACCAACGACGTGCGCTGCAGCCACGCCTCCACGGTCGGCCCGGTCGACCCCGAGCAGCGCTTCTACCTCGAGAGCCGGGGCGTGCCGCCCACGGTCGCGGATCGGCTGATCGTGGCCGGCTTCTTCGACGAGGTCGTCCGGGAGCTCCCCGACGACGCCCTCGTCGCCGAGGTCCGCAGCCAGATCTCCGAGAAGCTCGACCGCGTGGCCGGGGACCTCCGATGACCGCCCACGCCCACCCCATCGCCCCGCTCGACGCGCTCGCCGACGGCGAGGCCCAGCGCTTCGACGTCGACGGCCACCGGCTCGCCGTGGTGCGCATCGGCGACGCCGTCTACGTCATCGGCGACATCTGCACCCACCAGGACATCTCGCTGTCCGAGGGCGAGGTCGACCCCGAGACCTGCCACATCGAGTGCTGGAAGCACGGCAGCTCGTTCTCGCTGGAGACCGGCGAGCCCGACGTCTTCCCCGCCACCCGGCCGGTGCCGGTGTACCGGGCGTGGGTCGACGGCGGCGAGGTCTTCGTCGAGATCGACGACGCCGAAGGGAGTGCTCATGTCTGAGCTCGTGATCGAAGGCCTGCGCGCCGGCGTCGACGGCAAGGAGATCCTCCAGGGGATCGACCTCGTCGTCCGCTCCGGTGAGGTCCATGCGGTGATGGGGCCGAACGGCTCCGGCAAGTCCACCCTCTCGCACGTCATCCTCGGCCGCCCCGGCTACGAGGTCACCGGCGGGTCGGTCACCCTCGACGGTGCCGACGTGCTCGCCATGGACACGTGGGAGCGGGCCCAGGCCGGCCTGTTCCTGGCCCTCCAGTACCCCACCGAGGTGCCGGGCGTGTCCGTCGAGGCGGTGCTGACCGCGGCGCTCGCCGCCGGCGGCCAGAGCACCGACGGCTTGCACGACAAGCTCGTCGGCGAGGCCGAGCGCATCGGCTTCGCCGAGCGCTTCCTCGGCCGGGACCTCAACGTCGACCTGTCGGGAGGCGAGAAGAAGCGCAACGAGACCCTCCAGCTCGGCGTGCTCGCCCCGAAGATCGCCATCCTCGACGAGCTCGACTCCGGCCTCGACGTCGACGCGCTGCGGGCCTGCTCGCGCCGGGTCGAGCAGGCCACCACCGAGACCGGCCTCGGCGTGCTCGCCATCACGCACTACACCCGGCTGCTCGACGAACTGAAGCCCGACGTCGTGCACATCCTGGCCAAGGGCCGGATCGTGAAGACCGGCGGCCCGGAGCTGGCCGACGAGCTCGAGGCCGACGGCTACGCCGCGTACCTCCCGGCCGGTGAGGAGGAGGCGGCCACCCCGGCCGCCGACCCCTTCGCCGACCCGTTTGCGGATCCCTTGGCCTGAACCTCCGACCCACCGGGCCGTAGGCTGCGCGCCCGTGCACCGGCTCCGAGACCTGGCACGGCGGCAGGCCCTCGTGGCCGTCGCGCTGGTGCTCCTGGTCGTGGCGCCGTTCGTGGCGAGCATCCTGCGGGCCCGCTCGCTGCACTGGCTGCCGAGCGGCGATGACGCCTTGATCGGCCTGCGCAGCTGGGACGTGCTCTCGTCGCACCGTCCGCTGATCGGCCAGGGCAGCACGACCCACCTCTACGGCCACGACGGCGGGACGTCGCACCCGGGCCCGATCCAGTTCTACGTGCTGGCGGTGCCGATCCGGGTGCTCGGGCCGGCGGCCGGCATGCTCCTGACGAGCGCTGCCGTGAACCTGGCGGCGGTGCTCGTGGCCGCGTGGGTCGCCTTCCGCCGGGCGGGCCCGGCCGTGGCGGCGTGGGCGGTGGTCCTGCTCTCGCTGGTGCTGTGGAGCGAGGGGACCGCGATCTTGAGCGACCCGATCTCGTCGAACGCCGGTGGCATCCCGCTCCTGGCGCTGGCCGCCCTTGCCTGGGCGGTCGTCGACGGCGACGTCCGCCTGCTGCCGCTCGGCGCCGTGGTGGGCTCGTGGGTGGCCCAGCAGCACCTGGCGATCGTGGTGCCCGCCGCCGCCCTCGTCCTCTACGCGGCCGTCGGCGTAGCGGTGCTCGCCGTCGTCCGCCGCCGAGCCCGCGCCGCGGATCCGCTGGCCGTGCTCGACCCGCGTCGCCTGTGGCCGTGGGTGGTGGCCGCCGCCGGCCTCTCGCTCCTCCTGTGGTCGCCCGTCATCTGGCAGCAGCTCACCGGCGATCCCGGCAACCTCACGGCCGTCGCGGAGTACGCGCGGGTGTCGGACTCGCCGACGCTGGGGTCGATGGCGGCGGTCCGCCAGGCGATCCGCACCGTCGGCTTCCCGCCGTTGCTGCTGCGCTCGGACCTCACCGGCCGGTCCTTCTCCGTCGGCCCCCTGGGTCCGCTCGAGGTCGTCGTCGGCGTCGCCAGCTACGTGGCGCTCGTGGCCACGGTGGTGGTCGCGTGGACCCGGCGCCGGGCCCTCGCGCTGCTGGCCCTCACGGCCCTGGTGCTGGCGGTCGCCGGCACGTACAACGGCAGCACCATCCCGGACTCGGTCGAGGCGTACCGCATCAACTTCTACCGGTGGGAGTTCGTGGTGGCCTGGCTGGCGTGGGTCGCGCTCGGGTGGGGGAGCGCCCTCGCCGTCCGGTCGCTGCTGGCACGGCGGGGCCGCCGGGTCCCCGCCTTCGTCCCGCGCTGGGCGCCGGCGCTCGCCGTCGTCCTCGTGGCCATCCCCACCGTCGCCAACCTGGCGACGCAGGGCCCCGACGACGCCCGACGCGACGAGGACGGGTTCGTCGCCATGCGCGCCATGGGCGACGCCGCCGTCGACGCCGCGGGCGAAGCCGGTGCCGACCGGGTGACGGTCGTGCTGCGGGGCCGGGCGGCGGTCCTGTCCACCGGGCAGGCGGTCGCGCTGCAGCTCCAGTCCGAGGGGTACGACGTGGTCGTGCCCGAGCAGGAGTCGCGCTTCTGGGGCACCCGCGTGCTGCACGAGGGCGATGACCCGGGCGACCTCGTGCTCGTCCTCGCCTCCGGTCGGGGGACCCCGGCCGCCACGCCGGGTCGGGCCATCGCCCGCTACGACGTGAACGCCGACCTCCGCGACCTCGTCGCGCCGCTCGTGGCGCAGGCCGAGGACGCCGAGCTGGTGCCGAGCCCCGATGCCGAGCGGTTGCTCGCGGCCCGCTACGAGGGGGCCGGCGGGGACTACGCCCGCAGCTCGCTCGCCCAGCTCGCGGCGTCGCCCGAGCCCATCCTCACCGACCCGGGCCTGCTCGGGCTGATCGCCGACGGGTACTTCGAGGCGCCCGCGTTCGACCTCGATCGGGTCCGGGCCTTGCAAGCGGCGCTCCCGGCGAGGACCGTGAACGATGATGACGTGTTCGAGCTGCGGGTGATGACCCCCGACGAGCTGGCTGGAGCCATCCCGTCGTGGAAGGAGGAGTGACGATGAGCGATCGAGAGCCCGATCCCACGCTGGAGGTGCCCGACGGGTGGGCCGTCGTCGGCCACGCCCTGCGGAAGGAGTTCGTGTTCGCCGACTTCGCCGAGGCCTTCGCGTTCATGACGCGCGTCGCCGCCGAGGCCGAGCGGATGAACCACCACCCGGACTGGTCCAACTCGTGGAACCGGGTGGTCATCGAGCTGACCAGCCACGACGTCGATCGCCTGACGACGCGCGACACCCGGCTGGCGGCGGCGATCGACGGCTGCGTGTGATCGCGGCCGGCTGGGAGCTGTGCCGCCCGGCACACCCAACAACTTGCAGCTAGGGTGCAAGGACTTTGTCCCGGGCAGGGGTCGCCCGGGACCGCACACCGCCAGACCGTCTGACAGGGGAGTCGTCTGCTGCTCATGAGTCGTCGCCGCGACCTCCAGCTGCCCGCCACCCTGCGTCCGCTCGGCCCGTACGTCCCGGCCCTCGGGATCCTGCTCCTGCAGCTGGTCGTGTTCCCGATCGGGATCGGCACGTGGATGCTCGGCGTCGTCGTCGGCATGCTGACCGCCCTCATCGCGCTGGGCCTGGCGCTGATCTACCGCTCGAGCCGCATCCTCAACTTCGCCCAGGCCGACCTCGGCGCGGTGCCGGTCACGCTCACCGTCGGCCTCATCATCGCCTCGGGCCTGCCCTATCTGCTGGGCCTGGTCATCGGCCTCGCCGCGGCGGTGCTGCTCGGTGTGGTCGTGGAGCTGGCCATCATCCGCCGCTTCTTCAACGCCCCCCGCCTCCTCCTGACCGTGGCCACCATCGGGCTCTCGCAGCTGCTGCTCGTCGGCGCCCTGCTGCTGCCCCGGCTCTGGGGCGACGACAACGAGAAGAAGCTGCTCACCAGCCTCAGCCTGCCGCAGCCGTTCCAGGCCCACATCGAGCTGGGCAGCCAGATCTTCCGGGGCGCCGACATCCTGGCCGTGATCGTGGCGCCGCTCATCCTCCTCGGGCTGGTCGTGTTCCTGCGGCGCACCGACATCGGCGTCGCCCTGCGGGCCAGCGCCGACCGCACCGACCGGGCCGCCCTGCTCGGCATCCCGGTCCGCCGGCTGCAGACCTTCGTCTGGGGCCTGGCGGCGGCCCTGTCGTTCATCGGCCTGTTCCTCCAGGTGTCGATGCTGGGCTACAGCGGCGCCGGATCGCTCAGCGCCAGCGCCCTGGTGTTCGCCCTGTCGGCGCTGATCATCGGCCGGCTCGACAACCTCGTGGCGGTGGCGGTGACCGCTGTCGCCCTCCGGGTGCTCGAGAAGGGCGTGTCGGCCACCTGGCCGAACGAGGTGGCCCGCATCTACCTCGTGCTCGCGGCCGTGCTCCTCGTCGTGTTGGCCCTGCGCCGGGTGTCGACCCGTCGCCAGGACGTCGACGGCGTCACCCTCCACGCCGCCGACGAGGTCCGCCCCGTCCCCGCCGAGCTGCGCCGGGTGCCCATCGTCCGCTGGTCTCGGGTGCTGATCCCGATCGCGCTGTTCGCCGTGGCCGCCGCCCTGCCGCTGGTGCTCTCGGAGAGCAAGGAGTACGAGGCGTCCAACGTGGCCGCCTACGCGCTCATCGCCCTGTCGGTCGTGGTGCTCACCGGCTGGGCCGGCCAGGTGTCGCTCGGGCAGATGGCGTTCGTGGCCGTCGGGGCCGCGGTGGGCGCCGTCGCCACGGTGACCTGGCAGGTCGACCTGCTGGTGGCCCTGCTCGCGGCGGGTGCCGCCGGCGCCGTGGTCGCCGTGGTCGTCGGCCTCCCGGCGCTGCGCCAGCCCGGCCTCTACCTGGCAGTCACCACTCTCGCCTTCTCCCTCGCGTGCAGCAACTTCCTGCTGAACCGCAAGGAGCAGACCTGGATCCCGAGGGACCGGGTCGTGGCCCGTCCGCTCTTCCGGCAGATCGACCTCACGTCCCAGGCCGCGATGTACGAGGTCACCCTCGCCGTCGTGGTCCTCGCGTTCCTCGCCGTGCTCGGCATCCGCCGCAGCCGCACCGGGCGCGCCCTCATCGCCGTGCGCGACAACGAGCGGGGCGCGGCGGCGTACTCCATCCCGGTGGTGCGGGCGAAGCTCACCGCCTTCGCCCTCTCGGGCTTCCTCGCGGCGGTGGCCGGCTGCCTCCTCGTGCACGTGAACCGGGGTTACGACGAAGGCCCGTTCGTGGTCTCCGAGAGCCTCAGCATCTTCACGGCGGCCGTCGTCGGCGGGCTCGGCTCGCTGGCTGGCGCCATCCTCGGTGCGCTGTTCCTGAAGGGCGGCTCGTGGTTCCTCAGCCCGCCGTGGGACCTGCTGCCGTCGGCGGCCGGCGTGCTGCTCGTGCTGATGATCGTGCCCGGCGGCCTCGCCAACCTGATGTACCGCGGCCGCGACGCGGTGCTGCGCCGGATCGCCGTCCGCAAGGGGATCGTCGTGTCGAGCCTGCTGGCCGACACGGCGGGCGACGATGCGCCCGAGGCCATCAAGGTCGCCCTGCCCGACCGGCCCCAGGGCCTGGACGGAGCGGTCGCCGACGAGCCCGTGGGGTCGGCCTCGTGACCGCCACCGCCGTGCCCGAGGCCATCCCGCCCGACGCCGCGCCCGACGAGTCCGAGGCCGGTTCGCGCTGGCGACCGGCGTGGCTGGGCAAGGCCGGCTGGTACCCGCTGATCATCCTGTTCGGCCTCAACATGACCGACGAGCTCGACCGGGCGGCGTACTACGTCCTGCTGCCCGACATCCGCGACTCGCTGGGCCTCACCAACGGCGCCATCCTCAGCGTCGTCGCCCTCGCCAGCGCCGTGGCCCTGCTGCTCACGGTGCCCATCGCCCACCTCGCCGACCGCCGCAACCGGGTGGCCATCGCCCTGCTCGGCGCGGTCGTGTGGGCCTTCTTCTCCCTCGCCACGGGCCTGGCGTTCACCGTGTGGGTGCTGATCGTGGCCCGGTCCGGTGCCGCCATCGGCCAGGGCGTGGTGTTCCCCACGCACAACAGCCTGCTCGCCGACTACTACCCGATCCGCTCCCGACCGCGGGTGTACTCGATCCACCGCGCCGCCAACAGCATCGGACAGATCCTCGGCTTCCTCGTCGGTGCCGGCCTGGCGACCCTGTTCACGTGGCGGGCGCCGTTCATCGTCTTCGCCTTCCCCACGGTCATCCTCGTGTTCCTCGGCCTCCGCCTCCGGGACCCGGGCCGGGGCCACTTCGAGCGGGAGGCCGCGGACCTCGGCATCGACACCGAGGTCGATGAGCCCCCGCCCTCGTTCGCCGAGGCGCTCCGCATGGTGTGGACGATCCGCAGCCTGCGCCGGATCTTCATGGCGCTGCCGTTCCTGGCCGCGTCGATCATCGGGTTCCTCTCGCTCGCCTCGCTCATGTACGAGGAGGTGTTCGGCCTCGACGCCTGGGAGCGGGCGTGGGCCCTCATCCCGGTGCAGCTGGTCGAGCTGGTCGGCGTGGTCATCGGCGCCCGCCTCACCAGCCGGGCGCTCACCAAGGGCGCCTCGCACATCTTCGGCGTCCTCGCCTGGGCCTCGGGCATCGCCTGCGTGATGGCGCTGGTGTTCGCCACCGCCCCGAACGTGGCCGTGGCCGTGGCCGCCAACTGCCTCATCTCGGCGTCGCTGGTCATCGTCGGCCCCGGCGTGCTGTCGTCGCTCTCGCTCGCCATCCCGCCCCGAGCCCGGTCGATGGGGTTCTCCATCGGGGCTCTGTGGGTGCTGCCGGGCCTGCTCGCCCTGCCGCTCATCGGCTGGATCGGTACCAACCACGGCTTCCGCTGGGGCATGGTCATCATGGTCCCGATCTTCCTGATCGGCGGCCTGCTGATCGCCTCGGTCGGCAAGGTCATCGACGACGACATCGCCCAGGTGTGGACCGGGGCCGCCACCCGGGCGCAGATGATCCAGGAGCGGGCGGCCGGCAAGCTGCCGCTGCTCAGCGTCCGCAACGCCCAGGTGGCCTACGGCGACGTCCGGGTCCTGTTCGGGGTCGACATCGACGTGGCCGAGGGCGAGATCATCGCCCTCCTCGGCACCAACGGCGCCGGCAAGTCCACCCTGCTCAAGGCCATCTCCGGCGTGGCCCAGGCCGACCGGGGCGCCATCGTGTTCGACGGGCGCGACATCACCCACGCCCCGCCGGAGGAGATCGCCCCGCTCGGCATCGCCCAGGTCCCGGGTGGCCAGGGCGTGTTCCCGTCGCTCACCGTCGCCGAGAACCTGCGGGCCGCGGGCTGGATGCTCCGCCACGATCCGAAGCTGCGAGCGAAGCGGGTCGACGAGGCGCTGGCGCTGTTCCCGGTCCTCGCCTCCCGGGCCGACGACGCCGCCGCCGACCTCTCCGGCGGCCAGCAGCAGATGCTGGCCCTGGCCATGGCGTTCCTGTCCGAGCCCAAGCTGCTGATGATCGACGAGCTCTCGCTCGGCCTGGCCCCGGTCGTCGTGGAGCAGCTCCTCGGGGTGGTCCGCAGCCTCCGGGACCGGGGGACCACGATCATCCTGGTCGAGCAGTCGGTGAACGTCGCCCTGACCGTGGCCGACACGGCCTACTTCATGGAGAAGGGCGAGATCCGGTTCCACGGGCCCACCGCCGAGCTCCTCGAGCGGCCCGACGTGCTGCGCTCGGTGTTCTTCTCCGGTGCGGCGTCGGGCCTGGGCGACGGCCCGGCCCGGGTGCAGGCCAACGGCGCCCCGGTGTCCACCAACGGGACGTCAGCGTCCACCAACGGCGACCACGCGCCCGCCGCCGCGGACGACGCGCCCGCCGCCGCGGACGACGCGCCCGCAGGTTCGGGTCTGCAGGTCGAGGGCATCTCGGTCGCCTTCGGCGGCATCCGGGCGGTCGACGACGTGTCGTTCGCGGTCGGGCCCCGGGAGGTCGTCGGCCTCATCGGGCCGAACGGCGCCGGCAAGACCACCGTCTTGGACCTCATCTCCGGCTTCACCCGGCCCGACACCGGACGGGTGCGGCTCGGCGACGTCGACCTCACCAGCGCCCGCCCCCACCGCCGGGCCGCGCTCGGCCTGGGCCGCAGCTTCCAGGACTCCCGGCTGTTCCCGTCGCTCACCGTCGAGGAGACGCTGCTCGTCGCCCTCGAGCGCTGGCTCGACGTGCGCGACCCGTTCAACGCCGCCCTCCACCTGCCGCCCTTCGTCGACAGCGAGACCGCCGCCCGCCACCGGGTCGACGAGCTGATCGAGCTGCTCGGCCTCGAGGCGTTCCGGTCCAAGTTCATCGGCGAGCTGTCCACCGGCTCCCGCCGCGTCGTCGACATCGGGTGCGTGCTCGCCCACGAGCCATCGGTCGTCCTGCTCGACGAGCCGTCCTCGGGCATCGCCCAGCGCGAGGCGGAGGCGCTGGCGCCGCTGCTGCTGCGGATCCGCGACGCGCTCGATGCCAGCCTCATCGTGATCGAGCACGACATGAGCCTCATCTCCTCGGTCTCCGACCGCCTCGTCGCCCTCGACCAGGGCCGCGTCGTCACCATCGGTTCGCCCAGCGAGGTCCTCGCCCATCCCGAGGTGGTCGCCTCGTACCTCGGCGGCGACCGTGCCGTCCTCACCCGCTCCGGCCCCGCCACGGGGGCCGCTGCTCCTCCGGAGGTCCCATGACCCCACGTTCCGCCACGCCTCCGCCGCGCGCCTCGTTCGTCGCGCGGTTCGGACCGCTCGCCGTCATCATCGTGGCGCTCGGGCTCGTCGCCTGGATGTCGTCGACCGGCTCCGACTCGGTGACCACCGCGTCCGGGCCCGGATCCAAGAGCGAGACCGGATCGGCCAACGCCTCGCTGCCCGTCTACTACCAGGACGCCAAGGAGGAGGGCGACCTCGACCAGTACGACTTCGGCGACAACTGCGACCCGGAGACGGGGCGGATCAAGGTGCCGTCGCTGTACGCCCCGCCGTGCGCCGCGGCCCGCCCCGACGTCACCCGCAACACCAGCGGCCAGGGCGTCACCGGCGACACCATCACCGTGGTGGCCTACGTCGCCGCCGACGACGACCTGTCGGCCAGCCTCAACGCCCAGCTCGACTCGCCCGAGGACGCGGCCGACACCAGCAACAAGATCATCCAGATGTTCGAGCAGACGTACAACACGTGGGGTCGCAAGATCAACGTGGTCCGGATGAAGGGCTCGGGCTCCGACGAGACCCACGCCCGTGCCGATGCCATCAAGGTGGCCGAGGAGATCAAGGCGTTCGCCTCGATCGGCGGCCCCGGCCAGGAGGGCGCCTACGCCGAGGAGCTGGCCAGCCGCGGCGTCATCTGCGTCGGCTGCGGCCTGTCGCTCCCGGACTCGGCCCTCCAGGAGAACGCGCCCTACTTGTGGGGCAACCTCCAGACGCCCGAGCAGTACCTGCTCAACCTGGGCGACTTCGTGATCGAGCGCCTCCAGGGCCACAAGGCCGAGTACGCCGGCAGCCCCGAGATCCGGTCCAAGACCCGGAACTTCGGCGTCGTCCACTTCGAGCAGGACCCGCCGGTCTTCGGCGCGGTCGACGAGCAGGTGCGCAAGGAGGGTGCGGAGCGCGGCTACAAGCCGGCCGTGAACCTCACGTACCAGCTGGTCATCGCCGACCTCCCGGAGAAGGCCCGGGTGCTCGTCGACGAGCTGAAGAAGGCCAAGGTCACGTCGGTCGTGTTCCTCGGCGACCCGGTGATGCCGATCTACCTGACCAAGGCGGCCACCGACCAGAACTACTTCCCGGAGTGGATCATCACCGGCACGGTGCTCACCGACACCACGGTGTTCGGCCGGCTCTACGACCAGAAGCAGTGGGCGCACGCGTTCGGCGTGTCGAGCCTGCCCACCCGCCTGCCCCAGGACCAGAGCGAGTCGTGGCGCACCTACGAGTGGTTCTACGGCGAGCCGCCGGCGGCCAAGAAGACGGTCACCGTGATCAACGAGCCGATCCGCATCCTCATGGCCGGCATCCACCAGGCCGGCCCGAAGCTCACCCCCGAGACGTTCCGCGACGGCCTCTTCGCCTACCCGCCGAGCGGCGGCAAGCCCACCAACCCGCGCATCTCGTGGGGTGACCACGACCTGTTCCGGGCGCCGGACTTCAACGCCGTCGACGACATGCAGGTGATCTGGTGGGACGCCGAGGCCACCGGCCCCGACGAGCAGGGCGAGGAGGGCAAGGGGATGATGATGTCCGCCGACGGCGGCCGCCGGTACCTCCCCGGCGAGATGCCCCACACCCCGGCCAACGTGTTCGACCCCGAGGGCGCTATCGCCATGTACGACGAGGTCCCCGCCGACGCCAGGCCTCCCAGCTACCCGAGCCCCGGCCCCGGCGGCTGACCCGCCACCCACACGAACCCCCTGTGCTCGTGGTCGCTGCGCAACCCCTGGCAGAGAAGGGTCGAGCCAGCCCGGATCGGTAGGGTCGGGGCCATGGCTGATGTGACCCTGTTCCACAACCCGAACTGCTCGACGTCGCGGCACGCGCTCGACGAGGTCAACGCCGCGGGCGTCGATGCCGAGGTCGTGCAGTACATCAAGACGCCGCTGTCGGCCGAGGAGCTCCTCGACCTCATGGACAAGCTGGTCGACCCGCCTGCCGACCTCGTCCGCAAGGACGCCTTCTTCAAGGACCAGGGCCTCGTCGAGGGCGACTACACCGACCCGAAGGCCGTGGCCGAGCTCCTCGACCAGTACCCCCGCCTCATGCAGCGCCCGATCATCGTCAAGGGCGACCAGGCCATCATCGGCCGCCCCAAGGACCGCGTCGCCGAGTTCCTCAAGGACTGACGCGAATCGGGTCGCCTGTGCCGCGTGGTGCGGCTCAGACGACCCGATTCGGGGTGGGGGAGCGGTTCGGTCAGGCGGCTTCGGCGGTGGCCGGGGCGGGCTCGAGGGCCCAGCCGATGACCTGGTCCACCGTCTTGGCCAGGTGGATGGTCATCTCGTCGCGGATGTGGGTGGGGATGTCGTCGATGTCGGGCTCGTTGCGGATGGGGAGGATGACCTCCCGGATGCCGACCCGGTGGGCCGCCATCACCTTCTGCTTGACCCCGCCGATCGGCAGGACGTGGCCCTGGAGGGTCACCTCGCCGGTCATGGCGATCGTCGACTTCACCGGGCGGCCGGTGAACAGGCTGACCAGCGCCGTGCTCATGGCGATGCCGGCGGACGGGCCGTCCTTCGGCGTGGCGCCGGCGGGGAAGTGCACGTGCACGGCCCGTCGGGTGGCCTCCGGGGAGACGCCGAGGTCGTCGGCGTTGGACCGGACGTAGGAGAGGGCGATGCGAGCCGACTCCTTCATCACGTCGCCGAGCTGGCCGGTGACCAGCAGGTCCGACTTCTCGTTGTCGCCGCTGTCGGCCGGGAGCGCGGTGGCCTCGACGAACAGGACGTCGCCGCCGGCGCCGGTGACGGCGAGGCCGGTGACCACGCCGGGCACCGAGGTGCGGTCGGCGATGTCGGTGTCGTGGAAGCGGTCGCGTCCGAGCAGCTCGGCCACCTCCGCCTCGTCGACCACGACCGGCTCACCGGTGCGGGCCGCGACCTTGGAGGCCACCTTGCGGAGCACCTTGGCGAGGGCCCGCTCGAGCGAGCGGACGCCGGCCTCCCGGGTGTGGGCCCGGACGATGCGGCGCAGGGCCGGCTCGGTGATGGTGACCTCGTCGGGCTTGATGCCGGCCCGCTCCAGCTGGCGAGCCAGCAGGTGGTCCCGGGCGATGGCGACCTTCTCGTCCTCGGTGTACCCGTCGAGCGAGATGATGTCCATGCGGTCGAGCAGCGGGCCCGGGATGGTGTCGAGCTGGTTGGCCGTGGCGATGAAGATCACGTCGGACAGGTCCAGGTCGACCTCCAGGTAGTGGTCCCGGAAGCTGTGGTTCTGCGCCGGGTCGAGGACCTCGAGCAGGGCGGCGGACGGGTCGCCCCGCCAGTCGTTGCCGACCTTGTCGATCTCGTCGAGCAGGACGACCGGGTTCATCGTCTTGGCCTCGGTCATGGCCCGGACGAGGCGGCCGGGACGGGCGCCGACGTAGGTGCGCCGGTGGCCGCGGATCTCGGCCTCGTCGCGGACGCCGCCGAGGGCGACCCGGACGAACGAGCGGCCGAGCGCCCGGGCGATGGACTCGCCGAGTGACGTCTTGCCGACGCCGGGGGGACCGACGAGCGTCAGGATCGTGCCCTGGCGGACCGGCTGGGCGGCGACGGGCTCGACCTCATCGGTGCCGTCGGCCTCGGTGGCGTCGTCGCCGGTGAGGACCTTGGCGGCCGCGGCCTCCTGCAGGGCGGCCAGCTCGGCCTCCTTGGCGGCTTCTTCGGCCCGCTCGGCGCGGAGCTTGCGCACGGCGAGCTCCTCGACGATGCGGTCCTTCACCTCTTCGAGGCCGGTGTGGTCGGCGTCGAGGACGGCGCGGGCGTTGTCGAGCTCGAGGTTGTCGGTGGAGCGGTCGCCCCACGGGATCTCGAGCACGGTGTCGAGCCAGGTCACGATCCAGCCCCGCTCGGGCGACTGCTCGGAGCTGCGCTCGAGCTTCTCGACCTCCCGCTCGGCCGCGGTGCGGACGTCGGCCGGGAGGTCCCGGTCGGCCAGCTTCTGGCGGTACGCGGCGGGGGAGTCGGCGGCCTCGCCGCCCTCGTCGTCGAGCTCGCCCAGCTCCTTGCGGATGGCCGACAGCTGCTGGCGGAGGATGAACTCGCGCTGGTTCTTCTCGAGGCCGTCGCTGACCTCGGAGCGGATGCGCTCCTGGACGGCGTGCTCGGCCAGGGCCTCCTTGACCCACGTGAGGACGCGGCGGACCCGCTCGGTGACGTCGATCGTCTCGAGCAGCTCGACCTTGCGCTCCATGGAGAGGTCGGGCCACCAGCCGGCGGCGTCGGCCAGGGCGTCGGGCTCGTCGAGGCCGCGGAGGATCTCGGTCAGCCGGCGGCCGCCCATCTCCTCGAACAGCTCGCGGAAGCCGGCGCGCAGCTCGACGGCGAGCTCGCGTGCCTCGTCGGTGACCTCGGGGTCGACGGGCTCGGCCTGGAGCCACAGGACGGTGCCGGTTCCGGCGACGCCCGTGCGCAGCAGCGCCCGGTCGTGCGCCCGCACCACGAGGGCGGGGGCACCGGAGGGCAGCTGGCCCGTGGACTCGATGGTGGCGATGGTGCCGACCACGGCGTGGCGCCCGTCGACGCGGGGCACGAGCAGCAGCCGGTTGTCGTCGCCCGTGGCCTCGACGGCGGCCTTGGCCTCGTCGGACTCGAGGGCGATGGTGAGCACCATCCCGGGCAGCACGACGCCGTTGGGCAGGGGGAGGACGGGCAGCGTGAGCAGCTCGGTCGAGGGGTTGGTGGTGTCAGCCATGAGGGCTCCTCGGGGTCTTGCGGGACCCTCACAACCCTACGGCCGAACCTGCTATTCCCACCATCAACTTTGTTGGGTGGAAGGGAATAAACCGCAGATCAGCGTACCGATCGGCCCTCGAACGCCAACCTCCGCGTAGGGTCGGGGTCGTGGACGAGCTACGGGCATCGGGCGGGGTGTGGGACGGCGACCGGTGCATCGACGAGCTGCAGCTCGGCGACCGGTTCGAGCCGGCGGAGCCGTGGGTGTTCGAGGACGACTCCGACCCCGAGTTCCCGTACTACGCCGATGACGCCCGGGGCCGTTCGGTCGGCCTGGTCGACGGAACCGTGTTCACCATCAACTGCACCGGCGCCTTTCGGGGCGGGGTGGACGGCCGGAACCTCATCGGCCTGACGCCGGACGAGGCGGGCGCCGAGCTCGGTGTCGATCTGACCCCCGATCCCGACGATCCGGACCTGATGTGGATCGCCGGCGACACCGGCGTGGAGCTCACCGCCGACGCCCTCGGCCGGGTCGGCACCGTCACCCTCGTCGACTGGAACCTCATCCCCGACGAAGACTGATGCCGTAGCGTTCGCCCATGGCGAAGCGGGAACTTGCGCCGGGGTTCTTGAGGAAGGCACCTGACGGCTGGGTGCCGGGGCGCGTCTACGTGTCGAACGAGAACATCCGGCAGGGCGAAGAGCACATGACCGGCGTGTACCACGACGAGCGGGTGTCGTCGCTCTCGGCGATGCTCGTCGGCGACTTCCGCGTCTATGTCGAGGGGCGGCTCGACCACACGTTCCAGGACACGCGGGTGGTCCCCGAATGGCTCATCGACCTCGGGTCGGGGAAGCGCTGGTACTCGATCCGGGCCAAGCCCCAGTACGGGCTGGTCAACCGCATCGGGCTGCCGTGCTTCATCCACCCGAAGGACGCCGAGGAGATCTGGATCGACTGGGACGCCGCCTACGACGAGCACGTCGTCGCCTGGGAGTCCGAGGCCGCCATCAAGAAGGAGATGGCCAAGCAGCGCGGCGGCTTCGACGGGACGATGGACCGCATCTTCTCCAACCCCTTCACCCGGGAGGCCACCTCCGAGGAGAAGGCGACGGTCAGCGATCGCATCGCTGAGGAGGACGCCAAGCAGGAGGCGATCCGCCAGAAGTTCATCGCCCAGAACCAGGCGATCCAGGACTCCAAGACCGACCCCGACGAGCTCACCGAGCTGCGGCGCCGCGAGAAGGAGGCCGAGCGCATCTTCGCGACCGGCCGTGAGGTCCAGGCGACCGTGACGTCGAACTCGGTCAACGGCCGCACCCTCGCCGGCATCCCGCTGGTGTTCATCGTGTTCCAGCTCCACGAGGACCCACCGAGGAAGGTCGGCCTCGAGTACAGCTTCGGCAAGCGCGGCGCCGGCCGCTACCCGGTGGGCAAGACCGTGAAGCTCAAGGTCGACCAGGACGACCCGGAGGTCGTCACCCCGGCGGAGTGAAGCGGGTCAGGCCGGGTCGAGCTGGGCGATGGGCTCGGCGAGCTGGGTGTACATGGCCTCGGCGACGGCCCGCGCCCCGGTCTCGTTCGTGTGGGCCCAGTCGAAGTACGGGGCCTCCGGGAGGTCGTCCATCGCGTCGCTGATGTCGACCGGGCGGGGCACGAGCTGCTGGCCCATCCGCACGTACTCCTCCCGAGCCGGGCCCAGGGTGCCGTGCTCGAACCCGAGCCGCTCGTAGATCGGGCCCTCGGTGGCGTCGTTCTGGAGCGTCACGACGTGGGGCTGCCAGAAGCGGATCACCGGGATGTCGCGTGCGGCGAGGAGGGCGGCTGCACCCTCCCAGCCTCGGTTGAGCGCGCCGGTGTAGCGGCGCAGGTGCTGCTCGCGCTCGGGGGACCCCTCCACGAACCGGTCCGCCGTCGCGGGCGCCGGGTAGTGGTCCCGGTCCGCTCCGATGGCCCACGGCCAGCGCGGGTCGCGCCCCTCGGACTCGAGCTCGGTGAACAGGGAGTAGTCGTTCACCCCGTCGAGGGCGACGACGAGGTCGGGGGCGGGCTCGGCGTCGAGCCGACGCTCCAGCTCGATGACCTCCTGCCACGTCGACCAGGCCGGGACCCCGAGGTTGACCACCCGGATCGGGTGGCCGTCGGCTTCGGCCAGGCGCGCCAGCTCCGAGGGGATCGTGTGCGCGTCGCGCTGGCCGATGCCGAAGGTGGTGGACCCACCCAGCACCCAGACCGTGAGGCGCGGGTCCTCCGGCCCGTAGCTGGTGCGGACGCCGTTGACGACCTCGAAGTCGCCCTCGTGGTCGGCGTTGCGGGTCTGGGTGAGGGGATCGGGGAGCAGGTCGTAGCCCGCCTGGTCCTCGAACAGCGGCCGGGCCCAGGCCTCGCCGTCGTAGGCCGGCGCCCAGTACCCGAGTCCGACGAGCTGGGGCTCGGGGGAGGTGGCCGTGCGGTGCCAGGCGGCCAGCAGGGCCACGGCGACGACCAGGGCCGATGCCCGGAGGACGAGCGTCCGGTTCCGAGGCTTGGGGCTCAGCCCGAACGGCTCGCGGGCCGCATCGGCCACCGGGTCGTCCGCGGCCTCGACGCGCCGCGCCGCCGCGTGGCGCCGCCAGCCCGGGACGTGGCGGACGGGCCGGGCGCCGAGCACCCGGCCCAGCGCCCACACCGGCACGAAGACCAGCACGAACACCGCGGTGGACAGGACCAGCTCGACGGCGCGGCCGAGCGCCCGGGCCACGCGGCCGACCGTGGCGCCCAGGTGGTCGGCGAGCACCGGCCGCACCGCACCCAGGGCGGCCAGCACGGCGGCGGCCGCGAGTGCGCCCGACGCCAGCGCGTCGTGCTGGCGCAGGGTGGCGACGACCGCCAGGACGATCGCCGGCAGCGCGAGGCGGAGGGCGCCTGAGGCGCGCGCCCGGGCCGAGGTCACGGCGCCTGGCCCGACGTGCTCATGGCGACCCGGTCCGCCGGGCACCGGAGCCGATCAGGCGTCGGCGGTGGCTTGCCCGATGCCTTCGGCGAGGGTGTTCCACGCCAGCGTGGCGCACTTGATGCGGACCGGGAACTTCACGACGCCGCGCAGGGCCTCGAGGTCGCCGAGCTTCACGCCTTCGGGCAGCTCGGTCGGGAGGTCCTCGCCGGACTCGCCCTCGGCATCGAGCGATGACTCGTGGATGCTCATCATCGCCTTGAAGGCGTGGGTGAGGGCCTCGATCTCGCCGATGGTCTTGCCCTTGACCGCCGCGGACATCATCGACGCCGATGACTGGCTGATGGAGCAGCCGGTGCCGCCGATGCGGATGTCCTCGACGACGCCGGCGTCGTCGAGGTCCAGGTAGACGACGATCTCGTCGCCGCACAGCGGGTTGAACCCCTCGGTGCGGGTGGCGGGGGGCGTCTCGAGCTCGCCCCGGTTCCGGGGGTTGCGGTAGTGGTCGAGGATGATCTCGCGGTAGAGATCCTCGAGTCCTGGCATGGGTCGGCTCCGGTGTCGATCTAGAACGAGAAGAAGCTTTGCGCGTCGGCGAGGGCGTCGGCCAACGCATCGACGTCGTCGGTGTCGTTGTACACGTAGAACGAGGCCCGGGCGGTGGCCCCGACGCCGAGCACCTTCATGAGGGGCTTGGCGCAGTGGTGGCCCGGTCGGACGCACACGGCGTGCTCGTCGAGCACCTGCGACAGGTCGTGGGGGTGGATGCCCTCCATGGCCATCGACAAGACGCCGCCGCGCATGGCGGGTTCGGCCGGGCCGTGGATGGTGAGGGCGTCGCCGAAGCGCTCGGTGAGCGAGCGCATGGCGTAGGCGGTGATGGACACCTCGTGCTCGCGCACGGCGTCCATGCCCAGCGCGTCGAGGTAGTCGACGGCGACGTGGAGCCCGATGATCTCGGCGATCGGCGGGGTGCCGGCCTCGAACTTGGCGGGCAGCGCGGCAGGCACGAACCCGTCGAGCGTGACGTTGAGGATCATGCCGCCGCCGCCCAGGAACGTGGGCATGGCCTCGAGCAGCTCCTCGCGGCCCCACAGCACGCCGATGCCGGTGGGTCCGAGCATCTTGTGGCCGGAGAAGGCAGCGAAGTCGACGCCCATCTCGCCGAGGTCGGTGGCGAGGTGCGGCACGTACTGGCAGGCGTCGAGGCAGACGAGGGCGCCGGCGTCGTGCGCCTTGCGGGTGAGGTCCTCGATCGGGGTGAGCGTGCCCGTCACGTTCGACATGGCGGTGAGGGCGAGGATCTTGGCCCCGTCGAGCAGCGTGTCGATGTCGGTGAGGTCCAGCTGGGCGTCGGCCGTGAGCGGGATCCAGCGGATCTCGAAGCCCTTCTCGGCCTGCAGCTGGAACCACGGGACGATGTTGGCGTGGTGCTCGAGCTGGGTGAGGACCACGGCGTCGCCGGGGCCGAGGTTGGCCCGGCCCCAGGACTGGGCGACGAGGTTGAGCGACTCGGTGGCGTTCTTGGTGAAGATCACCTCGGTCTCGGGGTTGGGTGCCCCGATGAACTGCCCGATGCGCACCCGGGACGCCTCGAGGGCGTTGGTGGCGGCCTCGGCGATGGCGTACACGCCCCGGTGGACGTTGGCGTTGATGGTCTCGTAGTAGGTGGTCATCGCATCGATGACGACCTGCGGCTTCTGCGACGAGGCCGCGGAGTCGAGGAACCGGATCGGCCGGCCCTTGATCTCCTGCTGGAGGAGCGGGAAGTCGGCCTTGATCTTGGCGATGTCGAACGGGTCGACGGAGGTGGCGGCGGTCATGACGGCCCCATCATGGCGCGACGGGGGTGCGCCAGCCCTCGTAGCCCTCGGTCTCGAGCTTGGTGGCGAGCTCCATGCCGCCCGAGGCCTCGATCCGGCCGTCGATCAGCAGGTGCACGTGGGTGGGCTGCAGCTCGTCGAGCAGGCGCTGGTAGTGCGTGACGACCAGGAGGCCCAGCTCGGGACGGTCCTTGCGGACCTCCCGCACGCCCTCGGCGACGACCCGCAGGGCGTCGATGTCGAGGCCGGAGTCGGTCTCGTCGAGGATGGCGAGCTCGGGCTCGAGGATGGCCATCTGCAGGATCTCGTTGCGCTTCTTCTCGCCGCCGGAGAAGCCCTCGTTGAGGTAGCGGTCGGCGAACGACGGATCCATGTCCAGCCGCTCCATCCACTCCATGATCGCCAGGCGCAGCTCCAGGACCGAGAGGTCGAAGCCCTTGCGGGCCGAGAGGGCCTGGCGCAGGAAGTTGATGACCGACACGCCGGGGATGGCCTGCGGGTACTGGAACGCCAGGAACAGGCCGCTCTTGCCGCGGTCGTCGGGGCCCCAGTCGGTGATGTCGTCGCCCTTGAAGCGGATGGTGCCCGAGGTGATCTCGTACTCGGGGCTGCCCAGCAGGGCGCTGGCCAGGGTGGACTTGCCCGACCCGTTCGGCCCCATCAGGGCGTGGATCTCGCCGACGCCGATGCACAGGCTGACGCCCCGAAGGATCTCGTTGCCGTCGGCGCTGACGTGCAGGTCCTCGATCTCGAAAAGGGGCGTGGCCATGGGGCCAGTGTATTAGTCCTACGGCGATAGTGGTAATGCCAGGGGGAGAAATCCGCCACGCCCGG
>Ga0182736_1000838_pt1 | contig 38048 bp, 40 predicted proteins | sample eDN5th30CKraftBY_FD_128882 | JGI IMG/M metagenome (GOLD analysis project Ga0182736, IMG submission 128882) | Enriched backyard soil microbial communities from Emeryville, California, USA - eDNA 5th pass 30_C Kraft BY (version 2) (version 2) | ecosystem: Environmental > Terrestrial > Soil >... | reverse complement strand
CCCGATCAGGTCGGCCACACGCCCGGCGCGCCGGTGCAGGTCCGCGTCGCGGATCGCCAGCGCGGCCGACTCGAGCAGCGCCGCCGCCGCCATCAGGAGCGCCCCAGCGCGGCCGCGACCACCTCGGCGGCCCGCTCGAGCTTGGTCTCGACGCGCGCGTCGACGTCCCCGACCGGCGTGCGCACGATGCACCCGCCGCGCCCGACCCGTCGCTCGGCCTCGACCACGCAGTGCTCGATCCCGCCCAGCGACGCCCGCAGCCCGTCCATCGCCTCGCGCACGATCTCCAGATCGTCCGGGTTGACCAGCACCGTGACGCGCTCGCGCTCGACGAGCCCGCGCAGCGCCCCCGTGACCGCGTCGACCACCAGGGCGGGAGACACCTCCAGCGCCCCGCCGACCACCTTCGCAGCCAGCGCCAGCGCCAGCTCCACCGCGCGCCGCTCCAACTCCACCGCCGCCTCCAGCGACGCGGAACGCAGCTCTGACACCGCGCCCGCCAACGCCTCCGCGGACGGCGACAGCGCCGCCAGCGCGTCCGCGTGGCCCGCGGCGTGCCCGGCCGCGTACGCGTCCGTGCGGATCTGCTCGGCCTCGGCTCGCGCCGACGCCAGCACTTCCATGACCTCGTCGACCGCCGCGGTCGGCGGCACCGGCGGGGGCGGCGGCTCGAGCGCCTCGAAGTCGAACTCGGCGATCGCGCCCATCTAGACCAGCGCGTCCTCTCCGCCGCCGCCGCGCGAGATGACGATCGCCCCGGCCTCCTCGAGCCGGCGCACGACACCGACGATGCGGCCCTGCGCCTCCTCGACCACGCGCCGGCGCTGCGGCGGCTGGAACTCGATCTCCTCGCGCAGCAGCTCGGCGCCGCGCTCGGACATGTTGGAGAAGATCCGGTTGCGGACGTCCTCGGAGACGCCGCGCAGCGCGATCGCGAGGTCCTTCTGGTCGACCTCTTTGAGTACCATCTGGATCGAGCGGTCGTCGAGCTTGACGATGTCCTCGAACGTGAACAGCAGCAGGCGGATCTCCTCCGCCAGCTCGCCGTTGGACTTGGCCAGCTCGTCGAGCACGTTGCGCTCGGTCGTGCGGTCGGACGAGTTGAGGATGTCCGCCAGCGACTTGACGCCGCCGGCGACCGCGTACTCCTGCGCGCCGACCGCGGACAGCCGCGACCGCATCACGCTCTCGACCTGCGCGACGACCTCCGGGCGCGTCTCGCCCATCATCGCGATCCGCAGCGCCACGTCGGCCTGCAGCTCGTCGTCGATGCTCGACAGCACCTGCGCAGCCAGCGTGGTGTGCAGGTTGGAGACCACGAGCGCGATCGTCTGCGGCGACTCGTTGCGCAGGAACACGACGATCTGCTCGGCCGGCGTGCGGCGCAGGAACTCGAACGGGCGGCGCTCGATCGTCGCCGCCAGGCGGCCGATGATCTCCTCCGCCCGGTCCTCGCCGAGCGACCGCATCAGCACCGTGCGGGCGTAGTCGACGCCGCCTTCGGCGAGGTAGTCCTCGGCCAGCACGGACTCGACCGCTTCCGTGATCACGTCGCGGCAGACCTCGGTCGGGATCTTCTGCGCCTTCGCGAGCTCCAGCGACAGCGCTTCGACCTCGGTCTCGCCCAGGTACTTGAAGATCTCGCCCGCGCGCTGCTCGCCGATCGCGACCAGCAGCGCGGCGGCCTTCTGGACGCCCTTGAGGCCGGACTTGGTCGGCGCGGCGGGCGGTCCCGCGGGCCGCGTGGCCAGCTCGGTGCTCATCGGACTAGTCCTCGGCCATCCAGGCGCGGACCTGAGCGGCGACCCGTTCGGGCTCGCGCTCCATCAGCTGGTCCAGCTGGTGCAGGCTCGTGTCCGGCACGCGCGGCGGCAGCATCGCGTCGGCCGCCGCATCGAGGCTGGCGGTCGCCTCCAGCTGCGCCAGCGACACCGGCTCGTCGATCGTGGTCAGCCACGCCGGCGTGAGGTTCTCGCCCTCGCGCTTGCGCATGCCGCGCACCATGAACAGCAGGAACAGCAGCGCCGCGAGGCCGAGGCCGACCCACTTGAGCGGCCCGAGCAGGGACGCCGGGACCGGACCCGCCTTGGGCTCGGGCTCCTTGAGGAACCCGATCTGCTGCGCCGTGATCGTGTCACCGCGCGCGGTCTGGACGCCCGCGGCCGTCGCGACCACTGACTTGAGGTTCGAGAACACGTCGGCGGGGACGGACTTGTCGACCAGCAGCGCGACGTTGAGCTTGTTGACCGTGCCGCCGGCGACCTTGGTGTCGCGCACCTTCTTGTCGACGCCGTACTCGGTCGCGGACTTCTTGCTCTGGTAGTTGGAGTTGCCGTTGCCCGAGCCGCCGCCGTTGGAGTAGGTCGGGGTGTTCGAGCTGGTGCCGGCGGGGCCGCCCGCCGCCGCGCCGTTGCCGCGCAGGCGCTCGCTCTCGGCGGTCGACTTCAGCGGCGTGCCCTTGTCCCCGTAGGTGAGCTCCTTCTCGGTCGTCTCGTCCATGTTGAGGTCGGCGTTGACCTTCACCTGGGCCTTGCCGGGCCCGAGCGTGGACGCGAGCATCGCGTTGATCGACGTCTCCAGGCCGCGCGCGTACCGGGCCTGCGCCGCGGCCTTGCCGCCCGCGCCGACCGCGCCCGCCGCGCCCGTGCCGTCGTCGGCCGGCCACAGCACGGTGCCGGTCGCGTCGGTGATCGTCACGTTCTCGGCTTTGAGGCCCTTGACCGCCGACGCGGTCAGCTGCGCCATGCCGCGCACGGCGCCCGGCTGCAGCGTGTCGGCCGTGTTGCCGAGCATGATCGCCGCGGTCGCGGCGGTCGACGTGTCGGCGAACAGGTCGTCCTGGGGCAGCACGATCTGCACGCGCGGGTTCGAGACGCCCTCGACGCCCCGCAGCGTCTTGGCGACCTCGCCCTCGAGCGCGCGCTGCGCCGTCTGCTGCTGCTGGAACTGCGACGCGCCGAGCTTGGACTCGTCGAGCAGCTCGTTGCCGGGCTGGTCGCCGCCGCCGGTGGTCGTCACGCCCTGGGCGGACAGCGCGATCCGCGCCTGCGCCGTCTGGCTCTTGGAGACGGCCAGCGCGGTGCCGTTGTTGCGCAGCTCGTAGCCGATGCCCTGCTCGTCGAGCGCGGCGGTGATCTTGCCGGTCTGCGCCGGGTCGAGCCCGCTGGCGATCAGCGCGTAGGAGGGCGCCGTCGCGATCCGCAGCATGACGAACGCGATCGCGAGGATCGCGAAGGCCGAGACGCCGAGCAGCGCCTTCGTCTTCGCGGGCAGCGCAAGGATGTTCTGGATGAAGGGCGGCATGGGCGTTCAGGTCAGACCTGCGTGTGGAAGAGGTCCTGGGCGGCCTCGACGGCCTTCGTGCGGATCTGGCTCGCCAGCTGCATCGCGAGCTGCGCGCGCTCGACCGCCATCACGACCGTGGTCGGGTCCTCGGCCTGGCCGGTGGCCAGCGCCTGGGCCTGCGTCGCGGCCTCGTTCTGCGTGGCCGCCAGCGACGAGATCGAGTCGCTGAGCATCTTCCCGAAGTCCGAGCCGGCACCGGACGCGGCGTCCGCGGGCGCCTCGGGCGGCGCGATCTGCCACTCGGCGCCGCTGACGGCAAAGGACGGATCGATCGGCATCAGCGCAGGATCTCCAGTGTCTTGGCGAACATCTGCTTGGACGCCTGCATCGCGGTCACGTTGGCTTCGTACGTGCGCTGCGCGTCGATCAGGTCGACCATCTCGGAGACCGTGTCGACGTTCGGCATGCGCACGTAGCCCTGCGCGTCGGCGTCGGGGTGACCGGGGTCGTAGACGAGCTTGCCGTTCGTCTGGTCCTCGTTGATCGCCGCGACCTGGACGCCGCCGGGGGCGACGCCGCCGCGCGAGCCGAGCGCGGCCGACAGCTGGGCGCCGAACGCGCCCTGCTGCGGCGCGGCCTGCAGCACGACCTCCTTGCGCCGGTACGGCTGGCCGTCGGGGCCGCGCGTGGTCTGCGCGTTGGCCAGGTTCTCGGCCGTCACGTTCATCCGCAGGCGCTGCGCGGTGAGTGCCGTCGCGGAGATCTCCATGCCGCCGAAGAAGCTCATGAGGCGACCCCCATCGCGGCGCGCAGGATCGCGTTGCGCGTCCTGGCGACCGACACGGCGGCCTGCTGCTCGAGCGCGTTGGCGGCCAGCTTGGCCGACTCGGCGTCGATGTCGATCGAGTTGCCGTCGGCCTGGGTGGCGCCGACCGTGCCGTCCACCTGGGTGGTGAACCCGGTCGCTTCGACGGTGTGCCGAGCGTCGGAGGAGCCGAGCACCGCGGCGAGCGCGCCGTGGAAGTCGACGTCGACGCGCCGGTAGCCGGGGGTCGCCGCGTTGGCGATGTTGGCCGCGAGCGCTTCCTGGCGCTGGGCCGCGCCGGAGATGCTGCGCTCGAGCGCCAGCTGCGTGGTATCGATGAGCACGGGGACGAGGGACTCCTGGAGGGAAACTGGGGCGGCCCGTCCGTGGACCTCACGCGGCCTCGGTCCGTGAGGCGCACTCCCTTCATCGGCGCCCGCCTGGGGCACCTTTAGGGTCTAGACCCGAGTGGAAAGCCCGCGCGCTTCGGGGCGGTGGCCGGCGCCCGCGTACCCGCGCACGGCGGTCGAGCCGCGGTCCATGCCGACCAGCTTGCGCAGCGTGAACGCGCGCGCGGCGGCCAGGCCGGCGTCGATCTCGCGTTCGAGCTCGAGCGCGCGTTCGAGGTACGGGCGCGCCGCGTCCGGCGGGTTCTCGCCGAGCGCGATGACCGCGCGGCGGCGTTCGAGGTCCAGCGCCGGGAGCTCGTCCCAGCGTTCGCTGCGCACGGCGTCGAGCTCGCGCGCGGCGAGCGCGACCACCTCGGCGTAGTCGGTCATGCGTGCGAGACCTTGACGCCCGGAGCCGGCGCAGTGGGCTCGGTGCCGCCGGCCGGGCTCGCGATCTCGGCCCAGGCGTCGCGCAGCTCGCCGAGGAGCTCCGACACCGCCTCGATCTTGCCCGGGTCCTGCTCGAGCGCGGCCTCCATCAGATGGCGGCGGCAGAACGCGTAGATGCCCTGCAGCCGGCTGGCGATCGCGCCGCCGCGCTCGTGGTCGAGCGTGACCGTGAGCTCGTCGAGGATCGCCTCGGCCCGCCGCATCCGCTCCTGCGAGCCCAGCCGGTCGCCTTCGCGCATCGCGTAGGCGGCCTGGAACAGGAAGCGCAGGCAGCCGTCGTAGAGCATCACCACCAGGCGCCCGGGAGGAGCCGTGAGGATGCTTTGCTGCTTGTAGGCAGCGGAGTGGTTACCGGCGTAGGTGGCCAACGAAGGCTCCTGGATTCGAGGGACCGTGGATCACCCTGATGATCGGCTCTGGAGCGTCGTTCTTGAGGCTCAGCCGAGCGTCGGCAGGGATGCAATCTGACTCGTGAGCCAGGCCTGCTGCGTCTGCGAGTTGTTCATCGCCGTCTCGAGCGCGGCGAACTGCGCCTTCAGGCGCGTCTGCTCCGCGTTCATGCGGTCGTTGAGCCGCGTGATCTGGTCGGTGAAGTCCTTCAGCGTCGAGTCGTCGGACGCCATCCGGCCGGTCAGCACGCCGTTGGTCCCCGTCTGCGAGGAGACGAAGTCCGTGATCAGCGTCGACAGGCCCTTGCCGCCGTTGGTGCCCGAGAACAGGTCGCGGACCTTCGTGTAGTCGGCGTTGAGGGCGTCGGTCAGCTTCGCCGTGTCGATCTGCAGCTTGCCGTCCTTGCCGTCCTGCGTGAGCGTGCCGGCCTTGGGCAGATCGACGCCGAAGTTCGACAGGCCGAGGCCGCCGACGATCTGCGTCATCTGCGTCTTGAGCTGCCCCAGCATCGACGTCAGCTGGTAGTCGCCGAACAGCTGGCCCTTCTGCAGGTCGGCCGTGCTGGACGCGTTCGGGACCTTCTTCTCGGTCAGCTCCGAGCGCGTCGAGGTCACGACCGCGTTGTACGCGTCGACCAGCGCTTGGACCTTCTTGACGATCCCGGCCGTGTCGACCGCGGGCTCGGACGTCGTCACGGAGACCGGGCTCGACGTGACGCCCTTGAGCGTCAGCCGCACGCCCGGGACCGCGTCCTCGATCACGTTGGACTCGGACTCCACGGCGGTCCCGCCGTCGAGCCGGTACTGCGCGTTGAGCACGCTGCCGGTGCGCTGGAACGTGGCGATCTCGCTCAGCGCGGCGCCGCCGTCGAGCGCGGACACGTCCACGGTGAAGTCGGAGCTGGCGCCCGTCTTGCGCGCGGAGAAGACCAGCCGGTCCTCGCCGTTCTGCTTGACGACCGCCGCGTACACGGGCGAGCCCTCTTTGGCGTTGATCGCCGCGGCGACGTCGGCGGCGCTCGCGTTGGCGGCGACGTCGATCGTGAGCTTGGAGTTGTCCGCGGCGTTCGGGTCGGACCCGTAGAAGAAGGTGAGCTGGCCGGCGCTCGCGCTCGGCGTGTAGGAGAAGCCGTGCTGGGCGGAGGAGGCGAGCTTGTCGACCTCGAGCGTGTGGCCGCCGATGCCGGCGCCGCCGAGCAGCGTCACGTCGACCTTGGTCGGGTCGGCGGACCCGGTGGTCTGCACCGGCTTCCACGTCGTCGCGGCGGACAGGTCGGCGGCCGCCGCCTTGACCGCGTCGAGCTTGGTCTTGATGGTGTTGAGGTCGGTCTTGTGCTGCGTGACCGAGATCTGGCGCCACTGGACGGCCGTGACCTTGTTCTGCTCGATCGCCATCAGCTGCGAGATGATCGAGTCGGTGTCCAGCCCGGACGCCATGCCGACGAGATTGATGGGCATGCTGGCTCCTTAGAAGTCCGCGCCGGACATGATCTCCAGCGCCTTGGCGGGCGGGATCGTCTTGAGGACGTTGCCGTCGAGGTCTCGGACCTCGATCACGATTCGGTTGGTCGTCTCGTCCTGCTTGAAGTGCAGTTCGCGATTGGCACGGTGCAGCTCGTCAACGCGGTCGGCCGCGCGGTCGACCAGCGCGCGCGCCTCCTCGGTCGGGGCCGGCGGGACGGTGCCCACGATCGCGCCCTCCTCGTGCCGCGCGGCGCCGGACACGGCGACCGCGGGACCCGGTTGACCGCCGCCGGCCAGCCCGCTCGCGGCGAGCTGCTCGTACGGCGTGAAGCGACCGATCTGCATAGTCATCTCAGACCAGGTCATCGACCGCTTCCGGCCGGGCTTTAGCCGACGGCGGAGAAGAGCACCGCGTCGTCGGACAGCTGCAGCTTGAGCGTGCGCTTGAGCTGCGAGTGGATCTGGCAGATGCGGCTCTCGGAGACGCCCATCACTTCGCCGATCTCGCGCAGCGTGAGGTTCTTGACGTAGAGCAGCACGGCGACTTCGCGCTCGCGCTGCGGCAGGTTGTCGAACGCGCGCCGGAACTTCTCCTTGGCCTCGACGCCCGCGGCGTGCTGCTCCGGGTCCAGACGCGCGTTGCCGTCGGCCAGCGTGTCGATGCGCTCGACCGTGGTCTCGTCGTCGGAGATCACGAGCGTGTTCAGCGACGTGACGTCGGAGACCGCGATGTCGTCCTCGCGGCGGCGCAGCTCGTCGACCGTGATCGAGAGCGCGTCGGCGAGCTCGGTGCGGGTCGGGCGGCGGCCGTGCAGCGTGGTGAACTGGTCGCGCGCCTTGGCGATGTCGCGCTCCCAGCGGCGCAGCGAGCGCGGCGCCCAGTCCTGGCGCCGCAACTCGTCGAGCACGGCGCCGTGGATCCGGGTCCAGGCGAACTGCTCGAGCGTCGCGCCCTTCTCGGGGTCGTAGCGGTCGATCGACGCGATCAGCGCCTCGAGCCCACAGGAGATGAAGTCCTCGACCTCGCACCGGGCGGGAAGCTCGCGCACCTTCTTGAAGACGATGTACTTGACCAGCGGCGCGTACGTCATGACCAGGCGGTTGCGCACCTGGAGGTCGCCGGTGGCCTTGTATTCACGCCACAGCGCGAGGGCAGCATCCGCCGAAACGCGGCGGCGACTGCCTGAGGACGTCGTGGGCTTCATGCGGTACGTGGCTCCTGGGGACGGCGAACTGACGGACGCTGCCTGTATCGGGCGCAGGCCCCAGATCCTTCATCACCGATTTGGGGTAGGGCCCGCCCCGCTGAGCCCGTACGCCCACGCCAGGACCTCCGCCACGGCGGTCCACATCGCCTCCGGGACCTCCTGCCCGAGCGCCAGCTGGGCGAGCGCCGACGCGAGCTCGGGATCGCGGTGGACCGGCACGCCGGCGTCGCGCGCGCGAGCGAGAATCGAAGCGGCGATGTGCCCGCGCCCGGCGGCGACGACGCGCGGGGCGCCGTCGCCGGTGTACCGGAGCGCGGCGGTGACGTCCGGATCAGGCATACAGGTCCAGCGGCGGGCGCCGCGGACGCACCTGCACCGTCGATTGCAGTCCCGCCGCTTCCAAGTTGGCGCGTAGACGCTCAGCGCCCGCCGCGGCGACGTCGTGCGCCGGACCGGCCGGGGTCGTCACTTCGGCCAGGACGCGCGCTCCGCGCAGCTCGATGCGGAGATCGAGCCGACCGAGCGCGGGCGACGTGAACGCGAGCGCGACGACGTCCGCGGGCTCGCCGTCGGCGCCGCGGCGGCGCGCCGGCGCCTCCTCGACGGTCACGCGCGGCTCCGGCGGCGGCGCGGGCGCGGCGCCGACCGGGACCTGCGGCGCGTCGATCCGCAGCAGCACGCGCTCGGCCGTGACCTCCTGGACGCGCAGCTTGAGCGTCGCGCCGGCGGCCACCTCGGGCGGCACCTGCGCGGCCACCGGGATGCCCGCGATCACCAGCACGGCGTGCTCGGCGCCGCGCGACGCGACCCGCGCCAGCACGCTCGCTCCCTCGCGCAGCGGCACGTCCGGCAGCTGGGCGCGCAGCAGCGCGGCCGTGACCGCGATCGGTTCCATGACCTCAAGAATGCCGGTTCGGCCGCCGATGCACGGAGCACATGGATCGCGGCCTTTACATCGCGGCCTCCGGCATGCTCGCCGAGCAGGTGCGCCAGGACCAGATCGCCAACGACCTCGCCAACGCGACGACGGCCGGCTACAAGGCGGACCGCACGGCCCAGGCGACGTTCGGGCAGCTGCTCCTCAACAACTCGGTCACCGGCGCGGCCGTCGGCTCGCAGAGCACCGCGGTGCAGGTGACGTCCGTCGTGACGGACTTCACCCCGCAGCCGCTCAAGGACACCGGCGAGCCGCTGGACTTCGCGATCAACGGCGACGGTTTCTTCGCCGTGCAGACCGCGGCGGGCACCCGCTACACGCGCAACGGCCAGTTCAACGCCGACGCCAACGGGCGCCTGGTCACGCTGACCGGCGACCCGGTGCTCGGCCGCAACGGCCGGCCGCTGGCGGTCGGCGCCGACGGCAAGGTCGACCCGCGCGCGCTGAACGTCGTCAACCTGCGCGACCCGCGCAAGCAGGGCGACAACCTGGTCGCGGGCACCCCCGCCGGCCAGGCCACCGGACAAGCGCGCGCCGGCGCGCTGGAGGGCTCGGGCGCGGACCCGACGCAGGCGATGGTCGACATGATCGCCTCCACGCGCGCGTTCGAGTCCGGCCAGAAGGTCATCCAGACGATCGACGAGACGCTCGGCAAGGCCGCGACGACCGTCGGCTCCCTCAACTAACCCCGACGCCGGCCGACTACACGAGAGCATGCTCGAAGGACTTCGCACCGCGGCGGCAGGGATGGCGGCCCAGCAGCAGAGGCTGGACGGCGTCGCCAACGACCTCGCCAACGCCAACACCAACGGCTACAAGCGCGTGCGGGTCGGGTTCGCCGACCTGCTCTACGAGCGGGGCGGGCGTCCGACGACCTCCGACGCGGCGCAGCTCGGCACCGGCGCACGCACGATCGACGGCGGCCGCAGCTTCGAGCAGGGCAACCTGCGCGACACGGGCGTGCCGACCGACGTCGCGCTCGAAGGGCCCGGCTTCATCCGCATCAAGCTTCCCGACGGGCGCGACGCGCTGACCCGCGACGGCGACCTGCAGATCGACGCGAACCGCCGCCTGGTGACCAGCACCGGCGCAACCGTCTCCCCCACGATCACGCTGCCGGCCGGCGTCGACGCCAGCCAGCTCGCGATCAACCGCGACGGCACCGTGCTGGCCGCCGGCCGCGCGGTCGGCCGGATCGCGATCGTCAACGTCCGCTCGCCGCAGAGCCTGCAATCGGTCGGCGACAACGCGTTCGTCACCACGGCGCGCTCCGGCAACGCCGCCGCCGCGCCCGGCACGATCCTGCGCCAGGGCGCGCTCGAGGCCTCCAACACCGACATGGCGCAGGCCATGACGGACATGATCGAGGTCCAGCGCGCGTACCAGATGACGTCGAAGGCGATCCAGACCGCCGACCAGATGATGGAGATCGCCAACGGGGTGAAGCGATGATCGCCGGCTCGATTCCCGCCGACGTCCGCGCGTCCGGCACGCAGGCGGTCTCCGACTACAAGGCCGCGCTCGGGTTCGAGCAGCTGCTCGCCGGCCAGCTCGTCAAGGAGCTCGCCACCAGCAGCCAGTCGCTCTCCGACGGTCCCTACGCACAGCCCGTGCAGGAGGCGCTGACCACCGCGCTCACCGGCAACCTCGGGCTCGCACAGCAGCTCTACAAGGACCTGCGCGGATGAGCTCCGTCCTCGAAGCCGAGCTGCTCGTGCACCTCGACGCGCAGATCAACTCCGCGCGCGCCCTGCTCAAGCTCGTGCTGGCCCAGGGCGCCGCGATCCGCGAGCGCGACACCGACGCGGTGCTCGCGCGGCTCTCGGACATCCAGTCCGAGATGGTGCGCCGCGGCGCGCTCGAGCAGGAACGCACCGGCCTGTTGCAGCGCGCCGGCGCCGCGCTCGAGATGCCCGCCACGGCGGTCACGCTCGAACGCCTCTGCACGCTTGTCACTCCCAGCGCGGCCACGGCCGCGATGCAGCGCTCCGCCGAGCTTCGCGGACTGCTGGCCGAGATCGCCCGCGAGCACGGGATCAACCGTGCGCTGATGCGCCAGGAGCTGTCGTTCCTGTCGCACCTGACGCGGCTCGTCGGCCAGGAGCCCGAGGCCGGGTACCGGCCGCCCGGCGGATCCAGCAGCACCGCTTCAGCTCCGTCCGCCCCGCCCGTGCACCGGGCACTCGACCTCCAGGCCTAAGGGCCCTCTCCCTCCACCTCATGCCCATCTCTTCTTTCTACGGATTGCAGACGTCGCTGCGCGGGCTCATCGCGCAGCAGCGCATGTTGGACACCACCGGCCACAACATCGCGAACGCCTCGACGGTCGGCTATTCGCGCCAGGAAGCAACGCTGGCCGCCTCGCGCGCCCTGCAGCTGCAGGTCGCGGGCGCGTCGAACGCCACCGGCGCCCACCTCGGGTCCGGCGTCGACGTGCAGGGCTTCCGGCGCGTGCGCGACCAGTTCCTGGACGCGCAATACCGCGGCCAGAACTCGAGCCTCAGCGACTGGAAGGCCCGCGCCGACGCGCTCGACAGCGCCGAGCTGTCGCTCGCCGAGCCGGGCGACAACGGCATCAACGCGATGCTCGGGAACTTCTGGAAAGCGTGGTCGGACCTCTCCAAGACGCCCGACGACGCCGCGGCCAAGACCGCGCTCGTGCAGCAGGCCGGCGCGCTCACCGACTCGATCCACTCCGTGCGCCAGCAGATGGTCTGGGCGCAGGAGTCCGCGATGGGGCAGTACGACGCGATCGCCGGGCCCGGCGGCAACGTCGAGCGGATCGCGAGCGAGCTCGCAGGCCTGAACAAGACGATCAGCTCGTTCATCGTCAACGGCGACAGCCCGAACGACCTGATGGACCGGCGCGACGTGCTGCTCGACCAGCTCTCGACGTACGGCCAGCTCTCGGTCGAGCAGCTCGACGGCGGGTCGATGAACGTGGCGTTCGTCGACGGCTCGACCGGCCTCTCGTACCCGATCGTCACCGACCGCACGGCCGACTGGGCCGGTCCGCCGACCGGCGACTGGTCACCGGGCGGCCAGATGGGCGGGCTGCTGGCCGCCGGCAAGTCGCCGGGCGGGATGATCGACGGCTACCTCGCCACGCTCGACCAGTTCGCGTCCTCGCTCGCCAGCACGGTCAACGCCGCGTACGGCGGCGACTTCTTCTCGATCGGCACGCCGCCCGGCGCGTCGATCGCGGTCGACGCCGCGATCCAGGCCGACCCGAAGACGATCGTCGCCGGCACCGGCGCCAGCGGGTCCAACGACGTCGCGCTCGCGATCTCCCAGCTCAAGGGCAACGCGAGCGTCGACGGCGCCTACAAGGCGTTCGTGGCCAAGGTCGGCGGCGACCTCAACGAGGCGCAGCGGATGCAGGCCAACGCGCAGATCCTCACCGACTCCGTCGAGGACCGCCGCCAGAGCGTGGCGGGCGTCTCGATGGACGAGGAGATGACCAACCTGGTGCGCTTCCAGCGCGCCTACCAGGCGTCCGCGCGCGCCATGTCGACGATGGACGAGATGCTCGACGTGCTGATCAACCGGACCGGACGAGTGGGGCTCTAAGTCATGCGGATCACGACCTCGATGGTCCAGCGGAGCATCCTCGCGGACCTCAACACGCTCTCGGTCAAGCTCGCCCGCACGCAGACCAAGGCCGCGTCCGGCCGGGAGATCACGCGCCCGGCCGACAACCCGTTCGGGACGTCGAAGGCGATGGGCCTGCGCTCGAACCTGGCCGCCAACGACCAGTACATGCGCAACATCGACGACGCGCGCGGCTGGATGGACGCGACCGAGTCCGCGCTGGACTCGATCACCCAGTTCGTCAAGCGCGCGCAGGACCTGGTGGTCCAGGCGTCGACCGACACCGCGGACGCCACGTCGCGCTCGGCGGTGGCGGCGGAGATCGCCCAGATCATCCAGGGCGTCAAGGAGACCGCCAACAGCTCCTACGGCGACCGGTACATCATGTCCGGCACCGAGACGTCCGTGCCGCCCTACAAGCTCGGCGACGACGACACCTACCAGGGCAACGACGCCGGCCACGACCCGGCGCTGGCCGGGATCGTGCGCGAGATCGGCCCGGGCGTGACGATGACGATCAACTCGGTCGCCAGCGAGCTGCTCGGCTCCGGCCGCAGCGACCCGGGCGACGGCAAGCTGCTCAACGTCCTGCGCGACATCGCCGACCACCTGGCGGCCGACGACGGCGCCGCGCTGCGCTCGGGCGACCTGTCGGCACTCAAGCAGCAGCTCGACGGGGTGCTCGAGGTCCGCGCGCGCAACGGCTCGATGTCGAACCGGCTCGACGCGGCGTCCACGCGCATGGACCAGATCGGCCTCGCGCTCACCGACCAGCTGAGCAAGACCGAGGACGCCGACTTCGCGCAGACCATGATCGACTTCAACTCGCAGAGCGCCGCCTACCAGGCCGCGCTGCGGGCGGGCGCGACGATCATCCAGTCGTCGCTCATGGATTTCCTGCGCTGAGCCGATAGACGCGATAGATCCGTTCCCTCCAGGAGACTCGCTTTGTCCACCCTCACCATCGACTCCTCGCGTTTCGGGGCGCTCGAGGTCGCGTCCGAGGACGTGATCGAGTTCCCCAACGGCCTGATCGGCCTCGGCGGCCGGCGCTACGCGATCGTCCACGCCGAGGGCGCCTTCAGCTGGCTGCACTCGCTCGATGACCCCTCGCTGGCGCTGCCCGTGACCAACCCGTGGGAGTTCTTCGCCGACTACTCGGTGGAGGTCTCCGACGAGGACTCGGCCCCGATCAGCGCCGACCCCGCCGACGTCGCCGTCTGGGTGACGGTGCGGGCCGGCGCGGAGCTGTCGGACTTCTACGCCAACCTGCGTGCGCCGATCCTCGTCGCCGACGGGCAGGGGCACCAGATCATCAACGAGTCCGCGGACGCCCCCGTCCGCGCGCCGTTGTTCCCCGCCGTCGCCGCGGCGGCCTGACATGCTCCTGATCACCCGCCGGGCCGGCGAGCGGATCATGGTCGGCGACGACGTCATCGTCCACATCAAGGAGATCGTGGGCAACACGGTCCGCGTCGGGATCGAGGCGCCGCGCTCGACGCCGATCTACCGCGAGGAGATCTGGGAGGCCGTGCGCGAGGAGAACCGCGCGGCGGCCGAAGCGCCGTTCTCGCTTCCGGCGCCGACGACGACCGTGTAACGGGTACGGTCTTGGCATGCCTTCGCTCGCCAAGACCGCCCGCAACGCCGCCATCGCGGAGGTCGCGCTCGCGTTCGCGCGCGACCGGCTCCGCCCCGCCGCCCCGGCACCCAAGCGCCGGCGCGGATTGAAGCTGCTGGCGCTCGGGGGCGCCGCGGTCGCCGGCATCGCGCTGCTCAAGCGCGACAAGGTCGCCGCGCTGCTGCCCGGCGGCGAGCCGGCGGCGCCGCCCGCCCCGCCGGCCTACGAGCCGCCGCCGGTGTCCAACTACGACGCGCCGGGTCCGGTTTCGAACACCGCGACCTCGGTGCCGGTGCCGCCGCCGGCCGAGCCCGCCCCGGGCGACGAAGCCGCCGAGGAGGCGGCCGCCGCGGCCGAGGCGGCCAACATCGGCGGCCCGAAGCCCGAGTACGCGGGCGCCTCCGACGACGAGCCCGCCTCCCCGGCGCAGGCGCCGCTGGCCGAGGCCGGCGAGGGCGTGTCCGAGGGCGCCGAGCAGGCCGAGGAGGAGCTGCGGGAGTCCGCCGACGCGGCGAAGTGGCAGACCTGGTCGGACCGCAGCGGCGAGCAGTAGGCGGGAGACGAGCCGAGCGCGCCGAACTTAATCCGGTCCAGTGCCTGTTTCGGCCACAATACGCGGGAGCACATGAGCACGCTCGTGGGCACCCAGCTGAGCGGTCGCTACCGGCTTGACGCGCAGATCGGCGCCGGCGGCATGTCGACGGTCTACAAGGCGTTCGACGTCAACCTCGAGCGGCCGGTGGCGATCAAGCTGCTGCACCGCGAGATGTCGAGCGACTCCGATCAGCTCGAGCGCTTCCGGCGCGAGGCGCGCGCGGTCGCCCAGCTCTCGTCCCCGCACATCGTCGGCGTGATCGACACGGGGGAGGACGCCAACCGGCCCTACATCGTCTTCGAGTACGTCGAGGGCGAGACGCTCAAGGACCGGATCCGGCGGCTCGGGCGGCTGCCGGTCGACGAGTCGCTGGCCTACGCGATCGAGATCGCCCGCGCGCTCGGGAGCGCGCACGTGCACCAGATCGTGCACCGCGACGTCAAGCCGCAGAACGTGCTGATCGACCCCGAGGGGTCGGCCAAGGTGACCGACTTCGGGATCGCGCGCTCGCTGCGCGACGACGGGCTGACCGCGGACGGGCGCGTGCTCGGCACGACCGATTACGTCTCGCCCGAGCAGGCGCTCGGCCACGACGTCGACGGGCAGTCGGACATCTACTCGCTCGGGGTCGTGCTCTACGAGATGCTCACGGGCGACGTCCCGTTCGGCGGCGAGAACCAGATCGCGGTCGCGATGAAGCACGTGCGCGAGGACCTGCCGGACATCCAGCGCATCCGCCCGGAGGTGTCGGCGACGACCGCCGCCGTGCTGGACCGGATGACCGACAAGGACCTCGAGCACCGCTACCACGACGTCCCGTCGCTGATCGCGGACCTCGAGGACGCGCTGGCGCTGGAGGCCGCGCGCCAGGGGACGTCGACCGGCGAGGCGACCGCGGTCATCCGCACGCTCCCGGCCCGCGCCCGGCGGCGGCTTCCGTTCCGGATGCGGCACTCGCTGCCGGTGCTCGGGATCATCGGGCTGATCGCGGTGGCGGTGGCGATCGTGCTGATCGCGTCGCACGAGGTGGCGCCGCGGGTCGAGCGCGGCACCGGGCCCGGCCGCGTCGAGCAGCCCACGCCCGAGGGCACGCGGATCGTGTCCGTCAAGCGCACCGCCGCGAAGGACTTCGACCCGCTCGGCGACGGCGAGGAGCACTCGGAGACGGCCGCGCTGGCCGTCGACCGCGACGCCGGCACGATGTGGACGACCGAGACCTACCCGGACGGCCTGGCCGGCGCGGGCAAGGACGGCGTCGGCATCTACATCGACGCCAAGCCGAAGGTCGACGCGGTCGGGATCGACATCCAGACGCCGACGCCGGGCTTCAAGGCGTCGATCTACGCGGCGCCGCCGGGCGCCGCGCCGACCACGTTCCCGGACGGCTGGACGAAGGTCGGCGGCGGGACGGTCAGCAGCACGAACAAGCACTTCGACCTGGATACCGGCGGCGTCTCCTACCGCTACTACCTGGTCTGGATCACCGAGTTCGGCCCGGGCGCCGACAAGGCCGAGATCTCCGAGATCCGGCTGCTGCAGGAAGTCCCGGCGTAGCGCGGCGAGTGGTCACTTTCTGGCGCATGCGGGGAGAACGCGACCGCTCGCGGCGCGGGCCGGCGCCGCGCGGCGACTCTCGCCCACCCCGCACGATGCGGCGAGTGGTCACTTTCCGGCGCATGCGGGGAGAACGCGACCGCTCGTTCAGAACGCGACGGCGCGCTCGGCCTCGAAGCGCTCGAGCGCGAGGGTGAGGAGGCGGTCGCAGAGCGTCGGGAACGGGACGCCGGAGGCCTCCCAGAGCTTCGGGTAGACGCTCGTCTCCGTGAAGCCGGGGAGCGTGTTGAGCTCGTTGACCAGCACCCGCTCGCCGTCCTCGACGAAGAAGTCCACGCGCGCCAGGCCGGCGCAGCCCACGCGCACGAACGTGTCGCACGCCAGCCGCCGGACCTCCTCCAGCACGCGCGCGTCCAGCCGCGCGGGCGTGACGAGCTCCATGCCGCCCGGCCGGTACTTGGCGTCGTAGTCGTACCACTCGGACCCGGTCAGGACGATCTCGCCGGGCGTCGAGGCCTCGGGCGCCGCGTTGCCGAGCACCGAGCACTCGACCTCCAGCCCGTCCGAGAAGCCCTCGACGATCACCAGGCTGTCGTGCGCGAACGCGGCGTCGAGCGCCGCGTCGAGCTCCACCTCCGACCACACCTTCGCGATCCCGACCGACGAGCCGAGCCGCGCCGGCTTGACGAACACGGGCAGCCCGAGCACGGCCAGCTCGCGGCGCACCTCGCCCGGCGACGCCCGCCAGCGCGCCAGCCGCACGCCCGCGTACGGGACCTGCGGCACGCCCGCGGCCGCCAGCACGTCCTTGAACATCACCTTGTCCATGCACAGCGACGACGCGAGCACGCCCGCGCCGACGTACGGCACGTCGAGCAGCTCGAGCAGCCCCTGGACCGTCCCGTCCTCGCCGAACGGCCCGTGCAGCACCGGGAAGACGGCGTCGGCGCCGACGAGCCCGCCGCCCGGCACCAGCGCGATCGCCGCGCCGTCGAGCGTCCACGCGCCGGCGCGCTCGATCCGCACGTCGAGCACCGAATGCCCCGCCGCGGCCACGCCCGCCCGCACGGACTCCGCGGAGTGCAGCGACACGTCGTGCTCGGAGGACCGCCCGCCGGCCAGGACCGCGACCTTCACGGCGTCGGGGTCGGGGTCGGGGTCGGAACGGCCTCCGTGCCGACGAAGATCGTGATGGTGGCGCCCGTCGAGCGCGACGTGCCCGGGTCCGGCGACTGGCCGACGACGCGGCCGACGAGCGTGGGATCGCCCGGCCGGTCGCGCGTCTGCACCTTGTAGCCGGCGTCCTCGAGCGTCTGCGTCGCCTCGTCTGCGGTCGGGTTGTCGGTCGTCACGTCTGGCACCTGCGGGCGTCCCTTGGCGACGATCAGTTTGACGGTCGTGCCCTTCTCGACGCTCGCGCCCGCCGCCGGGTCCTGCTTGAGCACCGTCCCCGCCGGCTTCGTCGTCTCCTGCTCGGTGACGTCGGACTTCAGCCCCACCTGCCCGAGCGCCGTGTCCGCCGCGTCGCGCTGGAGGCCGACGACGCTCGGCACCGACACGCCCTCGACCCCGCGGGACACGGTGATCCGCACGGTGCTCCCGCGCGTACGCGACGTGCCCGCCGCGGGGCTCTGCGAGATCACCTCGTCCTCGGGCACCGAGTCCGAGTACGCCTGTTTGACGTCGGCCTTGAACCCGGCGTCCGTGATCGCCTTCTCGGCGTCGTCGCGCGAGGCGCCCTCCACCGACGGCACGGGCGACTGGCCGCGCCCGGACGAGACCACGGCCGTGATCGTCGACCCCTCGCGGGCCTCGTCGCCCGCGGCCGGGTCCTGCGAGATCACCTGGTCGCGCGGGACGTCCTCGGACTCGCGCCCCTCGAACACGATCTCCAACCCGCGCCGGTGCGCGACGTCGGCCGCGTCCGACGACGTCCGGCCGACCAGGTTCGGCACGTCGACCCGGTTCCCCCGCACCGTCAGGAAGACGCCGACGGCGATCGCGGCCACCGCGACGCCCGCGATCGCCCACAGCCACCAGCGCGTGCGCGGCGCCGGATCGGGCTCCGGCGGCTGCATGACCACCGGACGCCGGCGCACCTGCTCGAGTGCGGCGATGAACTCCTCGGCGCTCTGGTAGCGCCGCGCCGGGTCCTTCTCCATCGCCCGCAGCACGACCGACTCGAGCGCGGGCGGGATCCCGGGCCGCAGCTGGCTGGGCGGCACCGGCCGCTCGTTGATGTGCTTGATCGCGATCGCGATCGGCGCCTCGCCGTCGAACGGCACGCGTCCCGTGAGCAGCTCGTAGAGGACGACGCCCGCCGAGTAGAGGTCCGAGCGGCGGTCGACCGGCCGGCCCTCGGCCTGCTCGGGCGACACGTACTGGACGGTGCCGACGATCGTCCCCGTCTGCGTCATGTCGGAGTCGCCCGCGCGGGCGATCCCGAAGTCCGCGACCTTGGCCACGCCCTCAGCGTCCAGCAGGACGTTCTGGGACTTGACGTCGCGGTGCACGATCCCGCGCCGGTGCGCGTAGGCGAGCGCCCGCAGCACCTGCTCGATCAGCCCGATCGCGATCTCCGGCGGCAGCGGCCCGCGGTCGCGCACCAGCTCCTTCAGCGTCCGCCCGTCGACGAGCTCCATCGCGATGTACGGGACGCCCTCCCACTCGGAGCGGTCGAAGATCGCGACGATGTTCGGATGCGTGAGCGACGCGGCGGCCTGCGCCTCGCGCCGGAAGCGCTCCCGGAACTCGGGGTCCTCGGCGAAGCGCCCGCCCAGCAGCTTCAACGCCACCTGGCGCCCCAGCACTTCATCCTCCGCGCACCAGACCTCGGACATGCCGCCGGTGCCGAGCCGGCGCAGGACGCGGTAGCGATGGTCGACGATGGTGTCCGGCGCGATCGTGTGCATTCGTTCTATTGCCCCAGTGCCTGGAGGACGCGCTTGGCGATCGGGGCGGCCACGATCCCGCCCTGACCCTGCTCGCCGGCGATCACGACCGCGACCGCGACCTCGCCGGTGAAGCCGATGAACCAGAGATCATTGATGTTGCGCGCGATGTCGATCTCGGCGGTGCCGGTCTTGCCCGCCAGCTCGACGCCGGCGAGCGCGGCGGCCGTGCCGGACCCCTCGCGCACCACGGACTTCATCATCGTGGCGACCTTGTTCGCGGTCGCGGTCGACATCACGCGCTCGGCCCGCTTGGGCAGCGGCGTCTGGACCGTCCGCCCGTCCGGGTCGATCACCTTCTCGACCAGCCGCGGCTCCATGCGCACGCCGCCGTTGCCGATCGTCTGCGCCACCGACGCCATCTGCAGCGGCGTCACCAGCAGCAGCGCCTGGCCGATCGCGGTCCGTCCCACGTCAACGCGGCTGGACGTCATCGGGATGATCTTCCCGCGTAACGTCGACCCGCTGGGCTGCATCTGGCCGGCCGGATAGTCCATCGGCGGGTCCTCCCCGAACCCGAACCGGTCCATGTACTCCTGCATGGTCTGCCGGCCGAGCTTCACGCCGACCTCGGCCCAGACCGTGTTGACCGAGTGCGTGAGCGCGTCCGTGAGCGTGATGTCGCCGAAGTTCTCACCGCCGAAGTTGTTCAGCGGCGTACCCGAGATCACCTTTCCGTTCTTGCCGCTGACGCGCGAATCGGGCTGGTAGCGGCCGGAGTCGATCGCCGCCGTCGCGGTCACGGTCTTGAAGGTCGAGCCGGGCGGGAACAGGCCCTGGGTGGCGAGATTGAACGTCGACGTGCCCTTCTTGCCGAGGTCCTTGGGGTCGAACGACGGCGTCCCGGCCAGCACGCGCACGGCGCCGGTCTTGACGTCGAGCGCGACGACCGCGCCCTTGCGCCCCTGGATCGCGTCCATCGCGACCTGCTGCGCTTTCGGGTCCAGCGTCGTGCGCAGGTCGTCGCCCACCTGGGTCTTCTTGACCAGCGAGTCCAGCAGCTGCCCGAAGTCGTCCTTGCGGCCGACGAGCTGGTCGTTGTAGTACTTCTCCAGCCCCGCGCGGCCGTAGATGACGCTGTCGTAGCCGATCGGGAGCGCGAACAGGCTGCCGGTCGGGTAGCGGCGCGCGTAGCGGCCGTCCGAGAGCGCGGTGCTGCCGGCCAGCACCGCGCCGTCGTCGGCGCGGATCACGCCGCGCTTGATCCGCTGCTCCTCGAGCACGACGCGGCTGTTGTGGTCGTTCTCGCGCAGCCGCTGCGCGCCGAACACCGCCCAGCGCGACGTGAACCCGACGAGCACGGCGAACAGCACCACGAACAGCGCGAACAGGCGGAAGATCGGCGTGTTCACGGCGTTCGCGCGCGGTCGGAGATCACCAGCAGCAGCGCCAGCAGGATGAAGTTCGCCATCACCGACGAGCCGCCGTAGGACACGAACGGCAGCGTCACGCCGGTCAGCGGGATCACGCGCGTGACGCCGCCGATGATCACGAACACCTGCAGCGCCATCACGGCCGTCAGCCCGGTCGCCAGCAGCTTCGAGAACGAGTCGTGCGCGAGCGTCGCGATCTTGAACCCGCGCTGGGCGATCAGCAGGTAGACCGCGATCAGCCCGCAGCCGCCGGCCAGGCCGAGGTCGTTGACGATGACGGCGAAGATCATGTCGGTCTGCGGGGCGGGGATCAGCGGCGCTCCGCTTGGGAGGTTCAGCAGCGCCACGCCCAATCCCTGGCCGAACAGCCCGCCGTCGGCCATCGAGAACAGCCCGTTGGCGATCTGGTAGCCGCTGCCGTGGTAGTCCTTGAACGGGTCCAGCCAGATGTCGATCCGTTCCTGCACGTGCCCGACCGTGGTGGCGAAGAAGTACGCGCCGCCGGCGAACAGCAGCAGGCCGATCAGGACGAAGCTGAACCGGTTCGTGGCCACGTACAGCAGCGCCAGGAACGCGCCGAAGTACATCAGCGAGGACCCGAGGTCGCGGATGAACACGAGCATGAACATCGCCGCGCCCCAGACCACCAGCAGCGGCCCGAAGTGCTTCAGCGGCGGGATCGTGATGCCGAGGAACCGCCGCGAGCCCTGGACGAGCACCTGACGCGTGTCACGCAGGTAGGCGGCCAGGAAGATGACGATCGCGATCTTGCCGAACTCCGCCGGCTGGAACGCGACCGGGCCGAGCTTGATGCCCAGGTAGGCGCCGTTGACCTGCTGGCCGATGCCCGGCACACGCGGGAGCAGCAGCAGCGCCAGGCCCGCGAACGCGATCGTGTAGCGGTAGCGCTCGAGCACGCGGAAGTCCCGCAGGGCGACGATCGTGATCACGAACAGGATCAGCCCGATCACGAACCACTGCGCCTGGTCGCGCGCCAACGTGTCGTCGATCCGGTAGACGACCACCAGCCCGAAGCACGCCAGCACGGCGCACAGCGGGAACAGGTACGGGTCCGCGTTGGGCAGCGTGAACCGGATCACCAGGTGCCCGGCGAAGCACAGCCCGAGGAAGATCGCGCCGTAGGTCAGCGAGACGTTCGACAGGACGTCGGAGCGCTGGATGAAGATGGCGGCGAACCCGGCCGTCAGCAGCAGCGACGCCGGGATCAGCGCCAACAGCTCGCGGTTGCGGGCGCTCACTGATTCAGGCGTCCTTCTTCTGCGGCCTTGACCAGGCCTTCGGCGTCGTCCTTGGAACGGAGGGTATGGTCGGTGAACGTGGAGCGGCGCCCGGCGGGGACGTTCTGCAGCGTGAGGCCCGAGTAGCGGATCGGCGAGTACAGGCGGATCCCGAGCGGGAGGTCATACGGCAGGCCCCGGTACAGCGTGACGGCGTTGCCGTGGGACGCATCGATGCCGACGAAGAACACCTGCCGGGACGCGATCCAGAAGGCCGCCACAAGGCCGATCAGGCTCCCGACGGCGATCAGCTTGTCGGGGGAGAACCAGCGCCGGCGCCGCTTCGGGGGCGCGTGCGCGTGGGCCTGCGGGAGCGGCTCCGCGCGCGGGCGCACCGCGGAGAGCGCGACCGTCCCGGACGCCCGGTAGGCGGCCTCGGCCTCGTCGGTCGCGCTCGGCGCGTGAACGGCCTGCGGGCGGCTGACGCCCTGGCGCGGCTGCGGGACGGCCTCGCCCTGGAACGTGTCGTACTCGCGCGTCTGCTCTTCCTCGTCGGCGGCGGCGCCGGCGGCTTCCCCGGGCGCGTCGACCTCGTCGAGGCGGAACAGGATCACGGTGATGTTGTCGCGCCCGCCGGCCTCGTTGGCGGCCGCGATCAGGTCCGGTCCGAGGCCGTTCAGCGGGCCGCTGTAGGACGTCAGCAGCGGCCGCAGGTCGTCCTCGCGGACCATCGACGTCAGGCCGTCCGAGCAGACCATGAACAGGTCGCCGCCGCGCGCGGGAAATTCCTCTACATCAACTTGAACGCTCGGCTCCGGCCCGAGCGCGCGGGTGATCACCGAGCGCTGCGGGTGCGACTCGGCCTGCTCCTCGGTCAGCTTGTTGCGGCGCACCAGCTCGGCGACCAGCGAATGGTCGTGCGTGAGCCGCCTGAGGTCGCCGTCGCGGACCAGATAGCAGCGCGAGTCGCCGACGTGGGCGACCGTCACCGAGTCCTCGCCGACGTAGGCGGCGGTCACGGTCGTGCCCATGCCGTGGCGCTGCGTCTCCACCCGCGCGCGCTCGTGGATGCGCTGGTTGGCGGTCTCGATGATGCGAACGAGGCCGTCGGAGGGCGACTCGCCGTCGCTCAGGCCGCCGTCGAACGCCTCGACGGCCATCTCGGAGGCGACCTCGCCGGACTGCGCCCCGCCCATGCCGTCGGCGACGACGAACAGGGGCGCGCGCACGAAGTAGTTGTCCTCGTTGCCCTGCCGTTGGCGGCCGAGGTCGGAACCGTGCCAGGAGTCAGCGATCCGCAGCATGCTCATCGTTCGAAGGAGAACTCGCTGTCGCCGATCCTGATCCGGTCGCCGGGGTGCAGGGGCTGTGGGCCGCGCAGCGGTTCACCGTTCAGGTACGTGCCGTTCGTGGAGCCAAGGTCCTCCAACACCATCACATCCCCCTGCGGGACGAGGCGCGCGTGCCGCGCGGATGCGAAACCGTCCTCGAGGCGGATGTCCGCCTGATCGCCGCGACCGAGCGTCGCGCCGTCGCTGAGATCATAGGCGGAGCCGGGCGCGAGGCCCGCCCCGGTGTTGACCCGCAGCTTCGGCAGACCCGGCTCGCGCGGCTGCGAACCGGACGCCGAGTACATGCCCGTGGCGTCGTCGAAGTCCGCACGCGGACCCGCATACGCCTCCGTTCCGCCGCGCAGATCCTTCAGCGCGGACCGGGCCACCCAGAACAGGAAGAGGTACAGGACGGCCAAGAAGCCGAACTTCAGCGCGACGGCGATCGGGTCGAGCTCCACCGGTCAGTCCACCTCGAACGTGACGTGGGACGTGCCGAGCTCGATCACGTCGCCCGGCTTGAGCGATTGCGCGCCGTCGACGCGGCGGCCGTTGACCTTGACGCCGTTGGTCGAGCCCAGGTCATTGACGGTCCAGCTGGCGCCGGACGGGCGGATCTCGGCGTGGTGGCGGGAGACGTTGGGGTCCTCGAGCACGATGTCGGCGTCGCGGCTGCGGCCGAGGATGGCGCCCTGGGAGCCGACCACCTCGGTGCGGCCGCCGACGCGCAGGCGGGCGCGACCGCGCCGCGGGTCCGCCTCGCGCAGCGGCTCCTGGACGCGGTCGGCGGTCGAGTAGACCATCGTGCGGCCCTCGTCGCCGAGGCTCGGCGGCTCGTGCTCGCGCTGGGGCGCCTCGACGCGGCGCGTCTGGATGCCGAACTCGCCCAGCCGCAGCCGCTCGTCGGTCTTGAACGTGACGTGGGGGCGCGTGGGCAGCGTGATGCGCTCACGGCGCGCGTGCTCGAGCAGGTAGCCGGCGAGCTCGTCGGCGAGCTCTGACTCCGCGCCCTCGAACTGCGCGCGGTCGTCGGGGGACAGCCAGACCACGTACTCGTTGGGCGCGTACACGCGGCTCAGCGACTGCACCTTGTGCTCGTCCATCTCCTTGGCCAGCTTGCGCGCGATCTCGACCGGGCGCACCTCGGACTTGAAGGCACGCGAGAACGTGCCCTCGACGAGCCCGGCGAGCTTCGATTCAAGGGTGCGCAGCACGCTCATCAGCGGCTACCCGGACGTAGTGGCCATGATTGCCGGTGCACAGTATCCGGCCGCGCGTCACGGCTCCACCACCGAGGCTCGACTGATGTGTGGTACGGCGACGGCGACACCACCAGCGAGTATCGCGCCCACGACGGCGCCGCGGGGCGTGGTGGCGGCGATCGCGGCCGTCGCGGCGGCGGTTCCGGCGGCCCACGCGGAGGCCGCGACGATGTCCAGCGGCAGCCAGCGGCCGCGCACAAGGTAGGGCAACACCAGCGCCGCGAGCGCCCACAGGGCGCCGTAGAGCAGCGCGCCGGACGTGACGAGGGGCGCGAGGACGTCGTCGAGCGCGGCGTCGGCCTTCAGCGTGACCGCTCCCGCCGGGACCGGCAGCGCGGCGGCCAGGTGCGCGCTGCCGAGCAGCGGCGCGGCCAGCAGGATCCACCAGGCGCCCAGCGCGCCCAGCGCCGCGCGGGTGAACGGGCCGGGCGCGCGGCCGGCGACCGCCGGGTACGCGCCGGCCAGGCCGATCAGGCCGAGCGCGGGCGCGAGCGCGGGGGCCGACCACCAGACGCCGCGGCGCCGCAGCAGCAGCGGCACCGGCGCCAGCGCGGCGGCCACCAGGGCCGCTTCGCCGGCGTGGTCCGTGCTCAACAGCGCGACGACCGTGACCGCGGCCACGAGCCAGCCGAGCCGCGGCAGCAGCGCCACCGCGGCGGCGACGGCCAGCGCGCCCAGCGCGGGCTCGCCGGCGGCCGCCAGCGCCGGCGCCGCCAGCGCGCCGGCGAGCACCGCCGCCGCGGCCCGGTCGAGCCCGCGCGGTGCGCGGCGCTCCAGCGGGTGCGGACCGACCGTTCCGCCTTCGTCGGACACCGCCGACAGCGCGCCGTCCAGCGCGTCCGCCAGCTCCGCGAGCGTCCCCCGCTCCTCGGGCCGCGGGCGCAGCGCGCGGTCGATCGCCGCGCACAGCTCGCCGGGCAGGTCCCGGCGCGCGCGCCCCAGCCCCGGCAGGACGGTGCCGACGCGCCGCGCGGTCGCCGCCGGCGACCCCGCGCGCACCGGGTTGACGCCCGCCAGCGCCTCGTACAGGACCAGCGCGAGGCTGTAGAGGTCCGCGCGCTCGTCGACGCGCTGCCCGGCCGCCTGCTCGGGCGCCATGTAGGCCAGCGTCCCGACCACGTCCCCCGTCCGGGTCAGCGGATCGTCGCCCGCCAGGTGCGCGACGCCGAAGTCGGCCAGCTTCGCCACGCCCGCCGCCGAGCGCGGCGCCTCGGGGATCATCACGTTCTGCGGCTTGACGTCCCGGTGCACCACGCCGCGCCCGTGCGCGTGCTCGAGCGCGCCCGCCAAGGCGAGCCCGATCCGCAGGACGTCGCGGTCGCTCAGCACGCCCGCGGCGTTGAGCTCGTCGAGCGTGTCCCCGTGCACCAATTCGGACACCAGGTAGCGCGCGCGGTCGTCCTCGCCGGCGTCGAAGACCGCGACCACGCCGGGATGGTCGAGCCGGCCCGCGGCCAGCGCCTCGCGGCGCGCGCGCTCGGGATCGCGCGCGGGGCCGGACGGGATGACCTTGACCGCGACCGCGCGCTGGAGGCGCTCGTCGGCCGCCGCGTACACCGTGCCGAACCCGCCCGCACCGAGCCGCGGGCCGAGCCGGTAGCGGCCCAGGACCAGCTCCGCGCCGAGGGCCTCGGTGGTGTCCATCGCCCGGCGCTTTCGGCGCGCACACGCGGTTCCCTCCGAGGTCCCTGTTACGTTGGTGAGTGCCGTAGCCACGAGGAGATCCCTGATTTGTCCTTCTTCGACGAGGACGACGAGCCCCCACGCACGGCGCGAACCCGTACGCGCCCATCGCCGCCACCACGCCGCGGCCGGGTGACATCCGGCGGGTCGAGCGACGCCCAGACCGTCCTGGTCCGGCGGATGATCGCCGGCATCGTCGGCGTCGTGATCCTGCTGATCCTGTTCTTCCTCGTCCGCGCCTGCAACAACACGCGCCACGACAACGCGCTGCGCGACTACAACCGCCAGGTGACGGAGATCGCGACCCAGTCGAGCAACACCGGCAAGGAGTTCTTCGACCAGATCGGCAAGGGCGGCCAGCAGTCGCCGAACGACCTCTACCAGGGGATCCTGGGGCACAAGGGGCAGGCCGAGGTGGCGCTCAAGCAGGCGCGCGACCTGAGCGTCCCCGGCGGCATGGAGGGCGCCCAGCAGTCGCTGCTGATCGCGCTCGAGCTGCGGCGCGACGCCCTGCAGTCGATCTCGGACTCGATCCGGACCGCGATGGGCGACCAGGGCGAGAAGACCGACCAGGCGATCACCAACATCGCCGCGGACATGCGCTCGTTCGACGCCTCCGACGTCCTCTACGACGCCCGCGTGCGCCCGCTCATCAACGCCACGCTCAAGGACAACGGCATCGGCGGGCAGGACATTCCGCCGCTCCCGTTCCTGCGCGAGATCTCCTGGGTCTCCCCGCAGTACGTCGCGCAGCGGCTGGGCCAGCAGCTCTCGACGGGCACCGACGGCGACGGCGACAACAAGGACGACCAGCAGTCGACCGGTCCGGGCCTGCACGGCACCGGCCTCAACGCGACCTCCTACGGGGACACCACGCTGTCGCCGACGGCCGCGAACCGGCTCACGTACGTGAAGGGCCAGTCGTTCTTCGTCTCCTTCACCAACCAGGGCGACAACGACGAGTTCGGCGTCAAGGTCACGCTCTCGATCGAGTCCACGAGCGGTTCCGGCTCTCCGATCAAGCTGCAGAAGACCGTCGAGCAGATCGCCAAGGGCGAGAAGGCGACCGTCGAGCTGCCGCTGACGAGCGAGCCGCCGCTCGGCGCCTCGGTGAAGATCAACGTCAACGTCGCGGCCGTGAAGGGCGAGAAGAAGACCGACAACAACAAGGCGACGTACCCGAGCCTGTTCGTGCAGGGCTAGATTCTCGGGCTGTGTCGGATTTCTCGGAGGCTCCGGGGATCGTCGCCCTCGCCGCCGCCGGGGCAGCCGTGATCGCGTTGGCCTGGCTGGTGGTGCTCAGCCTGCGCCTGCGCCGCGTCCGCGGCGCCCAGACGGCGGTGCTGGGAGACGCCGAGGCGACGGATCTGGTGGCGCACGCGGCCGAGCTCCAGCAAGCGTTCGACGTCCTGCACGAGCGCGTGGAGACGGTGGCGGCGGCGCTCGAAGCGCGGATGACGGCGGCCGAGGACCGGCTCGACGGCGCGATCGCGTACCGCTCGCTGGTCCGCTACGACGCCTACGGCGACATCTCCGGCCACCAGTCGACGACGATCGCGCTGCTCGACGCCGATCACAATGGCGTCGTGCTCTCTTCCATCGCGCACCGTGACAGCGCCCGCCTGTACTGCAAGCAGATCCACGCCGGCCGTGGCGAGCACCAGCTCTCGCACGAGGAGCAGGAGGCCGTGCGGCTCGCGCTGGCCGGCGGCGCGGTCGAGTCCGTGATCCTGGAGTCCCGGTGAGGGTCGCGTACCTGGGGCCGCCCGGGACGGTCAGCGACGAGGCCCTGACCGCCGCCGCCGGCGACGTCGAGCCGGTGCCGCTGGCGACGCTGCGCGACGTCGTGCTCGCCGTGCAGCAGGGACGGGTGGAGCGGGCGCTGGCGCCGGTGGAGAACGCGCTCGAGGGCGGCGTGGACCCGGTGCTCGACGCGCTCGCGCTGGAGGCGCCGGACGTGGCGCTGATCGGCGAAGTGATCCAACCGGTGTCCTACTGCCTGGCCGCCGGGCGCGCGCTGGACCTGTCGGAGATCACGATGGTGTTCTCGCACCCGCAGGCGCTGGGGCAATGCCGGGAGTGGCTGGCAGCGCACGTCCCGGGTGCCGCCGTCGTGCCCGCCGCGTCGACCGCGGACGCGGTGCGCGAGGTCGCGGGGTCCGACGGGACCGCCGCCGCGATCGGCCCGCGCCTGGCGGCGCGGCGCTACGGCGCGGTGATGCTGGCCGAGGACCTGGAGGACGATCCCGGCAACGCGACCCGCTTCGCCTGGCTGGCGCGCACCGAGGACGCGCCGGCGGCGCCGGCGAGCGGGCCGGCGAAGACGACGCTCGTGTTCTGGGGCATGGGCTCCGGCGGGTCCGGGTGGCTCGTGTCCTGCCTGGCCGTGTTCGCGTTCGCGGGCATCAACCTGACGCGGATCGAGTCGCGGCCGCTGCGGCGCGGCATGGGCCAGTACATGTTCTTCCTCGACCTCGAGGGCTCGACCGCGGATCCCGCGGTCGAGGGCGCGGTGCAGGGCCTGCGGCGGCACGCCGAGCTGGTTCGCGTCCTGGGGTCCTTCGCCACCACCTGAGCGGTTCCGGGAGGCCGGACGCTACACTCCGCCAGGTGGCAAGCGCTGTACCCCCAGGCCCACTGGGGTCCGTGCTGCCCGTGGACCACCCGCGGCACGGACCTGGATTCAACGGCTCAAGCAGCCGTTGGAGTGGTGGTCGTGTGCTGGTGCTCAACGCGACGTATGAGCCCATCAACGTGTGCACGGTGCGGCGCGCGACGGTCCTGTTGCTCAAGGACAAGGCCGAAGTCGTCGAGATCGGCACCCAGGATCTGCACTGGGCGACGGGCTCACTGCCGCGCCCGGTGGTCATCCGGCTCGTGACCTACGTGCGCGTCCCGCGGGATACGCACAAGCGCAAGATCACGCGGCGCGCCGTCTTCGCGCGCGACGGCTGGACGTGCCAGTACTGCGGCGCGCGCACGTCGCTGACCGTCGACCACGTGATCCCGCGCTCCAAGGGCGGCGGGTCGGGCTGGGACAACATCGTGGCCTCCTGCGCCCCGTGCAACCGCCGCAAGGCGGACCGCCTGCCGCACCAGATCAACATGCACCCGCGCACGAAGCCGCGGACCCCGAGCGCGCACATCTTCATCCAGCTCGCGTCGCCGACGATCCCGGCGACCTGGCGCCAGTACCTGCCGCAAGCGGCGTAGCCAGCGGCGCGGCGCGTCCAGCGGGCGAGTTCTGCCCGCCCGCGCCAGAAAGTGACCACTCGGCGCGCCGAGGGGAGGCGGGCGATGACGGCCGCCCGGGGGACCGCGGCGCCGCGACCTGACGCCGTGCACAGCGACGGGGCCGCCCGCGGGAGCGCGACCCCCGGGCGCGCAGCGTCCCTCCATTTCCGGGCGAAGCCCGGGCTGCGCGCCCGGGGGTCGCGGTCACGCGAGCACGAGCCGCTTGCGCAGCGACGACGCACGACGCGCTGGTCCAACAAAAAAGCGGGGCCCCTGTCGACACAGGGGCCCCGCTCACAACCTGCTGGACTTGCTGCCGTCGCCAACTGGGCTAAGCGGCCGGGGGGACTAACTCCGGCATCGGCGGCGGCGGTGCACCGGTGTGGATTCCGCTAGAACGCGGGTCCAGCGCCGGCTGGTCTAACGGCCGGGCACCTCCAGGGTCCCACAAGAACTGTCACTCAACTTCGGACCACCCCCTTTCTCTGGTGATTCGAAGACTAGCGAACGTCCGGACGGAACCGCAACCGCCTACTCGTCCACCTCGCCGTCCGGGGAGGTCTCGTCCGCCGGCGGGGCGTCGTCCTCGCCCGCGGCCGGCGCGTCGAGCAGGAACGCCTCCTGCCCGGTGTCGTCGCCCGGCAGCGCTTCCGTGGACTGACCGTTGGAGGTCTCGGACTCGTGCACCGGCGCCACCGCGGACACCGCGTCGCCCTCGCGCAGGTTCATGACCTTCACGCCCTGCGAGGTGCGTCCGTAGCGGTTGATCCCGCGCACCGACGTCCGCTGGACCATCCCGTTCTGCGAGATGAACACGAGCTCCTCGTGCTCGCGGACGACCAGGGCGCCGGACAGCAGGCCCTTGGTCTCCGTGAACGTGATCGTCTTGACGCCCTTGGCGCCGCGCGACGTGAGCCGGTACTCGTCGACCGACGTGCGCTTGCCGTAGCCGTTCTCGGTGACGACCAGCAGGTCCTGACCGGGCCGCGCGACGTCCATCGCCAGCACGTAGTTGTCGGCGTCGGAGACGTCCATGCCGCGGACCCCGCTGGTGTCGCGCCCCATCGCCCGCGCGTCGGACGCCTTGAAGCGCACCGCCAGGCCGGCGTGCGAGACCATCAGGATCTCGTCGTCCTCGTCGACGCGCCGGACCGCGACCAGCTCGTCGTCGTCGCGGATGTTGATCGCGATGATCCCGTCGGCCTTGATCGGCGTGTTGTAGGCGCCGAACGCGGTCTTCTTCACCGTGCCGTTGCGCGTGGCGAAGATCAGGTACGGCGCCTCGCTGAAGTCCCGCGTGGCGAGCACGGACTGCACCCGCTCGCCCTCGCGCAGCGGCAGCACGTTCCCGAGGTAGCGCCCCTTGGAGGTGCGCGACATCTCCGGCAGGTCGTAGACCTTGGACCGGTAGACCTTGCCGCGGTTCGTGAAGAACAGCAGGTAGTCGTGCGTCGAGGACACGAAGAGGTGCTCGATGAAGTCCTCGTCCTTCATGTCCATCCCGATGATCCCGACGCCGCCGCGCCGCTGAGCGCGGTAGGTCGCGAGCGGGAGCGACTTGATGTAGCCCGAGTTCGTGATCGAGATGACCATCTGCTGGTCGGCGATCAGGTCCTCGATGTCGATGTCGTCCTCGGACGGCGCGATCTTCGTCCGCCGCTCGTCGCCGTAGCGGTCGGAGACCTCCTGCAGCTCGGTCTTGATCAGGTCGAGGACCATGTCCTCGTTGCCGAGCAGCTCGCGCAGCTCGCGGATCCGCTCGGTCTTGTCGGCGTGCTCGGCGCGCAGCGTGTCCGCCTCGAGGCCGGTCAGCTGCTGCAGGCGCAGCTCGAGGATCGCCTGCGCCTGGACGTAGGAGAGCTCGAAGCGCTCCATCAGCCCGGTGCGCGCCGTGTCGCGGTCGCGCGACGCCCGGATCAGCGCGATGACCGCGTCGATGTCGTCGAGCGCGATCAGCAGGCCTTCGAGGATGTGAACGCGCCGCTCCAGGCCGCGCAGCTCGTGCTTGGAGCGCCGGACCACGACCTCGCGCTGGTGGCGCACGTAGTTGCGGATGACCTCGCGCAGCGACAGCAGCCGCGGCACGTTCTCGACCAGCGCGACCATGTTCACGCCGAACGTCGACTGCATCGGCGTGTGCTTGTAGAGCTTGTTGAGGACGACCTTTGGGTTGGCGTCGCGCTTGAGCTCGATCACGAGCCGCATGCCGTTGCCGTCCGAGTGGTCCTGGACCTCGGAGATCTCCGGGACCTTCTTCTCCAGCGCGAGCTCGACGATCTTCTTGATGACGCCGCCGTCGCCGCCCTTCTTGACCATGAACGGCAGCTCGGTGACCACGATCGCCTCGCGGTTGCCGCGGATCTGCTCGATGTGCGCCGTTGCCCGCACGCGCACGCGGCCGCGACCGGTCTCGTACGCGTCGCGGATGCCGGAGAGCCCGAGAATCACGCCGCCGGTCGGGAAGTCCGGGCCCTTCATGTGCTGCATCAGGCCGGGGACGTCGATGTCCGGGTCCTCGATGAAGGCGATCACGGCGGCGATCGTCTCCTTGAGGTTGTGCGGCGGGATGTTCGTCGCCATCCCGACGGCGATGCCGGAGGACCCGTTGACCAGCAGGTTCGGGAACCGCGCCGGCAGAACCTGCGGCTCGTGCTCGGAGCCGTCGTAGTTCGGGGTGAAGTCGACCGTGTCGGAGTCCAGGTCGCGCAGCAGCTCGCGCGCGATCGGCGCCAGGCGGGCCTCCGTGTACCGCATGGCCGCGGCGGGGTCGTCGTCGATCGAGCCGAAGTTGCCCTGCCCGTCGACGAGCGGGTAGCGCAGGGAGAAGTCCTGCGCCATGCGGACGATCGTGTCGTAGATCGCGCTGTCGCCGTGCGGGTGGTACTTGCCCATCACGTCGCCGACGATGCGCGCGGCCTTGACGAACGGACGGTTCGGCTGCAGCCCGTTCTCGTGCATCGAGTACAGGGCGCGGCGGTGGACGGGCTTCAGGCCGTCGCGGACGTCGGGCAGCGCGCGCCCGACGATGACGGACATCGCGTAGTCCAGGTAGGAGGAGCGCATCTCCTCCTCGAGCCCGCGAGGCTCGATGTTGCCGGGCATGATCGTGGTCGACATGGCTTAGACGTCCAGGGTTGCGACGCGGGCGTTTTCCTCGATGAACTCGCGTCTCGGCTCGACCTTGTCGCCCATCAGCATCGTGAAGAGACGGTCGGCCGCGGCGGCGTCGTCCATCGTGACCTGCGCCAGCGTGCGCGTGGTCGGGTTCATCGTGGTGGCGGCGAGCTGGTCGGCGTTCATCTCGCCGAGGCCCTTGAAGCGCTGCAGCTTGACGCCCTTGCCGGCCACGTTGAGGACCGCTCGGCGCAGGTCCTCGAACGAGGTCGCGTCCTCGGACTCGTTGCCGAGCGCGACCGTGAACGGCGGCGTGCCGGCGAGCTTGACCAGGTCGGCGTGCACGCGCGCGAGCTGGCGGTACTCGTTGGCGGTGAACATCGACGTCCGCAGCCGGTGCGTGCGGGCGAGGTTCGAGCGCCGCTCGGTGGCCTTAACGCGGATCAGCGCGTCGTCCGCCGACACCAGCTCGGTGAAGAACGGGTCCGTCTCCACCGGTTCGCGGCTGAGCAGCTCGAGCAGCTCCTCGGGCGTGCGGATCTCGTTGTCGAGGATCTGCGACTCCTCGAGGAACTGGACGACCTCGTGCCCGTGCTCGGCGCGCAGCGCGCTCGACCAGCCCTCGTACTGCTTGAGCAGCCGCGTGTAACGCTGCCAGCGCACGTCGGTGAGCCGGAACGCGCGGTTCTCGTTGTCGCGGACCTCGAAGCGCTCGAGCTTGTCGGCCAGCAGGATCGACTCCAGCTCGGCCTCCTTCTCGATGTAGCGCTCGCTCTTGCCCTGCGTGAGCCGGTACAGCGGCGGCTTGGCGATGTAGATGTGGCCGGCCTCGACCAGATCCTGCATCTCACGGAACAGCAGCGTGAGGATCAGCGTCCGGATGTGCGCGCCGTCCACGTCGGCGTCCGTCATCAGGATCACCTTGTGGTAGCGCAGCTTCTCGATGTCGAACTCGTCGCGGACGCCGGTGCCGAGCGCCGTGATCAGCGCCTGGATCTCCTGGTTCTGGAGCACCTTGTCGATCCGCGCCTTCTCGACGTTGAGGATCTTGCCGCGCAGCGGCAGGACGGCCTGCGTGGAGCGGTCGCGCCCCTGCTTGGCCGAGCCGCCGGCGGAGTCGCCCTCGACGATGAACAGCTCGGCGATCTCGGGCTCCTTGACCATGCAGTCGGCAAGCTTGCCGGGCAGGCCCATGCCGCCCATCGCCGACTTGCGAGCCGTGTCGCGCGCCTTGCGGGCCGCGGCACGAGCGCGCGCCGCGTCGACCGCCTTGCGGACAACCCGCTCGGCCTCCTTCGGGTTCTCCTCGAGGAACTCGGCCAGCTTGGCGTTGACGACCGACTCGACGAAGCCCTGCATGCCCGGGTTGCCGAGCTTGGTCTTCGTCTGGCCCTCGAACTGCGGGTCGGTCAGTTTGACCGAGATCACCGCGGTCAGACCCTCGCGGATGTCGTCGCCCTCGAGGTTCTTGTCCTTCTCCTTGAGCAGCGCCGCGCGGCCGGGCGCGCCGCGGCGCGCGTAGTTGTTGATCGTGCGCGTCAGCGCGGAGCGGAAGCCGGAGAGGTGCGAGCCGCCCTCGTGCGTGTTGATGTTGTTGGCGAAGGAGTGGACGGACTCCTGGTAGGTGCCGTTCCACTGGAGCGCGACCTCGACGGAGCCCTCGCCGCCCTCGCCCTCGAAGAAGATGACCTTGTCCGAGTACGTGTCCTTGTTCTCGTTGAGGTAACGGACGAAGTCCTCGATCCCGCCCTCGTAGTGGAACTCGCGCGTCTTGATGCCCTCGCCGCGCTCGTCCGTGATCGAGATCTTCAGGCCGCGCGTCAGGAACGCGGTCTCGCGCAGGCGCTGCTCGAGCGTCGCGAAGTCGAAGCTCAGGGTCTCGAAGACCTCGTCGTCGGGCCGGAACGTGATCGTCGTGCCGGTCTCCGTCGTCTCGGCGCCCTGCTGGATCGGACCCGTCGGGACGCCGCGGTGGTAGGTCTGCGTCCACTCGTAGCCGTCGCGCTTGACGACGACGTGGAGCTCGTCCGACAGTGCGTTGACCACCGAGACGCCGACGCCGTGCAGGCCGCCCGAGACCTTGTAGCCGCCACCCTCGCCGAACTTGCCGCCGGCGTGCAGGACGGTCAGCACGACCTCCAGGGCGGACTTGCCCTCCTTCTCCATCGTCGCGACCGGGATGCCGCGGCCGTTGTCGGTGACGGTGACGGAATCGTCCGGGTGGATGACGACGGACACGGTGTCGCAGAACCCGGCGAGCGCCTCGTCCACAGAGTTGTCGACAACCTCGTAGACGAGGTGGTGCAGACCACGTACGCCGGTCGAGCCGATGTACATACCCGGACGCTTGCGAACCGCCTCGAGGCCTTCGAGAACCGTGATGTCCTGGGCGTCATAGCCCGCTGGCGGCGTTCCGTTGGTTGGGTCTCCGGTGCTCAAGGGTCCCTTTCGTCCACACAAGCGACGCCCCGGCGGGACGGTGCGTCGTCCGAGGCCGGGGCGTGGCCAATCAGTGCATCTGATACTAGCAGGCGCGGGTTCCTGATAGGGACGCGCGCGCGTAGCAAAGATCCTGCAAATCCGCAACTATCGGGTGCGGGTGGCGCGCGTGCGCAGGCGCCGGACGGCCGAGCGCCCGAGCGCCTCGTTGAGCCGGCCGACGACCAGCTCGGAGAGCAGGTCGAGCTCGGACGCCACGACAGCGCTGTCGCACGCCACGGTGACCACGCCCTCGCGCTCGGAGACGGGCTCGGCGGTCTGCGCGAACGCGCCCGCGGCGGCCGGCCAGGCGCGCTGCACGGCGGCCAGGAGCGTCGGCGGGGCGAGCGTGTCCGCCAGCGCGTCGAGAGCAAACGAGACCGGCCGGGGAGCGTTGCGCCTCACGCCGCCGCCTGTCCGTTCGCCCCAGCCGGCGGCTCGGCGTCCACGTCCGCCGGCTCCTGGTGCGCGCTGCCGGCGTCGATGACGATCCGCACCACATCCTCCGCTTCGCCTCCCGGCACGTGTGCGAGCTCGGTCGTGGTGATCACGGCCTGGCCACCGCGGCGCAGGAGCGTGGTCAGCCGCTCGCGGCGAACGGCGTCGAGCTCGCTCATCACGTCGTCGAGCAGCAGCAGGGGCGCCGCCCCGCGCTCAGCGGCCAGCTCCTCGCGCTCGGCCAGCAGCAGCGCCAGCAGCCCGAGCCGCTGTTGCCCGCGCGACCCGTAGGAGCGCAGCTCGCGCCCCTCGCGGCGGAACGCGAGGTCGTCGCGATGCGGGCCGTGGCCGGTGAAGCCGCGCTCCAGGTCGGCGTCGACGCGCTCGGCCAGCTCGGCGGCCAGCTCCGCGGTCGCCCGCGGCTTGTAGCGCAGCTCGACCGTCCCCTCGAGGCCGAGCCCCGCGGCGTGCTCGGCGAAGCGCGGCGCGAGCCGTTCCACGGTCGTTTCCCGGTCCGCCATCAGCGCGACGCCGTGCCGGGCCAGCTCGGCGTCCCACGCGGGCAGTGATGCGCGGGACGCGCGGCCGGACCGGATCGAGGTCAGCAGCGCGTTGCGCTGCGCCAGCGCGGCGGCGTACGCGCGCCGGGTCGCGGCCCGCGCCGGCCAGAGCGCGGCCACGACCTGGTCGAGGTGCGCGCGCCGCAGCGCCGGCGCGCCGAGCAGGAGCTCCAGCCGGTCAGGCAGGAAGACCGAGACCAGGGGCCGCGCCGCGCTGCCGACCAGCGAGTCCACCGGCGCACCGTCGGCCCGCAACCGCTTCGGCTCGCCCGGCTTGAAGCCGACGGAGATCTCGTGGCGGCCGACCGCGTCCTCGCAGTCGAGCTCCAGGCGGGTCAGCCCGGCGCCGAAGCGCACCACCTCGCGCTCGTTCGCCGTCCGGCACGAGCGGCCGGTGCAGGCGAAGTAGAGCGCTTCGAGCAGGTTGGTCTTGCCGGCCCCGTTACGCCCGGTGACGACCGTCAGCCCCGGGCCCAGGCGCACGTCGGCCTCCGCGTAGGAGCGGAAGTCGCGCAGCCTGAGCCGAGTCGCGATCACGAGTCACCGCGCCTACTTAAGGTCGGATGATCGGGGTGGGGTGGCGGGGCTGCATGGCCTTCTACGCATTCAGTCTGATGGGCATCAGGAGGTACTGGAACCCGGAAGCGTCGGCGGCCTCGATCATCCCCGGACGCAGCGGGGAGATCAGCTTCAGGACGACGTCCCCGCTCTCGACCGCCTCGAGCCCGTCGCGCAGGAACTCGGGGTTGAAGCCGATCTCCAGCGGCTCGCCGGCGAACGGCACCGGCAGCGTCTCGCGCGCCTCGCCGACGTCGGGCGTGCGCGCCGAGACGGTCAGCTCGCCCTCCGTGAACGCGAGCCGCAGCGGCGCGTTCTTCTGAGCCAGCAGCGAGATCCGGCGCACGACCTCGGCGATCTCGCCGCCCGCCAGGCGCAGGTCGTGCTCGTAGGCGTCCGGCAGCAGCTGGCGGTAGTTCGGGAACTGACCGTCGATCAGCCGCGACGACAGCACCACGCCGCCGACCTCGAACACGACCTGGTTCGCGCGTACCGAGACGGCGAGCGTCTCGGCGTTCTCGTGCTGGGCGATCCGGGTCAGCTCCTGCAGTGCACGCGCCGGCACGTTGGCCTCGAAGGACCCGCTGAGCGGCTCCTCGAGCTTGGTCTCCTTGACCGAGAGGCGGTAGGAGTCGGTGGCGACCATCCGCAGCTCGTCGCCCGCGGCGGAGACGAGGATGCCGGTCAGCACCGGGCGCGTCTCGTCGCGCGACGCCGACCGCGCCACCTTCAGGACGGTCTCGACGAACGCCTGGCCGGGAACCACGACCCGGTCGCCCTCGGGCTCCGGGAACGGCGGGAAGTCCTCCGAGCGCAGCGTGCGGATGTGGAACGTCGCGGCGCCGCCGACCAGCTCCACGTCCTGCTCGGCCGGACGCAGCTCGAGGGAGACCTCGGTGCCGGGCAGCGCGCGCACGACGTCGACCAGCAGGCGCGCCGGCAGGACGACCGAGCCTTCGCGCACCACCTCGCCTTCGAGCGGCACGCGCAGGCCGAGCTCCATGTCGGTGGCGCGCAGCTCGATCGCGCCCGCCGAGGCGAGCAGCTGGACGCCGGAGAGCGCCTGCACGGCGCTGCGCGTCGACGCCGCGCGGGTGACGGTCTGCAGCTGGGCGAAGAGCGCGTCGCGCCGGGTCGTGATCTTCATTCGGCTGCCGCCTCTCGCGTCGTCGAGCTCGGGTGATGAGTCTGTTCAGTGGTCATCGGGGCTGTTCATTGTGTGCACAAGCCGCGCGCCGCGCGGTGCTGCGCGGTGAACGCCTGTGCATGAACTGTCGAAGAATGCCAGGCACGCCGGATCGCTTCAGTCGCCGCCGAGCGTGCGGGTCAGGCGCTGGACGGCGTCGTAGGCGTCCCGGTCGGTCGCGATCCGCTCTGCGGTCCGCTTGCACGCGTGCATGACGGTGGTGTGGTTGCGGTTGCCGAACGCGCGCCCGATCGCCGGCAGCGTCGCGTCGGTCAGCTCGCGGGCCAGGTACATGGCCACCTGGCGGGCGAAGGCCACAGGTTGTGCACGGCTTGCTGACAGGAGGTCGTCCAT
>Ga0182736_1000837_pt1 | contig 38129 bp, 34 predicted proteins | sample eDN5th30CKraftBY_FD_128882 | JGI IMG/M metagenome (GOLD analysis project Ga0182736, IMG submission 128882) | Enriched backyard soil microbial communities from Emeryville, California, USA - eDNA 5th pass 30_C Kraft BY (version 2) (version 2) | ecosystem: Environmental > Terrestrial > Soil >... | reverse complement strand
GACTGGACCAAGGGCACGCCGGGGGCGCGGCTGCACGACAACCCAATGTATCTCGGCGTGGTCGGCGGCCCCTATCACCTGTGCTTCAGCGCCATCATGTCCGGCGCCGCCAGAGCCGCCCTCGACGAATACGAGACGGTCCTCGGGGAGCGGAAGGCCTATGGCGGCGGGGGTGGCAAGATGGCCGGCGATCCCGACGTGATCCGCCACGTGGGCGAGGTGCTGACCCTGATCGAGTGCGCCGAGGCCATAATGTTCGGCGCCATGGACCACTGGGACCGCTACCTCGACCGCTGGGCCCGCACCGGCGAAGGCATGACGCCCGAGGACACCATGCGCCTGTGGGCCATGGGCCGGCAAAGCTCCTTCATGTCCTGTCAGGCGGTGGAGATCATGTTCCACACGTCCGGCGTGGCCTCCGCCAACCGCGGCCAGCGGCTGCAGCGCTATTTCCGCGACGTGCAGATGTTCCGCATCCACCCGTCCTCGCAGAACTGGGTGCCGGACGCCCGCGGCCAGACCCACATGGGCCTGCCGCCCCTGAAGTTCTCCGCCCGGACCTGAGCGCCCTCTCAGCCGGGGAGGCGCGAGCGGCGCATCACCATGGCGTGGCGGAACCGTTCGACCGGGTAGACGGTGCTGGCGATCAGGGCCGTCACCCCGCCGGCCAGGTAGTAGGCCCGACGCGCCTCGATCACCGCGGCGCCCTTCGGCAGGTTCAGGGCCGGCGCCACCGCGTCGGGGACCACGCCGCCGGTGAAGACCTGTTCCACTTCCTGCACGGCCACGTCGTACATCTCCTCGATCCACAGATAGATCGGCCCCGGCCGCCGGCCGAGATGCAGGGCGATGCCGGCGAAGTCCGCGTGGACAAAGACCTCGGTCCAGGCGATCGGCGCGGCCTGCCCTTCGGGATAACGCAGCCCCTCGATCCGCAGCCAGCGCTGGCCGACGGGGCAGTCCAGCCGGGCGGCCAGTTCGGCGTCGGCGGCGAGGATGGCGCTGCCTTCGACCTGGTACTTGAGCTCTTCGGCGTAAGCGATGAGATCGGCGACGGAATCGACCTCGTGCACGAACCGCTCGGCGCCCTCCTGGCGCACCACGGACGTGCCGGCGCCCTGGCGGGACGCGACCAGCCCCTCGTCCCGCAACTGCCTTAGGGCCTCACGCACGGTGTGGCGGCTGACCCCGAAGCGGGCCCGCAGCTCCGCCTCCGTCGGCAGCAGGCCGCCGACGGGATAGGCCCCCGACTGGATCTCGGAGCGCAGGGCGCCGACCACCTTGCGATAGAGCGGCCCTTCGGCGCCCTCGAACGGTTCGGAGGCGGAGGCGGGCGTGATTGCTCTGCGGCTCATGTTAGCCCTCTAGAGCGTGACAGCTTCAAGTGGAAGCCGGTTGAAGCTCGCCTACGACATCGGCGTTGTTCGCCCCTAGGGGCGGGCAGGGGACGGACGGACCGCGCGCGCCGTTGATCTTGATCGGGCTGGCCATGACCTTGAAGTCCGGATCGGCGGGATGCGGCGCGGCCTGCACCATGCCGACCTCGGCTACGAACGGATTCAGGAAGGCCTGCCGCACATCGAACACCGGGGCGATAGGCAGCTTGCCGGCCAGGGCCTTCAACCAGTCCGCGGTGGACCGCGTGGTCATTACCCCGTCGAGGATGGCGGTCAGCGTCTCGCGGTGAGCGAAACGGTCCGGATTGGTACGGAAACGCGGGTCCTCCGCCAGTTCCGGCCGGCCAATCACCTCCAGCAGCACCTCCCAGAACTTCTGGGTCATGCACATGATGAAGACCCAGCCGTCGGCCGTGGGGAAGGTCTGCACAGGCGCCACCGAATAGTGGGCGCTGCGGGCCTGACGTTCCGCCCCCGCCCCGTCGTTGATGGCCCAGGTGCCGGCATAGCCCAGCAGGTGCAGGGCCACGTCCAGCAGCGACACGTCGACATCGCAGCCCTTGCCGGTGGTCCGGGCGCCCAGCAGCGCCGACAGCAGGCCGATCATGGCCGTCATGCCGGTCATGTGGTCGATCGGCGAGGGCGCGCCAAAGCGGGTCGGCGGGCCGGACGGCTCCCCGGTTAGGCTCATCAGCCCCGCCTCGGCCTGCATCAGATAATCGTAGCCCGGCCAGGCGGCGCGGGCGTTGTCGCGGCCATAAGCGGAGATGTGCAGGCAGACGATGGACGGCTTGATGCGGCCGAGCTGGGCGTATTCGATGCCGAGCTTGGCGGGCTGGTCGCCGCGCAGGTTGTTGACCACCGCGTCCGCGCCAAGGGCGAGGGCCTCGAACCGGCGGCGATCCTCCGGCGACTTGAGGTCGAGGGTGATGCTCTTCTTGTTGAGGTTCCAGGTCTGGAAATACTGGCTGTCGGCCCGCCCCAGGTGGTGCGGGCCGGTGTAGCGCGCCGGGTCGCCGCCGATGGCGGCGTTCTCGATCTTGATCACCTCGGCGCCGAGACCCGCCAGCAGCATGGTGCCGTAGGGCCCGGCCGCGAACTGCTCGATGGAAAGGATACGGACTCCCGCCAGCGGCTGCATCAGACTGTCCTCCCTGCGAGCACGCGTTCGCCGATCCAGCGGTCGATCACCGCGGCCGCGTCGTCGCTGTTGGTCTCGGACATGATCATGTGGCCGTTGCCGTGCACGCCGACGTCTTCAAGCCGCAGATGCTCGGCGCGGCAGCCGGCCTGGGCCAGGAAGTCCACCATGCCGTGGTTGTCCTGCGCCATCCATGAGGCCTCCCCCGTGACCACCACGATTGGGAAACCCGCGAGGTTGGGCAGGCGGCGGGCAGGCTCGGCCTGCACCAGACAGGGCTTGAGGTCCGGCCCCGGCGCGGGGCGCTCCACACGGGCCAGTTCGTCGGGGCGGGCGGCCGGCGGATCGAAGGTCAGCGGGATGGCGGTGAGGCCCCAGGGTAGGCCGCCGCTCGGGCCAGGCCGCTGCAGGAAGGGTGGCCCCAGCGGCTCGACCGCGACGATGGCCTTCACCAACGCCGGCCGTGCGTCCGCGACCACCCAGCCGAACGGGCCGCCAGCGGAATGGGTCAAGAGGATCGAGGGGCCGATCATGTCCAGCAGCGCCGCGCCCGCCTTCTGCATCGCCGTATGGGAGGCGGCCATGTTCTCGGTGGCCGGGCCCATGGCCGGCAGCATCTGGTCCATCACGTCGAGGCCGTCTGCGCGCGCCATTGGCCATTGGTCGTGACGCGTGGCCTGGGGATAGAAGGGCCGGCGCTCAGGGTGGGTGAACAGGGTCTCGATCAGCTCATAGGTGGCCGAGGGCGACATGGTGCCCAGCAGAGCCGGATCGTTCGGCGAGCGGCCGTGCCCAGGACGGTCCACCACATAGACGGCGTAGCCCTGCCGCACGAAGTAGCTGGCCCAGCCGAGCCGCCCGTCCGGGGTCACGAGATAGTCGGTCCCCTGCCCGCCTCCGCCGTGGACGAGCACCAGGGGCCAGGGACAGCGCAGCAGCTTGGGAATAGCGTATTGCACGAACATCTGGCCGGCGGCGTAGGTTCCGTCGTGGCGCTGCACCCGCTCCACCCCGGCCCAGAACATCCCCTGCGCGGCCACGGGGTCCGGCGGCGGGGCGCGGACGAGGAGCGCTTCGGGGCTGAAGGCGTGCACCATCGGGCTAGTCCTTGTCGTCGACGGCGTGGCCGCGCTTGGGCACCAGCACCGTGCGCTCGAAGCTGATCACCTCGGTCCCGTCCGCCTTGCGGCCGATGGTGCGGACAGTGACGATCCCCTGGGTGGGCCGCTTGGCCGACTCCCGCTTCGCCAGCACCTCGGATTCGGCATAAAGGGTGTCGCCTGCGAACACGGGGGCGGTCAGGCGGATGTCGTTCCAGCCCAGGTTGCCAATCCCCTTGTAGCTGACGTCGCTGACGCTCATCCCCACCACGATCGACAGAGTCAGGCAGCTATTGACCAGCGGCCGGCCGAACTCGGTCTTGGCAGCGTAGGCGGCGTCGAAGTGCAGCGGGTGATTGTTCATAGTCAGCAGGGTGAACCAGCTGTTGTCAGTCTCGCTGATGGTGCGTCCGGGGCGGTGCTCGTAGACGTCGCCGACGACGAAATCCTCGTAGTGGCGGCCGAAGCTCTCCCGGTAGCGCGACGCGCCGATCTCTCGTGTGGTCTTGACCAAAGCACTCCCCCTTAAGACTGCATGGCCGGCGGCCGCACCCGCGCCGCCACCTCGGCCGTGTGTTCGCCCAAGGTCGGTTCGCGATGGGTCGGAGTCGCCGGTTCGTGGGCGAAACGGATCGGCGAAGCCAGCCAGCTGCGGCCGGCGGCATCCGTCGTCACCATGCCCCGCGCCAGGGCGTGCGGATCGGCCATCACCTCCGGCAGGGTGGCGACCGGGCCATAACACACGTCGAGCCCGGCGAGGCTGTCCAACCAGTCGGCGAGGTCGCGGGTCAGGAAGGTCTCGCGCAGGAAGGCCTTCACCGGCGCCTGATGCGCGCCCGGCCCCCGCTCGCACAGGGGGGCGAGATCCTCGCGGCCCAACACGCGCAGCAGGTTGCGGACGAACTTCGCCTCCTGGCCGCCGAGAGTCAGGTGGCGGCCGTCGCGGGTCTCGTAGATCTGGTAGAAGGCCGCGCCGCCAGTGGTGCGCTCCTCGGCCACCACGGGTTGGCGGCTCTCGGCCAGGGCCGGCCCCAATACATTGGGCAGGGCCGCCACCACCGCATCGTGCATGCTGATGTCGAGATAGTCGCCGAGCCCAGTCTCCTTTCGGCGCAGCAGCGCCATCAGCACGCCAGAGAGGCCTTGCAGCGCGGCGAGATAGTCGGCCACCGGAATGCCGGGGATGGCGGGCGCGCCGTCGCGTCCTTGCGTCAGCCCCACCACGCCGCCCATCGCCTCCACAGCAAGATCGTGCGCCGGCCGGTCGCGATAGGGCCCGTCCTGGCCGAAGCCGCTGATGGAGCAGTAGACGAGACCCCGATTGCGGAGGCGCAGGGTCTCGTAGTCGACCCCTAGACGCTTCATCACCCCCGGGCGGAAGGACTCCACGAACACATCCGCCTCGTCGCAGAGGCGCAGCAGGGTCTCACGGTCCGCCGCCTGCTTCAGATCGAGGACGACGCTCTGCTTGCCGCGGTTCAGGCTGCGGAAGAAGACGGTGCTCGGCCCGTCCTTCAGGCCGATCGACCGGCCGGGGTCGCCCTCCCCCGGTTGTTCGACCTTGATCACCTCGGCCCCATGATCGGCCAGCGCCAGGGTCAGGTAGGGGCCAGGCAGGAAGACGGAGAGGTCCACGACCTTCAGGCCTTGCAGCTTCATCACACAGGATTCCGCTTGATCCACTGCTTGGCGATGATGATGCGCTGCATCTCGTTGGTGCCTTCGCCGATGCAGGTCAGCGGTGCGTCGCGATACAGCCGCTCGATGTCGTATTCCTTGGAATAGCCGTAAGCTCCGTGGATGCGCATGGACTCGGTGCTGTTCTCCAGGGCCGCTTCCGAGGCGAAGAACTTGGCCATGCCCGCCTCCATGTCGCACCGCTCGCCGCTGTCGAAGATGCGGGCGGCGTCCAGGGTTAGCAGGCGCGCGGCCCTGGCGCGGGTGGCCATCTCGCCGAGCTTAAGCTGGATCGCCTGATGCTCGGCGATGGGCTTGCCGAAGGTCTTGCGCAACTGCGCATACGCGACCGCGAGATCGAGCGCCCCCTCGGCGATGCCCACGCCCCGGGCGGCGACGTTGATGCGGCCAAGCTCCAGCCCGCCGGTGGCCTGATAGAAGCCCTGCCCCTCCACCTCGCCAATGAGGTGGTCCGCAGGCACACGGTAGTCCTCGAACACGAGCTCGGCGGAATCGATCGACTTGTAGCCGAGCTTCTCCAGCTTGCGGCCCACCGTGAACCCCGGCCCCTTAGGGGCGATGAACAGGCTCATGCCCTTGTGGCGGGGATTGGCGGCGGGATCGGTCTTTACCAAGAGGGCGAAGCAGGAACCCTCGACCCCATTGGTGATCCAGGTCTTGGTCCCGTTGATCACATAGTGGTCGCCGTCTCTACGGGCGGTCATGCGGATGCCCTGCAGGTCAGTGCCGGCGTCGGGTTCGGTCAACGCCAGGCCGCCCCGCACTTCCCCCGAGGCGAACTTGGGCAGCCATTCGGCCTTCTGCGCCGGGGTGCCGAACCGCTCCACCGCCAGGGCCAGCATCAGGTGCGAGTTGAAGATGCCGGTGATCGACATCCACACCGCCGAGATGCGCATGACCATCTTGGCGTAAGTCGCCGCGGAGAGGCCCAAGCCCCCGTACTCCGGGCTGACCGTGGCGCCGAACAGGCCCATCTCCTGCATCTGGGCGATCAGATGGTCGGGGTAGCGGTCGGCGTGGTCGTACTCGCGCACGATGGGCCGAATCTCGCGCTCGACCCAGCGGTCGATGGCGGCCAGCAGGTCGGCGTCGTCGTCAGCCTCGCCTGCGTTGGGCGCGCCGATGGCGATGTTCATATGGAGCCTCCCGCCCAAATTTGTACGGACAACAAAGCCGGCGCCGACGACGCCTTGTCAACCCCGGCCGGCGTTGGCGGCGCGCCGAGCTTCGGCCAGCAGCCGCTGGGCCTGATAGTAGATCGGATAGTCCACCAGCACCCCGTCGACCTTGATCGCCGCCGAACCGCCCCCTTCGGCCGTCTCGAAGGCCGCGACGATGTTGCCGGCCTTCTGCAACTCGGCCTTCGACGGGAAAAAGGCGGCGTGCACCACCGGGACCTGATCGGGGTGGATGCAGAGCTTGCCCTGGAAGCCCAGGGCGCGGGATCGCTGCGCGGCGCGCACCATCCCCTCAACGTCATCGACCGTCAGCCAGGCGCAGTCGATGGGCGGCTCCAGCCGCTCAGCGCGGGCGGCCAGCATCAGTTGGGCGCGGAAGGGCAGTAGCTCGATCTCGTCGGGGCCGGGCGACAGGCCCATGTCGAGGCAGAAGTCCCCCGAGCCGAACGCGAACCGGCGCACGCGCCCGCAGCCATGCACGATGGACCGCACGTCGGCCAGGGCTAGCCCCGTCTCGATCAGGGGCACGAGGTCGACGGTCCCCTCCGGCAATCCGCGCACCCGCTCCAGTTCGGCGATCATACTGTCCACCGTCCGCAGGTCTTCGCCGCACTCGATTTTCGGCAGCATCACCCCGTCGAGCCCGAACCCGACCAGGGCGTCGAGGTCGCCTTCGGTGCGGCCGGTCGGCAGGGCGTTGACCCGGACATAGCCCCTGCCCCGCCGCGGCCCCTGCAGGGCGTCCTGCACCGCGCCGCGGGCGGCGTCCTTCTCGGCGTCGGCGCAGGCGTCTTCGAGATCGATCAGCACCACGTCGACATCGAGCGACAGGGCCTTGGCCACCCGCCGGGGATGGTTGGCAGGGGTGAACAACCAGGAGCGCAACATGGGCGTATCGCTGAAATCGGAGCTCACGCGGTTTCGGCCTGCGTCTCGCGAAACGCCTCGCTGATCGCCTGATGCCGCTCTTCCACCGCCGCCGCCATTTCCGGGTGGGTGAAGGCGTAGAGGTCGCCCTGCCGGATCGCCCGCACCACCACCCGGCCGGCTTCGTCCGGATCCACCCAGCGCACCGACCGCCCCATCTCGGTGGCCTCCAGGTCGACATCGGCGAGCGCCCCGCCCGCCAGCGGCTCCGGCCGGTTGCGCGAACTGGCCTTGATGTTGGTCCGAACCGGGCCGGGGCAAAGGACGGTCGCGCCAACCTTGGCTCCGTCTAGCGCCATCTCCTGCGCGAGGGCTTCGGTCAGGGCGACGACGCCGAACTTGGTCACCGAGTAGGGGCCGAGCCCTGGCATGGTCCGCAAGCCCCCAACGGAGGCGGTGTTGACCACGTGCCCGCCATCGGCGTTGGCGCGCAGCAGCGGCAGGAAGACGGTGGTTCCATGGACCACCCCCCACAGATTGACGTTGATGATCCAGCGCCAGTCGGCCGTGGTCATGTCGGCGATCCGCGCCATCGGCCCGACGCCCGCGTTGTTGCAGAGCACATGCACCGTGCCGAACCGGGCCATCACCTCCGCGGCAAGGGCCTCGACGCTGGAAAGGTCGCTCACGTCCGTGCGCACCCCCACGGCGCCGATCTCAGCCGCGGTTCGTTGCAGGGCGTCCTGCTCGATATCGGCGATCACCACCCGGGCGCCGGCGGCGATCAGTTGCCGGGCGATGCCCATGCCGATGCCGGATGCGCCGCCGGTGACGACGGCCACCTTGCCGTTCAGATCCTGCAACCCGCTCACGAATCCTCCTAAGCTCTACTCAGGCTTGGCTAGTCGAACACCGCATAGGCCCGCGCCTCAATGCTCATCCGCGCCGCAGCGTCCGGCGGACAGGTCGGGTCGTCGAAGGCGGTGTGGGGCACGCCCGCGCGCCAGACCGCTTCATTGCCGTAGCTGCGGAACATCAGCGCCTCATCCGGCGCCATGTCGCGGAAATAGAGCCAGCGGTGGGCCGGATTGTGCTTCACCACATAGGCCTCCAGCTCCCACCAGGTGGAGGGGTCGCCGTCGTCGTAGACCCCGTCGGCGGCGAACAGATCGTCGGGCGCCACGGTGCGAGCGTCGCACACCGCGAGCGGCACGTCCTGCGGCGGCTCGCTGATCACCCGCCAGATGTTGTAGCCGGTCAGCCGCTGGCCGGGCCGCAGCGTCGCCCCCGGCGCGCCGAAGATCTCGGGCTGCAGCCCCGGCGAGGACAATGGGGTGAAGTCGACGTGGGGGAAGCGGGCAGGCTGGGTGTTCACCCCCGTGCCAAACAGGGGCGAGCGCTCGGCATAGCGCACCATGCCGCCGCCGGGGAGCACGAACACGGTGGAGGCGCCCGTGACCCGCCGCACCAGCTCCTCCACCTCCTGCAGATAAACGCGAACCACCTCGTCGCGGTCATGGAAGTCGCGGACCTTGCTGCGGTGGGGCACGAGCGCGACACCCTCCCGCTCCAGCGATGGCGGCTCGCGCCAGCCCCGGGCGTTCGCGATCGGCATGACCTGGGGGTTGAACCGCAGGTTGTCGCGGCCGTGGTCCTGGGCGTGAAACTTCCCGCGCTCGGGCATGTCGACGACGTAGTTGACGGTCGCCCGAACGGTGACGTCGTCGCCGACGGCGGTGAGAGTCTCGGTCACGGCGGCCTCCAGGTCGGTCAGTCGAAGAAGGCGAACACGCGGGCCTCGACACTGGCCCTCGGGGGCGCGTCGGGGGGCGCGGACGGGTCATCGAAGGCGGTGTGGAACAGGCGGGCCGGGGAGTCCGGGTCGAAATCGTGGCCCTTGAACACCAGCACCTCGTCCGGGCGCATGTTGGAGAAATAGCACCAGCGGTGTTCGGCGCTGTGGCGGCAGACACTGAACTCGAAAGCCTGATTGCGGGCGTACTCCTCCCCTAGCACCGTGTCGGCGGTGACCATGTCCTGGCGGCGGACCGTGCGGCCGTCGGCGACCGTCAGCGGCACGTCCTGCGCCCCACCCGAAAGGGCGCGCCAGGTCTGGTAGACAGTGATCCGGCGATAGCGGCGCAGCGCCTCCTCCGGGTCCATCACCTGGGGCAGGAAGAAGGAGCGGGCCGAGACATCCGTGTAGTCGGTGTGCACGAACCGCGCGGCGGGCGCCGTGCCGGCCGCGCGAGCCACATCCTCGCGCTTGGTGTAGCGGGCCAGGGGCCCGGGCGAGGCCCGCACCTCCGACGCCCCGCTGACCGCTTTGATCAGGTCCGCGACCTCGGCGAGGTAGCGGGTCTCCAGTTCGTCCTGGTCCCGGAAGTTGGACACCTCGCTCCTGTGCTCGACCAGGGCGAAGCCCTCCCGCTGCAGGGAGGGCTGTTCGGCCAGACCCCGCGCGTCGGTGATGCGCACGGTGTGGGATTCCAGCACGAGGTTGGTCTTCGACGGATCGACCGCGTGGAACACGGGCCGCGCCTGCATGGCCCCGATGTAGTTGAGCGGCGCCTCGACTGTGGGCACTTCGTCCCTCCCCGACGCTATTATTGTTAGGCGCCCTGGCTGGGATCGGGCGATATTTGTCCGGACATATTGACCGCCGCGGCGAGACTGTCAACTGGCGCCGCCGTCGCCAGACCCACTCCGTCGGCGATCTGTTCGAGGGACGCCCGCCTGGTCTCCACGCCCCAGATCAGCATCGCGATCGCCTGGCTGATCAGCAACGCCGACACATAGGCCACCACCGCCATCACCCCGACCGGGGCCAGCAGGTGTGCGACCAGTTGCGGCGTGGCGATGGTGGCGACCCGCCCGACCATGTTGCAGACCCCTACCCCGCGCATCCGCACCTCGGTGGGGAACAGCTCCGGCAGGTAGAGAGCAAAGCAGATGGTGACGAGCACATAGAGGCAGGACACCAGCAGGAAGCCGTCAAGCATCAACAGCGTGGGAACCTGCATGAAGGGATAGGCGATGGCGAACACGACCGCCGCGGCTGAGAACAGGGCGATCCCCGCCCTCCGCCCCACCCGGTCGGCCAGGAAGATCCCGACCAGCGAGCCGGCGGGCCCGCCCAGGGTCATCACCGTGGTGTAGGCGAGCGACGAGGCGATGGTCTCGCCCTTCGCGACCATGAAACTTGGGAGAAAGGTGACGAGGCCGTAGATGCCCGTGTTCATCGTCACCAGCAGCAACATTCCGAGCAGGGTCCGTCGCAGCAGGGCGGGACCGAACAGGGCGCCCAGGCCCGCCACCTTCGCACGAGTGTCGGGGACGGCCTGTTGCGGCGGCGGCAGGGGCGTCCCCGTCTGCGCCTCGACCTCCGCCTCGATGACGGCCAGGAGCCGGTCACGCTCTTCCAACTGGCCCTTGGCTTCGAGCCAGCGGGGGGACTCCGGCATCTTCTTGCGCATCCACCAGATGGCGAGGCCGCCGACCCCCACCAGGACGAACATCCAGCGCCAGCCCACAGTGGGGATGACGATGGAGCCGACCAGCCCCGAGACGAACAGGGCGCTGTTGGCCAGCAGGGCGAGGCCGGCAGCCCAGCGTCCACGGTTGCCCGGCGGTACAAACTCACTGAGGGTGACGTAGCCGACCACGATCTCGGCTCCGAGGCCGATGCCGATGACAAAGCGGGTGACGATCAACCAGCCCATCGACGGTGCGAGCGCCGCCACCAGCGACCCAGCGGCGAAGATCAAAAGGTTGAATTGATAGGAGAATCGGCGGCCGAAACGGTCACCCAGGATGCCCGCCGCCCAGGCCCCGCAGACCATGCCGGCGAAGGTCGCGGAGATGAAGTTGGCGTTCTGCGCCGGGGTCGACCAGCCGGACGCCGCCAGGGACGCCAGCACCCCGCCCTGAAGGTAGATCTCGAAGGCGTCCCAGAACATCCCCGCCCCGATCAGGAACAGGAGCCGGAAGTGGAACCGCGAGATCGGCAACCGGTCCAGACGCGCGCCCGCTCCGACCGTCGACGCCATGCTCCATCCCCCGGCTGTTCCGCCGCCTTTGCGGCGGCTGGTGTCGTTATTGTCGTTCTGTCACGGCCCGGCGCGCACAGCCGCCGACGCTGGCTCCGACCGTAGCAAGCAAATTGGTCCGGTCAAGTTCACTTCAGCCGGCACGTCTGGACGCCCCGCCGGTCGCGTCTGGCGGTCAACAACGGACCGAGGCGCTCAGGCGCTCTTGCGGAACACCTCCCGCACCGTCTTGATCGCGCCGGCCTCGGCCACCGCGTAGCCGGGCAACTCCGAGATTGCCTCCTGGAATTCACGCCCCCGCATGACCGCGAGCACGCGCTTCATCGGCTCCAACTCCAACAACTGCTTCAGGCAGACGAAGAAATAGTCCTCGGTGACCAGCGGCACGAAATCGAGGTCGAACTGGCGGGCCGCCGCCTCCACCCCGAAGCTGACGTCGGCCATGCCGCTGGCCACATAGGCGGCCACCGCCGCGTGGGTGAATTCGATCTGGGCGTAGCCGTTGATGCGGCGCCCATCCATGCCGTGCTGGGCCAGAAGCTGCTCGAACAACTGCCGCGTGCCGGAATCCGGATCGCGGTTGACGAAGCGGATCGCCGGATCGAGCAGGCCATCCAACGCGACGATCCCGAGCGGATTGCCCGGTTTCACCATCAAGCCCATCTCGCGGGTGACGAAGCCCACCACTCGGTGCAACGCCGGGTTCAGCCACGCCTTGCTGGCGGCGATGCTGCGCTGGCGCAGCGGCCCCTGCGGCAGGTGCATGCCGGCCAGATCGCACTCGTTGCGCGCCAGCGAGGCCAGCGATGTCTGGTTGCTGACATAGCGCAAGTCGACGCCGACCCCCGGCTCATGGCTCAACAGCTCGCGCAGCGTGGCCACCGCGAAACCATGACTGGCGTGCACACGCAGGACCGTTGGGCTGTGCGGCACGAACTGGTTGATCTCGGTCTCCAGCTCCTGGGCCAGGTTGTCGAGCTGAGGTTTCAGCCGCGCCTGCAGCCGCTGGCCGGCCCACACCAGCTTCTCGCCGAGCGGCGTCAGGGTGGTGCCCCTTCCCTGCCGCCGCTCCACAAGCGGCGCGTCGAAGAAGGCCGACCACTTCTCGATCAGATTCCAGGCGTGGCGATAGGACATCTGCGCCTGCCCCGCGGCGCGGGTGATCTTTCCGGTGGCCCTGAGCTCGTTGAGGAAATCGAGCATCACCAGCATCGACTGCGGGTCGTCGTCCTTGCGGAAGCGCCAGACCGGCTCGATCTCGATGCGGATCACAGGCCCCTCCAAGTCAACTTAAGATATGCATTTTAATGCATATGTAACGCGCCAGAGTTTGGCGCCGCTGTTCATATGTCTAGCCCAAAAACATAGGCAGAAGAAAGCATATTCCCCATAAGCCGCAACTCTACGACAGTCTCGTCAGAAGAAGCGAAGCCAGAGCAGGCTTCGCAAATATGCATATGAATACATATTTGGAGGCTGAACCATGGCCTATGATCTCGGCGCCGAAAGCCAATCCCTGCTGATTGACGGCAAGCGCGTGCAGGCGGTCTCCGGCCGGTCCTTCGACACGCTGAATCCGGCCACCGGCCAGGTGATCGCCCAGGTCGCCGAGGCCGACGCCGTGGATGTCGACATCGCCGTCCGCTCCTCCCGCGCCGCCTTCGAGGGCGACTGGGGACGACTGAAAGCCGCCGACCGCGGCGCGCTGCTGCTGAAGTTCGCCGGCCGCATCCGCGCGGCCCAGGATGAACTGACCGATCTCGAAAGCCTCGACTCCGGCAAGCCGGTGTCGGCGATCCGCCGCCAGGACCTGCCAGCGGTGCTCGACACCCTCACCTACTACGCAGGCATGGCCGACAAGATAAACGGCCAGGTCATCCCCGCCCGCCAGGACGCCCTGACCTATACGGTGCGCGAGCCTCTCGGCGTGGTGGGCGCCATCATCCCCTGGAACTTCCCGCTGATGATCGGCATGTGGAAGATCGCCCCGGCGCTGGCCTGCGGCTGCACCGTGGTGCTGAAGCCCGCCGAGATTACCCCCCTGACCGCCCTCAAGCTGGGCGAACTCGCCCTGGAGGCCGGTATCCCCGCCGGCGTGCTCAACGTCGTGCCGGGCTTCGGCAAGACCGCCGGTCAGGCGCTGGTGGACCATCCGGACGTGGACAAGGTCACCTTCACCGGCTCGCCGGGGGTGGGGCGCCAGATCCTGCGCAGCGCCGCGGGCAACCTGAAGCGCGTCACGCTGGAACTGGGCGGCAAGTCCGCCAACATCATCTTCCCAGACGCCGACCTGGACATGGCGGTGAAGGCCGCCGCGGCGGGCATCTTCTTCAACACCGGGCAGGTCTGCTCGGCGGGCTCGCGCATCTTGGTGCACGAGGATGTCTATGACGAGGTGGTCGACCGCATCGCCGCGCGGGCCAAGACCATACGGATGGGCAACCCCAGCGACCCGGCCACCGGCATGGGGCCGCTGGTCTCCGAAGTGCAGATGAACCGGGTGCTGAACTACATCGAGGTGGGCCGCCAAGAAGGAGCCACGGTCGTGACCGGGGGCGCACGCGTGGGCGACGCGGGCTACTTCATCAGCCCCACCGTCTTCGCCGGCGTCGAGCATGACATGCGCATTTCGCAGGAAGAGATCTTCGGCCCCGTCGCCACGGTCATCAAGTTCAAGGACGAGGCCGACGCCCTGCGCCTCGCCAACGGCACCGTCTACAGCCTCGCCGCCGGGGTCTGGAGCGCGGACATCGGCAGGGTGCACCGCTTCGCCCGCCGCCTGAAGGCCGGCACCGTCTGGATCAACACCTTTGGGCCGACGGACGTGCGCCTGCCCTGGGGCGGCGCCCGCGACTCCGGCTTCGGCCGGGAGCACGGCGACGCCGCCATCGACAACTTCACCGAGCCCAAGGTGGTCTGGATCAACACCGGCCTCTAGCCAGCCACCTCTCCCTCCCCTCGCCGTCGCCCAGTTCGCCTAGCGGGCCACGGCGGAGCCTTGCCAAAAAGGAACCCAAGTCATGCGTATCGCCGTCATCGGCCAGCAGGCCTTCGGCCGTAGCGTGCTCGAAGCCTTCCTGGAACGGGGCGACGATGTCGCCGGCGTGTTCTGCGCCCCCGAAAGGCCCGGCGCCAAGCCTGACCCACTGAAACTTGCCGCCGAACAGCACGCCCTGCCGCTGTTCCAATTCCCCACCCTCAAGGGCGAGGCGGCAGAGAACGCCCTGCGCGGCCTCGACGTCGACCTGCTGGTGATGGCCTATGTTCTGCAGTTCGCGCCGCAGAGCTTCGTCACCATTCCTCGCTTCGGGGCCATCCAGTACCACCCCTCCCTGCTGCCCAAGTACCGCGGGCCAAGCTCCATCAACTGGCCGCTGATCAAGGGAGAGACCGAGACCGGCCTGACCATCTTCCGCCCCAACGACGGCCTCGATGAAGGGCGGATCATCCTGCAGAAGACCGTCCCGATCGGGCCGGACGACACGGTAGGCTCGGTCTATTTCGACTGGCTCTACCCTCTCGGCGTCACCGCCATGCTGGAGGCCGCCGACCGTGTGCGCAGCGGCTGCTACGGCGAGGTGGTGCAGGACGAATCCCGCGCCAGCTACGAGGGCTGGTGCCGCGATCCGGAAGCCGAAGTGAAATGGGGGGCCCACGTCGATCAGGTGCATAACCTGATCCGCGGCTGCGATCCCTCCCCCGGGGCCTGGACCATGGTGCTCGGACGCAAGGTCCGCCTCTACGACAGCCGCAAGCATGGGGCGCGGCGCTTCGCCGACGTGGTCGGCAAGCCGGGCGTGATCGCCGCCATCGGCCATGAGAGCATCCGCATCACCGTCCAGGGCGGGTCGGTGGAAATCTTCAAGGTGCGGATCGACGGCGGCGCCAAGACCTCGGCGGCCGACTTCTGCAAGTGGGCCGGGCTGGAGGTGGGCGCCTCCCTCCTCGACGCGGCCAACCCCACCGGCCGGACGTCGGCGAAAGCCAAAGAACTGGAGCCCATTAGCTAGTGTCGTGGATCTGAAGTTCGCTCGAAGCCTCCGCCGGCGTTGACGAACTTCGGAGTGGGGACACTAGCTCCCAACCTTCCATTGAGACGAGAGGGCGGCCCCCGATCCAGGAGCCGCCTTTTGCCCGTGGCGTCGGAGGGCGATTGAGGCCGAAGAATTTTTGCCGCTAAGCTGGGGCCCCGGAGAACCTCAATGACCCGATCCATCAGGGCCGTGCTGCGGGCGGCGCATACCGTAGCGATAGCCAGCCTGCTTCTGGCCTCGGCGACGGCCCAGGCGGCGCAGACCGCACCGCTGCGCATCCATGGCGCCACGACCGTGCTGGAGATGGGCCCGATGCTGCGGGCGGCCGAGCTGACGCCGGCGGGCGCCGCCCTGGTGCGGGACGGCAATATCGCCAACCTCTGGAAGGACGACGTGGCGCCCGGAGCGCCGCCCCCGCCATCGGCCCAGGGCGAGCGCTATGGCGCGCTGACCGCGCCGGTCTTCCTCGGCCGCGCCGACGTGGCGGGCAACGCGGAGACCCAGGCCCTGCGCAACTCGGTCGCCCACCCGGACCTGCGGATCATCCTTACCGTCACGGAGGGCCTCTATCGCGTGGTGGCCCGCCGCTCGTCGGGGATCGCCGCGGCACGCGACCTGAAGGGCAAGCGGATCGCCACCATGCCCAGCACTTCGGCCGCCTACTTCCTGCATCGGGTGCTCGCCAGCGCCGGCCTGACCGAGGCGGACGTCACCATCTTACCCCTGCTGGCCACACCGGGGGCGGACGCGCTGATCGCCGGCGAGGTCGACGCCCTGGCGATCTGGGAGCCTGAGGTCGAACGGGCCCACGCGGCCTTAGGCGGAAACGCCGTCGAGTTGAAGGGCGACGGCGCCTACCGCGAGATCTACAGCCTGAACACCACCTCCGCGGCGCTGGCCGATCCGATCAAGCGCGGACAGATCGTCGCCTATGTCCGGGCGCTGATGACAGCGTGCGCCGAAGGCCGCAGCAACCCGGCGCGGACCCATGCGCTGCTCGCGAAGACCACCGGCTATGACATCAGGACGATCGCCGCCGCCTGGCCGCATCATCGCTTCCCCTGCGCCCTGCCGAGCGACCTGCTGGACGTGATGGCCGAAGAGGAACAGTGGGTCGCCGCCACGGACCGGCGCCCTGCCCGATCCCGCGAGGCCCTCGCGCCCCTGATCGACGCCAGCGTCCTCGCCGAAGCGCGCGGATCGAAATAGCCTTTCGGCGCCCCTGTATCGCTGGGCCCGACACTCGGTTAGGTACGGAAACGTGAACACAATCGGCCTCGCCTCCGCCGGGTCGACGAGGAGTGGTCTCTTGCCCCGCAGAAGTTCGACAGACTCCGAGCCGCAACCCGGTGTGCAGGCTGTTCAACTGGTTCTCGAAATCCTGGAACATCTGGCCAAGCAGGAAGTGGCCGGCGTCACTGAGATCGCCACGGCGCTCGGATCGACCAAGGGGCGCGTGCATCGACACCTGCGGACCTTGGTCAACACGGGCTACGCGGTGCAGGAGGCCGGCGGCGAGCGCTACTGCGCCGGGCCGCGCCTCGTCGTCCTGGCGCAGATGCTGTCGATGGAGAATTCGCTAACCAGCGTCGCCCGGCCGGTGATGCAGAAGCTGCGCAACACCCTTGGCCACACCGTCGCCCTCGCCAAGATCTCCGGGGGGCGGGCCAGTATGGTGGACTGCTTCGAGGGCAGCGGCCCCATCAGCGTCGGGGTCCGGATCGGCATCGACCTGCCGCTGCACGCCAACGCTGGAGGCAAGCTGGTGCTCGCCTTCGGGGAGCCGGAAACCCAGCAGTCCATCGGCGCCGCCCCGCTGGAGAAATTCACCGAACACACCATCACCGACGCCGCGACCCTGAAAGCCGAGGTCGAGCGGGTGCGGCAGCAGGGCTGGGCCAACGCGCCGGAGGAGTTCGTCATCGGCATCAACGCCGTCGCGGCGCCGATCTTCGACCGGCAGACGCGGCTGGTGGCGACCCTCGCCCTGGTCAATTCGATCCAGTTCCTCGGCCGGCGGCCGACGGTGGAGCAGATCAGCAGCATCACGGCCGGCGCAGCGGAGATCACCCGTCATCTCGCCCTGACCCGATAGGCGCTCGCCACAAAATTGGAACGATGTAACGATAGACGTCACAGGAATGACGGCGGAGGGCGACGTGGATAGCTGGCTAAAGGCAGGATCGCGCGCCGGCGGCGAATGCCGCTTCGGCACCTGGGTGAAGATACCCGCGCTGGAGACGGTGGAGATGCTCGGCCACGCCGGCTTCGACTTCGTCGTGATCGACATGGAGCACGCCCTCCACAGCCTGCAGACCGCCTACCAGTGCATCGTGCAGGCCCAGGCGGCGGGCATGGCGGCGCTGGTGCGCATGCCCGACCATTCGGCCGCCCTGGCGCAGAAGCTGCTCGATGCAGGCGCGGACGGCCTGCTGATCCCCAGGGTCGAGAGCGCGGAGGCTGCCCGCCGCGCCCTGTCCGGCATGTGTTTCCCCCCGCACGGAAGCCGCGGCATGGGCTACACCTCCCGCGCCGCCATGTGGGGCGCCGACAGCGTCGCCACATACCTCGAGCGCGGGCGTACCGGCGTGACCCGCATCGCCCAACTCGAGGACGCCGGCGCGATCGGGGAGATCGAGCAGATCTGCGCCGCCCCCGGCCTCGACGCTGTCTTCATCGGCTTCGGGGACCTGATGCTCAGCACCGGTCTGCCGCGCAACGATCCGGCGATCCAGGCCATGGAGCAGCAGGTGCTCGCCACGGCGGCGGCGCACGGGCGGCCCGTCGGCACCGCAGTTCAGTCGCCGAAGGACGCGCTGGCCTGCCGCGACGCCGGCTATTCCTTCGTGATGATCAGCGCCGACACCACCATCTTCTCCCTCGGCGCCAGGGGGCTGATGAGCGAGCTGACGGCGGGTTAGGCCATATCTTTGCTCGGAAGGGGCGAAGTCAGCTCTAACCGACCGGCGCAATATCGCTAGTCGTGACAACGTGTCATTTGTGTAGACGCCTGTTCGAGGCGCCGATACAAATTCACCAAGCGCCACGCAGATGAGCGCCACGCACGACCGATACATCCGGGAAGACGATGGACGCTGCCGCTGCGCATGGCGATCTAGACGGGGAGGATCTGGGCGCATGGCTCGCGCGATTCCAGCAGGCGCTCGCCCACCCGGAGGCGGCCGACTGGCGCGGCCTGTTCGCCGACGAATGCTATTGGCGCGACCTCATCGCATTCACCTGGAACATCGTTACGCTTGAGGGCGCCCCGGCGATCGCCAGGATGGTTCGGGGCCAGGCCGCCGCCATCGCCGCCCACGACTTCACGCTCGACCCCGCCATGCAGGGCGAAGGCGAAGGTTGGTTCGACTTCGAGACCGGCGCCGCCCGCTGCAAGGGCTTTGTCCGGCTCAAGGACGGCCGCTGCGTCAACCTGCTCACCGCAGCCAACGAACTGATCGGCTTCGAGGAGCCCGCGGGCGCCCGCCGGGTCGACGGTATCGAACATCGCGCCGTAAAGCGCCGGCCCACCTGGCTCGACGAGCGCGAGGCGGAGGCCCGGTCCCTCGGCTACGACAAGCAGCCCTATTGCCTGATCGTCGGCGGCGGCCAGGGCGGTCTGGCGCTGGCCGCCCGGTTGAAGCGCCTCTCGGTCCCGACCCTCGTGGTCGACGCGTATCAGCGCCCAGGCGATGCATGGCGCAACCGCTACAAGTCTCTCTATCTGCACGACCCGATCTGGCTCGACCACTTCCCCTACCTGCCCTTCCCCGACCATTGGCCGCTCTACACGTCCAAGGACAAGATGGCGGACTGGCTGGAGATCTACGCCAAGGTGATGGAGCTCAACTTCTGGGGCTCCACCCTCTGCCGCAACGCCAGCTTCGACGAGGCCGCGGACGAATGGGTGGTCACGGTGGATCGCGCTGGCGAGACCATCATCCTGCGGCCCAAGCAACTCGTGCTCGCCACCGGCCTGTCAGGCGGCAAGAACGTGCCGGAGATCCCCGGCGCCGAGAGCTTCCAGGGCCCGCAATACCATTCCAGCGACCACGCCGCCGGCGAGGACCTGGCCGGCAAGCGCTGCGTGGTGATCGGCTCGAACAACTCGGCCCACGACATCTGCGTCGAACTCTGGGAGCATGACGCGGCGGTGACCATGATCCAGCGCTCGCCGACCATCGTCGTGCGCGCCTCGACCATGCGCGCGCTGAGCGCCGACATTCCCTACGCCAAGCCGGAAATCCCGACCGCGACCGCCGACCTGATGGCGGCCACCATGACCTATCGCCAGCGGACGGGGATGGAGGTCGGCTTCACCAGCTACCTGCGCAATCTCGACGCCGAGTTCTACGCGCGCCTCGGGGCCAGCGGCTTCCAGCTCTCCCATGGGGAGGACGAGTCCGGCTTCTTCATGGCCTATTACCGGCGCGCGGCGGGCTATTACATCGACGTCGGCGCCTCCGAGCTGATCGCCACCGGCGAGATCGCCCTGAAGTCGGGAGAGATCGCCGCAATCGAGCCGAACGGGGTGCGCATGGAGAATGGCGACCTCGTCCCCGCCGACCTCATCGTCTACGCCACCGGCTACCGGCCGATGAGCGAGTGGATGGGCAAGCTGATCTCGCCCCAGGTGGAGCAGAAGGTGGGCCTCTGCTGGGGCCTCGGCTCCGGCACGGCCGGCGACCCTGGCCCGTGGGAGGGTGAGCTTCGCAACATGTGGAAGCCCACCCGCCAGCGCGGCCTGTGGTTCCAGGGCGGCAACCTCGCCCAGTCGCGGTTTCACTCCCTGCACCTCGCCTTGCAGCTCAAGGCGCGGATGGAGGGGCTGCCGACGCCCGTGTTCTGGGCCGAGCAAGAAGAAACAGTCCGGACGGCGGAACCGGCGCTGGCCTGAGCGCGATCGCGCCGACCTAGGGGGAAAGTGATTTGGCGTCCTTGTTCGACACGCATGCGCACCTGATCGCCGACGACCCGGTCCGCTATCCAGGCAATGTCCTGCGCGGCCAGACCGAAATCCCGCCCTTCCCGCCTCCGACCACCGGGGAGATGCTGCTCGACCTGATGGACGCCAACGACGTGGCCCGCGCCTGCCTGGTGCAGCGGGCCCATGTCTACGGTTACGACAACAGCTATGTCGTCGACTGGGGGGTCAGGCGCCCCGACCGCTTCACCTCGGTCGGCGTGTTCGACGCCCAGGACCCGGCGACACCGGATATCGTCAGGCGGCTTGCAGGTGATCAGAAGCTCGGCGGAGCTCGCCTGTGCGCCGTGCGCCCGTGGGAACTGGACACCGGCTGGTTCAACTCGCCCCAGGCGATGAAGTTCTGGGAGACGGCGGCCGCGCTCAGTCTGCCGGTCGCGCTGATCTTCTTCCACTATCACCTGAGCTACGGCCTGCCGGCGCTGAAGGTGGTGGCGGACCTCTTCCCCGATCTGCCCATCATCATCGACCATGTGGGCGCGCCGCACGCCTCGCACACCGAAGTCGCCTGGGGCAAGGAGCGGGGCTACGACATGGAGGCGCCGGGCCGCCCCGACTACGGCCTCGCCGGCGCCCTGACGCCCTTCGCGGCGCAGAAGAACGTTTCGTTCAAGCTGACCCAGATCAACATCGAGCGCCTGAGGGATGCAGGCATTCCGCTTGGCGCTTTCGTGCGCCGACTGACCGACCTCTATGGCCCGGAGAAGCTCATATGGGGCTCCGACATCGGCCAGAGCCGCGGGACCTATTCCGAGATGGCCGCCGGCGCCCGCGAGGCGGCCTCCGAGCTCGATGAGCGGGAACGGGCGCTGTTCTTCCACGGCAACGCCGCCGCGATCTACGGCGGCTGAACAACACAAAGAAGAAAAGGCGGGGGGCGATGGCAGGTGCGATCACGGAGGAGCCAGCCGGCGTCCATCCCTGGGTAGGCGCGGCCCTCAATGGCGGCGGCGACTGGAGGCTGCGCACCTGGGTGCCCTATCTCCTCGGCCTGATGATGCTGTTCGATTCCTGGGACGGTATCTGCATCGCCTTCACTCTCCCCTCCATCGCCAACGAATGGGGCCTTGGCCCCGTGCAGAGCGGTTGGCTGATCTCGGCGGGCTATGGCGGCCAGTTCATCGGCGCCGTCGCCTGCGGGGCCTGGGCGGAGCGTCAGGGACGGCTGCCGGTGCTCAAGCCCATCGTTATCGTGATGTGCCTGCTCGCCATCGCCTGCGGCTTTGCGCAGAACTACGGCCAGCTCGTCGCCATCCGGCTGATCCAGGGGATCACCATCGGCGGCGCCCTGCCGGTGGCCATCAGCTACATCAACGAGATCGCCCCCGCGAAGACCCGCGGCCGGTTCTTCGGCACCTTCCAGTTCCTGATGCTGAGCGGATACGGCCTTTCATCCCTGTCCAGCGCCTATGTGGTGCCCAACTTCGGCTGGCGGGCGATGTTCATGCTGGGCGCGGCGCCGCTGCTGCTCGTGCCCTTCCTGTATGGCCTGCCGGAATCCCCACGCTGGCTGGCCGCACGGGGCCGCCTCGACGAGGCGCTGCAGGCGCTGCGCAAGCTGGGCGGCCACCCGGTCGAGGCCGACGCCCGCACCGATACGTCAATCCAACAGACCATGGACAAGCGGCCCACCCCGGCCGTCCTGATCACGCCGCAGTACCGTCGGCGCACGACGGTCACCTGGCTGCTGTGGTTCCTCACCTCGCTGGTGTCGTTCGGCCTCGTGACCTGGGTGCCGTCGATCTATGTCAGCGTCTTCAAAATCCCTATCGCCCAGTCGCTGCAGTATTCGGCCATCGCCTCGATCTTCATCTTCGTCATCCCGCTGGTGCTACGCCAGACCATCGACGTGGTGGGGCGCCGGCTGCCGGCCATCCTCGGCGCGGCCATCGGCGGGGCGGCGCTGGTCAGCCTCGCCTTCGTCGATCACAGCCTCACCAAACTTATCGTCACCCTGACCATCACCGGTCAGGTGGGCGCCTCCATCGGGTCGATGGTGCTTTGGCCCTATACCGCCGAGGTCTACGAGACCCGCGTGCGCGCCCTGGCCCTCGGCTCAGCCAGCAGCCTCGCGCGCGGAGCTTCCATGCTGACGCCCCTGGCGGTCGGCGGGGTGCTGGCGATGACCGGCCAGATCGCGCCGGTGTTCATGATCTTCGGGGTATCGGCCGTGATCGCCGCCCTGCTGTGGGTATTCGCCACCAAGGAGACCGCCGGGCGCGATCTCGACGCCTGAGCTAGCTTCGCCGTCCGGCCCCTAGGTCCGACATCCCGCGCGAAGGCGAGGGGCCAGCTTTGCCGGAGCACTGACCACTGAGCATAGGGATGCTGGGTCCCCGCCTTGGCGGGGAATGCGGTGGAGAGGGCAATGTTCGCCCCCCTAACCCACGGCGTTTATCCATCCTCAGCGAACGTGACGTTCTTACCCAGCGGTCCGAACATCTCAGCCGAAATAGAACCGGTAGGCCGTCTCGCCGATCGCGCGGCGGGCGGCGGGGTCAGGGACCCAGTCGCTGAACAGTTCGACCGTCCTCTCGTAGGTCACGCTGTCCTCCTTGCCCACGAAGGGCGCGTCGCTGCCCCAGAACAGGCGGTCCGTCCCCACCTCGGCGAGCAGGCGCGCGGCATGGTCAATGGGGATTTGCGGGTCGAGGAAGTTGAAGCCGGAGGAGACCTTCACCCAGCAATTGCCGAGCTGGCAGGAACGGATCAGCGCCTCCATGCCGTGCCCGCCGGGATCCAGCCGGTCGTCCGACCAGCCGAAGTGATCCACCACAATCTTCACGCCGCTCTCGGCGAGGGGCGCAAGCACCTGCGGCAGGCGTCCCCCCTCGATGTTGACATGCACATGCATGTCGAGGTCGCGCAGATGGTTGGTCAGCAGCCGGTAGTCGAGGCGACGAAGGTCCGGCAGCGGATCGAGGTTGAACCACTGCAGCCGCACGCCGACCACGCCGCCGTCGCGCATGGCCTTCAGCGCCGGCAAGCCGATGGTCGGCTCTACGATGGCGGTGCCGCGCAGCCGGCCCCCGTGCGCCTTCAGCGCCGCCAGTGTGTAGTCGTTGTAGGTCCCGAACAGGCTGGCCGCGGCGATCACGCCGTAGCTGACGCCGCTCCTGTTCATGAGCGCCAGCAGAGTCTCGACCGGGAAGACGTAATCTAGGCGTTTCCACGCGGTCGCCACATAGGGGGTCGTCTTGTCCCAGGCATGGGCGTGGGCGTCCACCAGCGGCCCTTCTGCAACTGCCATCGTTCCCCCTTCAGCACGTCGAGATTGTAACGCTTAGCGGCACATCGTATCGATAATGAAAATCCAAACGAGGGGAGACCGCGCCGTGACGCCCGAGGAACGCAGCCGCGAGACACAAATCCTGCTGATGCACATGAACGACTATTGGTACGAGGTCGACATGAACGGCGGGCTCGGCGTCTCCGAGCGCTACACCGAAGACGGCGTGTTCGAGGGCGGCGGCGATCCCCTGGTCGGACGCGAGGCCATCGAAGGCTTCTACCGCTGGCGGATCGGCCGGGGCGTCCGCACCTCCCGCCACGTCATCACCAACTTCCGCGCCGAGTTCCACGACGACCGGACCGCCACCACCTACTGCGTGATGATGCTGTACGCCGCGGACGGGGCTCCCATCCTCCCCTCCAACCCGCCGATCATCATCACCGACCTGATCGACCAGTGTGTGAAGGGCGACGACGGCGAATGGCGCTACAAGAAACGCAGTTTCGTCGCCCTGTTCCAGGGCGGCGCGCCGGCCACCGTGCCGCCGGCCCACCTTACCACCAGCAAGAGCGCAGAACAGGCCTAGGCCCGAAAGCCCGCCGCCAGGGAGGACGAACGACATGGCCAAGTTCAGAGAACCGTCCATCGGCCGCTACTACAGCGAGGCGCCCCAGATCACCGCCGATGGCGTGCGATCCTGGATCACCCGCGGGCGCAACTTCGCGGTGATCTATTCCGAAGGCGAGGCCGGGGCGAAGATCGCGGACCGCTTCGTCGACGAGCAGATGGTCTACATGGTCGAGGGCCGCCTGCGCATCACGGCCGGCGAAGACCAGGCCGTCCTCGACGGCGAAAGCCTGGCCATCCTGCCCCCGGGGACAAGCGAGATCGAACTGCTGCAGGCCGGCGCCCTGGTGCAGATCGTCACTGACGCCGAAGCGGTGGCGGGGCTGGCGCCCAACGCCGCCACCTATGGCGACGGCGCCCCGGAAGTGACGCCGACCCAGCCCTGGCCCATGCCGGTCGGCTGCTACCAGCTGCGCACCTACGCCCTGCCCGGCTACTATGCCAGCGGCGGCATGGTGAACGCCTTCCGCACCCGCAAGCTGATGGTCTGCCCCTACCCCCGCTTCCTGGAGCCCCGGGACGAGACGGCCCTGACCCCTCACGCGCACCAGGACTTCGAGCAGGCGTCCATCGCGCTGGAGGGCGAATGGGTCCACCACCTGCGGGTTCCGTGGACCCCGAACCGCAACGACTGGCGCCCCGACGCCCATGTGGAGGTCGACAGTCCCTCGACCACCATCATCCCCGCAGGGATCGTCCACACCTCGCAGGGGATCGCCGGCGAGGGGATGCGGCTGCTGGACGCCTTCAGCCCGCCGCGGGTGGATTTCTCGCAGCGGCCGGGCGTAGTGCGCAACGCCGACGACTATCCGATGCCGGCCGAACTGGCGGTCGCATGACGGCGGCGGCTCGGCTTTGGGGATCGGGCCGCAAGTTTCTGAGCGACCCGTTCAATACAGGCTGACGGCGCACGGTTTCGGCCGATACGATGCGCAAAACAAGAGGCTGGGGGGACCGCCGATGGGACGCCGTCAAGGATTGCCGCACAGTGGACGGCGAGGCGGGATGCTCGCCACCGCCCTACTGTTGGGAGCCTGCTGGTCCCCCTCCGCTACCTACGCTCAGGCCCAACCCGTCACCGCGGGGGCCACGCCGGCGGCGGCAGCGGCCCCCGCGCCCCGGCGGATGCGCGCCCTGGTCCAGGTGAAGGGCGACATCTGGCGCGCCAACAACGGCAACTGGTGGACCCTGGTCTACGTCACCCCCGACGGCATCCTGCTGGTGGACACCATCAGCGAGGACTACGCCAAGTGGTTGAAGGCCGAGCTGGCGCAGAAATTCCCCGGCAAGCCAGTGCGTTACATCGTCTACAGCCACACCCACTGGGACCACGCCGCCGGCGCCGACGTGTTCGCCGACACCCGCCCCCACATCGTCGCTCAGGAACGGGCCCTGACCAACATGGACGGCCGCTGGCCGCACATGCCGGGGGACATGACCGATCGCAACAACAACGGCGCCCTGGAGGCCGAGGAGATCGTCATCCCGACCCTGGCGCACGCGGGCATCTGCGGCGGCGGGCGCGGCTCCTTCGAAAGCTACGACAAGGACAAGACCGGGCACGTCACACCCGCCCAGTGGTGGGCCAACAACCACATGCCCAAGCCGGACATCGTCTATTCCGACCGGATGACCATCGTCCTCGGCGGCCGCACCATCGAGCTCGTCTTCCCCGGGCTGAACCACGGCGACGATGGGACGGTGGCCTACTTTCCCGCCGAGCGGGTGGCCTTCTCGGTGGACTTCCCTGCGGACGCCCTCGTCACCACCTCCATGCGGTCCTTCCCCAGCGCCTGCGGGGTGTTCGACCAGCACCCCATCTCCGAATGGATCAAGTCCTACCGCACCATCGAGGCGCTAGACTTCGATGTTCTGGTGCAGGGCCACGGGACCGGGACCTTCACCAAGGCCGACGTGGTCGAGGGTCGGCAGTTCTTCGAATATCTGCGCGACGAGGTGTCCAAAGGCATGGCCGCGGGCAAGAGCCTGGCCGAGCTCAAGCGCGACCTCACCCTGCCCAAGTACAAGGACTGGGCTTATTACGACATGCTCCGCCAGGACAATATCGAAGCGGCGTATCTCAACCTGAAGACCTATCGATGAACCGGCGCAACCCAGACCGCAACTATTGGGGAAGATCCATGCGACCCATCGGCCTGTTCACCGCGCTGACCTTTGCCTTGATCGCCGCCTCGCCCGCGGTCGCCGCAGACACCAGGGCGGCGCCCCCCACTCAAGCTCAGGTCAAGGCCTGCCTGCAGCAACTCGATACGGGCGGGAAGTGGAAGTTCGACTGGCAGGAGGTCGTCATCGGCCCGCCGCGCGCGCCCCTGAACAGCTATGAATCCATGACCCTGATTGGCCGCGCCCCGGACCCCAATTTCACCGGCTATCCCGTCCGCGCCAAGTTCCGCTTCGCCGACATGACCAACATCGACGGTTCCTACTGGTTCTATCGGGACGGCGACGGCAACTGGCAGGTGCCCTTTCTCTGCAGCGTCAAATAGGCCTCCCGGACGCGGGCTTCCATAAGATATCTTTATGCTACGGATAGACTCCAGCGACCTTGCTGATGGCGCAGTGCCGAATACCATCTCCCCATAAAATGGGAGACGCGGGATGGCGGATCGGTTCGCGGGCAAGACTGTGGTGGTCGTGGGCGGCAACAGCGGCATAGGGCTCGCGACCGCCATCGCTTTCGATCGAGAGGGAGCCAGGGTCGCCATCATCGGCCGCAACGCCGAGAGCCTGGAGGCGGCCCGGCGGTCGCTGGGTTCGGACGCCCTGGCCGTTCGCGCCGACATCGCCGATCTGGCCCAGATCGAGCGCGCCGCCGCCGAGGTGGCCGCCGCCTTCGGCAAGGTGGACGTGGTGTTCGCCAATGCGGGCACGGGGGCCATGGTCCCCTTCCGTCAGGTCGCCGAGGAGACCTGGGACGCGGTGATGAACGTCAACCTCAAGGGCATGTACTTCTCGGTGCAGAAGCTCGTCGCCCTGATGGGCCCCGGCGGCGCCATCGTCCTGTGCAGCTCAGTGGGCTCCCTGCGAAGCTGGCCGGGCTCCACCATCTACAGCGCCAGCAAGGCGGCGGTGAATGCGCTGGGCCGCGGTCTGGCGTCCGAGCTGCTGGCGGACGGCATCCGCGTCAATGTGGTGATCCCGGGGGGCGTCGACACGCCGATCATGTCCCGCACCACCGGCGTGCCCCCCGAAGCGGCCGACGCCATCAAGCGCGACATGGCCGAGCACACCCCCATGCGCCGGCTCGGAACACCTGAGGAGATCGCCGACGCGGTGCTGTTCCTCGCCTCCAATCAGGCGGCCTACATCACCGGCACGGAGCTGATCGTCGACGGCGGCCTCGTCGGATGCGCGGCGTGATCGGAGAAATGCGATGAGCGAAGACCTGCAACAGACCGTCGCCGACCTCAGCCGCCGGCTGGGCCGTCTCGAGGACGAGGCCGCCATCCGTCGCCTGCACCACGCCTACGGCTATCTGATGGACTACTGCCGCTTCGACGACGTGATCGACCTGTTCGCCGCTGACGGCGAAGCGGTGTTCCTGTCGGGGGTCTACAAGGGCCGGGCGGGCCTTGAGCGGCTGTACAAGGGGCTCCTGCAACACGCCTACACCCGTGGGCGGACCGGCCCGATCTACGGCTTCTTGGTCGACCACGTCCTCGCCCAGGACGTGATCACCGTCGCGCCCGACCGGCGCACGGCCAAGGGGCGCTTCCGCGCCACCCTGACCTTGGGCAGTCACGAGACCCGCCCCGACAAGCCGCCGGAACTGCCCGATCAGGTCTACGAGGCCGGGCTCTACGAGAACGACTTTGTCTGTGAGGACGGGGTCTGGAAGATCCAGCGCCTGGAATACGCCCTGCAGTGGCAGGCCCTCTACGACAAGGGCTGGGCCCACACCGTCACCGACCTGCCCCCTGCCCTGCCCCCCTATCCGGAGCATCCGCAGGGGCCCGATTATCTGCTGGACCAGACCCGGGCCGTATGGCCGGATCGCTCGCCGGTGGCGTTCCACTACAACCATCCCGTGACCGGCCGCCCCCTCGGCTAGACGAGCTTTCCCGAATGCCACGCGCCCTCCCCCACGACCTCAGCCCAGGTCGGTTCGACGCGGCCCTGCGCAGTTTCGAGGGCGTGGTCGGCAAGCCATGGGTGCTCTCCGGCGAAGAGGACCTCGTCCCCTACGCCGACGCCTATGGCCTTGCGTCGCCCGGGGATCATGCCCCGTCGGCCGTGGTGGCGCCGGCGAGCGCCGAGGAAGTGCAGGCGATCATGCGCCTCGCCAACCAGCACAGGACGCCCCTGTGGCCGATCTCGCGGGGCAAGAACTACGGCTACGGCGGCGCCGCGCCCCGTATGGCCGGGACAGTCATCCTCGACCTTGGCCGTATGCGCCGCATCCTGGAGGTCGATGTCGCCCGTGGCTATTGCCTGCTGGAGCCGGGGGTCAGCTTTTACGACCTCTACGACCACCTGATCGCCAACCGCATCCCCTTGTGGGCCTCCACGCCGGGCAACGCCCTCGGCAGCGTGGTGGGCAACGCCCTGGAGCATGGCCTCGGCTACACCACCACGGGGGATCGGGCCGCCAACGTCTGCGGCCTGGAGGTGGTGCTGCCCACCGGAGAACTGGTGCGAACCGGCATGGGGGCCATGACCGGCAACCCCTGCTGGAACCTCTACAAATACAGCTACGGCGCCTCCTTCGATCAGATGTTCATGCAGTCGGGGCTGGGCGTCGTCACCAAGATGGGCTGCTGGCTGATGCCCGAGCCGGACGCGGCGCTCGAGCTGAAGATGGAGGTCCCGAACGAGGAGGACATCGGCTGGGTGATCGAGGCCCTGGCGCCCCTGCGCATGAGCGGCGTAGTACAAAGCCCCATCAACATTGGCAATTTCATGCGCGTGATCATGGCGTCGAGCCAGCGCGACCAGTGGCATAGGGGTCAAGGCGCCATTCCCGACGCGATGTTCCCGGAGATCATGAAGAAGTACGGGCTCGGCTGGTGGGGCGTCGGCCTGATGCTGTACGGCGATCCCGATGTGGTCCGCGCGCAGGCGGCGCAGGTGAAGCGCGCCTTCGCCCAGCACACCCCCCAGCCGTTCCAGGAGACATGGTGGCGCCGCGGCGAGCCCCGCCCGCCCGGCCCGACCCATGGCGTGCCCATCAGCTTCCCCCTGCGCATCGCCAACTGGGCGGGGCCGAACGGCGGCCACCTCGGCTTCTCGCCCATCCTGCCGCCGGAACGCGGCGTGATCCTGGAGCAACTGAAGCGCGCCCGCGCCCTCTTCCGCGATTTCGGCTTCGATTTCTACGGCGGCTTCACCCTGGGCGAGCGGCACGTGAACCAGGTGAACATGCTGGCCTACGCCAAGGATGATCCGGACATGGTGCGCCGGGCCCGCGGCCTGTTCGAGGCCCTGATGCGCGACGCCAAGGGCCGCAACTTCGGCGAATACCGCAGTCATCTCAGCTACATGGACGCCGTTGCGGAGACCTACGACTTCAACGGTCACGCCCTGCAACGGCTGAACGAAACGGTGAAGGACGCCCTCGACCCCAACGGGGTGCTGGCCCCCGGCAAGCAGGGCGTGTGGCCAAAGCGCTATCGGGGGAAACGCACATGAGGTTCGTGAGCCTGCCGCTCGTCGCCGGCCTCGCCGCCCTTGCAACCGGCGCCATCGCCGCCGACGCGCCGCCCCGGGGCTATGACGCCGCCTGCGGTTCCTGCCATGAAAACAACGGCTACGGCGTTCAACGTCTCGCGGAACGGCTGGGAAAGGACAAGGCGCGCCTCAGCCAGCGCACCGACCTGCCGGCCGAGTACATCCGCGGCGTGGTGCGGCGCGGCTTCCTGTCCATGCCGGCGATGTCGAAGGTGGAAGTGTCCGACGCCGAACTGGACGGCATCGTCCGGGAACTCTCGCGGCGGCCGGCGTCACGCCCCTGAGGCGTCCTCGACCAACGCCTCCGCCAGCCAGCGCGCCCCCGGTCCCGGCGGCGTGTCGGCCCGGTGCAGCAACGAGAACGGCTGGGCGCCGAACGAGCGCGTGGACAGGGCCAGCCGGGCGAGCCGTCCTGCCTCGATCTGCGGCCGCGCGACATGCAGGGGCAGATAGCCCCAGCCGACGCCGGCCTGCAGTAGCGCGACCTCCGTCGTCAGATCGCTGACCCTCCACAGCCGCGCCGAGTTGACGGCGACGTCCTTCGCCTCCCCGTCCAGCCCGGGCAGCTTGTTGGTGATCTGCAGGCTGTCGCGGATCAGGCTCGCCGGGATCTCGCCGTCGTGCCGAGCCAGCACATGATGCGGCGCGGCCACCGCCACAATCTCCAGGGCGCCGAAATCGCGCGCCTCTATCCCGGCCGGCCAAGCGACGTCGGTCGCCGCCACGCCCAAGACGCACTGACGGTCCAGCACCCGATGCACCACCGCATCCCGGGATTCGATCGACAGATGGACGCTCACCGAAGGGTGGCGCTCGGCGAAACGCTTCATGGCGGCCGACACGCGCTCGGTGGGGAAGAAGCTGTCGATGGCCAGAGTCACCGTCCCCTCCAGCCCCCGGGTCAGGTTCGCCGCGCTCGCCTGCAACTCGTCGTCCAGCAACCGCATCCGGCGCGCATAGGCGAGGATCACTGCGCCGGCTTCGGTCAGGATGGGCCGGCGCCGCCCTCGCTCGAACAGGGTGACGCCGAGCTGGTTCTCCAGCACGCCAACGGCATAGCTCACCGCCGGCTGCGTCCGGTTCAGCACTCGGGCCGCGCCCGAAAAGCTGCCTTCGTCGACAACCACGGCGAAGACCCGCAGGTGTTCCAGCGATGCGGTGGGGCCGATGGGCATGTCCAGGTCTCAGCTTTCCGTCATGGCGACAAATCATGCCCGCGCATCGGGAACATCGGGAAGTCGAATGCGCTTCAGTTCTATGTCTCAGATCCTTCGCAGCGACGAGCGGGCATGGCGGGAGCTGACGGAGGCGGCGCGAAAGCCGGACACGCCGTCCGATCTGCTGTTGCGGCTCGTAAAGGCCACCGCCGGTCGGACGATCCCCGCCACATCGCCTCGCGATCAGGCCGCATTCGCCGCTCTCCAGGCGCTGGCGAGAGCCTGCGCCATGGGCCGCCAGGATCGGCGAAAGCGTCTGAACGGCTGCCTCGTCAGTCTCGCCATAGAGTGCGGAGAGGCTGCGAGTTGGTCCGTAGAAGGCCCGAAGGAAAACTTGACGACCGATCGCGACCGGAGATCCACCTGGGATCTTTTCGAACATCACGCGGGGCGGAGCGCCTGAGCAGGCGCACCCGCAGTCTATTCCCCCAGGGAATAACGGATATGCCGCCACGCCCGGTTGCCCAAACATCGGCGCCATCGCAGCCTTCGGCTCAGCCCCCGACAGAGGAGGCTTAGCCGGGGCGAGGCCGAACTCGCGCCTTCAAGGGAGCCGTTCCAGTGCCAAGACTTGCCGCGTCAGATCTCAATGGGCTGCCGTTCTACGACGAGCCGATCACCTATCTGCATCTGGGAGATCGCTTGCGGGCCTGGGAGTTCAACGGCTGGAAGCCGGAAAGCATGTCCTGGAAGACGGGCTGCTACATCCATACCGGCCTCTCCAACACCCAGTTCAACTTCACCGGCCCGGATGTGGAAGCGCTGTTTTCGTCCATCTGCGTGAACAGCTTCGCCAAGTTCCCCATCGGCAGCATGAAGCACGCCATCATGTGCACCGAGGACGGCCTGATCGCGACCCACGCCATCACCCAGCGCAACGACGAGAACGAATACCGCTTCTTCGCCGGCATCCCCTGGCCGCTGCATGCGCTGCAGAAATCCAAGTTCAACGTCAAAGCCGAGTTCGTCCCAAGCTATCTCACCCAGGTGGCGGGCCCCACGTCGCTCGCCACCCTGGAGCGCGCCACAGGGGAAAGCCTCGGCGACATCGGCTTCCTGAAGTTCCGCAAGGCCAGAATCGCGGGCAAGACGGTGGAGATCGGCCGCATCGGCATGTCGGGCAACCTCGCCTATGAGATCCGCGGTCCGCTGGACGAGGGAGCGACCGTCTACGACGCGGTGTTCAAGGCTGGCCAGGACTTCGGCATCCAGCGGCTGGGCTGGCGCACCTATCTGGTCAATCACGTGGAGGGCGGCTTCCCGCAGATGTCCTGGACCTTTTGGACCTCCGCCTGGGAGGACCCGGAGTTCAAGAAGACGGTGTTCAAGCCGGCCATCACTGGCAGCGTCGATCCCGCCAACATGCGCGCCCGCTACCGCACCCCCCTGGAGGTCGGCTGGGAGAAGGCTGTGCGCTTCGACCACGAGTTCCTGGGCCGCAAGGCCCTGGAGGCGGAGGCCGCCAATCCCAGCCGCACCGTGGCCACCCTGCGCTGGAACCCCGACGACGTGCTCGACATCTTCGCTTCCCTGCTGAAGCCGGGGGAGGAGTACAAGACCATCGACCTGCCCACCTCGCCCACCTGGGTCGACGGTTTCCTGGCCCACGCCGATCACATCCTGAAGGATGGGCGCGAGATCGGCGTCTCGTCGGGGACCATCTACAGCTACTACTTCCGCGAAGTGCTCTCGATGGCCTGCATCGACATAAGCGAGGCCAAGATCGGCAACGAGGTCATCGTCCAGTGGGGCGACCACGGCAAGCGGATCAAGAACGTCCGCGCAACCGTCGAGCGGTTCCCCTATCTCAGCGAGGGGCGAAACGATCAGGTAGACGCCGCCCGCCTCTCACCCGTCCCGGCATAGGCGGCCAAGCCGGTCGAATTGCGTTAGCCGCATCCGGGAGGCAGCCTATTGTCCCGATCGCCAGATCGAGAACAGGCGGGCATGCCGGATCATCGCGACCTCGACCTCAACCTGATCATCGTGTTCGATCACCTGCTCAGGCACCGCAGCGTCTCACGCGCTGCGGTCGCCGCGGGCGCGACCCAAAGCTCGGTCAGCAAGGCGCTGAACAAGCTGCGGGCCTATTATGGCGACCCGCTGTTCCTGAAGACCCGCGACGGGGTGGCGCCGACGGACCGGGCCCTGGCCCTCGCCCCCGACATCGCCGAGTTCGTGCAGTTCACCCAGCGCACCCTGGTGGGCCGCGGCGCCTTCGACCCGGCGACCTCTGAGCGGGTGATCAATCTCAGCGTCTCCGACGCCGCCGAACTGGTGTTGGTTCCGCCGCTGATGGACCGGTTGAAGGTGCTGGCCCCCGGCTGCCGCATCCGCACCGTCGATGCGCTGGGGCGGGAGCAAGAGACGCTGCAGTCCGGCGAGGTCGACCTCGCGATGTACGGGCCGATCAAGTCGGCAAGCTACATCCGCCAGCAGAAGCTGTTCGATCATGTGATGGTGGTGCTGGCCCACCCGGACTGCCGTTTCGACGGCGAGATCACCCTCGAACAGCTCCTGAGCCTGGAGCACGTCGGCATCGCGCCCACCCGCAGTGATCGGGCCAGCCTCGAGTCGCAGCTAGCCAAGGCGGGGGTGAACCGCCGTCTCGCGCTGACGACCCCGCACTGGCTGATCATCCCCTATGTGGTGGCGCGCGACGCCAACTGGGCCGCCATGCTGCCGCGGCTGGTGGCGGAGATTTTCCGCGATCAGTTCGGCCTGAAAATCCTCACGCCGGCCTTCGACCTGCCGAAGATCGAGGTGATCCAGTACTGGCACCAGCGGGCCGAGTTCGATCCCTTCAACATCTGGTTCCGGACCCTGGTGAAGGAGACCTTCTTCAAGAACGCCTCGCTGCATATACGATAGTCTACCATCCCCGCACAGCGGCGGGAGGTAGGAGCGCGCCAGACTAGACCGGAACCGCCTCGAAGATGGCCATCAGGCCGGCGGTCGGGATGGGCGCGCGGGCAAGCTTGAAACCGGCCTGCGCGAACAGGGCGTCGTACTGGCGCCCCGTCCGTTCGCGGCCGCCGGTCAGCACCATCATGTGGATGTCGCCGAGCCGCGGCATGATCTCGCCGGCGCCTTCGGGGAAGTTGTATTCGATCACCAGCAGCTTGGCGCTCGCGGGCGCGGTGCGGCGCAGGTTCTTCAGGATGGCGACGCACCGCTCGTCCGACCAGTCGTGCAGCACCATCATCATCAGATAGGCGTCGGCGGGGGGGAGATCGTCGTCGAAGAAGCTGCCGCCGACGAAGGATAGCCGCTGGTTGTCGCCCATGGCCTTGGCGTTTTCGGCCACCTCCGGCAGATCGAACAGCAGCCCCTGTGCCGTTGGCGTCGCCTTCAGGATGGTGCGGATCAGATGCCCGCGACCGCCGCCCACGTCGGCGATGCGGGAAAAGCCGCTGAAGTCGTAGGCCGCCACCACCGCCGCGTTGTCCGACGCCGCCTTGCTGGTCATGGCGAGATCGAAGATGCGGCCATCCTCCGGGTGATCCTTGTAGTAGTCGAAGGTATGGCGCCCGTAGATGTGGTCGAACGAGGGGCCGCCCGTCCGCACCGAATGCAGGATGCCGCCCCAGGTGGCCCACTGGTAGTCCGCCGCCGCGAACCTGACGAAGCCGTTGAGGGCCGCATTCTCCGACCGGAGCAGCCGCGAGGTCTCATTGTGCTGGAAGCCTCCCTCCACCGCTTCGAACACCCCCGCCGAGGCCAGGGTCAGCATCAGCCGGTTCAGGGATTCCGCATGGGCGCCCACCGCGGCGGCCAGGGCCTCAGCGGTCATCGGCGCGGCGCCCAACACGTCCGGCACCCCCAGTTCGACCGCAGCGTGCAGGCAGCGCGGCAGACGGTAGCCGAACGCCATTTCCATCAACTGATAAGGCTGCATTCCATCCCCATAGGATTATTGGGCGCGTGACGCCCAGGTTGGGACGAAGCCAGCCGGCCGAATGCAGATTTGTCGAGTCCGGAAGGTATCGCCTGCCTTGCCCACGTGAACAGCGTGGCTCGTTTTCCGAAGCTGGATCAAGGCCTTGAGAGGTTATTCCGTTCTGGAATTCTCATCATGCCGCTGCGCGCCTTGCAAGGCTAGCCCGTGAGAGACCTCATGGCGACACAACCGCTCGGCCGCGTCTGGCCGAAGCCATAAGCGACCCCGCCAAGCGGGGCGCGCCAGGGAAGAAACACAGGTCGTTCGCGGGCCATGGCGCACGGTTTCGAGCCGACGCTTCGCGGGCTGACGTCTGCAGGGGGACCGTCATGATCCGCAAGCTTGGTCGCCATCGCAACGGCTGGATGGGCGCCGCCGCGCTGAGCGCCTTCGCCTTACCCGCCGCCGCCTTCGCGCAAGGCCCCGCCCCAGCGCTTGGACAGGTTGAGGAGCTGGTGGTCACCGCCCAGAAGCGGGAACAGAACGTCCAGGACGTGGGCATCTCCATCACCGCCCTCAGCGGCGCTCAATTGGAGCGGCTGGGGGTGCTCAACACCCAGCGGCTGCCGGACCTGACGCCGGGCCTGCGGTCCGAAGCGGCCGGTGCGGCCACCACCAACTTCACCATCCGCGGGGTCGGCCAGCGCGACATCGCCGACCAGAACGAGGCGGCCGTGGTGGTGTTCACCGACGGCGCCTATGTGAGCTGGCTCGCCGCCGCCGGCGCACCCATATACGACGCCCAGCGGGTGGAGGTGCTGAAGGGCCCGCAAGGCACCCTTTTCGGCCGCAACGCCACCGGCGGGCTGATCAGCATCGTCAACAACAAGCCCACCGACCATTTCCAGGGCTACGGGGCGATCCGCGCCGGCAGCTACGGCCAGTGGGGCGTCGAGGGGGCGGTCAGCGGCCCCATCGCCAGTGGGGTGTCCGGGCGGCTCTCCCTGCTGACCGACCGGTTCAGAGGCTATGACGACAACCTCGCCGGCCCCGACAAGGCGGCGATGCGCAACTACAACGGCCGGGCCCAACTGCTGTTCAAGCCGTCGGACAGGGTGCAGTTCCTGCTGAACGGCCGCGTCACCCTCTACGATCCGGCCGAGTCCACAGGCCTGAAAGGCACGCCGACCATCAACACCGGCGCCGACATCCGCAGCCCCAGTTCGGCGGCCGAGTTCGGCGCCTACTGCCGCACCGCCTTCGCCCCGGCCCCTCTGTTCGGCTACACCCTGGCGCCCCCGGGGAGCGAGCGAAGCGGCAATTGCTTCATCGCCCAGTCCGCCGCTCCGCATACGGGCACGTGGAACAGCTCGAAATACTGGACCAGGCTCTACGGGACTACCGGCACGCTGGACTGGAAGCTGAGCGACCAGATCACCCTCACCTCCATCACCGACTACCAGCAGATCATGCGCAAATGGGGATCGAGTTCTTCGGGCACGCCCTTCAACGGCCTGTTCGACTACACCCAGAACCTGCACGCCCAGCAGGTCTCGCAGGAGCTGCGCCTCGCCGGGAACTTCGAACGGTTCCGCTGGGTGGCGGGGGGCTATTACCTGCGGATATCCAACCGCATCGCCAACATCACCGACCTGATCAACAACCCGGCCTATCTGATCCGGGCCAACGCCCTCTACACCACCTACACCAAGTCGTACGCCGCCTTCGCCCAGGGCGAATACGACCTGAGCCCCCAATTGACCGTCATCGCCGGCGGCCGATGGACCCATGACAGGAAGACCCTGAACAACCATGGGACCTGCGACTCCAATCCGTTTGCCTTCGGAGCGGTGGTTCCGGGCTTCTCCCAGTGCGACTTCCTGAAGACCTTCGTATTCGCCCCGACCAGCGTGCAGTTCGCCGGCTTCGACGGCGGCTTCAGCAAGGGCGACTGGTCGGGCAAATTGCAGCTCGACTACCGGCCACAGGAGGGGGTGCTGCTGTATGCGGGGGTCAACCGCGGCATCAAGGCCGGCGGGTTCAATTCCGGCGGCGGCCAGTTCTATCCGGCCTCGGTGGTGATCTATCAGCCCGAGCGGCTGATGGCCTATGAGGCGGGCTTCAAGACCACCTTGCTGAACCGCACCACCACTCTGAACGGCGCGATCTTCTACTACGACTACAAGAACTATCAGAGCTACCTCAGCCTCGACGGCTTCCTGCGGGTGCTCAATGTCGACGCCAGGGCCAAGGGCGCGGAGATCGAGCTGGTCACCCGCCCCGTCACCGGGCTGCAATTCCGCTTCGCCGGGACCTGGATGGACTCCAAGGAACTGGACGTCCCCACCGCCGCCGGCCCTCGCGACTATCCCCTCCCCGATGCGCCGAAGTGGACCCTCAACGCGCTGGCCCGCTACGAGTGGGCGGCTTTCGGCGGCACGGCAGCCATCCAGGCGGATGCGGCCTACGTCTCCCGCCGCACCGACAACGCCATCGACATACCCGTACTGCGCCTGCCCGCCTATGTCCGCGCCAACGCCAGGGTGAGCTTCACCACAGGCGACGGACGCTGGACGGCCGCCGCCTGGGTGGACAACCTGACCGACAAGGCGGTGGTGTCCGTGCGCGTGGACGGGACCAATTTGGTCGGCTCCACCTTCGACACCTACGACCGGCCCCGCTGGTTCGGCGGCTCCATCACCTACCGCTGGGGCTCATAGCGGACGTTCCATCGGCTGCGACAAGCCGACCGTTCACTTCCAGGCAATCAGCCGCGCGACAGACCCCCTAGCCTCGCAAGGTCGAAATCGTGCGCGAACCTCCGATCGGAGGGCGCGGCGGCGCCTATGCGGAGTGCTTCATGGCCTGGCGGATCGCCCGTGCTCACACCTTGGCGGCGGCCCTTGCCTGCGCGACCGTCGCCAGCGCCGTTCCCGACAGGTCCACAGCGGCCGCCGCGGGCTGCGACCGGGCCTGCCTGAGCGGGTTCGTCTCCACCTACGTCGCCGCCATGCTGGCCCACGACCCTGCGCGCCTT